>Ga0163154_10008613_pt1 | contig 11826 bp, 9 predicted proteins | sample OliLakLV19MP9P1_FD_148649 | JGI IMG/M metagenome (GOLD analysis project Ga0163154, IMG submission 148649) | Freshwater microbial mat bacterial communities from Lake Vanda, McMurdo Dry Valleys, Antarctica - Oligotrophic Lake LV.19.MP9.P1 | ecosystem: Environmental > Aquatic > Freshwater > Lake >... | reverse complement strand
AGGTACATTGGACTACTGGCTTAGTGTTTCAACCGAGAAATATAGTTTAGAGGTGATTAAAAAAGGCCTGCAACAGGTATTAATTAGTGAAACTGTGACCGAGTATGTGGTATCAGAGGCGGAACCTAGTTCTGGAGACTGGATTGGGGAAACTGATACTTTCGACACCTGGTTTTCTTCTGGCCAATGGCCGATTATGACCCTCAAAAATGGCCAACCAGGTGACTTTGACCGCTTCTACCCCACAAGCGTGATGGAAACTGGATACGACATTTTACCTTTCTGGGTCATGCGGATGCTGTTGTTGGGCTACTTCATCACCGATAAAACTCCTTTCCACACTGTCTACTTGCATGGATTAGTGCGCGATGCCCAAGGTAAGAAAATGAGCAAAAGTAAAAACAACGTCATCAACCCCCTCGAGATCATTGAGAAGTATGGCGCTGACTCCTTGCGTCTAGCTTTAGTGATTCGTTCCTCAGCTGGACTGGATAAATCGGTTAATGAAGGTGATTTTAAAGCTATGCGCAACTTTAGTAATAAAATCTGGAATGCAGCTCGATTTGTCAGCACTTTGGAGGAAAGTACTTCGGCGACCGAGCAAGGTAAGAGTCAAGAATTTGAAACTGCTTTTTACCAAAAACTAAACCAAGTCATAGCCGATTTGACTCGGCAGCTCCAGGACTACAAACTGGGTTTGGCAGGCGAAACCGTCTACTCCGAGTTCTGGCACTGGTACTGTGATCAAGTGATTGAGCAAACCAAAAAAGGCGAGCTTTCTTCTTCCAGCTTGAGGCAAGGATTGATAGTATTTCTGCAGTTACTTCATCCCTTTGTCCCCTTTGTCTCTGAAGCTGTGTGGCAAGAGCTAGGCCCCCAACTCGACGAAAAATTGCCCAAGCTACTCATCTCTCACTCCTGGCCCACTCCAGACCTTTCCCCCACTGTTTAAGAAATCTTTTGCCTGAGTGATCAGCTTATTTTAGGCTGGTACAGCTAGTGCTAATTGCGTATGATGCTTCTCGAGCGTGAACAAAGCCCTAGCACCCTTTTATTTATTGAGATTATGCCTGGTAGCCTCCCCTACCCTACTTCAGTTGGGCTGGTTGAGCCTGCGTCTATATCAAACCGTACTCTCGAGCTTGGTAGTGGCCTGTTTAGCAATCCTAATCACTGCCTCACTAAACTTTAGAGCCTCCCCCACCCTGCTTGAAGTGGGCCAAAAACTTCTCATTTCCATTCCCACAGCGTCACCGCCGATAATCACCACTCAAAGCAAGGGTGAGCTCGAGGCAGAACTAGCTAAATGGTTGAAAATATATGAACAACAGCCTTCACATCGGGACGCATTGATAAATCTTTCACTCCTTTATCGCGCACTTGGCGATACCGCTGCTGCTGGCACCTATTTTGAGCAAGCAAGACAACTAGATCCAAACCACAGCTTACTCAAGTAGTTTAAGCTCTTTTAGCCAGCATAAATCTCAATAAATAAGTATGTCCTATTTGGAAGAAAGTTATTCTTTGGCGTCGCTAGCGGTGTCAGCCTCAGCTGTAGTAGTTGTGTCACTAGACTCAATCCCCACCCCTGCCTCTGGAGCTTCTTCAATCTCTTCTTTGACTTCTTGGACAATCACCACCGGAGAAGTGCGCTCTTCTTCAGAAACTTGAAGCTCAACTTTAGTTTTGTCGTAACTCAAGTCATCAAAAGTGATAACTTGACCAATTTTGGTCAAGAGTTCTACATTAATTTCGAATTTTTCAGGTAAGTCAGTGGGTAATGCTTCAACTTCAATCGAGTCGCGCACGGTCAACAGCACTGCGCCATCAATCGAGAACTCTCCTACCAGCTCGACGGGGATTTGGGCTTTAATTTTCTCTTTAAGATTAACTTGTTTAAATACAATGTGTAGGACTTGATCAGTCACTGGGTGAACCTCGAGGTCTTCAATCAACACTGGTCGAGCTTTAGTTTCACCGTCTATGGTCACATAAATCAAAGTAGTGTCCCCTGCCTTGCGATAGAGCTTGGTGAAATCGAGTGCGTTAACACTAATGGGCAGTGAGTCCTGGTTGTGACTCATGATGTTGGCTGGCACCAAGCCTTGAGTACGAAGTTGTTTTACCTTCTTACCCATGATAGTACGTGTTTGGGCGGGAAAAGTGAGTTTTTCAGACATAGCTTAAATGTAGATGAGTGGGAATTATACCAGAAACACCTAACTGTGTATATCCAGATCATTATATGCCACCACTGACGACAACTAGCCAGGTGAAAATAAGCTTTTTTGCTTTACAAATCAGGCAAATTTTAGAATTTAACTCCAAAGAGCGAGTGGGTAGAGCTCAAAGGTTCAAACTCAATAGTCTGATTAACCACCTTCGCTTGGGGCGCAATTAAGCTGGGCTTGAGGTCGGAGCTATGGCGAATGGTGGTTTTAAACGGAGTTGGTTCCGTCCCGGGCTGTTGCTGATTGAATAAGCCGTAGGCGAAAGAGCCCGATGTGGTGAGGGGGACCGTATATACCACTTCAACCGTCACGGTTTTTTTGATTGGAACTTCGACCAGAAAGCTAAACACGCGGCGGTTTTGATCGCTTTTAACAACTGCCTGCATAGCGGAGAGGGGAGTACCATCAATGGTGACCTGCTGTAGCTCAGCTGTAGCGGGAACATACAGCCGAATGTAGTTTTTATAGGTGCCCTTAGGCCAAGAGTTGGAAGTAGCTTTATTAGTCAAAATAATCTGACGTTGATGCTTGGCTTGTGTGGGGGAGACATCAATGATGTCGCTCATAGATCGAGTAATATAAGCGTTGGCTTTATTAATCCCAACATTCGTTTCAACCTGAGCTACTACATCGACAAAACAAGGCACGTCACTCAATTGAGTTGGGCAAGAAGGCTCTAACAGGCTGCCGGTCCAACCCAAGGCACCAACGGTTGCTAACTCGCTGGGCTCGTCAAGGCTCAGGAGAAGTTGTTTTTGATCAAAACTACGATTGAGAGTGGTCAACAGTTGAGGAATTTTATCAGATTGAACCTGACTTATTTTTTGCAGTAATCGCTGTAAGAACAAAGCTGAGTAGTCTGGCTGATCATTGGTGGGCGCGAGTTGAACTTCAGAGTGAAACTCCATTCTTTCAGCCAAGTTGCGGTCAGTTAAGACTTCATTATACTCGGGAAGCTCGACTGGGCCCAGAGATTTCAGTAAGTCTTGAATGACCAAAAGATTGAGACCAATCACTCCATCGACTGTTTTACCCGTGCTCCGCTCGACAAAACCCTTGATTGTAGTCGCGCTAGTAGGGAAGTCGGGGTGCCAGTTACTATCACGCAGAAACCATTGCCTTTCGCCCAAGAGCTGGGTAATTTCAACCGGCGGCTCAACCAATCCAGTGGCTTGAGAGTCAAGTTCATACACACTGAAGACTTGGGTATTAATTAACAGGCCTCGGTCAAAAGTTATCAGCGCAACAGCCTGGATGAAACCGCCAGTTGCTCGGAGCTCTTGATTATTCTGTAGGAGCACAGCGTAGGTTCGTTTGGCGTTCTTAGCCAAGAGTGACGGCAAAATTGATTCTAGTTGTTGAATCGGCAACAAGGACTTTTTCTGCTGAATTAACGCCGTTTCATATCTTGCCAGCGCTTCAACTTGGTCTGGCGTAATATCTTGACCACTCAAGTCTTTGAGCTTTGCTTGGTTTTGAGACAAAACTTCGTACAGTGACTGAGCTACTAGGTTCGCTTCTTTGATCGTGGTGGTACTGTCGCCATCTTTACGGCCCAAAGCTTGCAAAACCCCCTTTTCTGCCAGTGAGTCTAGTTTATTGATGTGTTCTTGAACCGTACTCAGTGACGCTGCTAGTTCGGCCACAGACAGGGTAGAGCTAAATAAGCTGGAGTCAAAGACTTGACTATACGCCATAGCCTGTCCCGCCACCAAACTGCTCCAGAGCGAAGTAGTACGGTTGGGCTGGGGCTGTGGTTTGGCCAAAGCAGACAGCACTGATTGTTGAAGCTGCCAGCTTGAGATGAAGAAAAACGCCGCCAAGCTAGCCACAAATAGGCCCAAACTTACAAACACCAACCCGCCAATAAAGACTTTTTGTTTGTGCGCCACCTTCTTGGTAGTCTTGACTGATTTTTTAGCTATGTTTTTGACGCGCTCCACTTTTTGTTCGCTCCGATACCCTTGAAACAAGCGGGTGACCTCTGCCTCAAGCTCTTCTTGAGGGATAGTCGGTTGGGTGGGTTTAAGTATTACTACCGAGGTGGAAACGACCTGCAAAGGCTTAGCCGCCAGAGCTGGTTGAGCCTGAATGACTGAGGTTTGAACCGGAGTGAGCTGTGTCACTCTAGTTTTAAGGTTGAGCTTGGGGACTGAGGGATAGGGCCGCGACGACACACTGGGGGTTGGTGCGATGGGTTGGGGAACTGAGGGCGGAGCTTCGACTACAGGACTGGGAATTTCTTGAGCCAACTCCCGAATTGTGTGGTCGAGATCTAGAATAGTAGCACTGGGCAACGGCTGGAGATTTGTAAAAGGAAGCGATGTGGCGGTCAGCTCAACTGGACTAATCTTGACCAACTGCTGAGTCAATCGTTGGTGGTGTAGTTCTAAGAGCTTCACCACACTGGAACTAGCAACTTTTTTTCCTTGAATTACAAACACGTCTCGATTGGGTGTCAAAATAAGGCGGGCAGCTGCCTGACAAAAACTACTCCAGCTGTGAGGATAGAGGGACACCCCTGGATCAATTAATTGAGGTTGGGCAATTTGCTGGATAATCGTACCAAAGGGCACAAAATTGATTAATGGCGGTATTAGGACATCCTGCCCAAAAATAATAGCTGCTTCTTCAAACCACTGAGCTAGTTGAGCTAGCCACTGGTGCTGTTGGTAAGAAGCTTGACTCCATTTTTCCGCGACTGGGCCCGCTGGATTGATGGGTGTGAATCCAGTCTGTACTAGCCAGAGTTTTGTTTGGTGAGGCGCCAAAATTGGCGAGAGTGTTTGTAATGGAATCGACTCAAATGTGGTTTGAAGCCACACGAGTTTATAAGCGTTGGATAACTGTTCGTGTTTCAACTCTTCATGGCTCACTACCACCACTTCAAACTTGAGTTCTTGGAGGGCATTTGATAACGGCGTCGCCAATGAAGACTGAGCGGTAATGATCAAAACTTGCGGCGAACCATCAATAACGTGAGTGATAAAATCGGGTGACATAGGCAGACTTGTAGAGTCATTGTACGAAATCAAACCCGCAGAAGTATAGGGGAAAGGCTTAAGAACCCCAATGCGCGTCAAGAGCTTGGTTGACCAGAGTATCTGCGTCTTTATTTTGATGTCGGAGGATGTGAACGATAGAATAGGGAATAGCTAAGGCATCAATGATTTGCCACGCCCGATTTGCCCTAACGCGCAGACGATCTTCCTTTATTTTCCAGTGCCGATTAAGTTGCTCTACTACCAGTTTTGAGTCCAACTTCCAGGTAATGTGAGTAATGTTTTTGTCTGCCACTACCGCCTCCAGCCAACTGAGCGAGGCCAGAATGGCGTCATACTCAGCTTCGTTGTTAGTTCCAGTGCCTAAGTATTGGCTGATTTTGTGCAAGGTTTGGCCACCCTCAATTAAAATCACCACCCCTAATGCTGTGGGACCTGGGTTTCCGCGAGAACCACCATCAGTATGAATAATGAGACGCAAGGCTTCGGGCATGAAATTAGTTGACTGCCTTAGTATTTTCCGGAGCTGATTTCTCATTTTTTAAGCGAATTACCAAGACTCGATGAAAACCCTCACCTTCAGACACGCTTTCCAAGCTAGTAAATTCTGGTGTTTCGGAAATAGTGGTATGCACCACAAAGCGCTCATTAGCTGGAAGATACGAAAAAGTGTAGGGATATCCCGTGTCAAGAACCCTCTCGGCGGCTTTAACGGCCATCTGTTGGACTTTTTCCGCTCGTTGTTCACGATAGTGATTAACGTTGACCACTAAGCGCTTGTCGACTAGCTCTTCTTGAAAGACTACTCGGGTCAAGCGCTGGAGGGCACTTAAGTTATCGCCGTGGAAGCCTATCAATAAGCCAGACTCATCTGGGGAAACCTCGATGGTGGCGGTAATCATCCCCATTGCATCAACCTCGGAGACTTCAACTAATTCGGGCTCAACACCACTGTGCTGACAAACGTTGGTTAAGAATTGTTGAATGGTCATACTTTCCTTTTAATACTCTTTTTTTTGCCTTTGGTTTTGAGTTTTGTTTTAGGCACCTTAGTAGGTGTGGTGGCTGTTCTTTTGATTGCTTTGGGAACTGAAACAACCTCGTTTGATGTCTCTAGTAGAGGAGGTGTTGGGGTGGGGCGAAGTTGTCGAGTGGCTATCATCAGCTGCAGGCGCCTGCCATAACTCACTAAGCCGCCAGGACCCGATATTGCGTACTGCTGAACAATACTAAAGACGGTGGTGGCAACCCAGTAAAGACCTAGGCCTGAAGGGAAGGTGGCAGCAAAAATACCCGTCATCACTGGCAAGACAAACATCATCTGTTGTTGCATGGTGGCGGCCATCTCGGCTACATCTTCTTCTTTTTTATTCTCTTCTTTAACTTTTTTCACCGAACTGTTATTTGGCACCTCATCGGGGGTCTCGGTGGCGGGAACAATCATTAGTGATAGCACTAGCTGAGTCAGGGCGGCAGCTACGGGAATAATGTACAGACTGTCTTTTTGGCTCAAGTTTAGCCATAAGAAAGAGACATTCACTGGGGTACCATTTATCTCAGTCATACCTAAAAACTGAGTCAGAGCATGATAAAGCACAATCAGCAACCCGAGCTGAACTAGTTGGGGGATACAGCCGGCTAATGGGTTAATATTATACTTTTTATAGAGCTCGACTTGAGCTAGTTGCATGGCTTTTTTATCTTTTCCGTGTTTAGTTTTAAGGGCCATGATCTCGGGCTTCAAAGCAAGCATTTTTTTCTGGGCTCTGATTGAGGGTAGGGTCAGTGGTAATAAAATCAAGCGAACAATCGCCGTAAAGAGAATAATCGTCCAGCCTAAGCTGCCAAGAATGCTGTATAAAAAAACTAATGTTGAGTTGATGAAATCAAAGATAAATGACATAGTCACCTGCAGGTAAGTACTCGGGGCAAAGCCCGCGCTAATCCAGAGATTGTACCATGTTCTCTGACTTCTTTGGCCGCATACTCGCTGCAGCTAGGAATATGGTGACAGACACTTACGTACCCAAACACTGAATAGAGAAGAGCATTTCTAAAATATTTCCATAAGTGATACAGTTTAAACATTTTTTTCATTGAATTTGAGCCATCGCCTCGACTACGGCGGTGGCGAGTTGGGGTGGCGATAAGCTGCCTGCTCGTGCCCGAGCCAAGATAACCACCCTAACTGGTTGGTCAGGGGCATAGTGACTAATGGCGGCCCGAAACCGGCGCTTGAGCTTGTGGCGCTTGACCGAATTTTTTAGCTGGGTTTTGGGGACTATGACTGCGATCTGAGTGGAGGCTTCTTCTGGCAGGTGTTGCCAGAGTAATGTAAAGGTTGCGGAGCGGACGCGATGAGCTTTGTGAAAAAAAGCAGGATCTTGTCGTAAGCGTGAGGAGAGTTGGGCGACCATAGGTCAGCTTACACACCTTTGCGGACCACAGTCAGTTTGTGGCGACCTTTAAGGCGACGTCGTTTTAAAACCAAGCGACCATCTTTGGTGGCCATGCGTTTGAGAAAACCATGCTTGCGCATACGTTTGTGTTTTTTAGGATTCCAGGTGCGTTTTGTTGACATAAGACTTTGACTGAAGTCGAGATTATATCAGCCAATTCTTTTATTGACTACTCTAAACTTCCCCGGTCCTTACTGTCGCGGCCCTATGTTGGGAAGTAACGATTTACTCCGTGACCCGGAACGGCATCACTACATATGAATAGTGTGTATGACCTTCGGGACGGAAAAGCGAGGGCTTCAAGTTATCGTTCATCCCAAACCAAATAGTTTGTGGTTTGACTAGGCTCATGAAGTCCATGAGGTACTTGGCATTGAAGGCTATAGAGGTCGGCTGACCTACTAACAGCTTGAGAGGTAGTCGACCTTCATACTCGCCTTGGGTGGCACTTCTGGCTGTAAGTACCAACTCATCAGCTTCTAGCTGAAAACGGATGATATTAGAGGTCTCACGAGCAAAGATAAAGGCACGCTTAATCTGTGCGGCGAACTCATCTCCATCCCAGGTTGCTTGGACCCCAAACCCTACCGGCATGATTTTTTCATAGGGCGGGAACTCGCCTTCGAGCAAGCGCACATACATCTCAGTTTGATTAATCATGAACGACAGCTGCTTGAGCTCTTGCGACAGATAAAAAGTGACACTTGTTACTTTTTCTTGAGCTGCAATCCGACAGACTTCACTAATAGCCTTGGCCGGAAGTAAAAATTTTTGCTCTGCTACTTCTTGAGACAGTGGCAGCTTCAAGTGAGCTAACCGAAAACCATCGGTACTGACAATCTCGAGCTCTTTGTGGGTGAACTGGAGGAGAAACGCCGTTAAGACAATCCTGGTTGGGTCTGAGCCCGCTGCAAACTTTAAGTATTTATCAATATGCTCTAGATCCTCAAGACTAAAGACCAGCGTGTCTCCAGCCTGGGCTGGAAAGGCGGGATACTCTTCACTCGACTGAACTTGGAGCTTCACTTTGCCCGAGCTAGACACAATCGTCAGCGTATTACCTTGAGTTTCTAGCTCTAGTTTTCCCGGAGGTAGGGCTTGAATAACATCGAGAATGGTTTTAGCGGGAATGACCAGTGAACCAGGCTCCGTGACTTCTGTCTGTACCTTGGAGCGAATTCCCACATAGAGATCGGTGGCTGACACTTCCAAGTGAGTGGCATCTGCTTTTAAATGAATCGATCCTAAGATTGCCAGCTGCGGTCTCGCGGGAACTGCTTTACTAGCATTTATTAAAGCGGGTTTGAAATTTTCTTGGAGGATACTGAGTCTCATGATTTTGTGAGTATAGTTATATTTATATAGTTAAGATAGTTGTAGTAGTAATAGAGACGTGCATAAGTGGAGAATTGGGTAGGTTTTAGTCAAGATTTTGCGTTAATTTCGTTGTTGATTTTTCAGCTTTAGAGGTGTCTGTAAGTTGTGTATAAAGTAGCCGGAGTTCTGCACAGTCTCTAAAAGTTATCCATTTTGCTAGGTAGCTTATACACGGTGATTCACAGCTTTTCCAACACTTATACACAGAGTTTTCCACAGATGTGTAAAACTACCTAGACACGGCCTGAAGTGACATTCTCAAAGCCGAAATATCTCGCTGTAGCAACTCATTTTGGTTTAACTCAGCATCAATCTTGCGAATGGCGTGTAAAGCACTGGTGTGATCTCGATTGGAGAACCATTTGCCTATTTCGGTTAAAGGTAGATGCAGCTCTTCTTTGAAAAGATACATCGCCACATGTCGGGCCTGAACCAAAGCAGAGACGCGCCGTTGGCCCTTAATGGCCGCTTGCTTGACGTGATAGTGGTTGGCAACAGCTCTTAAAACATCAGAAGGAGTCACCTTGAGCAGGGGTCGTTTTTTCTCGGTCTCAGAGCCAAGAATATCTTCAATCAACTCAATATTGATCTGTCTTTTTTTAAGCTCTACCTCAGATCTAATGCTGGTGATAATGCCCTCGATCTTGCGCGCACTGTCTACTCGAGAGGCGATAATCTGGGCTAAGTCCATGGGAATACTGAGGTTGATGGCTTGAGCTTTAATCAAGAGGATAGCGGTCCGGAGCTCAAAGGTGGGTTGTTGAATATCAATCATGAGCCCGGCTTCAAAGCGAGATCTAAGTCGGTCCTCGAGTAAGTTAATCTCATGGGGAGAGCGATCAGACGTCATCACAATCTGACTGTTTTGTTTGGTCAAAGCATTAAAAGTATGAAAAAACTCTTCCTGAACGGCATTTTTACCCGCAATAAACTGGATATCATCAATCAGTAACACCGTGGCCGTCCGGTATTTTTCCTTAAAACGGATGCCTTTTTTGTTCTGAATTGCGCTGACAATCTCATTAGTAAACTCTTCGCCCGTAGAGTACAAAACACGAGTATTAGGATTGTTTTTGAGAATATTATTGCCAATCGCATGCATTAAATGAGTTTTGCCCACACCCACCCCACCGTACAAAAACAAAGGGTTGTAGGCTCCTCCAGGATTATTGGAAACTGCTGAGGCTGCAGCATGAGCCATCTCATTGGTAGTCGAGACCGCAAAAGTAGTAAAAGTGTAGTCAGTTCTCAGCCCTGCCGATCGAGCGGAGAAAAGTGCTCGGTCGACGGCATTGGACTGCATATTTGCCGGTGAAAACAAATCCTCCACCCGAGGAGACATCGAGCCACCCGAAGGTGATGGCGGAATAGAGCTGATGACCTGAGTCATAGCTGATACATTTGACTGATTAGGCGGCGCTGGATAGGGAGATGGCTGATGAGTTTGAGATAGGGGTGAGTTCAGTGGTTGGGCTGGAGCAGCCGGTGTATAGCTAAAACCCAAAGATTGTCCCAAGGGAATGACGTTAGCTACACTCGAGTTGGGATTGTTTTGAGCGATTTGTTGAGGAGTTGTAATAGGCGGCTCGCCCACCTTGAACTCAATCTCAACATTTCGACCCAACACTTTGCTCACGGCGTCACGAATACTAGGCGTTAAGTTCTTCTGGACATTGGTCGCATGGAAGGCGGTGGGACTAGTAATTACACCAACCAACACTCCTGGCTCAGTCTCCCGCAAACTAGTAAGCGGATTAGAGACAATCCAGGTATTGTAGACAGCTGGACTAAGTTCAAGTTGTAAGCTAGTGCACGCTTGTTGCCAGACGGCTTGAACGTCACTAAGCGGAAGTTCGGTCATAGAGGATTACTTAAAATAACTGGGGCGGGATATCAGCGTATCACGTTATACACAGAATTTTCCACAGCTCGCAAGGGGGAAAATCGCAAAATTAGCTGGTGGGAGGGGTGTAGTTGTCGATGGTGTAGCCAGCCGGACCAACGTTCGTCTGAGCAGGTGCTGTTTTAGGAGCTGCCGAAGCTGATGGCTGAGCTTGATTCGTTGCTGGCGCTCGCATCGGGAATGGAGCAGTGGCTGCCACCGTTTGAGGACCAACTGGTCCGACTGCACTCTTTCGTCGTTGGGCAATTTCTTCAGGATTGGTAGTGATCAGCTGATGTTCTTGTTCACTGGCCACTACGCGTAAGGCCACGTGATTAGAGCCGGCAAAGAAAATACCTTCACCTACATCGGATGCAACTAACAGCTGGCGCTCACCCTCAGACAAATAAAAGGTTTCAGCCAGAACTGGTATGGCCGCAGTCGACTGTTTCATCAATAACTGAATTGAAGCATTGGTCACAATAGCTTTTCCAAAATCAGTGCGGATAAAGTCTTCAACGTCCTGAGTAATAGTAGTCACGCCGAGATAGTATTTTCGCGCTCGTTTCACCATCGAGTAAATAAATGAAGCCGAATCTGGATGCTTCATAAAGTACCAAGCCTCATCTATCACCAATAAGCGCCGTTTGAAGTTTTTCTTAATCCGCGTCCAGATAAAATCTAAGATAATGTACATAGCGATCGGGCGAAGATTCTCATCCACATCTCGAACCGAGAAGACTGTAACGGGATTGCGAATATCAATATTAGATGCTTGGTCAAAAATACCGCGGAAGGAGCCGGTAATGTATTTTTCCAGCCGCGCTGACAGATCGCTGGCAGCGGGACTTTCCATGCCAATGAGGGCTTTATAC
>Ga0163154_10008612_pt1 | contig 11826 bp, 11 predicted proteins | sample OliLakLV19MP9P1_FD_148649 | JGI IMG/M metagenome (GOLD analysis project Ga0163154, IMG submission 148649) | Freshwater microbial mat bacterial communities from Lake Vanda, McMurdo Dry Valleys, Antarctica - Oligotrophic Lake LV.19.MP9.P1 | ecosystem: Environmental > Aquatic > Freshwater > Lake >... | reverse complement strand
TCGTGTCGGATGCATCATCGCTGCCCGAAGTCGCGGGCGATGCGGGCTTGACCCTTCCGCCGCATGATGTGGGCGCGTGGACGCAAGCACTCCGTAGGGCGGTAGAAGATGATACATGGCGGCGGAGTGCGCGAGAACGCGGCTTTGAACAAGCAGCGCGTTTCCGTTGGGAAGCCACCGCAAATAAAACGATAGAAAGCTATCGGAAAGCAATCAATGGCGACTAAAGATGTGCGCCTTAAACACTCCTGGATCGAACACCCCTGGCTGATGCCGCTCGTTGATGTGATCCTCGCATTCGCCGCGTTTGGCATTGCCTATTTTGCGCGTTACGAACTGCAATTAATCCGCGCTGTGATGGAATTCAATCAAGCGCCATTCGAGCCGTACCTGCCCTATGTCGCTGTTTACATCGCGTGGCTGCACCTCAATTATCGCGGCAGTGGTTTATACAAAACGATTCGCGGGCGCTCGTGGCTCGATGAAGCCTATACCATCCTCAATGGCGTGACTAACGCGACAGTGGTTGTGTTTTCGATCAGCTTTGTCTTGCAACCGCTCGTATTCAGCCGTTTGATGATCATCTATGCGGCAGCGGTCACGATTGTGCTGCTTGCGCTGGCGCGGGTCATTCGGCGCACCGTTCAGGCAACTTTACGGGGTCGTGGAATCGGCGTACAACGGGTGCTGGTGGTCGGTGTAGGTGAAATTGGACTCTCTGTACTGCGAACGATGGTGTCGCGGCGTGATCAAGGTTTCTTGCCCATCGGCTACCTTGCAGATAACCCCGATGAAGCTAGAGTTGATCTGGGTCGTGTTAAAGGGTTGGGCGGCTTAGATAACCTTGCCCGCGTGCTGCGCGAACATCAAGTTGAGCATGTGGTGATCACGCTGGCATGGACACATCATGATGACATCCTCAAAATGATCCGCATTTGCCAGCAGCGCGGCGTTGAAGTGAGCGTTGTCCCCGAAGTATTCCAGCTTAATTTGAAACAGGTACAGGTTGAAAACCTCGATGGGATTCCCCTGCTGCGTGTCAACGGGCATGTGCCGCTTAAAGGCAGCAACGGTTTGATCAAACGGGCAATGGACATCGTTCTCATTATCTTAGCCTCTCCGGTGCTGATCCTCCTGTTCGGGTTGGTTGCGCTGGCAATTCGTCTGGAAAGCAAAGGCGAAATCTTTTTTCGACAGAAGCGCGTCGGGGAAAATGGGCGCGAATTTGACATGATCAAGTTTCGCAGCATGATTCCCGATGCGGATAAACTCCGCGCCGAGTTGATCAAGTCGCACGAACTCGACCCGCGTCACGCCAAACTAAAAGATGACCCCCGCATCACCAAAGTCGGGCGTATTATACGCACCCTCAGCCTCGATGAACTGCCCAACCTGATCAACGTGATCACCGGACAAATGAGCCTCGTGGGTCCTCGTCCACCTACCCCTGAAGAAGTATGCTTGTACGAGGCGTGGCACTTGCAGCGCCTACAGGTCAAACCGGGGATGACTGGCTTATGGCAAATCAGCGGACGCAGTGAAGTCCCCTTTGACGAAATGTGCCTCATGGATATTTACTACATCGAGAATTGGTCGGTGCAGTTGGACGCTCAAATCCTCATGATGACGATTCCCCGCGTGCTGCTCCGTCATGGGGCATACTAAAAGAAGTTCACAGTAGACAGTGTACAGTTCACAGTAAAAACACGCCCTAACCGACAACATCACTTTCAAGCGAAGAAGTGTGGATTTTGACTGAAAGAGGTCAGGACGATTTTCAAATTCAGGACACAATCTTTAACTGTCAACTGTGAACCGTAAACTGTGAACTATTTTCTCAATGTTCATTACGAAATGTTCGTGTTACAGTAATATCTACTTGTTGTAACAGTAATTTGAGGGTGCATGGACGCTTTTTTCCCACCCGGCCCGCAGAAACATTTCATCGCAGGTGATGCGCCGCAATTCGCTAGTAATCCGTTTCACTTCTTGACCGACTCGCCGCGTCAGTATGGCGAACTCGTTCACTTCCGTTTTGGACCCACGCACGCTTATCTGGTCAACAACCCGCGCCACGCTCATTATGTGCTGGTCGAAGCGCCTGAACGCTTCACTGAACGCCCGAACTGGCTGCGAACGCTCAACAGTGCAATGGGACACGATCTATTCCCGCCGAAGGATCAATTAGGCAGACAGACCCGTGTGCAAACCGCCTATGATCCGCGCTGGTTATGCGATTACGCCGATAAAATTAGCGGCGCAATCAATTCGTTAGATTGGCGTTCTGATGACACGCCCTCACTGCCAACCCACCTCAAGGCAATGACCACCCGTATGACGGCGCAAATCCTGTTTGACCGCGCTGATCTCCCGGATGGACTGCAAGAAGGTATCCTTTACAGCCGCCCGATGGCAGATCGCCGTTTCGGGTCGCCGCTGCTGCCCCCGTGGATGCCGTTCGGTGAAAATCGCAGACGCCCCGGCGCGGTTGCCGCATTGAACGAGGCAATGAACCAGCTCATCTTAGATCAACGCATCAATCAGCGCGGCGGATTATTCAGCCGCATGTTGTATGTCTCCTACGAGCAAGCCATTGATGAGGGGTTGTCACTGTTCCACGCGGGCAGCGACATCAGCGCGAACACGCTGGCATGGGCGCTCCATTTGTTGACGAAGCACCCTGAGATCGAAACCGAATTGATGCAAGAAATTGACACAGTGTTAGGCGGACGCACGCCCACCGCCGACGATCTGCCGAACCTGCTGTTTACAGAAATGGTGATCCGTGAGACGCTGCGCCTATACCCGCCCGTGTGGGTGATCACGCGGCAAGCGACCCGCGAAGCCCAAATCGGGGATTACTATGTCCCGGCGGGCAGCACGATTTTCGTCAGCCCCTACGCCATTCATCACAACCCGAAACAGTTCTTTGACGCCGAAGGCTTCATGCCCCAGCGATTCGCTCCCGGTTACGAAAAGCGTACCAATCGTTACAGCTACATGCCGTTTGGTGCGGGCGTGCGGGCGTCGATGGAAGAGTCGTTCGTCGTGACGATTAGCACGCTGCTGCTGGCGGGGATCGTCGGTCGCTGGCGCTTTGACGCCCTGTCGCAACCAGAAATCGAATCGGGACTCACGCTCAAGCCGTCGCCGTTCACAATGCGCGTGTCTGTGCGCGAAACCGCAGCGGTAACTGCCTAACGATCATTGTAGGGACGCCATGAATGGCGTCCGGCGCCCCATAATAGCGAATTAAGGACGCCTCACCCCCTCTCCGAAAAGCGAGAGGGGGCTACAAGTAGACTCGGCAAGTCCCCTCTCCTATTTGCGGAGAGGGGATTTAGGGGTGAGGTTGATTTACTGCGTCCAGTGACCATTCGTATCGTCGTAGCGCCAGCCTTGCGGGGTTTCCGGGCTGCATGACGGGGGGTACACGGGCGTTTCGGGCGTCTCAAAGATGATTTCCACCGGATGCCCTGTGAGTAGGCGTAAGAAATTCCCCAATACGACGCGAGTTTCAATTTCTGCACGGGTGAGCAATCCCCCTTCAACCGCATCATCGCGGAAATCGATCAGCGTCTGGTAATTTGCCAGCAAACGCGCCTCATCCCAATCGACTGAACAGGTCGTAAACGAGCGATCATACTGACGGATGTAATCAACGCGACAGCTAGTCACCTGCGGCGCGGGAACAGTCAACACATAGACTTCGCGTTCAGCGTCGTAACGAATATCCGTTTCATCAATCTGCGTGAGGTCGATACCTGCTTCAACCGCCCCCTGCACAACGTGATTCGCTGAAAATCCACACGCATTTAATGCACCCTGTCCCACTGAAACAGAAACATCGGCTTTAGCGAGTTGGGCGCTCACGCTCACCAACTGACCGAGCGGCTGAATCCCCTGTACGATGGTTTGCGAAGAAAGAATGCTGGCGATAGGTGGCGGCGCGGCGTTCCCAATGCCAAACAAGCCGCTGATACCGCCGATCACGCTGTTGACCGACGTTACCCCAAGCAGAATCAACGCCCCAATGATCACCGCCAGCAAGACCACGCAGCCGACTGATCCCGCAAAGGCGGTCAAACAGCCGGATCGAGATTGCGGATTCTTCGTGGGGGGCTGCGATCCCGATTCCAATTGTGGCGTTGGCTTCTGCTCTTCTGGTTGATCACTCACTGATTTTTCCTCTCATGTCCATCTTTAAGTATACTCGCAATAGACAGGTGGGTTGCAATAACCTGAGACGAGGATGATAAAAACACCGTTTAAGCAATAGATTGTGTAATATAGAGGCGATTAGGCTATGGAGTGATGCACGATGATCACAGCAATTTATGATGGCAACTGCGTCATTTGCCGGCAGTCACGCCGCATTGTTACCGCGCTCGATTGGCTGCATCGAGTCGAATGGCTGGATTTGCAAAACTGGGAACCCGTCAACCAACGCTACCCTGAACTCGATTGGAACGCGGCTATGGGGCAAATGCATACCATGACCGCCGACGGTCAAATGATCGGTGGGTTCAAAGGCGTGCTGCGACTTCTGCGCGAATTACCGCTCGGTTTTCCCCTATGGGTTGTACTGAACATCCCCGGCATCAACTGGGTCGGGGAACAAGTTTACAAATTTATCGCCCGCAACCGCTATGCGATCAACAAAATGGTCGGTGCGCCTGTATGTGAAAATGGCGCTTGCAGTTTACACGGCGGAGCGCATTAGCTTCCGTAACCAAGATCGTTCTTGATCACCTGCATGATGTTTTCATCAAGCGCGTCAAGGTGATCGAGGCTGTAGGTGATAATACGGCGATGGCTGATGTCAAACGGAATATCGTCAATCGACTGCGAGATCAACACGACAGGACGACCCAGCGTATGCGCGATCCCTAACTCGTACATGACGTTTGCATTACGTCCGGTACAGTCTGCGATGCAAATTTCTGAGTGATAAATGGCTGACCAGACTTCATCAATGATGGACTGCGACGAAAGAAAGGCGTCACCGCGTTTAATCGTGATGCCCAAACGACCTAGCACCGGCACAAGATGCTCATCGTAAACCACCTTCATGGTGGGGTCGAACGGCATAATCACGAATGCCTCTGCCCACTTCTCATCACCGGGAAGGAGTGGTTCACCAAAAATTGGATACGAAGGAACAAATTCGCCCGGTGCCATGACAAATTCCGTCAAACTGATGCGGAAAATGTTTTGCATCGATGCAAGAATCGGCGTCACGTTCATGGTCATTGTTTCGACTGATCTATCGTTTTCGCCGTAAGTGACTTCTAGCAGTTCGCTGCGTTCTAGGTTGCTAATGTTACCTTCTAGCAAAATCTTGAAGTGACCATTTGCGCCGTAGCGACTCACCATCCGTGCCGCTTTGATCTGGTCATCACCGCCGCCAAAGCGATCACGTCCAGCGTTACCGCGCTGTTCTTCGTAGAAGTCATGCCCGAAGATGACTTTATACAAATCCCAAAAACCGATAGGACCATACTGCCTCACCGCCCATAAGACAACCAACAAGCCTTTGCGTGTTGCGAGAATGTTCCTTCTGCTTGCTTCTAGCGGTACTATCTGTCGTGACATGGACTCGCCTATCCTCGAATGAACTCTATAATGGTACACGAGAATCAAGCAAATCGCATCCGTCTAAGGGTGTATCGTTGTGAAAACGGTTGTTAGCGGCGATTTTCCCGGCGCTGTGAACGTTTGGGTTTTTCTTCGTCTTCCCACTCTACAACCATGCTGTCTGTCAGTTCGCCATCGGCGGTCAAACGCACGCGCAGCGATTCCCCTGCACCCAATGTATTGTTTTTGCGCTTCTCGCTGTACTCACGATCAATAGCACGCTGAATAGCACGTTCACGCCCATCTGCCGTGACCATTTCAAAGAAGTTCGCTACCAGACCCATGCCCCATCCCAACGACACAAGCACGGGCCACGGGAAACCTTGCATCGCTTCCCCCACATCGGGCAAGCCGCTGCCTAACAGGAAGATCAACCACACCATCGCGTTGATCATGATGTAGACGCCAAAATGCTGAAAAAACTCTGCTCGCTTCTTGAACGGTTTCTCCACGCGGCGGCGCACCTTCTTTAATTCACGCCGATCCACATCGCTCCAATCCTCACCATACAAACGGCGGAGTTCTGTGCGAATCGCTTGATAGCGCCGTTCGTCGCGCTTGCCCGTCTGGAAATACGTATCAAAGAAATGGGCTACTAATCCCGAACCCCATCCAAGCGAGACGATCATCATCCACGGAAACGCCATCCACTGACGGAATTCAAGACCATCGTCAATGAATGCAAAATGATTGGTGCTATTGAAGATCACCCATAAGACAATGTTGATCACCACATACGCGGCGAGATGTCCCATGAATTCAGTGCTTTTCTTGAAACGCGCCTCGATGCGTTTGCGTAACATGCTTTCATCTTCATAGGGCGCAAGTTCATAATCAACGTTCTTGCTGCTCCAACTTTCAAAAGCATCGTGGATCGCTTCGCCCGCTTGCCCTAACACTTTGCCCGCTTCGGCAAAATCGAATGATTTTTCTACGACGACACGCGGGTTCTGGGGGGCGTAAGGGCGCGGCGGCTGTGGCGGCTGTACGCTGGGGACGGGCGCAAAATCACGCTTGGGCTTGCCAACATTGCTCAATACTTCGGTTTGACTATCCTCGGCGCGGCGCATTTCCAACAGCGAATCTACTGCGATGCTTACCCGGTCAGGGTTCAACACCTGCATGTTCGAGGCATCAACGGCACTTTTGAACGCGCTGATCATTTCAGCGGCGCTGTTATGACGATCCGACGGGGATTTTGACAGCGCCTTTTCAAGCACGGCGGAAACTTCTGGCGTGATCTCCGGGTTGACTTTATCCGGCGCGGGGAGTTCACGGTAAATGTGATCATGAATGATCGCAAACGGCGTGTCCGCGCTAAACGGCACACGTCCGACCACGAGTTCATACATCACAACGCCGAGCGAGTAAATATCGGTGCGGTTGTCGAGGTCCCGACTGCCCATCGCCTGTTCAGGTGAAATATAATGCGGCGTGCCAAGCAGCATATCATGGCTGAGTGTGCTTTCGCCCAACTGCGCCATGCGTGCCAGACCAAAATCGGTCAGGTAGGGAGTCCCATTCACATCTAAGATGATGTTGGAAGGCTTAATGTCGCGGTGCAGCACGCCTTGACGATGTGCGTAATCGAGCGCCTCTGCGATAGGCGGCATAACGCGCATAATGTCGTTCATCGACAGCGGGTGTTCGTCAAGCAAACTCTTGAGCGTGCGCCCTTCGATGTACTTCATGACTAAGTAGGGACGCCCCTCAAAGTCGGCAAAGTCGAACACGGGGACGACATGTGGGTGATCAAGCCGCGCCACAATCTGCGCTTCACGCTCGAAGCGGGCGTGAAAGTTCTTGTCTTCTAAGAATGCCTGGTGCATCATTTTGATCGCCACAAAGCGATCCAACCGGGGATGGTAGGCTTTAAAAACCGTCGCCATTCCCCCTTGCCCCATTTGCCCGATCACACGATATTGACCGAGCGTTTGACCATCAAGCGAACTCATGCCCATGACTCCGGCTTTTCGACTGCTAACCACCAGATTATACCCCACCGTTCGTCGCTAAGGGTTAATACGATGAAACTGCCGAAAAGTTGCATTCAAATTGGCAGACACTAAAGCCGGAAACTGATCTGTCTTTAGTGTCTAGAATGTTCGCGCTTATACCTCTTTCAAGGTAGAAACGCGCTCTTTGAGCAAGGTGGCAAAGCGTGCGACCTGTGCTTGATCGCTGGTGAGGAGTCCGCGAAACACGCGCTTGGAATGAGGAGTCCCCGGTTTGCTCGTCTCTTGGGCGACGAGTGCGCGGGCATATTTAGGATGATTCACGACCAGAAACCACTCTTTGATCAATTGATCGTCATTTTGCAAAACCACCCCGTTAAGTCCGTCCATAGGCGGGTCTTGTTCGCCTTGCTGACCAAACACCCAGATTGAGTTCGTAATGAGGCTCATCTTTTGATAACGCGGCAGCACAGGGGCAAGATAACGCATTTGCTGGAAACCCGCGTAAATTTCGGTATCGAGCGAACGCTCGATAACTGCTAGTTCTATGGTTCTGCACCAACTCGCCAGTAAAGCCCGGCGCTCGGTGAAGATGTTGTAGATGGTACGCCAGTCTACAACATCGTAGAGGGAAAAACTTTGATCAGAAAGTGTCAATATGATTAATCCTTAGCCACAGATGTATGATCGATTACAGAAAGTGTAAGCGCGTTGAATAATGCTTATAATTATACTTCAGATAGTTTCTCATGAAGCATGTATCCATTTTCTAGAAGGGGGCGGTCTATCGACTGCCCCTCTGAAGATTACAGGTAATCCACACGTTTCGGCTTCTCGTCGTCAGGTTGTACTTCGATCAATTCGCCATCGTCCCCTAACGTGTATTGAGGTTCACGCTTCGGTTTTTCTTCATACATGGATAGATCGTCGTTATCATGCTTACGCTTTTCGATGTCGGCGTTGCGATTTAAGCTGCGAATCACAGAAGGCAAAACGCTAAAGATCAGCGTTGGCAGGATAAACCACCAAATCCATGTGAATCCGCGTCCCCCACCGATCAGCGACATCAGCCCAATGATGAGCATCATTCCCAAAAATATCGAGAAACCGCCCCGCCAACCACGCCCGGATGACCACGATCCCCAAAACATGAGTCAGACTCCTTATTATATGCATGAGTATACGTGTGCCAGATGAGTAATGTTTTAAGGTCACCGATGATGTAAATGAAAACCCCCTCGTTTAGAGGGGGTAATGAGCGTGTCATGTGTTGATTTTAGAAACGGTTGTTGCGGCTGTTATTGGAAGTATCGCCACCGGGGAGCGTGTTCAAGAATTCCTCGTTGGAATCGGTGGTACGCAGTTGGTTGAGAAGCTGTTCGGTTGCGCCCGCCTGTCCCAGATCGGGGTCTTCGGCAAGGTGTCCCCACATGCGCCGGAGCGTATACACGCGCTGCAACACATCAGGACCCAGCAGCAGTTCTTCGCGCCGCGTCGATGATTGTTCAATATCGAATGCGGGGAAGACGCGCCGCTCTTGCAGTTTACGGCTCAGGTGCAGTTCCATATTTCCTGTACCCTTAAATTCCTCGTAAATGGCATCGTCCATTTTGCTGCCCGTATTCGTCAAGCACGTCGCAATGATCGTCAGGCTGCCGCCTTCTTCAACATTACGCGCTGCGCCGTAAAATCGCTTGGGGGGGTGAATCGCCGACGGGTCAAGACCACCGGTGAGCGTGCGACCACTTGGCGGCACAACGAGGTTATAAGCGCGGGTCAAACGGGTGATGCTGTCGAGCAGGACGACCACATGCCGCTTAATTTCGACCAATCGTTTCGCACGGTTGAGCGCCATTTCTGCCACGCGCACATGATGTTGTACCGGATCATCGAACGTAGAAGCGATCACTTCTGCATCTACCGAGCGATCCATATCCGTCACTTCTTCGGGACGCTCACCAATGAGCGCGATCATCAAGTGGACATCAGGATAGTTATGGCTAATGGAGTTGGCAATTTCTTTGAGGACCGTCGTTTTACCCGCTTTGGCTGGCGACACAATCAAACCACGCTGACCGCGCCCGATGGGAGCAATCAAGTTGATCAGTCGGGTTGAAAGGGTACGTCCGTTGGTTTCAAGATCAAAGCGTTCAAGCGGGAAAATGGGGGTCAGGTCTTCAAAATTAGCGCGATTTTTAGCTTCTTCGGGGTTCTGTCCGTTGACTGATTCGACGCGGAGGAGACCGTAGTATTTTTCGGAGTCCTTTGGCGCTCGTACCTGCCCGACCACCATGTCACCGGTTCGCAGATTAAAGCGTTTTATCTGCGTCTGGCTGACATAAATGTCTTCGGGACCCGGCAGATATTTTTCTGCGCGTAGAAAGCCGATGCCATCATCTACGATTTCGAGGACACCGCCTCGCAGTTTGTAGCCTTGTTTTTCAGCATGATCTCGCAATAAAGCGAGCATGAGGTCTTGTTTTTTCATGCGACTGTAGCCCGTGATACTGGCTTCACGCGCAAGCTGTCGCAAATCGTCTAGCGTTTTGGGTTCGAGATGAGCAATATCGACCATCGTGTTTAGATTTTCCCTGTTACTGTCGTGAGGAGACTATAGACATACAAAGTGCGTTAACGCCGTTCACCAATGAGAACGGACGGATGTGGTTCAATTCAAATGCTGTGGTTTGGGATGCAGGTGCGGTAAAAAGCCCGCTTATTTCTGTCAATATATCATAGATTCTTTAACAGGTCAATTTCTTTTTCTCTTGACGACGCGAAGACGAAATATTGAATCCCGTTGATGTCTGCGAACAGCGTTCCAGCAGGTTTTGAACGCACACGACCCGCCACTGCTAAATCGCCAACAGACGCCGCCGCATTGAGCAGCAGCGCGACCAGCACGATTTGTCCCAACGAAACAGGCAGCAGAACCAACAGCACGCCGCCGCCCAACGTCATGCTCACGATAGGCGCTAACACCATCAGCAAATAGTCGGTTCTGGTGAGGTACTGTCCTTCGCGGATCGTCGCAAACAGATAGCCGCTTGCGACACTGAATCGCGGGGGGCAGCCGCGCAGCCATAAGACCAACCCATGTATGCCTTCATGCACCAGCATCGACGCAACGACCACCACCGCGCCAATGATCCACAGCGCGAGTGTCGGCAGTTGCGGATCAGCGAATAATTTCAACGGCGCACCGAACGCAACATACAGTTGATACGGCAGCCACAACAACCCAACAGCGGCGGCAAGCGGAGCAAGCGCCCACAGGTTGCCGATCACCAACCAGCGCCATGTGGGGAGCGAGTCGAAGTCGCCAAATAATGCGCCGCCATAGGTGTAACCCTCAGGGGCAGAGATAGAATTTTGGCTCATAGGCATGAACTTAGCAGCAAACGTGTGAGTATGACGAGTATATCATGCCTCAAGGAGAATAGAATGCTTACGAAAATAGTTTGCGGACGTGATAAATCGCATCCCTATAAGAGTCGGTTCGTAGGGGCGCCATACATGGCGTCCGTTATGTTAATAGTCTTTTTAATGTTGATCGTCGCCCCTGCTGCGGCGCAAGACGTTGACACCCTTGCTGCACAGATGGAATCAGCGTTAGATGAAGCGTTAGCCACATCTCCAACCGTTCCCGGTTTTGCTGTTGCTGTGATCAAAGACGGTGAGGTCATCTGGTCAGATGGCTATGGCGTGGCAGATGTTGAAGCGGGTACGCCTGTCACTGCGGATACGATTTTCCCCGCCGCCTCGATCTCCAAAGTCGTCACCGCTTACGAAATCCTCGGTCTGGTGGACGAAGGCTTGATTGATCTCGATACGCCTATCAACAGCTATCTCACACGCTGGCAAGTACCCGCCTTAGGACGCAACGATCCTGATGAAGGCGTGGTGATTCTCAGCAATACTCCCGCCGGCGACTCCCTCATAGACCCTACCCTGTGTGCTTATCAAACGTGGTCTGAAGTCGAAGCCCCGGAGTTCTGCGAGTAAACCCCTCATCGCTTGACCGCTTCTTATACACAAGCAGCAAGAAGGGGTCAAGTTTCATTGATTCAAATGGTCAAAAACCCAATTATGCAAATGGGCTGATAGTGCAAATTATACAGTTACGCTTGCATTCAGGGTAGTAAAGGACGGTTATTGTATGGAATAGACGGGTAAGTTACAATTCCGTCTGTACCGCCCTTCACAAGTGTAAGGATTATCATGCGAACTGAGA
>Ga0163154_10008611_pt1 | contig 11827 bp, 9 predicted proteins | sample OliLakLV19MP9P1_FD_148649 | JGI IMG/M metagenome (GOLD analysis project Ga0163154, IMG submission 148649) | Freshwater microbial mat bacterial communities from Lake Vanda, McMurdo Dry Valleys, Antarctica - Oligotrophic Lake LV.19.MP9.P1 | ecosystem: Environmental > Aquatic > Freshwater > Lake >... | reverse complement strand
ATCCGTACCATCGCGTCTTCGGTATCGAACATATATGCGGCGAGAGCTTTTGCTAGCTCGGTTTTGCCCACACCCGTGGGGCCAAGGAAGATAAAGCTGGCGATCGGGCGGTTGGGATCGGCAAGTCCAGCACGGGAGCGTTGGATCGAGTCCGCTACAGCCGTTACTGCTTCGGTTTGACCGATCACACGCTTATGTAACTCGTCTTCGAGGTAAAGCAGTTTCGATTTTTCCGACTCCACCAGCTTCACAACTGGGATGCCCGTCCATTTTGAGATAATTTCGGCGATGTCTTCCTCGGTAACTTCTTCACGCAGTAGAGATCGACCCGTAGTTTGAGTTTCGGTGAGACGGACTTCGGCTTGCTGGAGTTGACGTTGGAGGTCGGTGAGCTTGCCATATTTGAGCTCGGCAGCGCGATTGAGGTCGTAATCCCGTTCGGCTTGCTGAGCTTCGACATTGACTCGATCGATTTCTTCTTTGAGTTTGCGGACATTATCGATCGTGGTTTTTTCCGATTGCCACTGCGCTGATAGACTTGCCTGAGACTCTTTGAGGTCGGCTAGCTCTTTTACCAATTTATCCACTCGATCGAGGGAATCGGGATCGGTATCTTTTTTGAGGGAAAGCCGTTCCATTTCCATTTGCAAGATCTTTCGATCGATCTCATCTAATTCTTCTGGTTTGGAAGTGATTTCCATTTTTAACTTGGCAGCAGCTTCATCGACTAGATCGATCGCTTTATCGGGTAAAAATCGATCGCTAATGTAGCGGGTGGAGAGTGTCGCCGCCGCAATCAGGGCACTGTCAGCAATCTTCACGCCGTGATGCAACTCATATCTTTCTTTCAATCCACGCAGGATCGAAACCGTATCTTCGACATTGGGCTGATCGATATAGACTTGTTGGAATCGACGTTCCAATGCCGCATCTTTTTCGATAAATTTGCGATATTCATCCAAAGTTGTAGCACCAATACAGCGCAGTTCACCTCTTGCCAGCATTGGTTTTAGCAAGTTCCCCGCATCCATCGCGCCTTGGGTCGCCCCCGCTCCTACAACCGTATGAATCTCATCGATAAACAGTACGATCCGTCCTTGCGATTCTGTGACTTCTTTGAGCACAGCTTTGAGACGTTCTTCAAACTCGCCGCGATATTTTGCCCCTGCAATCAAAGCTCCCATATCCAAGGCAATCAACTTTCGATCTCGCAAAGACTCAGGCACATCACCACTAATGATCCGTTGGGCTAATCCTTCGGCGATCGCGGTTTTGCCCACACCTGGTTCACCAATTAGCACGGGATTATTTTTGGTGCGACGCGATAAAATCTGGATCGTGCGGCGAATTTCATCATCCCGACCGATTACGGGGTCGAGTCTACCTTCCTTCGCTAATTCAGTCAGATCGCGCCCATACTTTTCGAGGGCTTCATACTTATTTTCGGGAGTTTGGTCGGTCACTTTCTGATTACCGCGAATTTGCTCGATGATTTTTCTCAGCTTAGCCTCATCTAGTCCCACTTCTTGCAATAATGCTTTGCCGAAGCGATCGTCCTTGGTGTAAGCCATCAGAAAATGTTCGATCGAAATAAAATCATCGCCAAATGTTTTGCGTTCTGCTTCAGATCGATCGAGTAAAACATCAAGGCTACGTCCTAGATAAACCGCAGTGTTACTGCCTGATACCTTTGCCTGTCGATCGATAAATTCGGTGGTTCGATCGCGCAATTTCTGCACACTGACATCGGCTTTATTAAAAATGCTGGTCGCCAAGCCTTCTTCTTCCAGCAGAGCTTTCATTAAGTGTTCGCTCTCGATCTGCTGCTGACCCGCCGCCTTGGTGACATCGGGGGTACGAGCGATCGCCGCCCATGCTTTTTCGGTAAATTGGTTCGGGTTAGTTGGCTGCATATAAATCACCAGAGGCTCTAATGAAGTAATTCTATGCTGGTGATCGCTTCGATCGACTTCGGTTTACTGGCTCACATTGGTGCGGTTTGCCGTAAACTCTGGATTTGTGATTACCTCGCATTTTGCGGAAGTCCTATAAAACAAAGTTACCGTCGAAATACTGAGTTAAAATTAAGTTTATCTTAAGAGCATGGGGCTGGAATGGACATTTCTTTTACTAAATATCAAGGTCTTGGTAATGACTTTATCTTGATTGATAACCGCGATCGAACCGAGCCTCTACTTACCCCTAACCAAGCAGTCCAGTTGTGCGATCGAAACTTTGGCATCGGTGCTGATGGGGTAATTTTTTTATTGCCTGAGGAAACTAACAAGGACAGTTATATGATGCGGATCTATAACTCTGACGGATCGGAGCCAGAGATGTGCGGTAACGGGATTCGTTGTCTGGCAAAGTTCATGATCGATCTGGGGATCGAGCCTGTAGATCACCGTTATGAAATCCATACCAATGCAGGTTTAATCTCGATCGAACTAAATCCTGATGGTCAGTTAACTGTAGATATGGGAGAGCCGATTTTAGTCGCAGAAGAAATCCCGACCAAACTAGTTGCGCCAAAAGACAAGGCAATAGCAGTACCATTACGTATTGATGGTGAAGATTGGCAGGTGACCGCAGTTAGTATGGGCAATCCTCACTGCATTACGTTTGTTGATGATGTTACGACAATTTCCCTAAACGAGCTTGGGCCGAAGTTTGAATATCATTCTGCTTTTCCGCAGCGCACTAACACCGAATTTATCCAAGTGGTTTCGCCCGATCGGATCAAAATGCTGGTGTGGGAACGCGGGGCAGGAGCAACTCTGGCTTGTGGAACGGGAGCTTGCGCTGCTGTGGTGGCAGGTGTATTGAATAATAAGTTCGATCGAAATTGCACAGTTAACTTACCAGGTGGCGATCTCCGTATTCACTGGTCAGCCGAGAATAACCATGTATTTATGACTGGGCCAGCCGAGAAAGTCTTTACTGGAGTTCTTTCTGGGGAAACAGCGTGTTAGCCAGAGTCTGGAGTGCATCAATTTTGGGCATTAACGCCATTCAGGTCGGGGTCGAAGTCGATGTCGCAGGTGGATTGCCTGGAATTGTCGTGGTTGGCTTACCTGATATGGCGGTGCAGGAATCGAAGGAGCGAGTCAAGGCGGCACTCAAAAATTCGGGCTATGCCTTTCCGATGCGAAAAATCGTGGTGAACCTCACTCCTGCCGATCTACGCAAAGAAGGTCCCAGCTTCGATCTGCCAATCAGTGTCGGAATTCTCGCCGCTTCCGAGCAAGTCGATCCTCAATTACTCGGTGATCACTTGTTTTTAGGTGAAGTTTCGCTAGATGGTGGTTTGCGTCCAGTGGCGGGAGTTCTGCCAATCAGTGTCGGAATTCTCGCCGCTTCCGAGCAAGTCGATCCTCAATTACTCGGTGATCACTTGTTTTTAGGTGAAGTTTCGCTTGATGGTGGTTTGCGTCCAGTGGCGGGAGTTCTGCCGATTGCGGCAACGGCGATCAAAATGGGGATCAAGGGCATGATCGTACCGTTTGAAAATGCGGCAGAAGCGGCAGTTGTGGCGGGGCTTAAGGTCTATGGTCTCCGCAGTTTGATCGAAGTGGGCGACTTTCTTGCTCATCCCGATCGATACGCACCAACTCCCACTCAAACCGATCTCACGGCTCATACCACAAAGGAGATTAAACTCGATCTCAAGGATGTTAAAGGTCAAAACCATGCCCGTCGCGCTCTGGAAATTGCCGCAGCAGGTGGACATAATTTAATCTTCGTCGGCCCCCCTGGATCGGGTAAAACGCTGTTGGCGCGGCGATTACCCAGCATTTTACCTCCGATGTCTTTCAAGGAAGCGTTGGAAGTCACTCAAATCCATTCTGTGGCGGGTTTGCTGCGCGGCAAAGGCTTAGTGATCGATCGACCATTTCGCAGTCCACATCATTCCGCTTCTGGCCCAGCCCTAGTTGGCGGCGGCAGTTTTCCCAAACCTGGCGAGATTTCATTAGCCACACACGGCATTTTATTTTTGGATGAGCTGACAGAATTTAAGCGCGATGTCTTGGAGTTCTTACGCCAACCACTTGAGGATGGCTACGTCAGCATTTCTCGTACCCGCCAGTCTGTCACCTTCCCTGCCCAGTTCACCCTAGTTGCTAGTACAAACCCCTGCCAATGTGGCTATTACGGCGACACCATCCAACCCTGCACCTGTTCACCCAAACAAAGGGAGCAATACTGGGCGAGGTTATCGGGGCCGTTGATGGATCGGATCGATCTGCAAGTTCATGTCAGTCGCCTCCAACCCGAAGAAATCACCAGCCACCGTGAAGGTGAAGCTTCTGACCGTGTTCGATCGAGAGTTGAAGTCGCCCGTAAAATTCAGCAGGAACGGTTCCGTCAAGACGAGATCGGTAACATCAATAGCAATGCCCAAATGCAAAGTCGTCATCTGCGCCATTGGTGTCTATTGGATGATGCTTCCCGACTGATGATCGAAGCCGCGATTAGACGTTTGGGATTGTCGGCCCGTGCTAGCGATCGAATTCTCAAAGTCTCGCGCACGATCGCCGACCTCGCAGGTGAACCCAATATCCAAATTACCCATGTCGCTGAGGCTATCCAATATCGCACATTCGATCGAATGACCTGAACTGTCGTTTTACCTACCGAAAAGCTATGATTAAGCAATGAGTTATGAATATATACATGAATAAGTCACTTTCTGTTAAATCCTGTCCTAGTCCGTCATTAGTAGAACCTCAAACCGCTCATGAGCGGTTTGAGGACGAGGAAACACTTAAGCAATTTCTTGATTTTCTCTGGCAAGAAGTAGAGGCAGATCCTTCTAAGCTTGTTCCATATACTCAAGAAATGTATGACGAAGCTATGAGACTTACCGCAGGAGTTTCCCTAGACTAGTGGCTCCCCTAGAAATTAACGGGTGGAAGATATATCTGCATCCTCTCATTGCTCAACAAGAACAACAGCTTCGGCATCGGTCACTAAAACTAGAGGAAAATCTAACTCAAAAAGAGTATAAGAGACATGAAACTGTCAAACTATTCACTAGTCTAACAAGATCTATTCTAGAGTTTGTTCCTGCAAATCCTGAAGATAAGCAATATGAATTGTATGAAAATTTGCATCCATATAAGCGGCTAAAAGGTAAAGGTCTGCCAGATCGATACAGGATATTCTTCAGACTTTTTAGTGACAAAAAAACAATTGTTTTCTTATGGTTGGGATATCCAAGAAAAGATGGTAGTAAAGATGACTGCTATGTCGTATTTGCGAGGATGATTGCCAAAAAAGAATTCCCTTCGGATGTAGAGAGTTTGATCGCAATATGTGAAAAAGTAGAGTAAATGTCTGAACGCTCAGCAGATTGAATACAGCCAAAACAAATATGGATTTAATTGAGATTATCAAATCAGATTATCAGAAATTCCCTGAAGCACAGACCTACAGTGTTTATGCCGAGGATGTCTATTTTAAAGACCCAGTATACGAGTTTCGGGGTTTGAAGCGTTACCAGCAGATGATCGGTTTCATCACCACTTGGTTTAGTTCGCTTAAACTCGATCTGCATGAAATCAGCCAGACAGATGATAAGATTACAACTCGATGGACGATGAGTTGGAATGCGCCTCTACCTTGGAAGCCCCGTATTTCAGTCGATGGATGGAGCGAATTGAGCATAAATCCCGATCGCACGATCGCTTCTCATATTGACTTCTGGTACTGCACCAAATTGGATGTAATTAAGCAACATTTTCGATTTAATTAGGTATTGATTTCCTAAAACTTCCATTTATAACTTCTCATTGATCGTTAACCATATGAATCCCAACTTAATCATCGCCAGCAGCAACTATGGCAAAGTCGTAGAGTTTCAGTCCTATCTATCTGGACAAGGCTTTCAACTACTTCCTAAGCCTGATGAGATCGATGTTGAAGAGACAGGAGATTCATTTTTAGCTAATGCTCACCTCAAAGCCTCCCAAGTAGCTTTAGCCACGGGTGAGTGGGCGATTGCCGATGATTCGGGATTAGAAGTAAATGCGCTGAATGGTTCGCCAGGTATATATTCTGCCCGTTATGGTGAGAATGATGCGGAAAGAATCGATCGATTGTTATTTGAACTGGGCAATGAATTAGATCGACAGGCGCAATTTGTTTGTGCGATCGCGGTGGCATCACCTGATGGTTCGATCGTCGCCGATGCTATCGGGATCTGTGCTGGCGAAATCCTGCTGGCTCCTCGCGGCGAACAAGGTTTTGGCTACGACCCAGTGTTCTATGTTCCTGAATACGCCCTAACTTTTGCCCAAATGACTCCCGATCTCAAAGCTAAGATCAGTCATCGCGCCAAAGCCTTAGAGCTTCTGCGTCCCAAATTTACCTCATTCCAATTAACTAGTTAGGATATCGGTAGGGTGATGTGGATTATGGTTTGATTGTCAGATTGATTATCAGATTGATTACTAGATCCGCTCTCGATCGATAATTCACCACCATGAAGCTGAACTATCGTCAGCACAATTGCTAGACCCAATCCCGATCCTTCCTGCTCGTATAACTTGCGTTCAAATTGCATATGAGCACCGATGTTCGCAATCTGTTCTGTGGTCATGCCGCGCCCCCGATCGATGATATCTAGATCGAGGTTTCGATCGCGATATTTGACAATCACATCAACAGGCATACCACGATCGGAATACTTAAACGCATTATCAAGGATTTCTTCGACAATCTTTTGCAGTCGGTTAGAACCAATACAGACTGTGACTCGATCGAGTTCTGCTTGAAATTGCAAATTCAAATCTGATATTCGATCTGATTGAGTGGCTTTTTGCGTGGAGATCGTCGCGATCAGAGACTCAACCCCGTTTGTACCTTCTCGCTTCAGCGCATCAATCTGCTCTGGGTCTGTGGCAATTAGTTCCAATTCAGCATAGAGCAAAAAATTCTGAATCAAGCGATATAGTTGCTCGGCACAGATATGGATATCCTGAGCCATTTCTAGAATCTCAGCAGGTGAGATCGAAGCGTGTTCTTCTACCAGAATATCCGCAAAGCCTAATATCCCATTTAACGGTGTCCGCATCTCGTGAGGGAGTGACAGAGAGATACTTTGCCGCAGCGCACCCAATTTTAGTTTGATTTGATTTTCGACAATGCCTCGCTTTTTTAATTGAGTGGCAATTGCATCTAAAAGGTCAACCCGACTAATCGGTTTGGTGAGATAATCATCCGCTCCCATTTTTATCCCCAGCCGCATATCAGTTCGATCGGCTTTGGCGGTCAGAAATATAAACGGAATCATGCTTAACTCAGGATCTTGATTGAGTTCATCTAAGACCCCATATCCATCCAAAATTGGCATCGTGATATCGCATAGAATCAAGTCAGGTTTATGTTGCTTTGCCAGTTCTAATCCCAATACGCCATGATCTGCGGCAATTGCGACAAACTGACTAACTTCTAAAATATCGATTAGACTCTCCAGAATAGTTGCTTCGTCCTCAATTACCAGAATAGTTGTCATAACCCTCTCAAAGATATTTTTGATTGAACTTACCCTTCTTTACTCAATCTTTTACCCAATCTCTATACCTGAAGACGGCGATCTGATACTAGAAGGCGACGAAATTCCTCGGCGGGGATGGGACGGCTGAACACATAGCCTTGAATTTCATCGCATTGATTTTGGCACAACAGCTCAAGTTCTGCTCTGGTCTCTACACCTTCAGCAATTACTTTTAATCCCAAACTATGTGCCATTTGAATAATTGCGATGGCAATCGCTTTATTTTTCGGTTCGCTAGGCATATTCCGAATAAAGCATTGATCGATTTTTAGGGTGTCAAAAGGGAATTGTTTGAGATAACTCAGAGAAGAGTATCCTGTACCAAAGTCATCGATCGATATTTGGATACCTAAAGCCTTTAATTCACGCATTTTGGCGATACTAGCTTCAATATCTCGGATAATCACACCTTCAGTTACCTCTAATTCTAGGCAACTTGGATCGAGATCGGTTTCTTCCAACAGATGGATGATCTTTGTTGTAAGGTTGATCTGCTGAAACTGCCGCCCTGACAAATTTACCGCTACCTTGAGATAATTCTGCCTGTTGACATCCTTGCTCTGAGAGACAATTTCTTGCCATTCTTTCGCTTGACTGCAAACGGTGCTCAGTACCCACTCCCCAATCGCGATGATCGCGCCATTTTCTTCTGCTAAAGGAATAAACTTGTCGGGCGAGAGTAAACCATATTCGGGATGATACCAACGCAATAGAGCTTCAGCTCCAATAATTACTCCTGTGAGTAAATCAATCTGTGGCTGGTAATACACCTGAAACTCATTTTTCTCTAAAGCACGGTGCAGACTTGCCTCTAGTGCCAACTGCTCATCGGTATCAGTTTCGATATCCTTGGTGTAAAACTGATAGCAATTTCCACCCTGTTGCTTGGCATAGGACATCGCCGTATTAACTTGTTTGAATAGTGAGTCAATATCTCGCCCATCTTGAGGGTAGAGCGAGACACTAATGCTAGCGGTGAGATAGACTTCCTGCCGATCGATCACAAACGATCTAGTCATTTCCTCAAGGATACTCTGAGCGACATTGTTAGCTTCACCCCTAGGATCGACAGCATTGAGAATGATCGCAAATTCATCGGCATCTGTCCTTGCCACCACATCATTTTGGGTAACGCAACCCAATAAACGTTGGGCTACAGTCTGAAGCAAGTTATCGCCAAACACTTGTCCTTTGATGTCATTAATCCGCTTAAATCGATCGAGGTCAATTAATAAAACCGCAATCAGTTTACCCTCAGCCTGAGCTTGTGGCAGCAGTCGAGCGAGATGTTCGCGCAGAGATAGTCGATTTGGCAGATCGGTCAGACTGTCATGATAAAGCGAGTAATTGAGCCGATCTTGAGTTGCTTGCATGGCGTTATTCAGATGCACTCTAAAATGTGTTTCGATCGCCGCTTGTTTGGCTAATCGTACAGAAATCGCTAGCAGGAGTTCCAACTGTCCGATTGGCTTTAATAGATAGTCATCGGCTCCTAGGTTCATCCCCCGTCGGATATGTGACTTATCCGCCCTAGCGGTTAAAAAGATAAACGGAATTAAGCTAGTAGATGGCTCATTTCTCAATGCCCCCAAAACACCATAGCCATCCAGTTCTGGCATCGTCACATCACAGATAATCAGATCTGGTTTGTGAATTTTAGCCAGCCTCACGCCCATCAGTCCGTCTTCAGCCCCAATTGCTTCAAACTCGTCACAGTTTCCTAAAATCTCTAGGATGTCTTCTCGGATCGACTCTTCATCTTCGATGATTAGAATTTTTTTCATCCTTGATATTTCCTTCAGTTCAATTTGGCTTCGATCTAGCAGTTGCCAGATCATCGGGACTTGTCGTCTTAAACGAGCGCAAAATAATGATACATTTCAAAATGAACTGCATGAAACCTAGTAATCACATCAAAACTAGGCTATAGAAGTGAAAATCTCGTCTAGTTTCAAGCCACTCCCTAACTTGAACTAAAACTACTCGTACAGACATTGCACTTTTGCTAGCTATAAGTTTTCTATGTTATCTTTGCTCAAAAAAAAATAGAAGCTGCAAAACATAGATTAATTGTTCAGTCCTAAGTTTAGCAGGAAGCGAAAGAGTACGCCATTTATCTCAACTTAGTCGAATAGGTATTATTACTGTCACTGTTGTGCCGACATTAATCTCGCTATTAACTTCGATCGATCCACCATGCAAATCTACCGACTTTTTCACGATCGCCAACCCCAGCCCCGTACCAGAGATCGCACCGACATTTCCACCCCGATAAAAAGCGTCAAACATGTTCTCGATGTCCTCAGGGGGAATACCAAGACCATAGTCTTGGATTTTAAAAATTATCTGAGTTGAATTGGGCTGAACAGCTTGGCTAGTGTTACTAATTTCCTCAGCGTAAGTCAGCTCAAATAAGATTTTGCTACCCGATGGTGAGTACTTGATCCCATTCGATAACAAATTTATCAAGATATTACGCAGCAACTTTTCATCCATCAGCACCAGAGGGATGAAAGGTTGCTGGTGTCCCATAACTTCGTGTTTAACCCTAAGCTCGATCGTGTGATTAATGCTGATGCTGTATTGGATCTCTTCAGCAAGTTCGCGGCAAAGTTCAACAATGTCGAGACTTGTGGGGTTTAGTTCGAGCTTGTCGGCATCAGCTCTACTAAAGGTGAGAATATCATCCAGCAAAAATGTCATGCGTTTAACGCCTTGCTCAATCCGCTTGAGACGGATATGACGTTTGGGACTATCCCACTCATGTCCTTTGCTTTGTAATAGATCGGCTGAGAGCGAAATGCTAGTCAGAGGTGTGCGAAATTCATGCGAGACGGTACAGATAAATTGCGATCGAAGTTTGGCAAGTTCTCGTTCGGTTTCGAGTGCACGCTGGGTTTCAGCTTCAGCCCGTTTGAGCGGTGTGATATCGGTCGAGATGCTACAAAGGGCATTGGGCTGCCCGCGATCGTCTAGCAAGGGAAACAAGACAGAAATATATGTGTATGTATCATCTTCGAGCGGCACTAATTCTTCGATCGTGATTGGGATGCCTGATGTCAAGACAGCGCGATGATGCTCTTCATAGGTAACGGCGATTTCAGGGGGGAAGATATCGTAGCTAGTTTTATGCGCCATTTCCGCCCCAGTGACTTTAAAAATCTTCTCAAACTGGTGATTGACCATGATGTACTTGCCTTCAAGGTCTCTGAGATAAATAATCGCATTGGAGTTATCGAGAATTGCCTGAAGCCGTTGCTCACTCTGGCGCAGTTCGACAGTCCGTTCTCGCACAGTTTTCTCTAACTCGTCACGAGATCGCCTTAGGACTTCTTCAGAAAGTTTGCGCTCAGTAATATCCCACGCCAAGCCCACTAGTCCTAGGGCTTTGCCATCGGTGTCACGATGCACACTTTTGCTGCTTAGAAATGTGCGTGTGTTTGTACCAATTTCTAATACTTCTTCGAGCATTTGCGATTCGCCCGAACCGATCACCTGACGATCTGATTCCCCGATCTGCTGGGCGGAGGTTAAGGGGAAAATCTCCTCATCGGTTTTGCCGATCACCTGTTCTGGCAGGAGATTAAATGCTCGGAGCATCGAAGAATTGACCAGTAAATATTGCCCCTTTAAGTTCTTGACAAATAGATGTTCGGTTGTGCCTTCGACCACAGCTTCTAAGAGACTGTAACTTTCTTCTAATTTGGCTTCAGCCGTTTGACGATAAGTCTCAAATCGATCTCCAGATATTCGATCGACCTCTCTAACCGTGGCGTAGATGCAGCGATCGAAACTCTGCGACACACTCCAGCTTAAACAGACATAGCTCCCATTTTCACGGCGAAATCTAGTTTGAAAGCAGATCGGGGAATTTAGATCGGCTTGATTCTGGGCATTAATATTGGCACTGGTATTGGTGGACTGCTGATTCACGCTTGATACATCGTCGGGATGTAAGAACTCTAACCAAGGACGAGAGCGCAATTCAGCTAATGTCCAACCCACTACACACTGCCAAGCTGGGTTAAGTAGCTGAAAGTAGCGATCTTCGATCGTACAAAGTAGATCGGGGCAGAGGTTGAAAAAATCTTGAACAGAAGCTGAATTTAACATCAGGAGATCCTCAACAACTGGGGCGATGCTTAAACAACTTTAGGGTTTCTTTAAAGCCATTGTCAATATCGTAGGTGACATAGGTATTAATATCAGCGATCGATTTGAGGTAATCGGAGCGTGACGATCGTCTGTTCGTCAGGAATACTGGCTATT
>Ga0163154_10008605_pt1 | contig 11833 bp, 12 predicted proteins | sample OliLakLV19MP9P1_FD_148649 | JGI IMG/M metagenome (GOLD analysis project Ga0163154, IMG submission 148649) | Freshwater microbial mat bacterial communities from Lake Vanda, McMurdo Dry Valleys, Antarctica - Oligotrophic Lake LV.19.MP9.P1 | ecosystem: Environmental > Aquatic > Freshwater > Lake >... | reverse complement strand
GTTGGCGGCTAATATCAAAATGTAATTGAGTATATTTACCAAGTTTTCGAGCAATTTCTGAATCTAGCTTATTTTCCATTGCCCATTCAATGTACAACATATACAGCTTTTTATCTCGGAAAAAAGCTATGCCATCAGCATCTTTAATAATATCCATCTCTTGTGATTCTTCAGCATAATCAATCAGATTTTTAATCTTTTTAAGTTGTTCTGAATTTAAACCTAAACCCAATAAAAATTGTTCACTAACTTCAAAATTAAGAGATTGATGTTTGGTATGCAATTCTTCTGGTGAAGACTCATACGTTTTGCCAATGTCGTGAAGTAACGCAGCAATTCCGGTAATAGTCAAATCACAACCCGCGTGTTGGGCAATTTCTAATGCCATGTCTTTAACCGTGACGCTATGGTTATACATAACTGACCAATCATTAAAACTATAATGTGGTTTATCAATGAAAGTTTGTTTTACAAAAGCTTCAGTTTGGGAGATTAAGGGAGAAATTTTTGTCATTAGTATAAAGTATAGCAAAAAAATGATGCCTCGCTAGGATTCGAACCTAGATAAACAGCTTCAAAGGCTGCTGTCCTGCCATTAGACCACGAGGCATTGTAGAACATCAGATATTATACCAAATTTTTTTTAGGCTGTTACCGCAAAATAATAGTAGCATAGTTTTTTTGTATTTTTAATAGTTTTCCCTATGTTTTTCTTGATGCAACTTATATATCATACGACGATCACTCAAAAAGTAATAAAATTTTTAACTATGAAAAAAATAACTAACAAGATCCTCACATATGCATTTGAACCAGAACTGCTTAAAGCAGCAGTCTATGGTGCAAACGATGGAATCGTTACTACTTTTGCAGTAGTTGCTGGTGTGGCTGGGGCAAATTTATCTCCCAGTATAGTCTTAATCTTAGGAATTGCTAATATGCTTGCCGATGGACTAAGTATGGGACTTGGAGATTATCTAGGTGAACGATCTGAACAGCGATTGCGCCAGCACACTAGCCAAGATCATAAAACCGAAGGCCTATGGAGGACTGGCTTGATGACTTTTATAGCATTTGTTGTTGCTGGCGCGTTTCCCTTACTGCCCTACCTTTTTCGGTTTTTAGGTGCGCCAATTGCCTTAGACAATCAATTTTATTACTCAATTATCTGTACAGTTGGTGTGCTATTTGGTGTAGGTAGCTTACGAACAATAGTTACAAAAGGAAAATGGTGGCAAAATGGATTAGAAATGTTATTTGTAGGAAGTATTGCTGCTGCAGTAGCCTATATTTTTGGGGATGTTGTTGAGAGCATGGTTCGTTCTGGCATGTAATTAACAATAGTTACTCTACTTCTTCCATCTTATCTAAGTAATCGTCACGATCTTTACGTTTACGCTTCATCAACAGTAAAGTAATTCCAAACAATCCAATTAAAACAGAAATACCGCTCAACTGATCAAATAAGACAGGATAGCGACTTTGAAAGGAGATGTAATCATGCGGAGCTTGATCACAAAGTTGAGTTGCGTAATCAAAATTACCACCTTGTTCAGCGCAACTTTTATCTAAAAAGAATTCGCGAACGTATAAAGTGATAGCCGGTAACCAAGTAATGACCACAAAACAAATGGTTAAGCAGACGACAATGATTGTGTAAAAGTCTTTTTTCTTCATCTTAATGAGATTGATATTTTGCAACTTCTATTATACCATTCCTTTACTAACTATATCAGTCGTTAATTGATTTTTTCCAGATCATATAATAATTTAAATTATCTGTCTTTCCATCAGCTAAAAATTCAGCAATAACTGGTATTTTTAGTTTTGAAATGAAATCAGTTCTTTCTGCATTTTCCACTTGATGACAATATCGTATACCATGATTTCCTCGTTGCCAATCAATGATATAATCGCCTGGTTCCAATTCAGAAAGATTAACAGTAACACTCTCTGGATCGATAATCCGGCTGACAATACTTGGAATAGATAAAAACTGCCAAAACGTTGTAACTAATATACCGCTTGGCTTCAGCACCTTTAGTAAGACTGAGATGAGTTTGGTTCGTAAAGAGTGAGAAGGAACGTGGTGCATAAAGCCATAGGTGACGATTACGTCATAAAGCTGATTATTATTTTTACTTAACAGTAACTTTTCTAAATTATTGTTTAATAGTTCTGTAATCACGTCTATTTCATGTACAGAGTGATTTTTATGAGAAGAAATATTTTGAGTCGCATATGTTAATAGGTCAGCTGAGTTATCAATCCCTACATATGTAAAGGTGGGGGCGACATTTTTTGCAAAAAATGTCGCCCATCTTCCCGTTCCACATCCAACATCTAAAACACTTGGTCCACTTTGAGCACCAGTATCTGTAATACTTTGCTTTAATAAAGTTTCTAACTTATACCAGCCAGGCCAAAAAAATTGACGAGAGTCCGCAAAATCATTAGCCACATTTTCATAGAAATGACGGTTTAAAGTATTTAACTGATTAATTGTGTGAATATCCATAAAACAAACATATTCTAAATTAAATCTATAATTAAAGAACTATCGTTTCAAAATACAACTTTAGGTCTGCTCTGTCTATCTGGAATTAACCAAGTATAATACAGAGTATGTCTTTTTCTTTTGACTATAAGCCGTATTTATCACAGCTCATTCCTTTACTGTTGGAAATTGAACAAAAACCAACTTTAAGTAGTAAAGATTTAGCTCGATTGGTTAAAAAATTTCCTAAGCCAGAAGGAGCTGTTTTTTCTAAGGATCAATTAATTACTTCATATCGAGAGTTAGCAGGCACTCAAGGTTTACAACCGTACTCAATTGAATTTATCAAAAAAATTCAAATGAAGCCAATGAGAACTCAATCAGGAGTTGCAACAGTCACTGTCTTAACAAAACCTTTTCCGTGTCCCGGTAAATGTATTTTTTGTCCAAATGACATTAGAATGCCGAAAAGTTACCTGTCAGATGAGCCAGGTGCACAAAGAGCCGAGCGGAACTACTTCGACCCGTATTTACAGACCTACAATCGCCTCCAGGCCCTGAATAACATTGGACATCCAACCGATAAGATAGAAATTATTGTTTTAGGTGGCACTTGGTCATATTATCCTGAGCCCTATCAAATTTGGTTTATTAAACGGATTTTTGAAGCTCTCAACAATTTCGGTATAAGTGATCAACGAGCAGAGGTTATTACTCAATATGAAGCCATGGAAAAAGGCTATCATCAATTACTAGAAAAAAAGCAAACCCCTGACACATATGTCCCAACTAATAATCCTGTCGAAAACAAAGAAGGTTTAGCAGACAAACAAGTGCATGGAGAAGATATTGAAAAAACATATAATCAAGTGGTTTCAGAAGTCTACGTTGCTCCAGAAAGACAAGCTGGTTTTGATACTTATCAAAGTGATACTTGGGCTTCTCTCTTCTCTCAACAAAAAATGAATGAAACTGCTATCCAGCGATGTGTGGGGTTAGTTATAGAAACAAGACCAGATAATATTTCACAAGCTGAAGTAATTCGAATACGTAAACTAGGTTGTACTAAAGCTCAAATTGGTGTCCAATCACTGCAAGATTCAGTTTTAGAAAAAAATAAACGTGGGCATGACGTGGCTGCCACTCGAAAAGCGTTTGGTCTGTTACGGCAGGCTGGGTTTAAAATTCATGCTCACTGGATGGCCAATTTATATGGCTCAGATGTTGAGTTAGATAAAGAAGATTACTTGCAATTATTTCTAGATCCAGATTTTAGACCTGATGAATTAAAAGTTTATCCGTGCTCGTTAATCGGTAGTGCAGAACTCATGCAATATTATCGAGATAAAAAGTGGCGACCTTATTCATATGAAGAGTTACTATCAGTGGTCACTTTTTGCTTGGCACATACCCCTGAATATTGCCGTCTAACTCGAGTCATCAGAGATATACCAAGTCAAGATATTGAAGAGGGAAATAAATTAACTAATTTTAGAGAAATTGCGGAAAAAGAATTGACTAGAGTTGGTGAGATCAGTCAGGATATTCGTTCCCGAGAAATCAAGCGCCAAACTTTTGATCCACAGCAAATATATTTCAAAGAGGTTTGTTATAAAACTCAAGTCAGCCAGGAGCATTTTTTGCAGTATCAGGTCCCAGACGATTTAACGGCTGCTAACTATAAACGCGGTGCAAAAAACACTCCACCAGATAAACTATTGAGTTTTTTGCGCCTGAGCATACCATCTACACCAAGTTTTATTCACGAGCTAACTGATTGTGCAATCATCCGAGAAATTCACGTCTATGGAGTTATGGCAAGTATTGGAGAGCATCAAGACAAAAAAGCACAGCATCTAGGCTTAGGTACTAAATTAATTGAGCAAGCCAAAAAGATAGCAGTGACAGCAGGTTTTAAAAAATTAGCAGTTATATCTTCTATTGGTACTCGAGAATATTATCGGAACCGAGGTTTCTCGGATTCAGGTTTATATCAAACAATTGATCTAATGTAATTTTTTAATAAATTTTCGTTTCTCCTCATTGCAAAGTGAGCCTAGTTTTTGTATGGTTTGAAGTAATGAATTCTCGTTTTTTAGTTTCCCTATTATTACTTTCTGCTTCTCTCGTTTTTGCCATCTTTCAATCTGATTTTGAGTTTCAAAAAACAATTAATCAAGAAGTAACTTCTAGTCCTTTGGCTAGTGAAATGGCAACTGTGTCGTCAGTAATTGATGGTGATACTATTGAATTAGATGATGGTCGAGTTGTCAGATATATTGGAATAGATACTCCAGAAAAAAGTAGTCCTTTTGCCAATAATCAATGTTATAGCCATCAAGCAACCGATATAAATACCGCTTTAACTATTGGTAAAACAGTTAGACTGGAACGAGATACTAACGATACTGACAAATATGGACGCTTATTAAGGTATGTTTGGGTAGATGATCTGTTAGTTAATCAAGAACTAGTAGAACAAGGAGCAGCGTTTGCCAAATCCTATCCTCCAGATACAGCTAGACAAGAACAATTTGCTTTTGCTCAGCAAAATGCACAACAACAGAAAAAAGGATTATGGATAGAATGCCGAACTAGAACTAATGCCGCCGGAACTTACTTTATTGATGATAGTGAGCCAACGGTAAACACTCAGATGGGTAGTTTATTAAGTCCGACGCCAGTAATTTCCCTTGATTCACTGCCGACAATAAATCAAGAACAAGTTGCAGGTGCGACTATGGAAAATGTAGAAGTGAGCTCGCAAAGTTGTACTATTAAAGGCAATATTTCGGCTAATGGAAAACTATATCATGTCCCCGGTTGTCCATCATATAAAAAAGTGTTGATTAATCAAGACCGAGGCGAAAAGTTATTCTGTACAGAAAATGAGGCAATTTTAGCAGGCTGGCAGAAAAGCTCCGACTGTATATAGAAAATGGGTTTTAACGTTCTAATTCAAAACGTTCTTGAGTAAACTTGATTTTGCGTTCCATGACTTTTTCAATATCTATATCAAGTTGGATACCTAACAAAATTAATGAAGCCATTACATCTGCAAATTCGTCTTCAACATTCTGTTGAGAGAATTTTTTTAACTTTGTGCCTCGTTGCAGATTCATACTAGTCAAAATTTCATCAGAAAGTTCACCCAGTTCTTCAACGATTTTCATTACTCGCGCAAATGTTTTTTGTTGATTATCTTTTAAAGGCCACAGTTCATTGAGCTTGTAGCTCAGGGTTTTGTATTGGGCAATTAAATCGTGAAGGGTCATAGCATGCCTCAGTATTTTTTAACTCTTATATTATATCACTAATTATATTATTAGAGGATGTTTAATCTGTGAGAGTTAACTGTGAGCTGGAGAAGGCGCAAAAATTTTACCAAATTTTTGCACCCATCCTCTTCCTACTCCCGGTAACTCTAACAACATCTCTTCATTAATCGGATCAACGGCTGCCATAAATGCTATGACGTTATCACTGCAAATTTTATCAACAGTCAGACTTAATCTGTGGCTCAATTTCTTTCTCAATTTAACTAAGCCAGTCCATCTTTGTATCTCCGCACTATTGCTCAAGTAATCACTTAAATAATGATCAGAGGGATAAAATGGATGACAAATATCACAGTTGTAACAGTGCTTAAAATCTGACTGACCAAAATATTCAAGCAGCAACCTGTAACGGCATTTTCTATTTTGCGTCAAAAATCTGTATAATTTTTTTAATTTGTCTAGACCATTTTTTCTCTCCATACCAATATTGATTTTGAAATTTTCTTTAAATAATAAGGTATAGCAATTGCCTGTTAATCTATCTCTACCGGCCCTACCAATTTGTTGGGCATACTCTTCCAAATTGCTGGGCGGATGAAAATGAACAACAAATCGAATATCGGGAACATCAATACCCATGCCAAAGGCTGTAGTAGCAACAATAACGGGAACTAAGTGCGAGTCAAAGCATTGTTGAACATAACTTCTCTGCTCATGGCTCATACCAGCGTGGTAAGCTAAAACTGAAGGATGCTCTAGACTATTTTTATTAGTAATAATTGTAGATAGCCATCGTGCAATTTGCTCTGAACTTTTTCTGCTACTGACGTAAATAATGCCACTTTGATTACAATGCTTTTTAATGAGTCTAACCAGATTAATTTTTTGCAATGTTGAGTTTCTACACTCAATAACTCTTAATCTTAAATTTGGTCTATAAAATGTACTCACAAATACAGATGGTGATTTTAATTCTAAATTGGTCAAGATATCATTTTTAATTAAATCTGGTGCTGTAGCTGTTAATCCAACCACTACTGGTTGTGGTTGTAGGGCCCTGATAAATGCGGGAATTATGCGGTAATGAGGTCTAAAAGTAGATCCCCACTGACTTATACAATGAGCTTCGTCTACTGCAATTAATGGTATTTTTATTCGTTGACATACTTCTACAAAAAGCGGATTTTCTAATCTTTCTGGAGCAACGTAAATAAACTGATATTTACATAACTCTAACTCTTTAAATACTCTTATAGTAGTTTGTTTGCCCATTTTACTCGTAATAGCGACCGCTCTAATTCCTCGTTTCTTTAATTGTTTAACTTGATCTTCCATTAAAGCTATTAATGGGGATATGACGACGGTGGTCCCACCAAAAATTAACCCAGGAACTTGAAAGCAAACTGACTTACCTGCTCCAGTTGGCAACAATGCCAGCGTATCATGCCCCGTTAAAATTGAATTAATTATTTCTAATTGAGGAAAACGAAATTCACTATAGCCATAATACTGTTGTAAGACTTGATGAGGAGTAACCATACTCCGACTTTAACATTTAAATCTTACAACAACTGTAACAACACAATATCTTACTAATTTTTATAATTAAATCCAGGTAATAAGTCTGGTTCAGTAGTTTGTAATGAAGATTGAAGACTTTTAACTAGTGACATAATTTTTATAAGGAGTTGATCAATTGAACTTAAATAATTGTTTAATCTAATCATAGTAACTTTTAGATCAAGTGACTTTATCGAGGGAAGTTGGTCTGTGGAGTGCTTTATTCCGGGAGAAAAATAAAGATCAGATGGAACATATGTGGAATTCAATTCTTCAAGCGACCTATCCAAAGCTAATCTTCTTCTAGATGCTGTAAATTCAATAGAATAATATAACCTGACAAGCTCACTCAACATACTCAGGTGATCTGTCATTCTTTGCGTATTAATATTAATGAAATAATAATAAGCCTGATCTATGTTCTCAGCAGCAAGACAATCTAACATTAGGGCTAAATGATTATTTAAATTACATTGAGTATCCATTGCTAACAATTCCGCAAAAAATTTCATCACATATGGGTCTCGCTTTATTTGAGCTAAGACAAAACTAAAATGCGTTTGATAACTATCAAATGATTCAACTGGAACAGACATTTTAAGAATTGGGTCAGACAATAATATATAGAGCAACTGTGAATACAAAGGAGTTAATTCCAGAGGTATATCCCTACCTAGAGTATCTGTAGAAGTTCCGTCTTTCAACCACGCCAAAGATTCAGACATCATTGATAATTCAAGGGTGTAATCATTATCGGCATAAGTTTCTAAAGAACCAACATCTGAAGACTGGGTTATAATTTTTCTTAATATTTCATTATACATACTATCTTATCTAAAATACTTTTTATTTTTAATTTTATCAGGTAATAATGACTTTTCTGTGTCAGGATACATTTCATAATTTTGACCGTAACCAATATCCTTCATTAAGTCAGTTGGCGCATTCCGTAATTCCAGCGGAATTGGTAAGTTACCCCAAGTTTGAACATCTTTTAAAGCTCTAAAATAGGCATCATAAGCAGAGCGATCTTTTTGACATTTACATAAATAAGCTACTCCGTGCGCTAGATTAATTTGAGCTTCTGGATAGCCAATTTTAATAACTGCCTCAAAAACATTATTTGCCACTACTAAGGCGGTAGGAACAGCTAAACCAATATCTTCAGAGGCAAAGATAACCATGCGGCGGGCAATAAATTTAGCATCCTCGCCTGCTTCAATCATACGAGCTAGATAATACAATGCGGCATCTATATTACTAGCGCGCATAGATTTGATAAAAGCGCTGATGGTGTTGTAATGCTCCTCGCCTTTTTTATCATAAGATAAATGTTTTGACTGAATAGTTACTTTTAATTTTTCGAGACTTAATTCTTTATATAAATTAACGGTGTGTTCGATAACGGTTAATAAATTACGACCATCACCAGTGGCATATTCAATTAACCATTCACGAGCTTGTTTATCAACTTTTAATTTTAACTTTTCTGTTTGTTTGTAATGAGTTATAGCTCGATCAATTAATTCATTAATTTCTAAATCGGTTAGTTGTTCCAAAACAAATACTTTCAATCGGGAAAGTAAGGCGGGAATAATCTCAAAACTAGGGTTTTCTGTAGTTGCCCCAATTAAAATTAAATTACCTGTCTCTACATGTGGCAATAAAAAGTCTTGTTGGGCTTTATTAAAACGATGAATTTCATCCAAGAATAATATTGGAGTTTCATATCCTTGCATCAATGAGCGTTGTTGCTGAGATTGCAAGACAATATCGGCGATATCTTTCTTACCTGCAGAAACTGCAGACAATTCATAAAAATTTCTACCAAGTTGCTGAGCAATAATTTTGGCTAAAGTAGTTTTGCCTACACCCGGTGGTCCCCACAAAATTAACGAAAAAACATGACCCATTTCTAAGGCAACTCTCAGCGGTTTACCTCCACCAACTAAATGTTGTTGACCAATGTATGTGTCCAAGGAGGTAGGGCGTAAAGCTGATGCTAGCGGTTGCATGCTGTTATTATACTGCTGATATTGCCCATTTAAAACCCGAATCTAAACCAAGATTTGATAGACCTGATCTTTTAATTTCTCGGTGACTTCCATTTCAACAATACCTTCATTGGGTTGACCGTAATAAATTAAAGATTGCAGAGGCAGTAATAAAACTAAGACTGGAGCAGCTAAATCTTCTTCACCATTAACTAAAATGTGATAAGCATAATTCTTTTTGGAATTTTGAATTTTTGGAACCAGTTCTTTTATTTTTTGACTTAGTTCTGGTGTGATCTCACCAGGAGGATTATCAATAGTTGCGCTTGGAGTTATTGACTCTAAGTGAGGAGAAGTATAGTCTTTTCGCTGCTGTTTGAGATCGTAAATACCGAGGTTGTATGGCAGGTAGCGAGCTCGAAAAAATTCGAGCGAGCTATCACCAACTATACAAACTACCGAGCTTTGCTTTTTCATCTCAGATTTAATTAATTGGCCATGCTTTTTTGAAAAAAATTGACGGGCTTCTGTATTCAAAGTTAAAGATTTATTAGTAGCAAAAACATGACTGTATGCAACTCCATCCCGACTAATTTCACCACTTCTAATTCTTTGACTTGCCACTGGTTGTCCATCACTCGCTGTAAGGAGATTACAAACATGAACGGGGAGTTCTTTAAGATGCATCTTTTCTCTGACTTCATTGATTTTGGTTGCACCAGGAGTTGTTTCATCAGTTACGGCTAAGGCATTAATACTTTTATTTTCTAACGTAGGTCCAAATGAATCTGTTAAAACTACTATTTCAAAAGAAATATCATTTTTTCGACAAAAGTTGGTAATACTAGACATTCTCTTATGTAAAGGTTGAATTAAATGTGGCAACAGTTTGTGGCGACTCATGTCGGTATTAGTAACACCGATGATTAAGTGGTTAGCCATTTGAGATGCAAAGGTAAGAAAGTGTTCATGACCAACGTGAAAGTGATCAAAAGTTCCTCCAAGAGCAATGATGTGGTGTGGTTTTCTAAACATGGTAATGCCAATACTAATCGGTAATTAATTTAATTTGATCACCGTCTCTGATGATCATGGCTTCATCAAGTAATTGAGTTAGTGCTTGATGGTAGTAATCTCGATTAGAAGACAACTGATTATACAACTCTTTTTCAGTAATTGTTGGTTGTTTAGACAATTTTCTAATAATTTCTCCTCTGACTTGTCGGGAGGAACCTTGAAATGCTGATTGTTTGGCGTAGCTTTTACTTTTTCGACTGGGATTTGGTAAGACTTTTTTGAGATGTGTGCCGTAATCCATGAGGGTTGAATACCACAAACGCGGATTATCTGTAAGCATTGTTTGTTTGATCAGTGGTTTCATATTTAAATCAGTAACAGTTTCTTGATCTGGAAAAAAGTGATGAATATAGACGGTGCGGATATTAGTTTCGATCATTAATGTAGGTTGATTGAAGGCAAAGGCTGACAGGGCGCTGGCAGTGTATGGTCCTATGCCAGGTAGCTGGAGGAGTTCTTCTTCGGTTGAGGGAAAAATTCCGTCATAGTGTATCATCACTGCCAGCGCACACTTCTGCAAAAACTTTGCTCGGCGGTTATAGCCTAATCCTTGCCAAGCAATTAAGACTTGAGCTAATGGTGCTTCGGCCAGTTTTTCTAAAGTTGGAAATAATTCCATAAATTCGTTAAATTTAGGAATAACTCGCTCAACTTGAGTTTGTTGTAACATTAACTCAGAAACTAAAATTGTATATGGATCATAATTCAGTCTCCAAGGCAAATCATGCCGCCCATACTTATCTGACCAATCAATTAAATAGTTTTGAAAGACTTCAACTTGTTCTGTTGGTAATAACTTCTCCATAACAGCCACATCATACAGCTAATAATAAGGATTGAAAATAATGGTGTCATTTGGCATTAATTAGACCTTTACCGTCCAAGATAAAACCTTAATCCAAACGCAAAATGAAATTTCTCCTTACACGTTTAAATTTGAGTGGTATAATTTCATAGTTCGATTATTTTGATATAATAATCACGAGCCGAAATGGCGGAATGGTAGACGCGAGAGACTTAAAATCTCTTGGTAGCAATACTGTGTGGGTTCGAGTCCCTCTTTCGGCACATAATATTTATGAAAGAATACAAAGTTGAGATCATCACAGAAGGCGCTCTTGGAGCGATTTTCTTAGGCTCAAGTAAACTTTCTGAATCAACCTTAACTAATACCTTGAACGCAATGGCCCAACAAGGTTGGGAATTTGTGTTCATGGCTATTGAAAAACGAAGATTGGGTTTATTTTGGGAACGAGAGTCAGCAGTCCTGACTTTTTCAAGAACCAAGTAACACTTAATAAAGCCGGGAAGTAGCTCAGATGGCTAGAGCGCGCGCTTTGGGAGCGCGAGGTCGCAGGTTCGAGCCCTGTCTTCCCGACATTTTTATTTTAAATACTTTTCATGTTGTTATTTGATATGTTTGATGA
>Ga0163154_10008604_pt1 | contig 11833 bp, 16 predicted proteins | sample OliLakLV19MP9P1_FD_148649 | JGI IMG/M metagenome (GOLD analysis project Ga0163154, IMG submission 148649) | Freshwater microbial mat bacterial communities from Lake Vanda, McMurdo Dry Valleys, Antarctica - Oligotrophic Lake LV.19.MP9.P1 | ecosystem: Environmental > Aquatic > Freshwater > Lake >... | reverse complement strand
ATTAATGGCAAGTATTCGCCTGATATTGAAGATGTGCAAGCAGTTGCCCGGCCCGTGCTGCGTCACCGTATTGTACGGAACTTCAAAGCAGAGGCTGAAGGAATGACGGTTGATGCGCTGATTGGCAAGTTGATTTAGACTTTAAAATATTTTCCTCGAATTTTTAACTATGGTTAGCTCAGCAACCTCATCGTTGAATTTTGCCGCTATTTTTTTGTATTTGTTTTTTTAGCAATCAATCACTATTTCGCTCAAAAATTTGCTTTCGGGCCAAACCTATCAATTTAAAAACTACTCACGGTTTCTTATGTTTTCTCTTTCATACAAATTGTATAGCCTTAAAAGCAAGAAGACTAAATCGGAAAGCCCTGATTAATTCTTAAGATTTTAATTGGCACTTTTAAAAGACAATTCATTTAAAAGTAAGTACCTCCAACTTAAAACCAACTCCATGATAGTTGATGATCTGAATGGTTGGATCATCTTTTAAGTACTTGCTAGTTACCTACCCAGGGAGTCACCTCGCCCTAAGGTCTACGCATATAAGTGAAACTACAAACGAATAGATGATAAATAGTAAGGGTTGACCGAAGCAGTTAACCAACTGCATGCCATTAGAGTAAAGATGAAAACGTTATCTTTACAGAGGCTAAAACACAGAACTATGGATATACAGACCAGAAAACTTCTCTTTATACAACAGATATTATCGGTGAGCAATGAAAAAATTCTGGAGAATCTGGAAGCTTTATTAAAGATAGAGCAGGAGGAATTAGATCAGGTATTGAAGGAGAAACTTACTTGCCGGGCATTGAGCGCGAACGAGAATATTAACCAAGGGAAAACGTATAGCAGACAGGAGGCTGAAGAGCAACTGAAACAGCGGATGGGCAGATGAAGGTAATCTATACCAGCCAATCCATTGATGGACTTGAGGAGTCGCTGCGGTTTTTAATGGATGAACAGACACTTCCGCCCGAGAAAGCAGCGTCAATCAAAGACCAACTATTTAATAAAGCAGATAGCCTCGCACTAAACCCATACAAAGGCCAGCGTGATGAATATCTTCAACACCTTCAGGAAGACCACCGCAGAATTGTAGAGGGTCATTTTAAAATCATTTATAGGATCATCGGAGAGTTTGTTTATATAACTGATATTTTCGACAGCCGTCAAAACCCAGACAAGATGAAGGGGTGATTTCTATAGCGAAGCATCTTCGGATCGAAACACTATCCCTTGATAGTTGATGATCTGAATGGTTGGATCATCTTTTAAATACTTGCATAGTTTGGAAATAAACACATCCATGGAACCCCCTATAAAATAATCATCGCTGCCCATACTTTATTTAGAATCTCTTCGCGTTTTAGTATGCGGTTCCAGTTTTCGCATTGTTCGCAACTTTTAAGCTGAGGTGGCAGGAATAGCGGTGGTTGCATTAATTGGGAAGATGATTTAGAGAAATTTTCTTTTAATTTGGCTCTATCCTGAAATTGGAATTCTGCTTCTATTGTAGATAAAATTAACGGTTATAAAAAATCGCGTTGATTTTATTCTTGTTCTCTTTCTTGTCGCTCAGTGCGCAAGAAGGCGTTACTAAAAAACCGAAGAAATTCTATTATTCGGCTTATTTGAGTCTTGGACGATCGCAATTTGGAATTTCTTTAGCAGCTCCTTCAAAGTTTCCAACGGTAGAATCGCGAATAGGAGCAACAATTACGTTTCCTGTTAACTCAACTTTTTCTATTCATTCACGGTTTCTTTTTGGAAGCAAGTTTAAAAGAGACCCCTTTAATAATCCGGGTCAGGACTATCTCGTTGGGCCACCCTACTTAAATTTAGATGAAGTTTCGGGAAGTCGAAACCATTACTTTTTAGAGATTCCTGTTATGATTCAATATGGTATTCCAAATTCTAATTTTTCTTTATCAGCTGGCGCAAACCACAAATTCTTTTTTGCGGATAATGATAGAGTAGATTTTCTGACTTTTCGTGGAGACGCTGGGGTACTATTCGGAGTAAACTATGCGATTTCTACCCAATGGAAAGCTGGGGTTGAATATCTACATGGGTTAACTAAGGTTTATAGATCCATTGGTTCAGTCGATGGAGTTGATGTTGATCTATCGGTAACCAATAACAGCCTTTCTGTCTTTGTACTCTACAATTTCAAATCAATAGCTAAAAAATAATGCTCAAAAATTTCAAATTTATCAAGAATGTTTTAAAACCTTAAGTTATATTGATACAACCTCCAACTTAAAACCAACTCCATGATAGTTGATGATCTGAATGGTTGGATCATCTTTTAAGTACTTACGCAGTTTGGAAATGAACACATCCATGGAGCGGCCCATAAAATAATCATCACTGCCCCATACTTTGTTCAGAATCTCCTCGCGTTTTAATACCTGATTTCTGTTTTCGCAAAGGAGTTTTAATACTTCGGCTTCTTTTTGTGTGAGTGATTTTTCGCCAGAGCTGTGAAACAACGTATAGTTTCGGCAATCAAATGTAAAAGCTCCAAGACTATAGTGCTGTTCAATGGGTTGAGTATTGCTCCTTCGAAGAAAAACTTCAATCCTAAGAACGAGTTCCTCCATGCTGAAGGGTTTTACAAGGTAATCATCACCGCCACTTTCAAAGCCGGCAATCTTATCCTCCAACATAGATTTGGCCGTCACAAATAAAATTGGAATATGATTATTGATTTTCCGAATTTGCTGCGCTAAGGTGAAGCCATCTTTCTTTGGCATCATTACATCCAGAACACACACATCAAATTGTTCGGCATTGAAAACGTTAAAAGCATCTTCGCCATTGACGCAAAGTGTAACCTCATATCCTTTTAAAGAAAGATTGTCTTTTATTACAAACCCAAGGTTGGGATCATCTTCGGCAAGCAGAATTTTTACGCTCATTCTTTTATAATGGGTAGTATGATAGTGAAACAACTTCCATTTCCAAGTTCGCTGTAAATACTAATCTTTCCTTTATGAGTCTCTACAATCAGTTTTACATAACTTAATCCCAAACCAAAACCTTTTACATCATGTAAATTGCCTGTTGGCACCCGATAAAATCGCTGGAAGATTTTCTTTTGATCTTCAGCAGTAATTCCTATACCGTTATCCCGAACTTCAAAAACAACATGCCCTGCAATATTATAGGTGCGAACATCAAGTATTGGTTTATTAAGATTGTATTTAATCGCATTATCGAACAAATTAAAAATCACATTTATTATATGAAGTTTATCACAAAGCAGAGTTGCTTGTTTGGCTTCCAGCTTTAAGTTGATGACAGCTTTCGATGCTATCGAGTTATTGGCTACAGCTTCTGAAAGCAGTTTGTGCAAGTCCTGATTTTCTCTTTTAAGGCCAAGGTCTTCGGTTTCAAGGCGCGCCATTTGAAGTACACGCTCAACTTGTTGTTGCAATCGCTGACTCTCATTTTCAATAATGGTGGCGTAGTTTAAAAGCCGTTCGGGCGTTTGTATTATGCCTGGGTCTTTAAGTACCGAGGTAGAAATTGCAATTGTTGACAGTGGAGTTTTAAACTCATGCGTCATATTATTAATAAAGTCTTTTTGTATTTCTGAAAGCCGTCTCTGCTTTAGGATCACAAACAACGTGTAAACGAAAAAGAAGATGACGATTAGTAAAACAACAGAAGAGAAACCCCAGATACCCATTTGACTGATTAAGTTAGCCTCCATTAATGGAAATTGAACTCCGAAATAATACCCATCATTTTGCCACGCTGGCAATTCGCTAAAGTTTACTTGTTTTGAAATTTTGAGTGGAGATAAATTGTTACCGCCAACCATACATTTTTCAACACAATCATAAACCCCATATTCAAAATCGGCTGTTATGTTTCTTTTCTCAAACTCAGTCAGCAACAAAAATTCAAGCAAATTATTATCGATAGGACTATTAACAAGCACAACAAAATAGTTTGTCGAAAGCTGAGTTACAGGATTATTTGAGGGTGAAGGCGTTTTAGTGATTTCCAGAATTTTGCTTGAAACCTGACTTAGGGCCGCTGTTACATCACGATTAAATTGATTTTCCTTCAGGTCAAACGCTTTCCGAACCCAGTAAATTTGAGTTGTGGTTATGCCTGCAATGCTAATTGCAGCCAGAATAATGATAATTCGTAGGGTTAAACGGCTCACTTTGTAAAGGTAAATAGTATTTATTGCCGTACTTTTGTTTTAACAAGTACTTAACAGTTATTAGGTCTTCGTTAACACATTGTCTGCTTTTTGATTCCGATGTTTGTGTGGTTCAAAAGAACAACTTAATTTTAACCTAAATTTCAACAACAAATGAAAAATTTACTCTCTCTCGCTGTTTTTGCGGTTTTTGCTTTCTCAGCTATGGCACAACAAGTGCCTGCAACAACACTAAATAAAAATGAAGTACAAGCTGATGTGGCTGTTTTTGCATGGGACAACACAACTCATGATTTTGGTAAAGTAAAACAAGGAGTTCCTGTAACGCACGAGTTTAAGTTTACTAATTCAGGAAAAGTGCCTTTGGTAATTACTAACGTTCAGCCGTCATGTGGATGTACCACACCGGAGTGGACTCGGGATCTAGTTATGCCAGGTGGTCAGGGATTGATTAAGGCAACGTTTAATGCAGCATCTACGGGTGGGTTTAATAAAACTGTTACGGTAACAGCAAATATCGAAACAGGATTTATTCAACTTACAATCAAAGGCGAGGTGATACCTACTGAAGTTGGTAAGTAATAATTTTATATTAAAGAATAAAAAAAGGCCGGAGTAATCTGGCTTTTTTTTGTTTTTTAATTTCCTCAAATTACCGAGATGTAAATTGCTTTATCTCATTTTGAAAAATAGTGAAAAGGCATACCGTCCCCACGCAATAAATAATCAGGAATTTCATTGACAGATGAAGGGGATTACCAATCAAAAAACTTATTGGTACAGATGAAAAAATAAGTAGAACGATTAGCCAAAGAATCTTACGGGACTTAAACCAGAAAAATATCGCCACAAGTATAGTTACAACACATAAAATGGTACTAATAGTTGAGGGGTTGTCACGCATCAACTCTTTTAAGTTTCCGAATCTGGACCATAAAATAATAGTAACGCCAAGAATAGGTAACAAAAAGGATCCTACTACTTTATTTCTTGACATTATTTGCTCGCTTAGATAAAACATCGCGTTCAGCCTTTTGTAAGGAAGAGATTGTCATTTCAAACAGTACCTTTAATAAATTAACTGGTGCTTGGTGGTAGAATGTCGATGAATCGATTGGTAGGAACTTATAATCTTCTGTTTTATAAGTTGAATCAATTTTTTGGAATTCAACATCTACCCTATTGAGTATTGAATATATTTCTTTCTCTATAGTTAGGTCTTTATAGTGGATTTCCAAAATTTTCCTATTCCCCAAGATTATAGATTTTGAAGAGTAATCAGTATCAACCGAATCAACAAACGCTAATTCAGTTAACATTTTGATTTCTGCCGTATCAACCAAATGCTTAAGATATTTTAAATTAGCCTCATCATTAGAATCAAGTTTTGCGTATAAAGAATCATTGTCTTGAAAAACCTCATCACCATAGCTGGCCTTGAAGACGTTGTTGTCAGCTAATCTATTGCAGGACGAACAGATTACAAAGATTAACAGCAAGGGAATTAATCGTAAAAGCATTATTCGTAAATATTACAACAACTAGAAAGATTATCGTCACAGACAGTAATATCAGCCCAGTAGGATATATTAGCTCCACCTTGACAGAATGCCCATCCAAGAGGATTAAATACAAAGCCATTACATGCAGCCGCGGTTACAGCAAAATCTATTTCAGCTTCTCTAAGGCATAGGCTTGCAGATTTAATGCAAGCTTGGCCTCCAGCGCAGTTTACCTTTGTTTTAGCTCCCTTATTTTGTTTGCTAAGATTACTTGGAATTACATCTTTTGTAAGTAGATACAAACCTGTAGCTTCTTTGAATAAAATTTTTAATCGATTCTTATCTTCAAGTTCAGGATAAGATTTTGCTAATAATTTATATTTTGTATAAAGTTCTGAATTGATATTTTCAAACTCGTCAACACTTTTATAACCTAGGTAGGTTATTAATTTTGAATAGTCGGTCTCGGCTCTCAATTGATCTGCAAACTGACCAATGATTTCCTCGCTTTTTAAATTTGTGGAATTTATGTAGGTCTCAAATCTATAAATAGCTGCTTCATTTTCTTTAATAATAGAAATGAAAGTTGAATTCTCACTTAAGTCCTCTGCTGTAACTTGCATAGCAGGATTCTGGTTTTCTTCACAGGAAACTAGAATCCCAGTAGAGATAATGACTAAGCTCATTAGTTTTTTCATATTTTTTAAAAGATTTAAGAAATTATAGTTTTATAAGCAATTTGGCTTGCCATTATTTATTCTTGGCTTTTGTTGTGATTAGTACAACTCCATTTTCTCCCATCACATATTTACTTGTCTCAGCCTTATCCTTTAACACTTGAATAGATTGAATATCATCAGGATTTAGAAGGGATACATTTCTTGTAATCGCTCCATCCACAATATATATAGGCTCGTTTTTGTCATAAAGTTTTGTGGTGATTAACACCGCACCATTCAATCCTTCAACGCCATATTTGTCAGTTGCCTCTTTTCCGCTTAGTATCGAGATGCTTTCAAATTTGTCGGAATATAGATTTAGCACTTCACCCCAGGTTTTCTTTTCGCCAATCGGTTGAGTCGATGGCACCTTTATGCCATCAACAACATACAGGGGCTGGGGCTTATCTATTGAAATTAAACCTAGGTTAAATTTTCTCTCATCTTGCGAGTATGCCATCAGGCCAACACAAAGCAGGCATAACGTGATTATTGATTTCATAAGAAAAATTGTTTACAGCTAAGCTAATAAAAAAATTACTAGGGTTGATAATGCGTGTCAACAATATGCTGACTGATTACTTTATACATTTCAGCAATAGATGCTTGTTGACTTAAAAACTCTAAGTGAGCGTCCAAAACATTTAAATCTCCACGTTTCGCAGGACCGGTTTGCGCATTGTCCGGTCCCAGATAAAGACTTTTATGAATTGTTTCAGTAATCAATGGCTTTAACCAATCGAAATCAAGACTATTTTGCTGCATGATTTCTTTTGAGATGGTGAGCATGTGATTTGTAAAATTAGAGGCAAAAACCGCAGAAACGTGCAGCGCCTTTCTTTCTTCTGATCCAATTTTGAATACATCTTTTCCAATAGCCTTGGCAATTTGCATTAAAATTTTCTCTGCCTCATCAGTATGTGTCTCTACGAATAAAGGAATATTTTTGAAATCTACCTTTTGGGATTTGCTAAACGTTTGTAGTGGGTATAACACACCCAAATTATTAGTGGCTGCAAACTCCAAAAGTTTAATTGGCTGACTTCCCGAAGTGTGAATTAGAATAGCTTCGTCAGGTAAAATGATTTCTTGCGCTATTTGTTCAATCGCGTCATCGCTTACTGCCAAAATGAAAACCAATGAATCACTCGTAGAGAAATCAAGTGTTGCCTTTACTTCAGCTTGATAAAGCCGCTCGGTAAGTGCTTCGGCATGTTGTGGATTATGACTGTAAACTTCTTTAACAACAAACCCCGCATTGTCAAGTGCCGGAGCAAGATGCCAGGCTAAATTTCCTGACCCGATCATCGAAACAAAAAATGGATTGGCCATAAGGCTTATTGATTATGCCGGAACTCGGTAGAGTTCAGCAAGTTTCTCTACAACAAAATCAATCTCTTCTATTTTATTGTATTTACTAAACGAAAACCGAATAGCACCCCGTTGCGAGTTTGGATAAAGCGCTCCTAATACATGTGAACCCGTTGATGCCCCGCTTGAGCAAGCACTGCCACCAGAAGCCGAAATACCTTGCATATCTAAATTAAATAGCAGCATGCTGTTCTCTTCCGACTCAGGCAAACTAACATTAAGAACAGTATACAAGCTGCGTTCTAAATTTGCAGAATCTCCATTGAAGGTAACGCCTGATATTGCTGAATTTAATTTTTCGATCATTACTGACTTAAGATTTTTAATATAAATCTCGTGCTGGTCCATTTCCCGATAGCAAATTTCTAATGCCTTGGTCAGTCCAATGATTCCATAAACATTTTCAGTACCCCCGCGCATATTGCGTTCTTGCGATCCGCCATGCACAAAGGGATGAATCTTCTTAGCCTTATTGATGTACATAAAACCAACACCCTTTGGCCCGTGAAATTTATGTGCAGCCGCAGTCATGCCATGTACTTTAATTTTTTTCATGTCGTGGCGGTAATGACCGACTGTTTGCACGGTATCTGAATGAAAGTAAGTGTTATATTTTTCACAGAGTTCGCCAACAGCTTCAATATCCAGCACATTGCCGATCTCATTGTTGGCGTGCATTAGTGAAACCAAGGCATTTGGAAATTCTTTTAGAAGCTTTTCCAGTTGATTCAAATCCACATGACCGATCTCATCAAGGGTTACATCATGTAGTTCGATGATGCCTTGTTTTTTAAGCGTCTCCAAGGTATGGGTTACTGCGTGGTGCTCAATGGGCGTTGAGATTACATGTTTTATGGAGTATGTGTCAACAGCACAACGAATAATTGCATTGTCCGCCTCAGTGCCACCCGAAGTAAAAATTATTTCACCAGGCGTGCAATTTAATAGTTCAGCAATTTTTTTTCTACCCGATTCAATAGCAGCTCTTACTTTTCGTCCGTGCGAATGTGTGGAAGATGGATTGCCAAAATCTTCCAGCATAAATGGTTTCATCGCCTCAAACACCTCAGGATCGAGGGGCGTGGTGGCTGCGTTGTCCAGGTAAATTTTCATCAATTTAAAAGTTTTGACAAAGTTAACTATTTGCTCAATTGACTCAAGCTTAATTTTGCAACTGTAAATTAGTTACATTTGTTTTAATGAGTAAGTTCCAAAAAGCCCTTGAGCAACTTAAATCGAAACCGAAGGATTTTACATGGAAAGAATTACAGGCAATCATGATGCATTTCAATTATGAGGAAATAAAGGATGGCGGATCAAGAAAATTTGTGAATATGGATACCAAAGCTATAATTAGTCTTTACGAGCCCCATCCAAAGCCAATTCTTAAAAGATACGCTGTTGAAATTATTATCGACCATTTAAAAGAACAGTCGTTATTATGAAAAATTTATTGGAATATAAAGGATATTCAGGTACCGTAGAGTTTAGTGCTGATGATGAAACCTTTTTTGGGCGGATAGCCGGAATCAGAGATGTAGTATCCTTTGAGGCAGACTCAGTAGCCAAGTTAAAAAAGAGCTTTCGCGAAGCTGTAGAAGATTATATAGAGACATGTGAAAAATTAAACAAACATCCCGACAAGGAATATAAGGGGAGTTTTAATGTCCGCATAAAGCCTAAAATTCATAGACTTGCTGTTATCAAGTCCGCAGCCATGAAAATGTCACTTAACCAGTTTGTGGAGGTAGTTCTTGAAAAAGAAGTATCGAAGTAATTAGGTGATAATATTCTTGATATCGTTAATTATACGCTGCGCTAATTCATCAGCTTTCTTTTCGTTCTGCGATTCTGCATAAATGCGAATGATTGGTTCTGTGTTGCTTTTGCGCAAATGAACCCACTCTTTTTCTCTTTCGAAGTCAATTTTTACGCCATCAATCGTGTTGATTTTTTCAGAGGCATACTTTTGTTTTACTTTTTCTAAAACCTGATCAACATTGATTTGTGGGGTAAGCTCGATTTTATTTTTGGAAATAAAATAAGCAGGATATGTTTTACGGAGTTCGGAAGCCTTCAATTTTGATTTTGCAAGGTGAGTAAGGAACAAAGCAATACCAATCAGGGCATCGCGGCCATAGTGAAAATCAGGAACGATAATGCCACCGTTTCCTTCACCGCCAATTACGGCTTTGGTTTCTTTCATTTTAGTAACCACGTTTACTTCACCCACTGCCGCGGCAAAGTAGTTTCCATTTCGTTTTTCAGTTACATCGCGCAAAGCACGAGTAGAGGAAAGATTTGAAACTGTATTCCCTTTTCTTTTGCTTAGGATGTAATCAGCAACTGCAACAAGCGTGTACTCTTCGCCAAATGCTTTCCCATCTTCTTGTATCAAGGCAAGTCGATCTACATCCGGATCGACCACAATACCCAAATCGCATTTTTGTTTTTTTACCGTGTTACTAATCACTTTTAAATGTTCTGGCAAAGGTTCTGGGTTGTGTGGAAATTTTCCCGTTGGCTCGCAGTAAAGCTTAACAACCTTTTTAACCCCTAATGCTTTTAGCAATTTCGGCACCGCAATTCCACCTGTTGAGTTTACCGCATCAACAGCAATTTTAAACTTAGCGTTTTGAATGGCTTTTACATCAACCAGCTTATGTTTTAAGATAAGTGCAATGTGTTTTTGAATGTATGAATCATTGATGGTATAAGTTCCTAATTTCTCTACTGGTGCAAAATCGAATTGCTCGGCTTCGGCAAGAGCTAAAACCTCGGCTCCGTCAGCTCCCGAGATAAACTCGCCCTTATCATTTAAAAGTTTTAATGCATTCCACTGCACTGGATTATGACTTGCTGTTAGGATAATACCACCACCGGCTTTTTCATTTATAACGGCAAGTTCTACCGTGGGTGTGGTTGAAAGTCCAAGATCAATTACATGAAGGCCAAGACCTTTCAATGTAGACGCAACCAATTGACTTACCATTTCCCCGGAAGGGCGGGCATCGCGGCCGATAATAACTTTTTTGCCGTTGTGGGATTTTATCCACGTGCCAAAAGCGGCTGCAAATTTTACGATATCAACAGGAGTTAGTGCCTCGCCAGGACTTCCACCAATGGTGCCACGAATGCCGGAAATAGATTTTATTAGGGTCACTAGCTATAATTAATGTGACCGTAAATTTAACAAATAGAAGGGCAGCAAGAAGTGTTTGCTGGTGTTGAGTTCTTCTAGTTTTTCTGGATTTTAGGCATTTCTGCATCAACTTTTTCCGGATCGCCACAAGGGTCGCCTTCACCGATTGTTTTTCCACAGTATCCGCAGGCTATGCCCTCTTTAGCCAAAAAAGGACTTTGGGTAGCGCAGGTGCCCCGAAATTCACCATTCTTAACAAATAATAATCGCACCGACATAAGGGCGAAGAACAAAGCAAAAACTCCAAGGGTGAGAAAAAATACTACCATATTAATTTGTGTTTTTCCTGTATAACAAAGGTACAACACCTCATTCAATTGTTAAGTTTACAAGGTCATGAAAAAACCTCTTTCTACCCCCGATTTAAACCGTGAAGCCAAATTAAAAGCATTTGACCGCTTGCTTACCGTTATGGATGAGTTGCGTGAAAACTGTCCGTGGGATAAAAAGCAGACCCTAGAGAGTTTAAGGCACTTAACTATTGAGGAGACTTATGAATTGTCGGATGCAATTCTTGAAGGAGATTTGACTGAAGTGAAAAAAGAGTTGGGTGATTTAATGCTTCATAATGTTTTTTATTCGCGCATTGCAGCCGAAGCCGGGGTGTTTGATGTTGCCGATGTGTTGAATTCGATTTGTGATAAGCTAGTTGAACGACATCCGCATGTATATGGTGATGTAATTGCCGAAGATGAAAAAGCAGTAAAAGAAAATTGGGAGAAGATAAAGTTACGCACGGGAAATAAATCTGTGTTGGAAGGTGTACCAAAATCATTGCCCGCATTGGTAAAAGCAATTCGCATTCAGGACAAGGCACGCGGGGTGGGCTTCGATTGGGAACAGAAAGAACAGGTGT
>Ga0163154_10008601_pt1 | contig 11836 bp, 9 predicted proteins | sample OliLakLV19MP9P1_FD_148649 | JGI IMG/M metagenome (GOLD analysis project Ga0163154, IMG submission 148649) | Freshwater microbial mat bacterial communities from Lake Vanda, McMurdo Dry Valleys, Antarctica - Oligotrophic Lake LV.19.MP9.P1 | ecosystem: Environmental > Aquatic > Freshwater > Lake >... | reverse complement strand
GGGCGGGGGCGGGCGTGGTGGCGATCCGTGCGCGACAGGTGATCGCGTTGGCGAACCAAACCCTACCCGTGATGACCAATAACGAAGCAGAATACGCCGGCTTGATTCTGGCGCTGGAAACCGCGCTCAGACTCGGCGCGGAGCGGGTCGAAATCCGGCTTGACAGCGAGGTGGTGATCGGGCAGATGACCGGACGCAGCGCAGTGAACAGCGTGCGGCTCAAGCCCGTTCATGCACAGGCGTGTGTACTGGCACGGCGTTTCGTCCGGGTGACGTACAAGCACATTCCCCGCGAACGCAACGCGCTGGCAGACGCGCTGGCTGGCGAAGCAGCGGCGGGGCGGCTGTGGTCAAGCGACTGGATGGATCACCGATCATCTGAGGAGGAGTGACGATGCTGTGGGTAGTCAGTTATGACATCCCCAACGACAAGCGCCGCCGCAAAGTGGCGGAACTGCTGAAGGGCTATGGGCAGCGCGCACAGTACAGCGTCTTCGAATGTGAAATCGACGAGCAGAAGTGCGATCAACTGGAAAAACGACTGCGGCGGCAGATTGACGAAGCGGAAGACGATGTACGTTTTTACGCGCTGAACGAGGCAGACTTGAAGCGTGTGCGGCTCTTAGGCAAGGCGGAAGTCCACCGTAAAGCGCCCTATACCATCGTCGGCACGTCTACGTGAGGGGAAAAATGGTTTTGCGGGCTGCTCCCTTTTTGCGATCGGGCGTCGGGTTTTTCCCGCAAATGTACATACAGGTCGCAAACGGGGAGATTCGACTGTCCCATCGACGTAGACGGAGCGAGGGGGTGGAAAACACCCCTTTATTGCCCCTAATTGGGGACACTTCATGGGGGCGCTGCACGAAAAAGCTATGCTGATCGGCGCAGCCCGCAAGCCGCGCAAATTGGGCAGCAGGGTTGACATAAAACGGGAAAATGGGTAGATTAGAGGAGGTATGTACTTTGCAGTCAGGGCATACGCTCACCCCTACGGGGGATTGAAACATTACCGATACGATCAAACCAGGCTTAACAAGCCGGCTAGTCAGGGCATACGCTCACCCCTACGGGGGATTGAAACGATTGCGCCAGTCATTGTTATGACCTTCTTGAGTCAGTCAGGGCATACGCTCACCCCTACGGGGGATTGAAACCTAATACTTTCCTCTACCATCGGTGCAGGCAAGTTTGGTCAGGGCATACGCTCACCCCTACGGGGGATTGAAACGTAAAGTTAGAGTTGTTGTTGCTAATTGCAACAATTTGTCAGGGCATACGCTCACCCCTACGGGGGATTGAAACTTACTAACACGACTGCAACAATACAGACGACAACTGCAAGTCAGGGCATACGCTCACCCCTACGGGGGATTGAAACTCTACCATTTGGTTCATTTACTACTCCTTAGTTCAATCGTCAGGGCATACGCTCACCCCTACGGGGGATTGAAACGTGTAGGCGTCCTCGATGTGCCTCTCAATATTGGCGTCAGGGCATACGCTCACCCCTACGGGGGATTGAAACTGGTGGTGATTGTTGGAACGTCCACTAACTTGAGTCAGGGCATACGCTCACCCCTACGGGGGATTGAAACCATATCACAGATATTGCGCATTTCCTGTGACGGTTTAGTCAGGGCATACGCTCACCCCTACGGGGGATTGAAACGGAAATTTACTCCAGCCAGCGACCACTGGGGGCAAAGTAGCACCGTCAGGGCATACGCTCACCCCTACGGGGGATTGAAACGTGAATGGTTCCAGCATGTGACATTTAATCACTCCTTAGTCAGGGCATACGCTCACCCCTACGGGGGATTGAAACATTCGAAAACGAACGCTGTGCCGTCCAGTGCGTTCAGTCAGGGCATACGCTCACCCCTACGGGGGATTGAAACAGTAACACCAACCATGCGATAAACTTTGAAAACCTTCTAGTCAGGGCATACGCTCACCCCTACGGGGGATTGAAACTTGCGGGGTCTTGTAAACCCGTAACTGTGATGAGTCAGGGCATACGCTCACCCCTACGGGGGATTGAAACGGACCCATCCATCCATCCAGTACCTTCCAGTAGGTACATAAGTCAGGGCATACGCTCACCCCTACGGGGGATTGAAACCAATATTTGTCCCTAGTTGACGCCAGGGATCGTTGGAGGAAGTCAGGGCATACGCTCACCCCTACGGGGGATTGCTCTCCTAAGCCCTCTTTGTTAGAGTAATGGCAAAGGGGGTACTATGTTCGCAACTGATCTATCTTCAACTGTTTTCATCATCCGTCCCCATACCCACTTCACGCCGCAGCAGTTTCTAGGGCGCATGGCGCATAAGCTGTTTCTATCGATGCTCGATCAGGTTGGTTTGAAACCACTGGCAAATAGTCTCCACGAACAAGCGGAACGCCTTCCTTACAGCGTGAGCGATCTCTTCTCCAATGGATCGCAGCATTTTTGGCTGCGTGTCAGCGGCTTGACGCCCAAGATGAGTGGGGTTATTCAGAACAACCTCGCAGCCCTGAGCGGGCAAACGGTGACGGTTGAGGTGCGTGATCGGGTTGATGAAGCGCCGTGGGAATGCAGCATCGAGGCAGTAATACCATCTCAGCATGAGTGGTCACGCAGTCAGACCTATCAGGAGTTTGTTCAAACCGCTTGGCGCACACCGCGTCGGCAGCAGTTTCGCTTGGAATTCATTACCCCGACGGCGATCAAAAGCGTGGGCATGTACCGCCCGTTTCCCTTACCCAACTGGGTCTTTCGTCCCTTATATGACCGTCTGCTGCGGCTTGAGGACATCGTGCTGCCGTTCAAGCCAAAGGCAAGTTACCTCGAAGCCTACGCCGAGCATTTTTTGCAGATGCAAGCGTATAACATACGCTGTGTGACCGGGCTGCCGATGAAAGACGAAACATTGGCTGCATTCCAAGGGTGGATTAAATATCGAGTGCTGTCAGCGAACGAAGATTTTGGCAAAAGCGCACAAAAAGCGGGTAGGATGTACCGCGATGAGTCGCTGGCAGCAGTGTACGCCGATATTCAGGAGCATCACGATCAGTATGCGGCGCTGGTTTACCTGCTGTCGCAGTTCGCGTTTTACAGCGGCGTGGGGAAATACACGGGGCAGGGCATGGGGATGGTACAAATCAACGAGCGGGCTTTAGGGAAGTAACCATCCAGCCCGTTCGTTGTATGTTGGCTCACCAAGTGCCGTCAGCTGATATTGCCAAGTACACGATAGTATTGTTGAGTATCACGTTCATATTGATAGTGTTCTGTTCGATACTGTAAACCACGATGCTCTGAACCAAGCTCATAGGTGATCCCTGCTACGGGACCTTGGACGAAAAGCTGCAATGCAGGATTCTGCCGGTCTTTATGGAGCACCTTCAGCGCAGTTTGTACGGCATTGAGCGCGTCTGCCCATTGATTTTCGCTGGCAGTGGGAATATCAAGGACATAGCTCAAACTATTGCTGTTGCGCTGTTCATCATAAGTAATTTGAGCTGGTCCGCGAACCAATAACATCCGTAAAGGAAAGTCCCGGTCTTTGATTAGGAAATGGTGGGCAATGCGGACTGGAAAATCGGCTGATTCATAAGGTCCGGCGAACTGCAACGCCAACTGAATACAGGGCTTATAGATCAGCGTATCCTCTGCGCGTCCGACAAGGTAAGTGGTACAGAATGAGGTGGGTTGCAGCGATAATCCGATAAGCTCGATCTCTTCATCCTTCAATGGGACAAAGAAGCGTTTTGAATGCGGAGTTCGTGCTGCTGCCTCGGCAAATTTGACCGCGCCATTGTTGAGCAGCCCTTCCGTAATAAGCGGTGTGGGGCTGTGTACGGAGGCAGTTGGAACCAAGCTGTGAAGGTCTCTTTCTAGTTTTTCAATACTTCCGACATCATGAAACACAGCTTGGGTGCTGCTCATGCCAAAAGGAAAATCTGCCTTCTGGTAGACATACGGAATAATCGGAATGTTCATTGCACGAGCAGCGTTAATTTCTGCATTACACCACTCGGATTTCACTGAATTAGGTGACAGGATGAACACTAAAGCGCTGCTGTTCTTTACTGCGTTTTCCAGTGCTGCCTGCCAATTAGTGCCTGCTTTAATGTCCGTTTTGTCTAACCAAATGTTGAAGTTCCGTCTCAGTCGCGCTACCAGACTTCGTACAATCCCATCCTCAGCACTCACATCGCTCCGTGAATAGCTAATAAATATGTGACCCATGTGGTTTCCCCTTTAGACTCGTCCTACAAGGATATTGAACAACACTTGGTATTTTGGGTGATCCCCAAGACTGTGAATGTCAGTGCGACTTGAGTACCAAAGTCACCGCGCTGATTTCGGTCATCGTTCCGCTGCTCATCCCTTGCCAACTTCACTGGGATAGGGCAGTACTGGACGACCATCATAATCGTTCCCCTGATCGGTCTCAATCTTCATATAGCTGAACATGGTCTCGTTTAGCTCCTGTTTCCGAACCAGTGCGAGCAGTTCCCGAATATGCAGTTGGTTATCAAAATCGCCCATTTTCTTTTTGAACGCGACAACGAGTTCCGCTTGCTGCTTTTCTCCGATCATCGTTTCGTTAGTAAACCACTGACCCTGATCATCAAATAATCTGGAATAACGTTCAGGACGCTCCGTAAGGACAAGTTTGGGTTTTAGTTTGACGACCCCTAACCCGAACGGTTTTCCCATGCCAAGTTGGTGGCGGGCGTCGGGATCGCCCCCGAAGGTCAAGACCCAGACCAGCGCGCCCAGCTCTACATCGGAGAGATTTTCAAAGTAGACGCGGAAACAAAACGATACACCTGTTCGCACTGGTGTGATACGGGTGTGTTGGCTGCTGTTTTCCGGCGTCAGCGGTTCATTAGAATTATCCCGCTTCCCCGTTTCCTCCACCGCTTTGAGGCTTTTGACCATTTGCCGCCAGTAAAGCTTATAGCCGCGAATGGTCGTGTCATCGCCATAGTGGCGCAGTTGATGGGTGGGCGTGCGCCAACCTTCCGGTTGTTCTAGATAATGCTGAAAAGTCGTTGGTTTGGGCGATGCCAGAATCTTGGGAACAATTGTGCGGTCAAAGTAATCTAGGCGCTCCTCGATCACTTGGGCACTGGTGACAGAAACCCGTCCAGCGTATGCAGAAGGGCTGCGCGTTTCATTTTGTTCCGAAACGTATCCAAACAGCGCTTCAGCATAATCGAGCGAAGAATTGCTTTCTCTCAGGTTTTTACTGATTAAGCCGTGTATGCTTTTTGAATATGGTGTACGAAAAAACATTGTCGGACCGAAAAACACGAGCGCACCGCGTTGATCAAGGAGATAGAAGAGGGGATCACTTTTGTTAAGTTTACGTGTAGGAATTCCACGTTGTAAATCTCTGTCTTTCTCGTAATCAGCCCACATTTGTTGTGAGATGGGTATGTGCTTTGTCGGATCATTATCGGGTGCATAAATTGCTGCATACCAATGTCGCTTTGGTGCTTTTCCCGAAACTACCAATGTCGCTTCTTTCAGATGTGGTGCTGGACTTTGAGTTATTTGACTGGTTTGTGCTAGTTCTAATTTCAACCCATTCCGACTTTGACTTTTATATGTTGAACGCGGTTGGGGCTGTACAAAAACCTTATGGGTAATTTGCGGGTGTCCCATAGCTATTGCTGCACGACGAATTGAATCGGTATCAACTAACACAAAAGACTCATTGTAAAAGGTCTGTGCTGGATTAATTACCCAACCTGACTCACTTTGACCTTGTTGTAGATAACCGGATTGAAGTTTGCTGGAGGGATACATGAAATGTGTGCTACCGATTTCTTCTGTCACCATGCTCCGATAGTCTTGTGCAAGAGAATCATTCCCAAAAACCGCTCGATACACCAGTTTGTTATTACTGACAAAGTGCATCTTGCTGTTGGTCACAATCTCTACCAAAGTGCGGAGCATTCCACGCAGCGAACTGCCCGGGATGACGGGCTTTTTCATATCAATGCTGAATGCTTCGGGCTTGGTACGGCTTTCGATTCCGTCGCTTCTGTCTTTGACGGTGAGCATCCCGCGCACAAACAGCGGCGTTTCAGTATCGAGGGTGACAGCAAAATAACCCGTATGTTTGCCTTGGGTATACTGGTCGTGAGTCTGCGGCAACCCGTCCTGATCGATTTCAGCATAGGTCGGCTCTTTAGGCAGGGGGACAAAATTATAGGGTGCCCATGCTTTGGAATGTTGGCGGCGATTCTTTGCTCTATCGTTATTTTGTGGACGGTGCATAGGTTTGAACCCCCAAATGGACTAAGCGGCTTAAGGTGATGCTGTTAACGCCCAGCGCGTCTTCCGTAAGGTAATGACGCACCGCTAAGTAAATCCGCGACAGCGACTCATCCGTTGGCATTCCTAAGCGACCTTCGACGGTCTCACTGCCAGCAAACGGTGGGACAATATGGACTAATCCCTGAGCGCCATCTTCTAAACGGATAAAACCACCCGCCAACTGTTCGGCGTGAGTCCCCCATAAAAGCTGTTGTTCATCAACTGAGGCGGCAGCGGGATGCTCTGTATCGCTAATCCGAATGGCGTGCCAGTCCGGTCCATCTCGCCACAACCTGACCTCGTACTTGGGATTAAACAAGCGCATCTGCTGTAGAGTTTCGACGCGCAGCGGTGGGCTGCTGATCGGCGCGACTTCGTGCGAGGTGCGCAGTTCGCTGTCGCCGACCCATCCCCAGATCACGCCGTCGATGGCATGTGCAAGCAGCCAACTTGGCTCGACTGCTTGTGCTTGCAACCAGCCCTCCAATGATCCGTTTAAGGAGAGAGGGTCGATTTGAAAACGAAAGGTTGTCTTTTCGCGTGTCATGCCCGTTTTTCCCTGTAATCTAGTAACGCTTGAACGTAGGTTTCCAGGTGCTGCCGATATGCAGCTAATAATTCCGGCGGGTCGTCAGCTTGAGCGGGGCGCAGCCCCTTTTCGTCTAAATAGATTGTTGTAGGCGTGTTTTCATCTGCAAATTTGAAAGACACGGTCGCTGTCTGACCGCGCAGTCGCCCACGACCAATGCTGGATTCACCACCCAGCGGGAGATCTTCTGTCCACAAATCTTTCAGCGCCAGCAGTAGCAATCCCATTTGGGCGTCAAGCCTAACATGCTGTGCTTGATCATCGGGATACCGGAGTTCCAGATTCACTTGAACGAAGGTGCTGCCATCAGCAAACAACGGGCGCTCATCGAAGAGGGCGGTTTCAAAGGTGCCACCTGTGAAACGATCAATTTTGATGCGGTTTTGCAGCAGATCGAACTTGCCACCGACAATTGGATGCTCTTCGACTCGTATCCGGCTGGCAGTCAAGATTTCGGACTCGCCCTTAGCGCCATGTTGACCAAACAAGTCATTGACCAAACTTGCAGCGTAAACAGGATTGACCGTATTAGCGATTTTGAGAGTACGCGCACGCAGCGCCCCTGCCAGACTTGTGCCGCTTAAGACGGGGGTTTCTCGACTGCTGAGGTGTTCATTTTCAGCGACATTGGAGGCGGCACGAATAAGCAGCGACTCGCAGAGCTGGAGCGCCGCTTCGATGCGAACGTAAGACCGTCGGTCGTCGAATCCCTCTGCGCGGTTGAAAAACGCCTCGGTATCATCGAAAAGCATCTCGTTTTGCAACCAGGCACTCAAGGCGACCGGATTGCTCAGGTCGTAATAGCAGACGTGCCAATTTTCGATATGCAGCCGTCCGTACCCGCGCTGTTTACGTCCCCCCAGCGCAATTTCGCCTCGTCCCAACGCTTGGAGGGTCGCTGCGAAGGCAGCAATCAAATCATTGGGATCATCCTCGTACAAGACCAGTTCAAAACAAAGATCAAACGTCGTTCCTGCTTCCCATACCTGAGTGGAAAATAACATGCCTTCATCGGCGGTACGAGTTCTGCCGTTAATTTTGACCCCCTCACGCCGGGTGAGATTGCCGCTTCCGAGCGCATCCGAAACGATCACGTGGCTTTCGCGGTGGGCAGTATTTTTGTTATCCAGCGCTTCGCCGAAAAGTAAAGCAGATCGTGTTGTGGTCTTCGATTTGGAGACGTTGTAACCCAATTCACGCGTCAGCAGATAATGACGAAGCGCACCTGTCAGTGATGCGCCCGGCAGGAGTGGGCGGCGCTCTAGGGCGTCCTCAAGGATTACAAGCTCTGTGCCATTGGTTTCACCGCTGCTGAATGTGGCAGGGGTATCGAGTATCAGTGTACCCGTGATCACCAGACGACGGTTGATGTGGCGGGATGATTCGGCTTCCCAGTTTGCCATGCTATTTTACCCCCTGCTGTGCCTGTTTATCCCGTTCCCGGTACGCACGTTCAAGTACACTGTCAACCATGCGTAAAATGTATGAGTCTTTCTCCTGAACGTTTTGCAGCAAATCGCCAAAATCGGGGGACTTCAGCCATTCGCTGAGTGGTTTATTGCTGATACGCGCATTGTCAAATTGACGCCCAGCTGCTTTACCGCTGATCTGCTCAAGGAAGGTATTGACGACACCGGTTTCAGGCTTCGCTTGGCGCAGCGCATTGGCGATCACGGAGCGCAGGCGTGAAAGCTGTGTGCGGCTGATGCTGCCATAAATCGTAAACTGTTTGTCAGAGAGTACGCCTGCGATCTGATCTTCAAAGCGCTGGTCACGAATGCGGTGACGTAAACCGTTCCAGAGGGCTTTTGATTCGGCACTCAGTTCGCCTTTGACCGGTTGGGGGCTGTATTTCTCATACAGCAATTGACTGTGCTGCTGCCAACCGAGCGCCACCCGTCCAAAACCATCTTCACGGCGATTGCCAATGCCTTCACTGATCAGTTTGATCAGCTCTTTCCAAGGAGCGTTCGCACGGATTGATTTCAAACGCACGACACTCCCACGTTCCACGGCAATCGTCTGGGGCAGCGGCAAACCCCATTTGCGGTTGAACCCTCCGATCCACGTCGTCTTCATGTTGATTGGTTCAACCTGACAGTGAACATTTAACTTTGCCAAGCAAGTTTCCAAAGTCTGCGGTGTCGGAATATAGGAACCATTGTCATCTTGCAGCAGGGCATCGCTTAAGAAAGTGAGAATGACTTCTTTGCCGATTTTATGATCGACTTCTGCCCATTGCTCGACAGGGGTAACTTGTGAAATCGTTGCACTGCCATAGCCTGCCGTGCGCGATCCGCCGATAACGACGTGCGGATGTTTGTTCAAGAGCTGCTCCAACAGAGGCGCATGTTCGGCATTATCACACAGGACAGCGCCGACAAACGTTTGCCCTTCCGCCAAAGCTTCATAACGGAAGACCTGCTGTTCGCTGCTGTGGAGGCGAGCGCGTGCCGTATGCACATTAATCACCATCAGCGGCTTATAGAGCATGGCAGTTTGTTTTGACACGCGAGTAAATCCGCTCACGCTCTTGGTTTTGACAACAGTTGCCGGGCGCTCACCATCATCTATGGCGCTGTCCGTGATAAACTCCGCCGCCTTTCCGTACTTAGGCAGTGTCCAAGTCGCTGGAATAGGCAGGGCGCGTTGGTCGTCAATCAGCGGGTAGGCATTGAGATAGCGGGTCTGCGGCGAGAAAAACAGGGATTGCCATTCCCCTGCGGCATCTAATTTAAAATCATGGTACTGCTGGCGCTGCATTTTGATGAATAACCCGATCAACATACCGCGTAGTACGCTGCCGGGAATGTAAGGATATGAAACTGCGGCATTGGGATCGCCCTCGAGCATCGTCAGAAGCGCTGGCTCGTTGAGGTGAATCCGGAAGATAATGGTTGTCATACAGCCCCGCCAATCTGTTGGATAAATGCCGCTAAGGGATCACCAGAGACATCTGTAAGTGTCACTGCCAGCGCCCCTAAGCCGCGTGTGCGATTTTGACCACCCCGTTTCACGGCATGAGCGCAAGCAGCAAGCAGTTGTTCATCGGTTGAAGTGAGCGCTTGTTCGCTGTGAAGCTGTGCGTAAAAGACCGTGTTACGCACAACAACGCGAGTCGCACGCAGCGTACCATCAAGGGGTTTACCCTGTTCGGCGTCCACCGCCGTTTGGTGACGAACTGCCGTAAACGCCTGTAAAACCTGCTGGGGAGTATAGGTTTGGATAGCGTGCAAGTGCTGGCGTAAGTCATCTGCGAGCAGGGCTGATCCGATATGCAAACAGCCGGTGTCTTCCAACCTGCTGCCGGGCACGCCGAACAATTTGTGCGCCGCTGTGTTGAAATCTGCGAGCGCTGGATTCCCCCCAATGGTCAGCGCATAGAGGAGATCGGCACAGGCTTCAACGAGCAGCCCTTTGACGGTACGTCCTTTAATGAAGGGCAGCCCGGTCAAGGCATCATGTTCGACTTCACTATTAAGCAGTCCGGCAATCCCATCGCCGCGCCCGAAAGCGCTGTCACTGAGTAAATGGATGCGGAGTCTCATGAGCGGATACTTTCTGACGATTGAAGTGGAATATACTTGTCCATGAGTTCGAGAGCGTCGTAATAACCGCAGTAGCCCTCTAACCAGCCATTGTCGTTAAACCCAGCGATTTCGGGCAAATAGGGAGGGAGTCCTTTTGACCATGTTTTCCGTGACGCGGTGAGATAACGAATTTTGTATACCGCTGTTTCGACTGCCCCTTTACGAAGGGCTTCGCGCAGACCTTCCGCTTTGTTGCGGTGATCCTGCCAGCGAACCTGAAATTCCGTGATCATCCGCTGCATCAGACTCCAGCTTCGCAGCGCTGGATGATCTGCCACAAACACCGGGCGCAGCGTGAGGCTTCCATCTTCCACGTGATATTCCCGTTCGCGCATGGAGTCGAGATCGCCATATAACCCCCCAGCCGTGATATGCCAATCAAAAGCACTGGGCGCTTGATCACTCCCCAGTGCGTAACGCGCTTGTTTGGCGTTTCCTGCCAAGTCATCGGCAAGAGCATACGCACGGGCAAAAGGATAATGGGTTTTGACGATAGCAATCCCCGCGCAGGCGGTCAGCGGTTTTTTTAGTATAGAAGTGCTGTATTTCTCAAAGGCACGCAGGAAAAGGGCTGTCAAATCGAGCGCGATTCGCCCATCACAGACGAAGGTCACATCATCACCACCGGAAACGAGCGGGCGGATGGGGAAAATCATTTTCCCTTCACGGCGCTTCAGTTTAATCGGCTCAGCTTTACCGCTGACGGGCTTTAGATAACGCTCACCATCGTCAACTTCAATGCTTTCCAGCAGCAGCTTGATCATTTCGCCCTGTGCTAACCGTGCGACCTGTTTGACCTGTTCTGAAAATTGGCGCATGTACTGGATGTATTCAAGATTTTTTTTCGCGGGGAAGCGGTCTTGTAACTCTTGAATGAGTAACCCGAGTCCATTGCCATCAGCGTGTACGACAGCAATATAGCTGGTATCGTCCACGCTGCGTCCCAAGTCGTCCAGTTCCAGCGCAAAACGATATTCGGTCTGATCAAGTGCGAGTGTTTTCCCTAGCAGTCGGTTGGCGGCTTCAGCGGCAGTGCGTTTGGCGACAGTCTCAGCGGAATACGGTTGCCATCTGCCATCTGGATCGCGTTCCATGGTAATCGTAGGTAAGCTGGTCGAGGAATCCATGATCTGGACTCCTAACCCGCCATCTCCGCGCAGTGCCGGTTGGAGACTCCGCTGCTGTTTCATGGTTTGCAACAATGTGCCGACAGCAGCGCTTAACGACTGCTGCCACTCAAAGGGAGCGGCGGCGAACGTCAATTTGAGTCCAGGCGCGTCTTGCTGAACACGGCGCGATAGGTGGCGAATGAACTGCCGTGACAACGCTGTTTCCGGT
>Ga0163154_10008599_pt1 | contig 11837 bp, 6 predicted proteins | sample OliLakLV19MP9P1_FD_148649 | JGI IMG/M metagenome (GOLD analysis project Ga0163154, IMG submission 148649) | Freshwater microbial mat bacterial communities from Lake Vanda, McMurdo Dry Valleys, Antarctica - Oligotrophic Lake LV.19.MP9.P1 | ecosystem: Environmental > Aquatic > Freshwater > Lake >... | reverse complement strand
GCGCACCCGACAGAAGCCGTGCGCGATGTCGCCACAGGTGATGACGGCGCGCAGCTCGCGCTCGACGTAGGCCGGCAGGGAGCGTCCGCCGTGCTCGTCGGTGTAGCGAACAAGGAAGGTCTCGAGATGCGCCCGCAAGACCCCGGTTCACCACGCTGCGCGACGGGTCGCGGCGCACCACGGCCAAGACGCCGTGACCGGGCAGGTCGTCGGGGCCGACAGTCCGACCATGCTCGTGTGACACGCGCTCAGGCCGACGACAGAAGTGTCATGCTGTCGCTCGTCGATGGCGCGGGGCGCGTCGTGCAGACCCACGAGATAGAGCTCGGCGCAAGCGCTTGGCCACCGCACGGCACGTCGGTGTGGCCGGTGGGGAGCGTGCTCTCCGAGCGCTACTTCTTCCGACTGCCGAAGGACGCGCCAGCGAGTTTGGAGCTACGCGTGCGCGGCGTCGGCGCCGCGGCCAGCGCGGAGTTCGTCGCCTTGCGCTACGAAGTCCACGGTGACGTCGTCGACCTTCGCACGCGCTTCGATCGCTGACGCGCGTTAGCGCGGCGCGGTCGCTGCGCGCGCACGCTGCTCGGGCTCGGGGCCATCGCCCTCGTCGCATCCGTCCGTGACGAACGCGGCGCCGGGCTCCGGCCGGATGCCGGCCCCCCGCCGCCTCGCCCAAACCTGGGTGAATTCCGCGCCGAGCAACAGGATGATCGACGCGTAGTAGACCCACAGCAAGATGACCGCGAGCGAGCCGGCGGCGCCGTACGCGCTGCCCGGGTCGCTCTGCCCGATGTAGAGCCCGATCAGGGACTTCCCGACGACGAAGAGCACGGCCGTCGCGATCGCGCCCACCCACACGTCGCGCCATTGGATCACCGCGTCGGGTAGGTACCGGAACAGCGCCGCAAACAGGGAGATGATGACGACCAGCGAGAGCACGAACTGAAGCGTCTGTAAGACGAGGCCGGACACCCCTTCGGGCAAGTACGAGCCGATGCGGTCCCCGAACGCGGCGAGCAGCGCGGACAGCGCAAGAGACACCAACATCAGGAACCCGACGCCGAGGATGAGTCCCAGCGAGAGCACTCGCTTCCGCAGGAAGTTACGGATGCCTCCCATGCGGGGGTCCGGCGCCACATCCCACGTGGTGTTCAGCGCCGACTGCAACTGGATGAACGCGCCCGTCGCTCCGAAGAGCAGCGCCCCGATGCTGAGCAAGGTCGGGAAAAGTCCTCCCGTGCCCGGCGCGTTGGCGTTCGCGAGCATCTCGCGGATGCCCGCGGCGCCCTGGGGGCCGAGCAGCGCGCGGATCTGAGCCTCGATGCTCCCATGGATGTCTGCCGGTTCCCAGATGGTGCCCGCGATCGTCATCAGCAAAACGAGCAATGGCGGCAGCGCGAACACAGTGTAGTAAGACAGCGCCGCAGCAACGCGCATCGCTCCGTCGTCCAGGAACTCACGTACGGTCTCTTTGAGCAGCGACAACATACCGGCCGCAGCATGCATCGGCGTGATGAGTGACCGTTGAAGTCGGGGTGTTTGTGAATTTATTGCGCCGGTGACCGGCTGTTCGAGCGAACTCGCGATCTCGACGCGATCCCAAACCGACAGGACCCGTGTCGATGCTTCCTGGCGAGACGTGGCTGTTCCGGGCGTGGTTCATCGCTGGGGCCAACTCGAACTTTACGGACGCGAGGCGGATCACATTCGATTGATCGTTCTCGGTACCGTACGGAGCGGGTCACCCGCTCGCTCGCTCAAGGCCAGGTCGGGGTCAGCGTCCCGTCTGGCGCGCGCGCAGTTTGGCGAGCGTGTCCACCGCCTTGACCGTGTCCGCGTGTGTCGCGCCGCCGAGGCGCGTGAACATGTCGACTGCGCGCTGGGCGAAGTCGAGCGCCTCCACGACTTCCTCCTGGGCGGCGAGGCATTGCGCGATCAGCCCGAGCACCGTCGCGGTCCGAGCATGGTCACCTGGGAACGTGCGCTCGTACACCGCCAGCGCGTCCCGATAGAGCGGTTTTGCCTCTCCCGCGCGGTCGAGCCGCACGAGGTTCGCCGCGAGGCCCGCTTTCGCGCGCGCCGTGTCATGGTGGTCGGGACCATACACGGCCTCGAACAACTCCGCCGCCTCGCGGAAGTATGGCTCAGCATCCGCGCGCCGGTCGAGGCGCTCAAGCACCGTGGCGTAGTTAGTGACGCTGCGCGCGAGCGATGCGTGTGGGCGCGGGAAGAGCCGCCGCCGACGCTCGAGGACCTCGGCGAAGAGCGGCTCCGCGGCGGCGTGTCTGCCCACGCTGAGTGAGTACCCCGCCAGGTTGCTGAGCGAGCTGAGGACAAACGGGTGATCGCCGTCGTAGAGGCGCCGCGCCATCGCGAGCGCGTCGAGGTAGAAGGGCTCGGCCTCGTCGAGCCGCTCACATGCCTGCAGCACATAGGCCATGTTGTTGAGGCTCACGAACACGTCAGGGTGGTCCCCGCCGTGCAGCCGCTGGCGCATCTCCAGCGCACGTCGATACATGGGCTCGGCGTCGACCGCCCGGCCGACCTTCTCGCGCACACCGGCCAGGTTGTTGAGGCCGTTCGCGACCTCGGTGTGGTCCCCCTCGTAGAGCCGCTCACGCAGCGCGAGCGACTCACGATAGAGGTGCTCCGCCTCAGTCGGCTGGCCAATCTCGTCCAAGATACCCGCCATGCCGTGCAGCGCCAGCGCGAGCTCGGCGTCACATTCGCTCGTGCCCGCGGTCGCCGTCAGCCGGCGAAGCATTGCGAGCCCTTCGGCATGCAGCGCCTCGGCTCCTTCGAGGTCACCTCGACCTTCGAGCACCCCAGCGGTCGTCCGGATCGAGCGCGCGAGCGTTCGATCGTCCCCGCGCGCCAAGCGGCGGCGCAGTCCGAGCGCCTCGCGCGCGAGCGGCTCGGCGCGCTCGAACTGCCTGAGGTAGAGCCCGAAGAATCCGGCGAGCTCCTCCAGGCACGTGGCGACGCTCGCCTCGTCGCGCGGGGCCCTGGCGCGCGCTGCGTCCAACGCGGAGATGAGCATCGGCTCCGCCGCGTCGAACGCCGCGATGTTCGCGTAGGTGGCGCCGAGCGTCCGCCGCAGGCGCACGACGGCGTCTGGGCCCACGGCGAGTTCGCCGGCGTCGAGGCTTTGCGCTGCGCGGTCGACGATCTCCCGCAGCAGGGTTGTGTCACGGCCCAGGGCGACATTCGCCTGCACGGAGCGCAACATGCGCTCCAGGAAGGACACGAGCTCATCCGCGTCGCGCAGCGCCAACTCCGTCTCGCGCCGCCGTTCCTCCGCGCGCAGCATCCCCATGCTCGTCCCGACGACGCCGAGCGCCAACGCGCCGATGACCAGCGCACCCGCACGTACCGCGACGCGGTGCTTGCCCGCGAACTTCAGGGCGCGGTAGGCGCGCGACGGTGGCGCCGCCGTAACCGGGTCACCCGCGAGATGGCGCTCGATGTCCGCGGCCAGCGCTTCCGCTGTTGGATAGCGTCGCCCGCGCTCTTTCTCGAGACAGCGCATGACGATCCAGTCGAGGTCGCCGCGCAGCAGCGTCGCGAGCCGCCGCGGCTCGCTGACGCTTCGCGCCGACAGCGCGTCGGTCGTTGCGCTCCGCGCCGCGACGCGCGTCGAAGGTGTTGGCGGGTCGACCTCGCGGATGATGCGCTCGACCTCGCTCCAGGGCTGCTGGCGAAGGACTTCGGCGACGAGCGGTGTAGTGCCGGTCAGCAGCTCGTAGAGCAGCACTCCGAGGCTGTACACGTCTGTCCGCGTGTCGACATCGAAGTCCGATTCAACCGCCTGCTCCGGGCTCATGTACTCGGGGGTTCCGAGCCTCTGCCAGGCCACGGTGAGGCCCTCGCCGTGTGGCGCGCCCGCGCGGCTCGCCTTGGCGATGCCGAAGTCGATCACCTTCGGGACCGGGGTGCCGTCGACCAGAGTCACGAGGACGTTCCCAGGTTTGAGGTCTCGGTGCACGATCCCCTTCGCGTGCGCGTGCTGGACCGCGAGGCAGACCTGGCGGAAGAGCGCGAGCCGCAACGGCACGGCCAAGCAGGCGCGGTCGCAGTGCTCGGTCAGCGTGACGCCGTCGACGAGCTCCATGACGAAGTAGGGGCGACCGCCGGGCGCGGTGCCTGCGTCGTACACGCGCGCGATCGACGGGTGGTCCATGACCGCGAGCGCTTGCCGCTCGATCTCGAAGCGCGCGACGACCTGGGCCGAGTCGAGGCCGTCGCGGACGACCTTGAGGGCGACCTCACGTACGATGGGCTCCCGCTGGAGGGCGCGATACACCGTGCCCATGCCGCCCTCGCCGATCCGCGCCAGGAGCGTGTACCGCCCGATGACGCTGCCAGGCCTCAGGCCTCTGACAAGCAACGGGTCGTCGAGGGCACCTCCCCCCAAGAACCCTGGCGCCCGCCGTGCGGCGCCCGCGAGGCTCTGCAGCTCGAGGTGCAAAGTCGCGTCGCCAGCGGCAACGACGACGAGGCGAGCGCCCTGTTCGGCCTCGGGCAGCGCGAGCAGCTCCGCCAGGAGCGCGGCGCGCCGCTCGTCCGAGTCAACGGGCACGGAACGGACGTTCGAGTCGCTCATGTTGACTGGGCTCGGCGGGGGCGGGCAGGGTAGAGGGCGCAGACCTCGCGCCGCGCACGCACGGAATCTACCGGCACCACGCGTCGAACGAGGATACAGCCAGCCAAGTTTTGACCGGGGCCCACGCGAGCAAGGTGGCCCGAGTTCGACGTGCACGGCCATTCCGGGCAATCGCTGCGCCTCGGGCACGCGCTCAGCGCTCATCCCATGCAGGCAAGACTGCGCTACACCTCGTGAGCGCGCCTCCAAGCAACCCATGAGCACCTTCCGCATCCTCCGCACGCCGCCCGCGACGTTCCTCCTGTCCCTCGTTGCGCTCGGCCTGCCCGCGTCGGCACAAGGGACTCTGACCGAGGCCCAGAAGCTGATCCCGGTCAACACCGGTGAACCTGGGGCCTCGTTCGGCGACGACATCGCGATCTCGGACAACACCGCCGTGGTGAGCGCGCCGTTCCGTAGCTTCGGGAGCGCCACGACGGACGGGCGCGTGTACGTCTACACGCGCACCGCCATCGGCGAGCCGTGGCAGTTCCTCCAGCAGCTCTTCCCCACGGTCGGCACGGGGACCGATTGCTTCGGGTACTCGGTCGCGATCCACGGTGACACGATCGTGATCGGCACCGGGTGCCCGAACACGAGCGCCGGGGGCTCCGTAGACATCTTCCGACTCAACGGAGCGCTCTACCTGCCGGAGCAGCGTCTGACCGAACCGTCATCACTGCCGCAGGGGGGAGACTACGGGTACGCCGTCGACATCGAAGGCAATACGATCGCGGTCGGCGACCCGTTGCAACTGGGCAACGGCCGCGTCTACGTCTACGTGCGCTCGGGTGCGACATGGTCGCGGCAGACGACGCTCGGGCCGGCGTCGGGCTCCTCGGGGTCGTTCGGTGTCGCGGTCTCCTTGTACGGAGAGCAGCTCGCGGTCGGGCTCCGGCGGCAGAACCTCGCCACCGGCGGTGAAGTCCGCGTGTTCGCGCGCAGCGGCGGCATCTGGAGCCTCGAGGACACGCTGAGACCCGACTCCGTGCCCTACGGCCAGTACGTGAACGACGAGTTCGGAACCGCGGTCGATCTCGTCTTCAATACGCTGCTGGTCGGCGCGCCCGAGGACCGCAATCCGAGCGTGCCGAGCACCACGAGCCGCGGCGGCGCGTTCGTGTTCAGGCGCGTCGCAGGGACCTGGCAGCTCTACAGCCGAGTGAACCCGATCCAGAGCACCGGCGGCGCGCGCTTCGGCGCCAGCGTCGAGCTCGGTGGTGAGCTCTTTGCAGCGATCGGCGCCGATGGGCGTGGCGCGACCCAGCCAGCCGCGCTGTCGCGCGGCAAGGTGATCACCTTCCGCCGCTCGGGCGGCCTCTGGCTCGAGCAACACGTCGTCCAGGCGAGCGACGCCGCGGACAACGACCGCCTGGGCTCGTCTCTGGCGGTGGACGCCCGCGGGGCGGCTTGGACGGTCTTGTCGGGCGCCAACGGCTGGTTCGGAAACGCCGGGGCCGCGTATTCGTTCGAGCTGGACAATGTGCAATGGGCCGAGACACAGCAATTGCTCGAGCCCTTGCACGCCTTTGACCGTTTTGGGGCCGCGGTCGCGGTCGACGGCGAATTCGCCGTCGTCGGCGCACCGAACGAGAACACGGAGTTTGGGCGCGACGCCGGCGCGGCGTACGTCTACCGTCGCAACGGCGGCGTGTGGGAGCGCACCGCGCGCCTCTCGCCGACGGGGCTCGCACAGAATGATCGCTTCGGAACGGCGGTGGCGATCTCCGGCACCACGATCGCCGTCAGCGCGCCGAACGACGACCACGCGGCGGGAGCGGACGCAGGGACCGTATTCGTATTCGACCTCGTGGGCGCGGCCTGGGTGACTTCACAGCTCGTGCGTGCGAACGACGCCGCAGCGTTCGACCTGTTCGGCACTTCGCTCGCGCTCCTCGGCTCGAGACTCCTCGCCGGCGCGCCGCTCGAGGACAATGCAGCAGGCGTCAACGCGGGCGCGGCCTACCTGTTCACGCGCTCGAGCGGCCTCTGGAGCCAAGCCGCGAAGCTCGCATCGAACGACCTCGCAGCCGGGGATCTATTCGGAAGGTCAGTGGCCATCGTCGGCTCGTCACGTGTTCTCGTGGGCGCGCCCGAGGACGACCCGTTAGGGATCTCCTCGGGCTCGGCCTATGTGTTCGATCGGACCCTGATCATCGGCGGCGCGGTGTGGAGCCAACGCGCGAAGCTCGTGCCACTCGACGGCGCCGCAGGGGACCGCTTCGGGCAAGCGCTCGTGCAGGAAGGCGCCCACATCGTCGTCGGAGCGCCGCAAGACGACGGCGTGGGCGGCCAGGACGTCGGGAGCGCGTACATCTTCCAGGTCTCGGGCGCGACCCCGGGCCAGCTCGGCAACACCTTCACGCAGCGCCAGAAGCTCACCGACCCATTGCCGACCAGCGGTGACGAGTTCGGGTCAGCGCTTGCGATCGAAGGGCTGGACATCGTGGTGGGGGTGCCGCTCGACGACAATACGAAAGGCGTGGATGCAGGGCTTCTACGCCTCTTCCGACAGAACAGCGCCGGCGTCTGGACTGCGCCTTCCGGGACCTCGGCGAGTGATGGGCACCCCTTCGCGATGTATGGCACGAGCGTCGCGATCGAGGGCAACTGGGTCCTTTCCGGCGCTGTGCTCGACACGAACGAAGCCGGCGGAAACGCGGGCGCGGTGTACTGCATCGACTTCTGGGACGGCGCCGGCGTGGGGAGCAACTACTGTGTCGCCGTGCCCAATGCCACGGGCCTCGGTGCCCTACTGGTTGGCTCGGGCACGCCCTATCGCTCGAACAACGATCTGACGCTGCGCGTGTCGCGGCTCCCCCTGAACACGACGGCGTTTTTCCTGACGAGCCGCGCGCCGGGGTTCATTACGCAGCCGGGTGGCAGCCAAGGGACGCTCTGCCTGAATGGCGCCATCGGACGTTTCGTCGCGCCGGGCCAGGTGCAGAATTCGGGCGCTGCTGGCGCCGTGCAGCTCACCGTCGACCTCGCAGCGCTCCCCCAGCCCAGCGGGTCAGTGTCAGGGCAGGTGGGCGAGACCTGGCACTTCCAGGCTTGGTATCGCGATTCCGTAGGAGGTGCCGCGACTTCCAATTTCAGCGACGGATTGGCGGTCGTGCTGCATTGAGGACGAGCAGCGTGGCCCCGGGGCGCTCATGCAGAGTCCAGCGACTCGAGCTCCCGCGTGAGCCACGCTCGGGCGTAGAGCCAATGATTGTCGACGGTGCGCTCGGAGACCCCGAGCGCACTGGCGACCTCGGCGATGGTCAAGCCTGCGAAGAACCGTAGGCGTACGACCTCGGCGAAGCTCGGGGACACGACCTCGAGCTTCGACAGCGCCGCGTCGAATGCAAGCATCAAGTCGCACCGTGCATCGGAGGCGAGGTCCCCGAGGTCGACGATCGTGTCGAGGTCGATCCGGAGGCGCTCGGGTAGGCCCGAGCCGCGCTTGACGGCCAGCCGCGCGCGCGCGTGCTCGACGAGAACTCGGCGCATCGCGAGCGCTGCGGTCCGGAAGAGCGTGGCGCGGCGCGCCGCGCGTTCGACCTCGCGCTCGGGGGTCTCGTCGGCGATCGGCGCCGGCGCTCCCAACGTGTCGGGCTCGATGCGCATCAACGCCTCGTGCACCAGCGCAGTCGCCGACAGGGTGTGCGCGCGCCGCTCGCGACGCATTTCACGCCCAGCGAGCGTGCGGAGCTCGTGGTACAGGGTCTCGGACAGTCGATCGAGCATGGGTGCGAGCGGTCGGTCGGCGCGTCATCGGGCCCGTATCCCAGCCCTTCGTGGTCGATCTTACCCCTACTGTCCGTGCGGCGCTGGACCGTCCGCGGGTGGGCAGCGATGCGGAGCGAGCACCTGGCGCTTGGCTGTGCGTCAAGCGGCGTCACTCGGCAGAGACCACCCTCGCGGTCTCCGCGCTCACGGGCGTCGCAACAGAGCGACCACCCGCGCGCGCCCCGGCTGCGACACGCGGCGCCCGGTCACCTCGACGCTCGTTTACGGATCCAGCTCGGCCGTCGTGTCGGGCAGGACCTGCACGGGCGAGCGACGCAGCTGCTCGGTGCCGCGCCGTAGCGCGAGCGTGTAGCGCCCGACAGGGGCGGTGAAGACGCCGAGCACACGGTTGCGTTGCGGGTCGAGTTCCACCTCCTCGGGGGCCGCGCTGGAGAGCACGACGCCCGCGTCGTCCTGCAGCTCGAGGGTGAGCGCCTCCGCGCGCCGGTCGTAGCGGTGGCGCGCGTTCCACCACGCTTGGATTCGATCGCTCGCGGCGAGGCTACCGGAGTTGGCCGAGCCGAAGTCGTCGGTGGGGATCGGCGGGTCGTCCGAGCGATGCACCGGCAGCTCGAGGCGCACGCGCCCGAGTTCGGGACGCGCGAGGGACCACTCGAGCGACGCTTCGCCGACCGGGACCTCCAGCGCCCGAGTCGCACCGAGCCACACTTGCGCGCCGCCGGTGGCCTCGCGCGCGACCAGGCCGACCTTCCATGTGCCGTGCGCTAAGACGCCCAGGTCGGCGAGTCCGTCTGCCTCCAAGGTCCCGCTGCGCGTGGCGTGTTCCGCGGACTCGGCGACGACACGGAGCCGCATGAGTGGCGCAGGCGGGGGCGTGACGCGGACGCTCACACGCGCGCCTGCCTCGAGCGTCACATCCACGTGTTTGCGCTCGCCCGGTGTGAGCTCGAGCTCCTGTAGGTGCGCAGCGAATCCAGGTGCGCCGAGTTGCAGCTCGTAATGACCCGGCGCAACCTCGGGGAAAACGATGGTTCGCGCGTCGCGACGGAGGCCTGCGACGCGCTCCACGTCGCTCACGAGCCCAGGATGCTGCACCGATTCGACAGGGCGTCCGCTGCTGTCGGTGACGCTCAGCTCGAGTGACGCGAACTCGGGCAGGACGCCAGGCAACACGAGCGCTAGTTCGCCGCTTGGCTCGCTCAGCGTGAGCCGATCCTCGAGCGCGAAGCCGTTTCGGTTCACGCGGAAAGTGACGACCCAGGGCGGCGCGGGTAGCTCGGTGAATGCGAAGCGACCGGAGCCGTCGCTCTTCGTCCCGCCGATCACGTCCGACCAGACCCATGCGCGGCCCGGTTGTCGCGGTCGGTCGAAGCCGATCCACGCACCCGCGGCGGGGGAGCCGTCCTCGAAGCTCAGCGTGCCGCGCAGCTCTTGCCCCGCGGCCAGTCGGATTTCCAGCGGGCCTCTGGGTCGCGCGCTCAACACTTCGCGATGCCTGACGAAGTCGCGTGCACGTACGTCGAGGTCGAGGCTCGCGAACGCCTCCTCCGGCGCCAATCCATGCTCGAAGCGAAAGCTCCCGCTGCGATCAGTGCGACGAATGCCCGCGTCCTGCAACTCCACCTCCGCGCCTGCGACGGGTGCGCCGTCGGGATCGAGCACGACGCCCTCGATCGGCACCTGGACCCTCTGCAGCGCGAGCGTGAGGTCGCCGAGTTCGCGCTCCTCGCCGGCGTGCAGCTCGAGCTCGCGCCAATCCGCTTGCTCGCCGCGCCACGACAATTGGAAACGCGCCTGCGCCCGGCCAGAGACCGCGCATGGCAGGGCGGGCGAGCGGAAGCGGCCGTCCGCGCCCGTCCGAACCCAGAGATAGCCCTTTGCGTCTGCCTGCGCGGACGACCAGTACAGGAGGTCACCGAAGCCGTCCGGCAGCATTCCATTGGGCTCGATCGTGCTCAGAGCAGAGCCCTTGAGCTGGATGCCGACCGTGGCCTCGGCGAGCGGACGGCCCCGCGAGTCGACGACCCGCCCGGCGAAGGTCGCGCCGCGCAGAAGCACGATCTCGATGGGTGGCGTCGACTCACCTTCGTTCGTCCACGGGAGGCGCGCGCCGCCGAACGCAAAACCCTCCGCGTGAACGCGCACGGAGCCCATTGAGTCCTCGCCGCCGGAGGCAGCGCCAGCGCTCGAGCCGTCTCCCGTGCGAACTGAGAGCGCCTCCAGCACGAAGCTTCCGTCCAGTCCGCTGCGCGACGTGGCGATCGCGGTGGGGCCGAGGCCGGAGCTCCGCGTGGTCCCGTAGGGATCCGCGATGATGCCACGTCCCGCATGCGTGAAGACGACCAGCTCGGCGCCTGGCACCGGTGCGCCCGCCTCGTCGCGGACCTGGCCCGTGAAACTGTTGCCGGGCGAGAGCACCAAGTCGCGCTCGAGCACTCGGAGCGCGGGAGCGCGCGTGAGCGCGAACGCGAAGTCGCGCAAGTGGACGCGGCTCGGCGCGAAACCCGCCGCGCTCGCTTCCAGCAGCGGGTCCTCGAGGTGCTCCAGGTCCAGGTGGCCTCCCGAGAGCCGATACCGGCCGGATTCATCGCTCAGCGTTTCGACCTCGAGCCGCTCGCCGAAACTCGTCCGCGCGAGCAAGCGCACGCGCACCCCGGCGATGGCTCGCCCAGCGGTCGAGCGAACGGTCCCCTCGAGGCTCGGCGCCGCTCGCAGCCGCACGATGATCGGCGCGCCGCCCGGCACGAGCGCGTCGACGAAGGCCGGGAAGAAGCCCTCGGCCAGGACCTGTAACCGGTAGGTGCAGCGTGTGTCCTCGACGCGCAGCTCGAAGGTGCCGTCCGCGAGCGTCGTGCTCGCGGTCCGCCCCGTCTTAGTAGTCCGCCCCAGCTCCGCGAGTTGTTCGGCCGCCGACCATTCGGGCACCGCTTCGACCGCGGCCTCGGCGACAGGTGTGCCCGCGGCGTCGAGCACGCTCCCCCGCAGCGCAGACGCCGCGGCAGCGCTCACCGCGCCGGTCGCGCTGTCGCCCGCGGGATATCGCTCCGCGTGCGCGGGCTGTGGTTCGACCTCGTTCGATTCCTGGACACCCGCGCGAGCTCCGAGCGGCACACGTGGCTCGAGCGCGGCGTGGCGCGATCCACGCGCGAGCAGCGCTACGATCGCGATCAGCGCGACCATGCCCGCGCCAACCGCGATCCCTCGCCGCCGCGTGAGGCCGTCGGCTGGTGTGCGCTGCATCGACAGAGCGTACTGCTTCGAGGAGGAGGAGCGGCCGGGGTATAGGACTTCGAAAGACGGCGATCTGGACCCCGAGGTCCGTTGAAGGCTGCGGGTGTGCCTCGTTTTGGGGCAAATGCCGAGTCGTTCGCGTGGCACCTGCCTCGATGGCCGGCCAACCGAGTGCCAGCGCGGGCTCGGGAGGGGTGGGTGCGGGGGACACAGGCACTTCCGGACGGTATCA
>Ga0163154_10008597_pt1 | contig 11838 bp, 21 predicted proteins | sample OliLakLV19MP9P1_FD_148649 | JGI IMG/M metagenome (GOLD analysis project Ga0163154, IMG submission 148649) | Freshwater microbial mat bacterial communities from Lake Vanda, McMurdo Dry Valleys, Antarctica - Oligotrophic Lake LV.19.MP9.P1 | ecosystem: Environmental > Aquatic > Freshwater > Lake >... | reverse complement strand
CATCGCTCGTCGCGGCTTAGGTTTCCAAGAAAAAATATCTCTTTTCAAAGAGAACAAAGAGTCCGTTAAAACAAGACTTGCCAGAACCCTTGAAGGAAAGTATGGTAAGAAGCGTTTTAGCAATTGGAGTCTTTGGAGTGCTTTGAAAAGAGAACAAGTCGTCCTCACAGGACCTCAGAGCCGTCTGCAAACGTCTATAGAACCTTGCGGCAGTCGATCTTCGACTACTTTGGGATGGGAGAAATCTCAGACTAATCCTTCCTTAGAACAGGTCAGGAAGGTGACTGATGGAAACATTAGTTCTGAGGGAAGAAAGACCCTCATTCAACTACCTCAATGATTTTGGGGGATTTTGGAAACCTGGCGGGACTGTTTGCGTTGGTACAGATGCCGTTGTGATGCGTGTAGCACTGTCTTCGATCTACATCTAAGTGGCAGGTCTGGTAACTCACCGGAATTTCATCCATACCCCAAGGATCACTTCTCGGTATTCGGGGCCCTTTGTAATCCTCGCACAAATTTTCCCCATCCATAATGTTATGCGTGTGACAAAAATCGCCTGCCTGATCCCCCTGGATGTAGCAAGGAATGTAATCGCGAGGGATGGCCTCTTGGCATCTCTTTTTATCAGGGGCAACCCCGTAGCCGTGGGCTTCGCACCAAGGAATTGTGTTAGCAGGGGCCTCTCTTAAAATGTTGGTTGACTTTTCTACGATACGACATGCTTTTAGCGGAATGTTCCATTTGTTAGCTACATAAGGACCCGGCACAGGCTGAAGAAACTTCTTCTCGATGAAGATAACTTCATCGACATTGCCAGCGTCACACTGCAGGATTGCCACATCCTGACCCATGGGAATGGAGAAGATATTACCTCGTTTCCATCCATCCACAGTTAAATATTGCGGGTCTTGACTGGAAAAGCACTCAAATTTCCACACCCGACGCTTCTCTTCCGGCCATCCAAGCCCAGCATCATCCTCAGAAAAGTTGCAATAGTAGAAACTATACACCCCATCCGCGGGTGCATACACTAAAGTATTCTTATATGATGGGGGGCAACTTGTTTCTTCCCACAACGCCCCCAAGAGCCTAGCTTCGACTTCGAGACTTGGAGGTAATTTGTAGGTAATTTGTAATGATTTTGAAAGGCCATCTCCATGGTAGCCTCAAGCACTTACTTTGCAAATCTTGGCCTCGTCGGGTCCGGGTCGGTTACCGTTTTAGGCTTGCCAAGGCCCCGGCCTATGCTATACTCCCCTGTGTCTGGAGGGGTGCTGTGGAGAAGGAAACCAAGCTGAGTGAGCCTCGGGCATCCATCCTGAGACGCATCTTGGCGTGGGGGTTCGGCCGATGACTACGGGTTCCCTGGGGTGCGGCAATCATTCGCGCGACCAGACGGATGGGACTTGATCTGACTTTTTCGCTTGCTATTCCTAGGTGCTTCGGCTAAACTACACAAACCACTGCCCTGTGGTGTAATTGGTAACACGAGAGACTTTGGATCTCTTATTCCTGGTTCGAGCCCAGGCAGGGTAATCGGATGAATGACATAGGGTCACTCCTCCGAACATCATGTGCCGCAAATTCCTCTTGCCAAGTCTTTCGAGGTATGCGACACTTCAACCGAGGCATGGGCCTCGCTTTTTTGAACGAAAGAGAAACAGATGTACCTGCACGATTACCGTTGGAACATGGGTGTCACCCCGCATGAGTTGAACGTGTTTCCGCAAGGCGCTCAACTGGCGGTGTTCGATGGCGAGCCGCCGCTGAACGAGAAGGAATTGGCAACTGCGGAGCAGTTGGGCAAGATCATCGGTGGCGTCTACGCCGCCAAGCGTGGTCAGCGCGCGGAACGCACCGGCACCCGCAACGATGGCGATGACGGTGACGACATCCAGTCCGACCATCAGCACTTCGTCCCGAGCCCGGACCAGCACAGTCAGTCCGCTTCGCGAGACTGAACTGACCGGGGATGATGAATCCCCACCATCACCGCTGGCAGACCGGCCAGTCTGCTACTCGGGCGGGTAGTGAAACTCTCATCACACCGGCATGGCCGGAGATGCTGGTGAAAATCCAGCCCTGCCCATTGGATGCTCGTGGAGTTGGCTTAGAGGTAGCCATGGCCCGTAAGGTAAACCGCGAGGTTTGGGCTGAGAGCACTCACAGTAATGTGGATGTTCCCCTTTAATGAGGGGTCGCCGTGTTGGGAAGTGCCGTTCCCCTACTTCTTCGGAAGTAGAGGCCCCTATGAAAAAAGGGAGCTACCTGTAGGCGGGGGATGCAGACGCAGTTACTCCTGTAATCGACACCGTAAACTCGGTGCGAAGTAATGCGCTCAAGGGGACTAACGGCTTTATATCCCGTTCAGGAGAATGTGTAACCTTAATACCAGCATCAGAAACATTCTGGGATCAAAGCAGCGTCTATCTTTAAGACAGGTAATTGCGCACAAGTTACAATGAAACCAGAGGTAGAGCAGTCACTGCTTGCTAGTGGTTTCTATATTTTCGTAAATAACGTATAATACCGTATGGACGCGACCACCAGAGCCTTACTCCGAAAATACCGACAAGATCCGAGCCCTGAGAATGCGGTTGCGTTAGCAAACGCAATGGTACGTAGCACACCTATCCTCCCGGTGCTACAACGCCCCTACACTCTCGATGAAATATTGCAATTTAAGGGCCCAGTTCGCGGGTTTGTCCACCTAGATTTCACATCGCTGTGGCGTAATTCTCATTCAGGAGCCAGAATAGAATTTGAAGAATTTCTGGATACATTGTCCAATGCCCTGGTCGGAGATGAGATCCTAGTAGATATTACCTATGACATCAGAGATGTTAATGAAGATGGGAGTTTGATTGTAGAAGTCCAAGGAAGTGTTGGTTACATGGATGAGGACGAAGATTACAACCAACCACGCGTTCGACAGGATGACGAGGATGATGACGATGACGGACTTGGCTACTAACTTTTCCACAAATAAATAGATGCAGCCAAGACTCCAACCAATCCGGTTAACAACATCTTATGAGAAAGTAGGTCTGAAATCCCACTGAACTCTTTGACATACTCTGCTGGGCAGTTGGCTGTCCCGCCTTCAGACTTACAAACTGTGAAGTCTGGTGCAAAAATGCCTTGCCCGTATACACCTTACCCAATACTTTTTCTCATAAATAAAGCTTAACAAATCCACACAAAAAAGGAGGAGCCCATCATGGAGAATTTAGAAAACTATCGTCATTCGGTGCAAATCACCGTTTGGAGGGAGGGTAAAATCCTAGCTGTCAACAACCGACGTTGGGGCGGTTTCTCTTGCCCTGGAGGCAAGGTAGATGGCGATGAGTCACTAGAAGACGCGGCTAGACGTGAGTTGTTGGAAGAAACCGGATGCCGGGCACTAAGCATCAAAAGATTAGGCGGCAAACCCCACATTTCCGTTCCTAAAGATGAAAATAAAAAGCAGTGGTATTGCACTGCTTTTGAGGCTGACATAGGGGATCAGGAGCCACAAGCAGCTGAACCTGGCACAGAACCTTTTTGGACAACGAGGGAAAATCTGGAGGAGAACAGTTTGTATACAGATTGGTATGTTTGGTTATTCAAACAAATCTATTCGTTAGGATAGCCCCAGCAAGACTCGAACTTGCAACCTCCTGATTCGAAGTCAGGCATTCTGTCCAATTGAACTATAGGGCCCGGAGTGTTTCCTTATAAGGAAAACGTATTTTTTGTCAAGCTAAAATAAAAAAGACCCCAAATACTTGGGGTCTTCTTGTATTTGAATTAAGATTTACAAACTATCTACGGGACCGGCGGGCCTTGCGGCTACGACGAGCACCCTTCCAAGCGGTAAGCTTCTTGCCTTTTTTCTTACCCTTCTTAGCCTTCTTAGCATTCGAACGACGGGTCTTCCATGCCTTCTTAGCAGCGCGGGACCGTTTTGTTGACTTTTTCTTCGCCTTCTTTTTTGCCATGTTTAGTAGCTCCTCTAGAAAAAATCATATCAAAAATCAGAAAAAAATACCAAATAAATTTATTCTTTTTCCTGAGTGATTAGAACTCTCGATTCTTTAGATTCCTTCTCCAAATCGGCATAGTATTTTGCGCGGACAAATAAAACAACCGCGGTAATTAGGAGGAAGAAAGCGATAATTGTTTCCAGAGTAGTGGAATATCTTTTCATTCCTTTATCATAGCACAGCAACCGTCTTTCTGCTTGAGTTTTCTACTAGACTTGTTAACCTATCTTTATGAACGAATATGATCGATTTTTCAAGGATCTAGAATCTGGTCCAGCTAAGATGAAAGCCTTCGGTAACAGCATGACGCCGAAGATTAAAAACGGGTCTACGCTAACGTATCAGAAGGTAGATACCTACGAAATCGGTGACGTTGTGTGTTGCAAAGTTAAAGGCCGCATGATCAAAGCACACCTAATTACGCAAAAAGATGAGACTGGACGATATATGATCTCTAACAACCATGGGCGTCAAAACGGATGGACTCGGCAGGTTGACTATGCTAGAAAAACGGGTAAAGGAATTGTCTTCGAAAACCTCAAGTTTAGACCAGACTATTCTCTTAATAAGAAGAGAAATCGAATGTTTAGTAACTTTTGTTATCGAAAGATCCTAGAACTCTTAGAAGCTAAGTGCATCCAATATGGTATTGCCTATAAGAAGGTAATTCAAGGACTTTTGTATCATTTAATAGGATTTTCTGCAACAGCTAAAACCACCACTGGGTAGAAAATGGGTTGAAACGACAAACGAGGCGGAAATTTTCGGAAATCTGATGCTGCTAGTAAATCGTATTCTTTTTGGCCTACGAATCTGTGCAGGATTGTTGGTTCCATGCTAACATGGTAACGGCATCAAATAAGCGTTCAAGCAAAAAAGTAAAGCCCGCAAATGCGGGCTTTACTGGGGGCGTGCGCCCTTCCACCAACAAAGCTGGTAGGCTTTGTTTAGGCGAGCATTGCCAAAATTGCTACAACTATTAGACCCAGGGGCAAGATGATAAGCATTTTTTCATCTGTTTCCAATTTGTAGATAAAGTTTTTTAGAACCACAAAAGGATACCAACTGTTGTCCATGCGCCCATTAAAGCACAGAAATTAAGCCATGCAAGTTACGCTGGCTCGATAGAGAATGTCAGCGGGTATTTTTCCGTTCTAGCGAGACTCTTAGCTTGCTCTACAAGGTGCTCTGCATGCTCCAAAGGGTATATACCCGCTAAGCCAACGTCTGAGGTATGCACTTCATGTGCCAGTTTCCAGGCTGCTTTTACTTCCCGGTTAAAAACGTAGACTAAAATTCTAACTACAAATTCAAAACTAGTGACAGGATCATTATGTATCAAAACCTTGTACATTGGCATATGCCGCACAGAGGTCTTGGTTTCTAGTTCAGTTTGCGACATGCTTAATCGTCCTCAACGTGATTATACGAGGTAACTTTCCTCGTAAGTTTCACCATCATTGTCATCGTCATCGTCGTCATCGTCATCAGCTTGCGCTGATTCTTGCTGAGCGTCTCTGCGTCCCGCATTATACGCACTTTCAATTTTCCCGCGCAACCCAAAATAATCCAGAACCCACTCCTCGTCCTGTTCCATCGCATAATCCAAAATATCTGTTAACCGGTTGTGGGTTTTGAGCAAGGCTATTAGATCAAAAGACGGCATACCCCGGATGTGTTGATCCACAATGAGTTCTTGAAGTTGGGGGGCAACCATGCGCGCTAGGTTATTCGGGCCAAACTTGACCAGGGCCTGCTGTGTAAATTGCTCCAGGGCTTGCGGATCGTCCAGTAGTTTACGATAAATACCAGCGCGCCATTCCCGACTCTTAGTGTTTTCTGCGGGCTGGTGCTGGTGTTCTAGGGCTGCCTCAATAAATTTTTTAACTAAAACACAATCATTCGCCGGTAAGGCATTCCCTGTGTAAATTGATTGGTTAAGTAAATACATCGCCAAATCGACATCGCTTTGATTAATTGCCATTCGATTAGTGTAGCAAATTAGTGTTGCTACCTATAATCAATTAGGTAGAGTAAAAAAATGAGAAAGCTCAGCCCACATCCGGATGATCAAATCCTGCAAAATATTCACGATGACCTCTTACTGCAGCAAGGGCTCTATCCTAGCGCCCCCTAAATCCCGAAGTGTAATAGTCCCTGGCTGTAATTGCCCAAAATTAGACACCAACATATCCCCCAAAAGGATACCACGATCGTAGCACCAGGCGGTCAAGTCTACCACTTGTTCGAATAGTAGTTCATCAGCTGCACTTCCCGGCCTGGCTTCCAAAATTTCTACGGCTTTTTCGATGATCTCCTCAGATTTACTAATATCTTCCAATTGATACTCTAAGTCTGCCAGCGCTTCATCCAACCATTCATTGTCAACTTCTGGGGGTAAGCTCGGAATATCAGCTCGAATAATCGCATAGTAAGGCACACCCGTCTCCCGGAGGTCAACAACTCCATGGATTTTAGGTAAACCCGGGCGTTCTAAGTTCCTTTCGATGATTGCTCGGGCAAAATTATACTCAGACCACTGAGCACCTATTTTGACTACTATATCGGGCACGTTGGTGTAAAACGCACACCCATAATCACCACAGGCGATTAAATCCTGGACTAAAACGTTGCGGAGTTGCAATCCTGTTGCAACACGCAATATAACTCTTTTCTCTTTGGGGGTCACATCTTCATTATATCCGATAGACTCCGAAAATATGCATCCGCAATAGACGATCTACGCTGAGATTATCCAAAGCTTTTGGGCGTCCCAGTTTCCAGGGACAATCGGGGTGCGCCAAGCGATAGGCATAGAAAGCCTCTTGATGGGTATTACAGAACCAGCCATCTTGGGTCAACTCAGCCATTTCAAGCTCCGGGAAAACGAGGGTCTTCGCTACTGGTGTAAGGTGATGGGTCATTAGATAAGAAAGACCGGACAACGGTTAGAACTTCTCCCAGCCAATTAGTCCCCTTCCAGTTTTCAGGGTTCTCGATGGCTGGATCTGATGCGCGCAAGCCTACGCCCCAAACTTTGTCATAAGGCGAAGCTTCTACACACAGAGTGTCCTCTGTTGCCAAAAGTTCCTTCAATAGGTAGGCGTTCTGACTGAATTTGGCCATATTACCGCGCCATACAATGTTCCAGCATCGTGGATACCCATTATCCTCGTCCTCTTCCCACACGTCCTGGTCAAAATCTTCAACCATGCGACCTAATTTTTTCTGATGCGATGCGTCATCAGACTCCATGATTTGGTCTAGCGTGTTCTCGTCATTAAAAAGGCGTGCCTTTTCAGCCATCATATATTGCTCGGCGCAATTATATTCGACGCCGTCAATTTCAAAAGTAGCCGGATCCCACTGACTAAGCGGACCGTCCCAAAAAAAAGTGTACTCACTCATGTGTTGCTCCATCGAAAACTTCGCTTGATCCCCCCTAAGAGGGATCTTATTTTTGACCTTTGGTGTGCAGCTCAAACAGCGCAACTAATGCCTTGTGATCCTTGGACGCTGCACTTGCCCAGCCGCAAGAACAGACAGCCCTGTCATACCCTTCCCGGTAGGCATAGCTACTGTTGAACAGGGTACACTGCTCAAAGGAGCGGAGTTCGTGGACTGCCATCATTTCTTCCTCTGATAATAAGAGTTTGTGGTCACTTTCTTAGTCTTATCAATTGAGCCGTCCCATTCCCCAAGAAATGTCGCTCCGATCAAATCATCTTTTGGACGGAAATCGTAGGAGCCCGTCGGATAGGCGATTTTGCTGTCCGGCTTGGTAACTACTGCGTAACGGTACCTTCCCGGAACCAATTCGGTCACTACATGCTCAATTGTTGAGTCTACCCATTGATTTGTTGCGCTATCTAGGCGTGTGATGGGTAGCATTACGTGGGCAGGAAGTGGTAGGTCACGAAGACTAGATTTGTTGATGATATCACCAGAATGGAAAACTTTTGTTTTCCGATCTTTCTTGGGCTTAACATCTGCCGGGGTGGGGACTGGCCCTAAGCCGCGAGAATCTAGTAATGAACACAATTTGTTTAGGAAATCTACATCCCGAGTGGCTCGTGTAGCAGAAAAAGTAGCACTATAGCTCGTAACTACGTAGTTAGGATCTTCTTCTCGGATCTCACTCTCAACATCTGCGTAAGACATTAAGACGGCACTATAAGGATTAGATCCCCATTCCTGTGCAGTCAGAGTCAAACAGATACTCTTTACTTCCTCTTCCTTCCAGCCATAGCGCTGGCCAAAAGTTCCCATACCATGATATTTGGTGTCTTTTTGTTTACCCATCCCACGAAGGAACCGCAAAAAAGCTGATGTAGCCCAGGAGCGGGGAACTTCTGTTAAAGCCTTCAAAATAGTAAACAAATTGCGGCGTGTTTCGACGGTATCTACTGCCGTAACTGCCTTGCGGTATTCAGGATCATCAGATTTTTCAAAAATAACATCAAAGGCTATATACGAAGCCCCGCGGTTTCCAACAAGTATCAGTAAACCGTCCAGATATTCTTCATAACGAGCCTGCGCACGACGTACTTTCACTATTTGCTGAGCTTGCCTGAGACGCGCCATCTCCTCCCAAGGTGTGTCCCTGCTACGCAGTGTATCCATTTCGGATTTTTGAGCGGCTAATTCTGCTTGCGAAAAAAGTGGTCGGCTCATGGGGACAGTTTACCGGGGCCAAACAACAGCGCAAGGCAGAACCCAAAAAGTGTATAATGAAAATATGAGCGACGCTATTTTACGACGTATGCACCGAGAGGCCCTGGCAAACCCAACTCCCGAGAACCTTGCTAACTTTGGTTTGGCCTACTTGCGCTACGGAGTTCCGCCTAAATATGTGTTGCGGTTAGTCGGAAGACGATGGCTTCAAAAGAGCGCTGGAAATACCTACCATGCTGTAGATGTGTACCTGGATGACGAATTGATCGGTAAGTCTGGTGTGGTTTATGGTTACGGTGACTGTTACGTCCAAACCGGAATGGAGATAGCTGCGCGCCATCCATTTTTCCAAGCATTACCAGTCCCCTCTATGCCGCTGCGTCTTTGGGCGGAAGAGATGGGCATTAAATTGGAAAACTCGGTAGTTGATGTCAGCAGGAGAAGCAGTCTCTAGGGTTTTCGGCCCTTCTTCGGCTTTTGTTTCGCTAAAACAGCATTCTCCTCCGAAAGTTCTTTTTGAGCCCGAATTAGCATTTCTTGATTTCTCAGGAGAATAGCATTTTCTTGTTGCAGCAGTAGTTTATCATTTTCCAGTATAGCCGTCTTAGCTTGCATGGCTTCGATTATAGAAACAATTTCTTTAGGTAGCTTCTCCAGTATATTCTTTAATTTATCCATATCACCAAAGTAGCAAACTATTTCAAAAAAGCAACAATCAAGAATTGCTGAACCCCGGCTTTTTCAACGGACATTCAAGGTATGCGTAATTAAGCTTGTTGTGAAGTTCTGCTTCGGGACGTAAGCCGCAACCACAAGCCCTACAAAAATCGCCATTTCGAGTTCGCATCAACTCAGGGCACGGGGCATAGCAAGATTTAACACGCTGGGCGACTACGTCTGGAGTAGCCTTTCCTGAAGTCAGAGATCTAATGAAAGAGTATGCCTGATTAAGTATTCCCATACGCTATGGTAACAAATTAGCGACGACGGCGACGAGCGGCTGCTATTTTCTTTTTTGGCATTAACAGCCTTACGGCTACGCCAGCTACCATTAGCATCCCCACCACAATAACAGAGGTTGGGATACCTTCAGGTGCCTTCGCGGTTCTCGCACCTGAATCGGAAGACTCTTGTGCCGGGGCAGTTCCGGCAGGTGCAAATATAGCAGGACAGTCATATGGTTGACCGACCATCCCTGTGCATGGTTGCTGACCAGCTTTGATTCGAGCAGCATTGATCTGGGACTTGGCTTGGGTGCTATAAACTGTAGCTCCAACCGTAGCCATCGGAGTTAAGAGTGAAGTGAGCCCTTGGGTGAATGTAGGTTGTTCTGCCATTTGTTAATGATAACAAAAATTTGTAAAAAACCAAGAGGATTTTCTCTTGCATTTACCCGGACTATCCTGTAAAACAGGGCAAGCCATGAAACTTCCCAAAAATTGCACGCGTGTTGATGAAAACCGGCTTCAAATAGCCGGCATAACCCCCAACACCATTTTTGCTAATGAAGATGTTCCTATCGAAGATGCCGCTATTGAGGAGCTGTCTTCTCTACTAGAGCTAGAGACTACAGCTAGAAATATGTATAAACTTATGCCGGAATATTTTAGCCAGGAACCGGCTGTTACCCGTGTTTCTTTATCCCCAGATTTTCACAAAGGTGCCGGTATCCCTATTGGCACCACAATGCTTCTTTAATTGTGTAGATTTGGCAATAGTCAGGGTCGTCTACCAAATAATTATCGAACCCGTAGGCACCATTGGTAACCCCTGTTTCGGTAGCCAGATCACTTTTGATGATTTTTTCGAAGAACATCTTTGCGTCTGGGTTATCAATATGTTTGTCCATAACTTCACGCAAGGGTAGTTTAGACCAGGGATGGTTATTGTCCGCGGGCCAGCCAGCCCCGCCGAAAGCTTCTGGGCTACGATACTTTTTCCCTAGTTCAATAAACCGGGTAAGGGATTTCCAACAAGACTCGCTAATTACCTCTTTGAGATCGTCAATGTCGTGGATAATCCTGCCTTTGTAAATAGCGGTGTCTCCTCCCATTTTCACGAAAGAGAAACCGTATTCTTTCAAGAGATCTAGAAGTGGGTCATCCATTTTCTTGGGATGATACAGTTCCGCAACACCTGCCTCGTAGATCGCAGGCACTGCGCTAAATTGCTTCGTCAAAATCTTTCCACCAGGCCAAAAGAGTTACTGGCCGTCGAAAGCGCCGCCAGACTATAAACACTGGATCCATTACTGGAAGGGCCCTGAGCGCATTATCTTCGGGCATACTGTCCTGAACAAGCCGTTAGTCACTCCGTGGGCTGTAGGCATAGATACGGGATCTGTCTTCGGGCGTCCACTGACGGCAGTTATACTTCCGGATTGGAAGATCGTTTCGGTTCCGGCCAGGAAGGAGTATTTTTACTCTCGACATAGGTCGATTGCTAGCTATCAAATCCTTGATGACGTGTATTGCTACTCCTAGGCGTTTAACAACTCCACAGCTTTCCTGGCAGCCGCCTCCACGCCATTTATGGGATGGTCGTGACCACTGCCGTAGACCACTTCGTTGGTTAATAGGGTGATACCAAAATCTTCCGGATGCAAAGAATGCCACTCTATGACAACCGATTTTCCCTGGTAGTTCAAATCTAGAAATACTCGGAATGGTTCTCCGCCGCGTTCTTGCCCATCAAATTTCCAGAATAAAGAATCTGGTGAGGTTAAACCTTTTTGAATATTCTTACGTAACTTAGACAGTATTTCGTTCACGGGAAACTTTCTGGTAAGCTAGGAACTCTGCCAGGGTACCGTTTGCAGCTGCTTCTGCTATCGAGGCTTCCCAGGATAGTTGCTGTGCTGAGAGCGTGACACATCGCTGTAACTCTAGGCTTTGGGCAAACTCCCAACATCTTTCGAATTCTGCCCGCCAATCGTCGGTTTCTTTGACCCGCCCAAACATTTCTTCGCTGTGCGCCCGCCACCAGTCTTTGAATGTGTTGATCTGCTTCATCAAATCTCCCGGGCGGAAACCCCCCCCCTTTAGGGGGAGGAGGAAGGCCGCCAACGCCAGCTATTATAGCTAAGGAACTGGCAATCGTCAACCTTAGCCGTTTGAGTTAATCTCTTTCCGGATTC
>Ga0163154_10008596_pt1 | contig 11839 bp, 11 predicted proteins | sample OliLakLV19MP9P1_FD_148649 | JGI IMG/M metagenome (GOLD analysis project Ga0163154, IMG submission 148649) | Freshwater microbial mat bacterial communities from Lake Vanda, McMurdo Dry Valleys, Antarctica - Oligotrophic Lake LV.19.MP9.P1 | ecosystem: Environmental > Aquatic > Freshwater > Lake >... | reverse complement strand
GATCAGAAACAGCGCGATCCGGTGGGTTGGATCAATGAAATGATTGAGCTGCTCGGGATGGAATGCATTCACCAGAATAATCTTGCGATCACCCCTATCGGCAGTTTTCACATAGAAGCCACTGCGGATCTTGGTTGAGCGGCCAGCAAACCAGAGTTTATCCAGATCTTTGGATGTCTCGTTCGGATATTGGGCCAGGTACTCATGGCCACCAAGAATATCGTAGCCACTGATATCGAGATCGAGTGTTGCGGCAATTTTGGCCCGATCCTCATCACTCAGCGATTGTGAGGCCGTGCGCGAAAGCCGATTGATCATGCCATAATGAGCACTCATAATCTCAAGCCGATCCAGCACAGCCCCGCCGATCAGCAGCACGCCAGCGACCTCGGCATCGAAATCCGCCAGTTTGGCCAGCGTCAGATCAACAATTCGTGCTGTATGCTCACTATCCGACAGCATAAAGGCCTCTGGCTTAATAAACATCACCAGCTCGTTCTTCCAATCGCCGCTGCCGACGCTTGGTTGAATCAGAATCTCGACATCATCGCATGCGGCGGCTTTGCTGGCAATCATCGTCGCCAGTTCGCTATGGGTTGTCACAGTTGGCACCTCTTTACATCGTAATAGTTCATCAATTGATTGATCAATGCACATAAAAACAGCGCGCGGGTTCCCGGCGCGTCTTGCTTAGTCTAGCACGAGCCAGGAATAGCGTCAAACTCTTTGATAGGCCGCTGCGCGCGGCAGGCGTTCAGGGCGGTTTCTCAATGCCGGTTGGTCATGCCTCGGCTGCGAATGATTAAACCCGATGGCAATGCAACGCCCATGGCCCCATTGTCTCCCATGCCTGTAGGGGCGTAGCGCATACGCCCGCCACGAACGGCAATGAGGAAAAGAGGAACGTTTCCTGGCAAGAAACGCCTGCCGCGCGCAGCGGCAAAAAAGCTCGCCACACGTAGTGGTAAAACGCCCGCCGTGCGTAGCCGCCGCCCGATCACCAACAAACGAACTGGCACACTTCTTGCTAGTGTGGAGATAGCCACCAACTCAAATCTCAATCTTGAGAATGAGTGTGAGCCTGATGCGGTATCGAAACTGTAGCAATGCACACACCGCAGCACTGTGAAGGAGTACCCATGACTGAACGCAACACTAACCCGGCTCCGGGATCAACACGGACTGATGTGTACCGTGAAACGGTAAACGATCCAGCAGCCGATGTTCCTGCACAGGATATATACCAGGAGCGGATATCTGGGCCTGCTGGTGAGCGGGTTGTGCGTTCGGAGCACGTCAGTGTACCGAGCGACGCTACACAACGGGGTAAGAGTGTTACACGTATTAGACAGATCATCTACTTTATCTTTGGTGCCATCAATGTGCTGCTGTTTATTCGTTTTGTGCTCTTACTGCTCGGGGCCAATGATACCAGCCCGTTTGTCAACCTTATCTATGGTATGAGTAGGATATTCGTTATGCCATTCCTTGGTATATTCGCCGAACCCGAGCTTGGTAGCTCCGTGTTTGAATGGGCCTCCCTGGTTGGCATTGTTGTCTATTCCCTGCTCGCCTATGGGCTTGCTCGCCTGGTCGAGTTGATCTATGCACCAGTGCGCCCGACGGTTACTGGCGACTCGTAAGCGCTATACAGCGATTCTCAAGATTGTTCTGAGAAACGGAGCGATGCCTTCATGGGTATTGCTCCGTTTCTGTTTGTGCGCATATTTCTTGAAGTCAGGAGTCAGAATGTTGACAGAACCAAGAACCAAGAACCAAGGTACGAATCCGTAGAGACGCAAGATATTGCATCTGACCAAACAAACAGCCACCAAGGCAGTTCGATCACAGCCGAGGCATGAGCAACCGACGTTAACGTGGCGCAATCATTCTTTGCGGGTCGGGTACCCTCTGGGTGCCGTAGCGCCGACCTCACCCCAGCCCTCGCCCACTGGGAGAGGGGAGGCGCAGCAGGGGTGAGGGAACTGAACTGTTCCTGACAAAAAATGTCCACCACAATACGCATTGGCTCCCGTATTCTGACTCCTGACTCCTGAATACTCGGTTCTTGTTCTCTTGCCTCTTGTTCCCTTGTTCTTTGTGCCCCGTTTGACACAAGCCGAATAAAGGTGCTAAGATCGAAGCGCGACAGATTGAAACCGTTGAGTGCTTGGATGTCGCGCCCGAGCGCACCCGAATCGACCGAGTTGGCTATGCCACCCGCCCAAAGGCTCTTTACTCCACTGACATTGGGCCGGGCGCGTTTGCGCAACCGGATCGTTATGGAATCATTGCCGAGTGGTCATGCGAACCTTGATGGGTTTGCTGATCAACGGTTGCAGACGTACTATCGCGCTCGGGCTCGTGGTGGGGCTGGCATGATTGTGCTTGAGGCTGCTCGTGTCACACCCCAAACACATGAATCTGCTCATGTTGGCCTGTATGCGGATGTCCATATTCCAACGCTGCGCAAATGCCTCACGTCGATAACGCAAGAACAGTGTGTGGCCTTTGTTATGCTTGATCAGATCTGGACATCGGATGATCATCTACCGACACTTGCTGATGCATTCACGATGGCGGCCTGGCGTGCCTATGCTGCCGGTGCCGATGGTATTATGCTCTCGACTGCCGACAACGGGCCGTTTCATCGCCTCTCTGAGCCACCACTTGGCGAAACGCGGCTGAAAGCACTTCTGCATGTGGTCGAATCGATCACCGCTTGGCTTGGGCGTCGCTGTGTGATTGGCCTTCGCCTTGGTATCGAAGAACATATGCCGGGTGGTCTTTCATTGCAGGATGCACGTGTGGTTGCTCGCCGTCTAACGAGCGCTGGTGTGAGTTTTATTGAGGTGGTGATGCGCATTGGCAGTGATATGCCGCTTGCACAGTTTCCTGGCTGGTGTGTGCCTGTTGCATCAGCACTCAAATCGGTTGTCGATGTGCCAGTGTTGGTCGGTGGCCTGCTCGATGATTTTGAGTTGGCCGAGCAATCGCTGCGGGAGGGTAGTACCGATCTAGTGGCAGTTGGCGAACGTTTGCAGCAAGAACCACGCTGGCCAGAACATATTCAGGCAGGGTTCAACAAATAGCCGCAGGCTTTAGCCTGTGGGGCAGGGTGTGAGCCGCAGGCTTTAGCCTGTGGAGCGGCGTGTGAATAAAGAAAGTATGGTTTGATGAATGATGTGATTGCCCATCGCCTGCCGAATGGGATGCTCATCCTAGTTCGTGCGACGCACAGTGCGCCAGTTGCCGCTTGTGCGGTGTGGTATCGGGTTGGTGCGCGCAACGAACGGCTTGGAACCACCGGTATTTCTCATTGGGTTGAGCATATGCTCTTTAAGGGTACGCCAACGATTCCGACAGGCGAGCTGGATCGGTTGGTTGCGCGTAATGGCGGTACATTCAATGGGTTTACTTCAAACGACTATACGGCCTATTATGAGACGCTACCGGCTGATCGGATTGAACTCGGGCTGCAGATCGAATCCGACCGGATGGTTAATACGATCTTCGATAGCGCAGAAGTCGAGAGTGAGCGCACGGTCATTATTTCAGAGCGTGAGGGCCACGAGAATGATCCCGATTGGTGGCTGAATGAAGCGGTGATGGCGGCTGCATTTCAGATCCACCCATATCGCAATGAAGTAATTGGTTGGAAGGGCGATCTGCTGGCGATGACCCGTGATGATCTCTTTCGCCACTATCAGACATACTATATGCCAAATAATGCGATCCTCTCATTGGTTGGCGATTTTGATGCCGATCAGATCCTCAAACAGGTCGAAACCTATTTCGGAAACCTGCCGGTCGGCCCGCAGATTCCGATAGCCTCGACCATCGAACCGCAACAGCAGGGCGAACGCCGCGTTACCATCCGGCGGCCTGGCCCGGCCCAGTATGTTCAGATCGCCTTCCACGCTGCCAGTTGCCGCCAGCCCGATTTCGCTCCCCTGATTGTGCTTGATGCGGTTCTCTCGGGTGCCAAGCCGCTTGGATTTGGCGGCGGCGCGCAGACCAATCGTAGTGCCAGAATCTATCGTGCGCTTGTCGAAACACAACTCGCAGCTGGGGCTGGCAGCGGCTTTGGCGCTTCCTATGATCCATCATTGTTCGAACTAAATGCAACGGTTCAAGAAGGTCGAACAACAGCTGAAGTCGAACATGCCCTGCTGGCCGAGGTCGAGAAAATTCAACAGGATGGTGTCAGCGCCGAGGAGATGCATAAGGTACTCAAACAAGTACGGGCGCAGGTGGCCTATTCAAATGAAAGCGTGACCAGCCAGGCGCTCTCGCTTGGCATGTGGGAAGTCCTCGATAGCTATACACGTATGGGCAGCCTGCTCAATGAACTCAGCGCGGTGACAGCCGCCGATGTGCAGCGGGTTGCACAAATATATCTGACGGATCGCAATCGAACGGTTGGGCATTTCATTCCTACCGAAGGATCATAACGTTGAGCACATCTACAAATCAAATTCACGCGGCGCAGACAATCACGACCGCCACACGCCATGTTCTGCCGAATGGTATGGTCACACTCATTCAGCGCAACCCGAGCAGCCCAACCATCAGTGTTCGCGGAGAATTGCAGGTCGGGGCGGTTCACGAATCCCCTGAGCAGAATGGCCTGGCCGTCTTCACCGCTGCAGCGCTTATTCGCGGTGCTGGCAATCGTAACTTCCAGGAGATTGTCACGGCGACAGAATCAGTTGGGGCGAGTGTCAATGCTGGTGGTGGCATGAACGCCAGCGGCTTTGCTGGCCGAGCCCTGGCCGAGGATCTGCCACTCATTCTTGAACTGCTAGCCGATATGCTGATTCGCCCGACTTTCCCCGAGGTTGAGCTTGAGCGGCTACGCAGCCAGATCCTGATGGGGTTGCGCGAGAGTGAGCAGGAACCGCGTACCCAGGCATCACGGGCGGCCCGCATGCTCCTGTTCCCAGCCGAACATCCATACAGCCGCCTGAGCAGTGGCACACAGGCAAGTGTCGAGGCGCTGACCCGCGACGATCTGGTTCAGTTCCACAAGGGCTATCATCCATCCACTGCAGCAATATCAATTGTCGGTGATGTCGAACCAACGGCGGTGATTGCGCTGCTTGAACAATTCTTTGGCACGTGGGCAGCTTCCAATCCGGCAGCAAAATTTGTATTCCCCAATGCCAATCAAATCGATGGCATTCAGCGCCGCGATATTGCCATGCCGGGTAAAAGCCAGAGCGATGTGATCTGGGCCGTTCAGGGCCTGACGCGCATGTCGCCGGATTATTATGCGGCAAGTATTGCCAATATGATCCTGGGCCGCATCGGCATGGGTGGGCGGCTTGGCGAGAATATTCGTGAGCAACAGGGCCTGGCTTATTATTGTGGCAGCAGCCTCGATGCCGATGTTGGTGCTGGGCCGTGGGCTGCACTGGCTGGCGTGAATCCCGCCAATGTCGAGCGGGCGGTTGCTGCAATTGTTCACGAAGTAGGCCGGTTTGCCGCAGATGGCCCGACAGATGAGGAACTGAGCGATGCACGTGATTTCATGACGGGTAGTACTGTGCTTGGCCTCGAAACCAATGATGGTATCGCCGGAACGCTGCTGGGGATCGAGCGCTATGGGCTGGGCCTCGATTATATCAGCCGTTACCCATCAATTATTCGTTCTATTAGCGCAGAACAGATTGTTGATGTTGCTCGTCGGTATCTCTCGACCGAGCATTATGTTATTGCTGTCGCAGGGCCTGCCGAATGATCAATAACCCGTGGTGTGATACTCATGGGGCATATTGGCGTGTTCCGGGGCAGGCAATCACATGCTAACCTATACACAGGCGCTGGTCGATGGCCAGGTGATTGGCTATGCAACCGAAGGGGCAGGACCGCCACTGCTGTTGCTGCACGGGCTTGGCTTCGATCATCGTGCCTGGGCAGCAGCAGCACCATTTCTGGCCGGCCATTTCCGGCTGATTATTCCCGATCTGCCGGGATTTGGTCGCTCACGTGCAGCCGTGTGGGATGGCAGCCCGGATACGCTCAACCGTATTGCCGCAGGGTTATTAACTGCCACTCAAGCAGTGCCTGCCTTTGTCGCTGGTTCTGGTTTGGGTGGAACACTCGCGCTGACGCTCGCTGCCCGCTACCCTGAACGTATACGGGCCGTGATTGCTATTGGTGCGCCAGGCCCGCAGATCTGGCCATCGACAATGCAGGGGCGCTTGATTCGAGCATTCCGCAGCATCCCTGGTGTCCTCGATCTAGGAGCCCGATTCTTCTCTGCCTCACAGGCCCGCTGGTTCCTGCGTGACTCATTCGTTTCGGATACACCACTGCCCGATCAGATTGCGACAGTCGTGGAGTTGCTGCGCGATCCAGTATCGCGGGGTGTATTGGTGCGAGCGCTGGCTCGTTTGGATGAATGGAACCTCGCGCTGCGCCAACTTGGTGGGGTACGTGTGCCTGCCCTACTCGTTTGGGGCGAACTTGATGTACTCTATGGCCTGCTGGCTGCGGAGCGGTTGCGCCAGACAATCCCAGGTTCTCAGTTGATCTCGATTGCTGGTGCTGGCCATGCACTCGCAGCCGAACGGCCAGCCGATCTTGCTGCAATTATTCGGCGCTTTCTTGCCCCAGCCCAACGCCGCTAACTCACCGCTGCCTCGCGCCGCCGCATAATTCCCCGAATGACTCGGAACATGGCATAGGCCAGCACAAGCAACAACAGGAACGCGAGTGCTGGCACGAAGATCGCCAATAGCGACATCACCAGCGAGACAATGTCTTCCACGGTGCTTACCACGGGATTGGCCGTTCCAAGGGTCGTTGCGGTTGCAACAGGGCGGGCCGCCATCCGCGTTCCGTGGGTCAGGCCAGCGGCGATCAACCCACACACGGCGGCAAGCGTTGGATCAATCTGGCCGCCACTGGCCGCTGCCAAACCCAGGATAACCCCGGCGACTGGGTGAATCACGACGCCAAGCATATGCAGGATGTGATCAACACCTGGTATTTTATCGCCAATCAGATCCAATAGTGCAATCAGGGCAATCCCCAATAGCACCCACGGATTGGTGAGGATATCATAGGGTGCGCTGAGCTGAATCAGATTTGTATAGCGACCCAAAAGCCCAACGACTAACAGGGGAATGTAGGCATTCAGGCCAGCTGCGGTCGAAAGACCCAAGGCCGAGAACAAGCTGAGTAGTGCGCCCATCATCCGATCTCCTCACATCCGAATTCTATTCTATAATCAGGACGCATGCACGCTGGTTTTTGTTGCGGTAGAGTCAGGAACGCCGTTTCCTCCGCCATCACTTATAGGCGGGCGGAGGCTTAAAGGATTTGTGACGGGCAATTCCCTCTCCCCGGCGTGGGAGAGGTGCAGAGGGATCCGTAGAGGGCAATTCCCCTCTCCCACGCCGGGAGAGGGGTTAGGGGGGAGGGGACGATCCACCCATAGCCGCGTGGTTTCAGCCCGCGGGGCGTAGTTGTTCAGGGCCGCCCACTCGTGATCGCCACAGTTCAATGATCTGTCGAGAAATTGTATAGGGCTGCGGTAGTTCTGGCAGATCGCTTATATCAAACCAGCGTGCATCGGAGAGTTCGGTTGTATCAATTGCGATCTCACCACTGGCATATTCGGCCAAAAACCCAACCATCACCTGATGTGGGAAGGGCCACGATTGGCTTTTGAGGTACTCAATGCCGCCGACCTCAACCCCAACCTCCTCGCGCACCTCACGAACCACACACTCCTCGAATGTTTCGCCTGGCTCAACAAAGCCCGCAACCAGGCTGTAGCGCTTGCCCCAGCCTGATTTGGTCGTCAATAACGCCCGCGGCCCATCGTGGATGAGCACAATAATCGCCGGGCTGACTGGTGGGTAGCCAATATGCCCACACCCAGCACAACGCTTGCCCCAACCATCGACTAAGGCTATTGGTTGGCCACACGAACCACAAAAGTTGCTGGTTCGCATCCAACGCAATAGTTGGTTAGCATAATCTGCAATCGAACTCAATGCTGGATGTGCATCCGAGAGCAGCGTGCGTAGATGAACGCTGATCAACTCAGTTGGCAGCACCGCATCAGCAGCGATCTCGATCACCCGCACTGGCCGCTCACCGATGGTGCCAATCAACAGCGATTCCGTCGTATCGTCCACAATACCATCGATTGAATCGAGCAGGGCCATACGCTCTGCTGATACAACAAGATCGCCATTGCGGAAAACTGCCCACAGTGGCGCAGCACTAGGCCCCTGATCAGGCGGATAGATTCGTATAAAGCGTTGTTCCAACATGCTTCTCTCTATCTGATTATAGATTAGTTTGATCAATGAGGTTGCGTAGGCGCGGTTCGCGAACCGCCCTTACAACGGTCAGAATGCCTTCATATACCGTTACGCTCGCTTCGCCAATCGTGGATCGATATCATCACGGTTCATCCAACGAATGAAGACAGCCGACAGGACGCCAAAGAAGATTAGACTGCCTGGAATCCACATAATCAGCCCGGCCAACTGCTGATCGACAAGTGGTGTCATACCCCATAATCGTGCGACACGGGTATAGTGTGGGTAGAGCGGCAGCTCTGCAAATGTGAGTATCGCGCCAAGAATGGTTGGCGGAAAGGATTGGAAGAACAGATAGAAAATCTGCAGACCAACCGGTGCCGATGGCACTTCATCAAGTGGGCTACAGATCGGCCACCATGCCAGTGTCGCAGTGCCAATAAACATCACATGCTCAAGAATATGGAATATCTGGTTGTTCAGCGTGAGTTCATAGTAGCGTGGCACATGCCAGAGCGAGAAGGTCATGTTATAGATAATAAAGGCCGGAACGACACTGGTCATCAATCTGCCAATCAGCGTTGCTCCCGGAATGCGTAACAACGGCCGAAACAACCAGCGTGGTGTTCCAAGCAATAACAATGGTGGTGCAATCAGGGTTATGAGCAGGTGCTGGATCATATGCATCGAGAGCAAGGAATCGCTCAGGATATCGATCGGCGAAACAAGCGCTGCAAACAGGCATAGCCAACCCATAGCAAACAGCTGAATCTGGTTTTTGGAAACTGCTGCCGAATTGGGGAAGAAGCGGCGCAGCGGCCCGACACAGGCCAGATAGATACTGATCTGTGCGATCAGCCCCAATACCAGCCCTGGCTCCCAGTTCCAGGCATACATATGAACCTCCAATTGAACAACGCAGAGATTACATAACGCGGAGTTGCAGCGAAGCAAATCGCCACCATCCCCGCGTCTTGTATTCCTACGCCTGTGGTTGAGTGTTAGCCCGCGATCCCGACGTGTTGGCTAAACAACAGTAGAAAGAAGAGGATGAAGGTCACGGCAAGCGTGAATGGTATCAGAAACATTACTTGATAGGGTGGACGATCACCACGCAAGTGCATGAAGAACATAATCACGCCAGCACCTTTGATCACCGATAGCACCAATAGGATTGGCACCAGCAATGGATGCGGGAGGTGAATCAGGGTGATCAGGACTTCAACAATCGTAATGGCTGCCAACACTCCGCCGACTATCCAGTAAAAGCGGGGTGAGTGTGCGCCTTCCTCGTGGGCATGGGTCATTTCCATTGCGGTGCCCTCTCAGATCAGGTAGATTAGCGTGAAAATCGCAACCCAGACTAAATCGACAAAGTGCCAGTACAGGCCAGCCAATTCGATATCCATGGCATTCTCTGGCGAATCTGGGTATTTCGTCACCTTAAAGAAGGTTGAAAGCAACCAGATCGCACCAATGGCAACGTGCGTTCCATGGAACCCCGTCAACACGAAGAAGCTTGTTCCAAACAAGCTACTGCTGAGTGTGACACCCTCGTGGAGCAGCTTATTGAATTCATAGACCTGCCCGCCAAGGAAACAGAACCCAAGAATAACCGTCGCCAAATGCCAGATTCGAAACTGCCGCGTATCACCGCGCTTATTGGCCGCTAAGGCAAGTACCATTGTTAGCGAACTCGCCAACAGAATTGCTGCCAATAGTGATGTGAAGGCAATATCCAGAAATTCCTTGGGATCCTGTGCATCGCTGCGCGCCATATTGACCGGAGCCATGATCAGGTAGATCGTAATCAGCGCCGCAAAGAACAGCGTTTCTGAGCCAATGAAGGCCCAAACCCCCAATTTACGGCTATCGACACCCAATGAACCAAGCATTGGTGCCGGTGCTGCATGGCTGCTTGGTGTGCCGTGAGTATCCTGGGTGGTGTGCGTGGGCGGTGTACTCATCGTATATAACTCCTCGTTTAATGCTGGGAAACCAGATACGGCGAGTCCCTGCGCGAATCACGCACCCAGCCGAAGATTCCAACACCCAGAATAACCAACCCGATCAGGCCAGCAATAAAGGCGAATGGTACGGAAATATAGATCGCACCGAACCCGGCCACCAGAATGCCAAATGCGGCGATCAATGGGCTATAGGTTGGCGATGGCATGTGAATATGGCTTTCCGTCGGCAGTTCACCCATTCTTGCCTTTTCCTGTTCGATCTTCTCACGGCGGCTGACTGCCTTCGTCCCAATATCAAAGGCTGCATCCAGATCAGGATACTTCGTGTCCCACAACGGGCGGCGGCTATACACAATCGGTATGGTATCGAAGTTATGGGCTGGTGGTGGCGAAGGAGTGGACCATTCAAGCGAAGAACCATCCCATGGGTCATTCGGTGCGGGTGGGCCATTGCGTATGCTTGTAATCGCATTCCAGACCAACACCAAGATCCCAAATGCCATCAGGAATGAGCCAAATGTTGAGATGAGATTATACACATCCCATCCCATACCCGCCTCATAGGTGTAGATGCGGCGTGGCATGCCATTCGTACCGGTGATGTGCATCGGAAAAAAAGTGATATTAAAGCTCAGGAATGTCAGCCAGAACTGAATCTTCCCAAGAGTCTCGTTATACATTCGCCCAGTGATTTTGGGGAACCAGTAGTGCATTCCAGCAAAGATTCCAAAGATCGACCCGCCAAACAGTACATAATGAAAATGTGCAACCACATAGTAGGAATCGGTCTGCTGTAGGTCAATCGGTGGTGAGGCCAGCGTAATGCCCGAAATGCCACCAATAATGAACATTGAGACAAACCCAATCGCATAGTACATTGGCGTCTTCAAACTGATCGAACCAAGGTACATGGTTGCAATCCAGTTGAAGATCTTCACTCCGGTTGGAATGGCAATCAACATACTGGCACCAGAGAAGAATGCGTTTGCCAATGGTCCAAGGCCGACGCCAAACATGTGATGTGCCCAGACTAAGAAGCCCAGGAACCCGATTGCGACGCCTGAGTAGGCCACAAATGCATAGCCAAAGATCGGCTTGCGCGAGAAGGTCGGCAGAACTTCCGAGACAATCCCCATGGTTGGCAGGATGAGGATATACACCTCGGGGTGCCCAAAAAACCAGAACAGATGCATCCATAGCACCGCATCGCCACCCTGGGCAGGATTGAAGAACCGGGTGTCGAAGTGCCGATCAAACAGGAGTGCGATCTGGCCAGCAGTGAGCGATGGGAAGGCGAAGACAAGAATAAATGATGTGATCAGTGTCATCCACACATACAGCGGCATGCGGTTCATCGTCATCCCAGGCGCACGCATATTCAGAATGGTGACGATAAAGTTCAACGAACCAGAAATTGATGCAATACCAGTCAGCAGCAATCCAATGATCCAGTAATCCACGCCAAAGGTGGGTGAATACTGTTTCATCGTTAGTGGTGCATAGGCAAACCAGCCAACCGCTGGTGCGCCACCAGCCATAAAGCTGAAGTACAACATCAACCCGCCAAAAAAGAACAACCAGATGCTC
>Ga0163154_10008592_pt1 | contig 11840 bp, 17 predicted proteins | sample OliLakLV19MP9P1_FD_148649 | JGI IMG/M metagenome (GOLD analysis project Ga0163154, IMG submission 148649) | Freshwater microbial mat bacterial communities from Lake Vanda, McMurdo Dry Valleys, Antarctica - Oligotrophic Lake LV.19.MP9.P1 | ecosystem: Environmental > Aquatic > Freshwater > Lake >... | reverse complement strand
CCGAGGTCGAGCGGCTGCGGGCGCTCGACGACCTTGCAAAGCGCGAGCGATGAGCGACAAAGAACCCTGTCCGGTCTGTCCGGATGGCAACGAGTGGACCCGCAACGGGCCGACCGGGCGCGTGTGCCAAGTGTGCAAAGGCACAGGGGTACTGCCCCCGCACGAGGACGAGTACGTTGAGACTCCGGAGGGTGAGCGATGAGCCTGTACGAACCGAATGAAAACGAATTTATGATTGCGCGCGAATTGTCAAAAGCGATGATGGAAAACCGCAGGCTGCGACGCATGCTTGGCGTCTTGTTTTCTGGGTACAGGTATCTGTACACAGACGACGGCGAGTTTTCCGATAGCAGGCACCCCACTATTGACTGGATGCGGGACACACCTTTTGAACTGAAGGAGAAGATGCGCGAGCGAAACCAATCGCGCATGGAAAAGCAGCAGGAGGAAGCCCCGGAGGACTGCGCTGCTCCTGGTGCGATGCGGTCCTGAAATCAGAGGACGGCGTGATATAGACGTAGCCCGAAAAATAATTAGCGCCACCTATTGACATCCATTAATTACTCGTGCATTATCCGTACATCAGATGCGTTCGCACCTGACCGCGCCTCGGGACCGGGGCACAGGAGATGACCATGATTTACGCACTCATCAACACCATGAGTCAGACCGATGACACGCCAGGCTCCGTCCTGTCACTCCACCGCAGCGAGTCTGCGGCGCTGAAGGCGGACGACAAATTCCAGCGGCTTGTGAAGCGCGCCAACGGTCAGCATTCTTACATCCCGACGGCGGTCTATCCGCTCCGCCGCCGCCCGGCGGGTATCTTTCTAGGTCACGACGAGGTAGCCGGATGACAAATCACCCCAACAGGGGCTGGCGAGCCCGAGCCCTCCGCGCGTTCGCGGACTGGCTGGACTCGCGGTATCGCCTGCCGCCCAACAGTCCGCAGATAATTGCGACGGCGCAGACCGTCGAGGATGCCTACCTCGCCGGCTACGAGGACGGGAGGCGCGATGTCCAAACCCGCACGCCCCGAGCCTAGGCGCGGCCGGCCCCGGCTTGACACGCCGCCTGCCGAGCCGTGCCGGACTATCGGGCTGACCCTGCCCGAGTCGGTCATAGCCAGGCTGCGCGTGATCGGCGCGGGCAGCGTGTCGGCGGGTGTTCGACGGCTGAGCGAGCGGCACTGGTACGCTGAATGAAATAGTCTAGACCTGGATTGCGCGCCGCTCAAAATCTACAACGCCCTCCGCAATCACTCGGCACAGCGCGGGCCGGAGCAGCTCGCCCTTGTGGTATGTCAGCACCGCAAATCCTGAACGATGATTCGCCGGGCTGTCCTCGGAGTAGCTGAATTGCGGCCCGTCCGGATCTGCCAGGGTGCCGCTGTTGACGCCGTAGAACGTGCCGCGCCGGTTGGTGAACTCTTGAACCCGCAGAGCGTGATCGTGCCCGGTGCAGTAGTGGACGCTCGATTCCTTGGCGTTGTTGAACGAGCTATGCACGCCGCCCTTCCAGCGATGCTTGATCTCGGTCCAGCCCGCCGTGTCCGGGTTCAGGTGGATCGACCAGCATTCCTGCCATCGCGGAAAATGGTCTTTGAGCGCAAAGCCTCGGACGCCTTCAAACTCGGCCACGGTCGTCACTAGCTTTTTCGTGAACCGGATGCAATGATTGCCGATTGTGCGCACGAGCCGGCAGCGCTTACCGGCTGCTTTCTCGATCTCGGCCAGCCGCTCCTGGCATGCCTCTAGTTCCTGCCTCACGTTTGGCACTGCGCTGAAGTCGCGCCGCCCCCAGTGCGAGGGGCTTGCCATATCGAAGATGTCGCCGTTGGCGATGATCAGCTTGGGCTTGAGTTCTTCGATGAGCCGAACCACGCCACGATGCGCAGTGGAGACAATGCCGGGCCAGTAGTGGGCATCCGAAAATATGACGACCGTGCCATCGGTAACGGTGTCGTGCAGGCGCGTGGGCGACTGGTAGAGCGATTGCAACGCCGGGTTGTCGACAGCACTCCGGTTGCCCTTGTCGCCTTGGTGTTTAATCGACGGCAACGCACGCCCTAGTTTTTTCTCAAGGCTTGCGCGCCGTAAATGTACGGTTCTAATATCCAGATTTAGATGTTTGGCAATCGCTGTAGGGCTCGCATATTGGCCCCACGCGGCCAAAAAATCAGCGTCGTTTACTTTTATGATCATCAGAACCGCCTTTCGTCGAAGCCGAACATCCGGCACACTTGTCGAGCAAGGCGTGTCCACTCGCGGTTATGTTCGGCTCTACCTTGGGTGTTCCGGATCGACTGGTGCAAGTGGATCATCTCGTGCGCGATAGTCTCTGTCAGAGTGCCCCAATGGCCCACGAGTGACGAACTGACCGTGATAGCGTGGTCTGCGCCGTAGTGGTACTGCCCGTAGATATCGGTGCGCTTTGACACGTGGAACTCGATAGCGTCTGACTCGGGCAGCGCCCACCCCGAGTAGGGCGGAAACGCTCTGAGCGCATCGTAGATTGCTGCGCATCTCTCTGGAGTGATGGGCAGCGGCATCGCTAGATCGTCTGTCGATACAAGAACTGGAGCGACCGATAGCGCGATTGATGCGCCACTCGGATATTGACGAGTTCCTCGATTCGCGCCTCGGCCCTTTGCTCTCTGATCGTTTGCGCGCCGGCGAGCAGCCAGTAGAACGGGTTGCCGTCTCGGGTTGCGTCGTACTGCGGCATCATGGCTGGCATCCCTGCACAACCGCGCGCAGCTCGCCCGCATGCCCAATCAGCACCAGGCGCTCACGGGCAATTGTCAGCAACAGGCGGTAGTCGCCCATCGCCCGCAGTTCGGCGTTCGGGGTAATTGTCGGCGCGGCCGGCATCTCGACGACGCACGACACCGGCACGGCGACGCGCACGATCTGCGGCGCGGTCGCGCAGCCGGTGAGCAGAACGGCCAGCAGGCTAGCGTAGCGAGTCACGGATTGCTCCTACAGCGTCGTTGCATGCCAGCGGTGGCAGACCCGGCCCTGGCCCTGGCGCTAGCTCTGCGGCCCGCAGCGCCTCGATCTGAGGCTGTCGCGTAGCCGTAGCCACCCGTGCAATTGCGATCGCCTTGGCGGCCTCCTGTGCCCGCTTGTGGCCGGCCTGTTCGAGCAAGGCCACACTCTCGGAGCAGGCCAGTGCGGCCGCCTGCGCCTGGGCGCGCTCGGCGATGGCCACCGCCAGGCGGGATTCAAGGGACCACAACTGGACGGTGCGCACGCCCAGGGCGGCGAGCAGCACCCCGATCAATACCAGCGTCAGCGCTTTGCCTGGGTTGCCGATCAGCCACGAGCCGACCATCGGTAGGCCGATCATCCGCCCCACTCCCGCACCCCGTTGCTGTCGATCTCAAGCGCCTGGCGCCGGCCGTCAGCAGTGAACGACACATGCACCCACCGTGCGCCGTTTTTGGTCGACTCGCTGATGATCTGATCGTACGGGATCGTTGACGCGACTACTGCGCGCACGATCTGAGCGGGCGTGCCAAACCGTGGGGCGACAAAATCGACAGCCTCGCCCCTTACGTGCTGGCTTGAGTCACGCGACCCGATAGCGCGGTTAAGGCGCAGCACCCTCAAACCCGAGGTAATGATGATCGGCACTACATGCGACACGGTTGACCCGAGCAGATCGCGGATCAGCTCCAAGCCGGCCGCCGTGCGCCGGAGCGTGGGCATAAGCTCGGGGTCGGGGTCATTGGTCCAGCCGCGCGATATTGCTGTAGCCGAACGGGTGAATTCATCAAGCGTGAAATTAGGGGATAGTTTCATTTCTCGACCACCGCCCACAGGTGGCACTTGCGCATCAGGTTGATTGCTTTCACCGCATTTGCTTTTCGCTTGTAGCCTTGCATCCCGATGATTTTGCCGTTGCGGGCAACTGGGCGAAAACGCCACTCGCGCGTCTTGTCGCGGAACAGCTCGAACCTCATCGCGGCGCGCCCCATCGATCAGCAAACGTAACAAGCATCCGCTCGATCACCGACGTGCCGACACTGGCGAGTGCTGCCGCTGCTGCGAACAGCGCGACGGATGGAACTGTGTCGAATGCGAGCAGGATCAGTCCCGCTGCCGTGCCAAGGCCACCGGACACCAGCGCTCGGCCGACAACGACACGCCACGAAAGCGCGGCGTCGGACGCAAGCAATTGCCCGATGCCGATGCAAGCGCCAATCACCCACAGCCAGGCATGACTCATCCAGTCGCTATTCATCGGCACTCCTTGCGTCGGTCGCGCTCAATCACAATGCCGGCCGCTCGGGTCGAACGTATTGAGCAATTTATGGCAGACCCACCAGGCAATCGCCCCGCGCCAAGTGGGCAGGTTGCAGTGTCGTTTGAGCCGCGCTGTCACCAGCTCGCCAAACGATTTAGGCATCTCGAGAAACAGCACGGTGCCAACGATCACATTGAGCAGCCAATCGAGAATGATGCCGACCAGGACGACCGGGTAGCCGAGCCAGCGGGCGGTTTTCTTCAACGTCCCGTATTCTCTTGCGCGTATAAGATGCATGATCGCCAGGTACAGTATCCACACAACGTAGCAAGCGAGAATAGATGCGCCTACGGCATAGGCAGCGTGTACGGCATAAAGTGAGATCATGGTGCTTCCTATATGTTGTGTACCTTCAAAAACCCGCATCTATTGCGAAATGCACCAGCGGTGTAACGACCAAAGACGATCCGGTGTTGAAAGTCACGCAATCCTGCCCGTTTGTTGTCTGCACCAGTGATCCTGTGTTGTGTGTGAGAGTGCCGCCCGAGTAGTAAGAAAATCGATTAAGGGTACCCTGCATATCCCAAAGCGTAGGTGTAGCCACCGACCGCATTTTTACGGGAAACTTAATGCCGCCGTTTCCATTAACTGAGCCCGTCCCGGCCACGCCGCACGCGCAGAGGCCAGCACCCGTGCTGGTTCCTGGCGTTACTTCTGCATCGTAGGATTTCTGATAAAACGGCTGGCACGCCGCAAACTCAGACCAGTACGAGCGCCACTCGTAGGGAGTTGGCGTGGTCCCGGATTCGATTTGCAGTGCAGTGACGTACAGTGCGTCCGCAGCGGGCGCTGTGCCTACAGGGGTCCACCTGAGCCGAAGCCCAAGTTGAGTGACGCCTGCGGGGACCGTAGCTGTTACAGATACACGCTGCGGGCTGGTAGTCGGTGTAAGTGTTGTCGAGGCCAGCAACGTCAACGTGGAAAAATTGTACAGTCGCTGGTTTGTGCCAGCGCCTCGAAATAACTCGACGGTTAGAACTCCGCCCGTGTATCCACCCGCTCTCCAAGCAATGATTGACCACACGGTGGGGCGGCTGACGAATGGGCTGGACTCAATCGTCGGGTGCGCGTATTCCTGCCGCATTTCGTCAACGCTTGTGTTCGCCGCCTCCCTAGACCAGACCATTGCATAGGCGGGAAGGTCTGCCGCGTACAAGGCGCGATCAGCATCTGTGATTGCGTATCGCCCGCAGCTTTGCCCAAGTGTGGTCCCGGCTGCGCCACGATACCCGCCCCACATATCCGCAGTGTAAAAACCAGTTGCAATTCGTTGGTTCGTGGCCCCGGCAACGGCACGTTGCCAGCATGCCAACGAACCGTTTATTGCTCGGTTTATGTTCGGCACTGCGACACCACCACTACCATTAGATGCAGCGGTAAGTCGCCCTGTTGAGTCAACTGTGAGGTCGGCGTTGGTGTACGACCCCGGAGTGACTGCGGTATTCGCCAGATTGGCCGTCATGGTGCCGCTGGTCGTGACCGGGCTACCTGTGATCGCTATCGTCCCTCCACTGGATAGCCCGACACTTGTTACTGTGCCCGCGCCGCCTGTCATGTTGATCAGTGCGTCGCCCGCTACGTCAGTGACAGTAACGGCACCCGTGAACTTCATGCCGTCGGTGGTCACGACAAGCCCGCCCACGTCGCTCACGCGTACAAGCCCGCCGCCGCCAGTGCTTACCTCGACACGTTCGCCTGTGACGGCGTTGTGAACAATGACCGAAGGCATGTTACTTCGCGCGCTCCAGGTCAGCCTTATCGTTCTCGGTTTTTAGCCGCGTGCGAGCAGCAATTCGTTGCGCACCGCTCAGGGCAATAATGCCTGCTAGGTCCAAGACCAGCTCTCGCAGCGAGCGCACAGAGTTATTGTCAATAGCGGCCAATACTACGTTCTTCTTCGCTTGCTTCTCGTCATCAGTCTCAGGCGGCGCAACATACGGGGCCAAAGAGTTTCCGAGAGCGCGCCACTTGAGATACTCGGCGTAGTCCTGATTCTTGGGGTCAGCCGGGATCGATGTGTTGTCCGCAATGCGCCGTATTGCATTAGTATTGGGTACTTCTTGGTAACTCATTTAGAGCCTCGCCGCGTAAAGGATGAATGCGTTCCCATTTGCACTCGCAAGCATTGCTGCACCCATCGCCGCATTTGCTGTTTGGTGCATTACGCTGGCCGGGTCGCTTGCTGCAATTTGCAATGTGACCGCCGCTGCTCCCGCTACTGCGTTCGTGTAAACAGTAAAATCACTGCTTGCTGAGTAGGAAACAGACGGCCCAACGCGCATGTGAACAGGCAGCGGGTCCGCATAAAGCTGCTGCGACGTATTGAAATTGTTCGTACCCGCCATTACAAGCTGATTGCCTACCGTCGCGCGACGCCTGCGCAGGTATCGGAACACGCGAATCTCTTGCGCCGGGACTGGCATAGTTTCAAACGGAGTGCAGACCGGGCCCCGCTCAAGTTGAATGCCGGTGAAGTCGAAGGTGTCCGCAGCGGCCGAACTGATCAGCCTCTCTGTTCCGGTGACTCCAATTAGGTTGCTTGCAGCCCACGCATTTGCAGTTCCACGACCGCTCGCGCCAGCGCCTACATCTATGGTCAGCAGCATAGACCGTTGATTGTCGGCGAGCCAAGTTCCGGCTGTATCTCCAGGAATGTTCGGGAGCGTGATCGTCGTCCATGTGTTTGCTGCGGCGGTCGCCCACGTTACCGGGTAGCTCCTGCCGCCCGTGTTGTTGCGGATACTGCCACCCCAAGTCCTTGCGCCAGTAAGTGACGTGCGAAACATGAACTGATATGAGACTGCGAGAGCATTGGCGCTTTGCCATTGCAGGTCGGCAATGTCCAGCCCTTCAATAAATCCGACCACTTGATAGAGCGATCCAGCGGCGGGCGAAGCGTCCTGAGTTCCGCGTGTGACGCGAGTAAATGCCGAGTATCCGGGAGGCGCCCCAGCGCCAATCTGCTGAACTGTGAACGTGCCAGCGGCGGGCGCCCCGAAACCTGCAACACAATCAACAGAGTCGAACTGCGAGGCGCTGTTGACAGTAACTATTCCCCCCGAATTTGTTTGGTCAAACCGCATGCCGCCGTTGGCGAAGCGGTTGACGAAGGGAGACTGCGGCAGTTCTAGCGCGTTTCGCGCGGCAAGTGCGGTGGCTGGCCCCGCTCCGTAAAGTTGCTGAAAGCGCAATGCATCGCCCGCCACTGTGCCGGCAGCCAGCCCCGTTAACTTGAACCCTCCAATCGGCAAGTTTGCCGTTGGCGGCGCTGTGCCATCTCGGGGTATGCTATTGGTCAGCTCACTGCCGACATCGGCCATCGTGCCGTTTGCCCAGGCCGATGTGCCGACAGTGCCGGTTACGACCGGATTGCCCGCAGGCAGGGTGTACGTTCCGCCGCTACGAGGCATGGTGTATGTCCTTTGCGATTGCTACGACAATTGGCATTTGTTTTTACTCGTACCTGTTCTGGCTAGCGGAGCGGAGACGCGCCCGCGACCCCCGCAGCGACGCCGATATTGCGCATGACAACCGCCAGCGCGCGCGTCTGTTCGGGCGTAAGATTGGCCACAGTCTGCGGAACCTCTGCCGCCATCGCGTTCGCGACCCGGCTATTATTGATAACGGGAGCCGCGATTGATTGCCCGATTGAAGTCAGCGCACCGCCGCCCGGCACCATCCCGATGATTTTCGACAGGATGTTAGTTGCAGCCCCCGCCGTGTTGCTCCGGTTGACTGCCGCCGCGCCTGGCTCGCTGCCGATATAAGCGCCCACGCGCCCGAGCGTGCGCAGTTGCTTGATCTCGTCCGGGCTGAAGAACGCGCGCAGCCGAGCGGTGCCGAGTTGGTCAAGTGCAGAGGCGAAACGCTCTGCGGCAAAGGCTTTATCCCCGGCCTGATTCTGCCCAAACGCAGCGCGCTCCAGGAATGCGCCAACCTGCGCCCGCGCCTGCTGCGCTGTCTCTGGCGACTGTGACCGAAGCACTTCGGCCAATCCCTGCACTTCTGTCGGCCGTGCCTGCAAGATGTACTTGCGCACAAAAGCATCTTCATTTGCGGTGTCATTGGCCGCAGCCTTTAGGGCGGGGACCGCATCCATCAGGCGGAACCTGTCAGATGCCGCTTTTACAGCAGGTCGGTAAGGGTTTCCTTCTGCGGGTAGAGCGTCGTCTATTGCCCGCTTGAGTGCCGCGCGAACATCGCCCAAAGCCCGATGCACTGGCGCGTTCATCCTTCCTGGATCGTTTGCGTTGATGACTTTTAACAGGTCGTCCGAATCCTTCAGCGTAAATACTTTCCGCTGCGTTCCTGCAAACAACCCGAGATCGTTTATTTTCTTGACGACTGCGCCCGGCACGTTGTCGCCAAAGTCGTCAATGACCCGCTGCGCATCCTGCGCCAGCCCTTGAAGCGGGATATTCAAATCCGCCTGACTGCTGGCGCGCGCAGTGTTATAGAGCCCGCTGATACGCGTTCGCATCTGGTCGTCAGCGGCTTGCAGCGCGTCAATCATTGATTGCCCGCCCTCGGCCCTTTCCGTCGACCCACCGCTAAACTGGCGCAGCACGTCGGTCAGGCTGCGCCTCTGATCCACAAGTCGCGCAGTAATCGGCTCGCCAACGCCCTCGATGCCGCGCAGGTTGAGTTCGCGCGCGTACTGCATCGGGTCACGGCTGATCTGGCCTTGCAGCGGCTTGATTCCAAGTGCCTGGAAATCGTTTTTTCGAAGCTGTGCGGCCAGATCGAGCTGCTTGCCCTGCTGTAGCGCCGCAGTCGCCTGCTGTCGCAATTGCGTGATGGCCTGCTGCGTCAGCGCTGCCGGGTCTTGGTTAATCTCTCGCAGCGCATTTCGTACAGACTCATCGACCTGAAGCGATATGCGAGCCGCACTTGTTTCAGACCCGCCAGCGGGCATCACACGACGTATGAGCGCCTCGGAGCCCTTGCCGATTGCAGGGGTAAGCGCGCCGCCAGTAATCGCCCCCAGGCCTGCCTGACCGGCTTTGTTGCCCCAGAAATTCTCCTGCTGAGCCGGGTCGTTGACCGGGGCCAGCATTCCGCCCACAGCGCCCTGACCCGCCCCCCTCATTGCGAGTTGAGGCACGGTTAAGCCGGCAGCAATCGGAAGCACGCGCGCGGCGGCGGCATTGACCGGCGAGATGACATTGCCGAGCAGCCGCGCCCCGTCAAATCCTCCCTGCCCGGTTGCCGTGCGCGCCGCTTGATATGTCTGCTCGCCCTCGGCGTTCATGGCGTCAACTCGGCGGGCCTCGCCCCCCATGAACCGGCTGACCGGGTTTGGCAACGCGCCGCCAACGGAAGTAATCTGCTCCAACGCACGCGGCAGCAGTTGCGCACCCGCGTCTATGCCGTCACGAGCCCCTTGCACGATTCGGCCCGGGATGCTGGATTGGAACTTTTGCATGCCGGTTGCAGGCGCTGGCGGTGCTTTTGGCGCGCCGCCCTGAACGATCATCCACGACCGGCCATCGGTCGCCGCCTCTGATATGGGCACCCACGATCCACGAACACGCGCCAGCCGCTCGCCTGTTTGCGGGTTTTGTGCAATTTCCTCGGCGGCTTCCCAGTTCACCGGGGCGGCACTATGGCAAAGCCGGTCGGCAGACCATTGCCGCCGCCAGCAGGGGTGATGTTCAAGGACTGGCCCGGAATCGGAGCCTGCGGCGTGCGCGGGATAAGTCCTAAATTCATTACCGGCTGAGGCCCCTTGAAACCCGGCTCGTTCCTGGCAATAATTTTCTCTACCATCTTCAATGCAGCCAAACGCTGCGCTATAGGCAAAGTTGCATTGGCTATGTCGCCGACCATCTCTTTATAGAGCGCAACGTCTTTATCCGACTGCGGTCCCTGCATGCGCGGGACAGACATCGTAAGTTTGCCGGCAATGACTTGCAGGGCTTTTGACTCAGCAGACCCGGACACTGCTACTCCGACCAAGTTGCCAGCGATGTCCAGCCCGCGACCGAACCCGCTTGCGGTGGGAAGCGTGCCCGCCCCCGGGATAACTTCACCAGTTTCTGGATTACGCCGAGTCCCGGTAAGTATGTCTCGTGCTTCTCTTATCGCATCGTTGATGCCGATCAGATTGTCGTTCGCTCCGCCAGCCGCAGCGCCCGCTTTTGGCGGCGGCTGGCGTCCGATAGCAGACTGCGGGGACACATATTCAGGCCCATTTGGCCCCATCACAGCAATCGGAGTTTGAGGCTGAGGTCCAGGCCGCAGGGAAGCGGTAAGCCTTACAAGATCACTCCGCCCGATCCGGTCCGCCTCCTGTCGGATTCTGTCGGCCTCGGTACGCTCGCGCTGCCGCTCGGTCTGCCCTTGTCTGTCTCTCTCGGCCTGCGCTGCGGCAAACTCCTGCTGCACCCGCAATTGCTCCTGCCGCCCGGCCAGCGCTTGCGCCGACTCTTGCGACCGAAAGTCCCGCGCTTGCGCCAGCTCCTGCGACCGTGCCTCGCGGGACTCAGTCCGGCCCATCGTCGCCTGATTGGCGGCAAACAACGCCCCGCCCAGGTTCTGCACCTGTGGCCGGGTAGACGACATCGCCTGAGCAATCGCGGCATTCGGATTCGCATAGCTCCCCGTGCGGGTCATGTCCTGCGCGTCCATCCCTCCGGTCATGCCGTCCTGCGTGTAATTCGTGGTGCCGCCGAACTGGCCCATGATGTTGCCGACCTCAGCCGCGCGCCCGGTCTGCTCGTTGCGGGCTGCCGTCACGGCGTCCGCATCAACCGAACGCATCTGCTGGCCCGCCTGATACGATTTGAGCAGCTGCGCCAGGCCCTGCGTCCACGAGGGGCGCACGAACCTGTCGCCCACCATCTGCCCAGCGCCAATGGGTTGCTGCGCCTGCGCGGACAGCGCCTCTGCCATTCGACGCCGACGATCAAGCGCCGCCTGTTCGGTCTGGTAGTCCAGGGGAGCCTGGCCGGGAACGGTGCGCGCGTTCATCGACCGAACCGCCTACCAATCATGCCACCCATAGAAGCCCCCATAGGCCCGCCCAGAGCCGCGCCACCTAGAGAGAACAAGCCGGACATCATGTTTCCGCCCGCTGCTTGTTGCTGGTTGTACGAGTTCATATCGAACTGGCCCTGCTGCTGCGCGGCCTGCTGGAAATTGCCCGCCTGTACCTGCGCGGCAGGCGCACCGCTGAACTGCGGCACGTTGACCTGCTGCGAGGACAGCAGCGCGTTCAACTCGTTGAGCGGCTGATTACGGATCGCCAGCGACTCCTGCAACGCCTGCGGGCGCATCTGGTTCGCGGCAATAATTGCCTGCGTGCGCGCGTCGGTCTTGGCACGACCGAATTGATCCATCTCCCGCCCGTAGGCTTCGCTGCCCAACGCAATGCCCTGATTCGCCATGCGCTGGCGCAGGGACTCCTCATCGCGGTTGAACTGCGGATCGAGCCGATCCATGTACGCAGACTCGGTGCGATTCTGTAAGTCTTGCACGCCGGAGTAATCCATCGGCGTACCGAACGACTGCCCGACGCGACCCAGACC
>Ga0163154_10008590_pt1 | contig 11841 bp, 9 predicted proteins | sample OliLakLV19MP9P1_FD_148649 | JGI IMG/M metagenome (GOLD analysis project Ga0163154, IMG submission 148649) | Freshwater microbial mat bacterial communities from Lake Vanda, McMurdo Dry Valleys, Antarctica - Oligotrophic Lake LV.19.MP9.P1 | ecosystem: Environmental > Aquatic > Freshwater > Lake >... | reverse complement strand
CCCCAACCCCAACCCCAACCTCGACCCTGCCACTAGCGCAGCCGATGCATCCAGAAACGGATCGCAAGCCGCTCAGGCACAACCGGCCGCGCAGACGCCAACCGCAGCGTCGGCTCCAACCCCGTCGTCGCAACCCCCACCCCGGCCCTGGCTCACGAGCTACTCGGCCAGCATTCCAGCGACTATTGATGACCGGCTTGGCGGCACGATCGTCGAGATGTTTGACGTCAGCGTGCGCCGCTATGAGAAGGCTGCCGCCGTCGAAAGTTTCGGCGTGCAGTACAGTTACGCCCGTCTCGGCGAATTGGCCAATGCGGTCGCAGCGTGGCTCCAGTCCCAGGGGCTTGGCCGCGGCGACCAGATCGCCGTGATGATGCCCAATGTCGCCGCCTACCTCCCGATCGTGTTCGGGGCGCTGAAGGCCGGGTGCACCGTGGTCAACGTCAACCCGCTCTACACGGCACGCGAACTCACCCACCAGTTGCGCGATAGCGGAGCACGGACCATTTTCGTGCTCGCTCAGTTCGAACACACCGTCAAAGCTGCCAAGGCCGAAACGCCGGTCGACCGGGTCGTGCGCGTTATGCTCGGCGACCTGCTCGGCATCAAGGGCATGGTGGTGAACTACGTTGGGGGCAAGAAGACACCGGTAAAACCCGATGGGCGTGTCGATGGCGCCTTCGATTTCGCAAAAGTCATTGCGGCCGGTCGCGGCAAGCGGGTCATGCCCGTATCGATCGACGAGAACGATCTCGCATTCCTGCAGTACACCGGCGGCACGACGGGCGTGTCCAAGGGCGCGGCGCTGTCCCATCGCAATATTCTCGCCAACGTGGCGCAGTGCACCGCGTGGTTCGAGCCCGTGGTCCAATCGCGCAACGATGGTCGCCAGGACATCATGGTCACGGCGTTGCCGCTCTATCACATCTTTGCGCTGATGGCCTGTTGCATGTTCATCGTGAAGCGCGGCGGCTGCGCGCTTCTGATCACCAACCCGCGCGATATCCCAGCCTTCGTAACGACGCTCAAAACGCGCCGCTTCTCGATGATCTCGGGCGTCAACACGCTCTACAATGCGCTGCTCGACAACCCGAAAATTGGCGAGGTCGATTGGAAGCAATTAAAAGTCACGTTGTCGGGCGGCATGGCAACGCAGCGCGCCGTCGCCGAGCGCTGGTACAAGCAGACCGGCCAACCGATCATCGAGGGATACGGGCTATCGGAGACCTCACCTGGCGTTTGCTTCAACCGCGCCGACAACACCAAGTTCAGCGGCACGGTCGGTTTGCCATGGCCATCGACCGACGTTTCAATTCGCGGTCCCGATGGCGTTGAATTGCCGATGGGGTCAATCGGTGAGCTGACGGTCAAAGGGCCACAGGTCATGGGCGGCTACTGGAACCGCCCGGACGAGACCGCAGCCGTAACGACACCCGACGGATATTTCCGCACCGGCGACTTGGCTTTGATGTTGCCCGATGGCGAAATCAAAATCGTCGACCGGCTGAAGGAAATGATCCTGGTGTCGGGGTTCAACGTTTATCCAAACGAAGTTGAAGACGTCATTGCCAGGCATCCAAAAGTGCGGGAGGCCGCCGTCGTCGGCTTGCCCGATGGCCACTCCGGGGAGGCTGTCCACGCCTTCGTCGTCGCCCGCGACGATTCGCTAACTGCCGATGAACTCAAGGCCTTCTGCGCCACCGAACTGACCAAGTACAAATGCCCCAAGTTCGTCACGTTCCGATCAGAGTTGCCCAAAACTAACGTCGGCAAGGTCCTGCGCCGAGTGCTGCGCGAGGAAATGATGGCGAAGGCAGTGTGATCGGCAGGGCCGTCGAGTTGGCCCCACTCGTCTGCAGAAATTCTCTGTCTGGAGCATGCGACATTGTCAACTTCGGTTGATCTGCACGCCGTCAACACTCGTTTGCTACATACGCGGTCAATTGCGCAGGAGAAAAACCCAATGTCGTCAATATCGCTAGACCAGTTCCAACTGGTCTATAATGCCTTCTCATTCACAATTGCAGCCATGGGCGCAGCAACGCTGTTCTTTTGGCTCGGACGGTCTCAAGTTTCGGACTATTACAAGACCGCATTGACGATCACCGGTCTCGTGACAGCGATTGCGCTCTATCACTACATCCGCATCTTCGACAGCTGGAGCGCAGCTTACACGATAACCGGCTTGAAAATCGAGCCGAGCGGTATCGCATTCAACGACGCATATCGATACGTCGACTGGATCCTAACCGTTCCACTCCTGCTCGTCGAACTCATCTTGGTTATGCGCCTTTCGCGGGCCGAGACTTGGTCGAAAAGCACCCGTCTCGGGCTGCTCGCAGTCGCCATGATCGTTCTTGGCTATCCAGGCGAGATCTCGGCAGTTCCATCGACCAAATGGTTGTGGTGGGGCCTCGCCATGTTGCCGTTCATTTGGATCGTCTACGAGCTGTTCGTCGGCCTTGGCAAATCAATCGCATCGCAGCCAACTGAGGTGCGGGGGCTGATCAACGCAGCACGCTGGCTTACCGTGATTTCGTGGTCGTTCTACCCGGTCGTCTTTGTATTCCCAATGCTGGGTTTCAGCGGCGGGGCAGCAGCAACGGCAGTCCAAGTTGGATACACGGTTGCCGACGTTGTGGCGAAGGTGGTCTTTGGTTTTGTGATCTACTTGATCGCCGTCCGCCGTTCGGCCCTCGAAGAAGCGGCGTCACCCGACAAGACTGGTCGTATGGCACCAGCCTGACGGTGATGGCCGCATAGTGACGACCCAGTGCTGCTGTTCTGGCGCCATCAGTCCGCAGCATTCGGCCGAACGAACCCAACGCGCATCCCAAGGGCCGCCCAAGCTGGCGGCCCTCCCCTCTTCTCGCGGAGACACCATGATCCGCACACCTCAATTGCCGGAAATGCGGCCGGTCTTTTGGTCCCGTTGGTCAGCGCTAAACATACATCGCGGCGCATTTATCGCCATAGCGGCTATTGCCATTGCCGGGTTCCCTCACGCTTCCGCGGTATCACTGCCGACCATCGCTCTAATTGCCGCGCCGGTCATTTTATTGCTTGGCGTGCCGCATGGTGCATTCGACGTTGCTCTATCGAAATCACGTTGGCCCATTCACGACCGTCTCGGTCTCGCTGTTTTTCTCGCAGCCTATATCGGGATTGCGCTTTTGGCGGGCTTCATCTGGTGGATGCTGCCCGGCTATGCTCTCGCGGTATTCCTTGCCGCTTCCGCGTATCACTTTGCCGGTGATTGGTGCCCTGGCACTAACCGCGTTGTCGAACGCACGACACTTGGCGTTGCTCTGCTCTCGGCGCCGACCATCTGGTACGCTGAGGACGTAACGGCAATTTTCGGATGGCTGGCACCGGCGCCAGCCGCCGTTGTGATCGCCACAGCCATGGCTTGGGTCGCTATTGTCGCGTTGGCGCTGGCAGCCGCATTCGCAACGCGCGACATTGGGCGAGACCCACTGCGGTCGATCGAGATCGGATCGGCGCTGAGCCTTGGCCTGTTCTGCCCGCCAGTGGTGTTTTTCACGATCTACTTTTGCGGCTTGCATGCGCCGCGCCATATTTTAGCGGTCCGCGCTGAACTGAAGCCTGCTTCCATGGTAGCGTTAGCACGCGCGAGCCTGCCATACGCGCCCCTGGCGATCCTTGGCATACTTCTGGGCGCCCTGTTACTGACGCATATCGATGTCGGAGCAAACGTCCTCGCCGCAATTTTCCTCGGGCTCGCTGTGCTGACCGCTCCTCACATGGCACTTATCGACTTGCGGGCACCGAAGTAATCGAACAATCGAGATCACGGTTTGATCGCGTCCCGACCCGTTGTAATCACGTGGCGGCGGACGAGTGGCGAAACTGGATGGCAAGAGGTTGAAGCCAATGACACTACCAGCACCGTTCGCAGGCCGCCTTCGCCTCCCAGCCATCGCCGCCCCGATGTTTCTGGTTTCGGGGCCGCGCCTCGTCGTCGAAGCGTGCAAGGCTGGCGTGAGCGGCACCTTCCCGGCGCTTAACCAGCGCACCAGCGAGGGATACGCCGCATGGCTTGATGAGATCGCCGCCGACCTCGCAGCCGCAGAAGGCGAGACCGGCCGCAGGCCTGCTCCATTTGGCGTGAACCTGATCGTACACCCGACCAACACGCGGCTGCAGGCCGACCTTGCTGTCACCTGTCGTGCGAAAGTCCCGTTCGTCATCACCTCACTTGGTGCCGTCCGCGAGGTCGTCGACGCGGTCCACGCCTATGGCGGTATCGTGCTCCACGATGTCACCAATGCCCGTCACGCCGAGAAAGCGATCGCGGCGGGTGCCGATGGCATCATCGCCGTGGCAGCTGGAGCGGGTGGTCATGCGGGTACGGTCAATCCGTTTGCGCTGGTTGCTGAACTGCGGCCTATCGCGAAGGGCAAACTACTCGTCCTAGCCGGAGCCATCTCGACTGGGGGCGACATCGCGGCGGCGATAGCCACCGGCGCCGACCTCGCCTATCTCGGCACGCGCTTCATCGCGACCGAGGAAAGCCTCGCGCATGCCGATTACAAAGCCATGCTCGTCGCTAGCGGTTCGAGCGATATCGTCTACACGTCTAAAGTCTCTGGAATTCCAGCGAACTTCCTCAAGCCGAGCTTGGTCCGCGCCGGTGTCGACCTCGCTTCGATCTCAGGCGAGGGCCATAAGCTCGACCTTGGCAACGAGGCCAAAGCGTGGAGCACGGTGTGGTCGGCCGGGCACGGCGTCACCGCCATCACTGAGGTGCCGCACGTCGGGTCACTCGTAGAAACACTGAACACAGAATTTCACTATGCCATTGAAAGAATGAAGCATTGCGGGATGTAATCAGACTTTCAGGCTACTGGCTAATTAGTTTGAAGTTGTGGCTTGATTTACTGGCCGATTTTGGTTCATTTTGCACTTTGACGCAGGTTTCTACGGAACTCTCCGACGCCGAAGGGGAGGGGCAAACGATGGGACCGGGATCAGATGAAACCGCAAACGCCGCGCACAATTCGCCTGCGCGATTACCGTCCGCCGTCGTTCACCGTCGACACGGTGGCGCTCGATATTGCGTTGGCGCCTGAACGCTCCGTCGTGCGCTCGCGTCTGGAACTGCGCCCCGATCCGCGAGCGGCAACGCTTGGCGACGCACTCGTTCTCCACGGCACGCACTTTGACGTCGATAAACTGGCGATCAACGGGACGCCGCTGGTGCGCGGACAATACGAATATGATGGCGAGGCCCTCACACTCCATAACCCGCCCGAGACGCGGTTCGAACTGACGGCAACCACCGTCGTCAATCCCAATGCCAACAAATCACTCCAGGGGCTGTACCGGTCACGCGGCGTCTACTGCACGCAATGCGAAGCCGAGGGCTTCCGTCGCATCACCTTCATGACCGACCGTCCCGATGTGCTGGCGCGGTTCGAGGTACGGCTCGAAGCCGATCGCCGCGAGGCTCCAGTGCTGCTGTCCAACGGCAATCTCGCAGGCCGTGGCGATCTCGCAGGCGGTCGCCACTTTGCCGTTTGGACCGACCCGTTTCCCAAACCTCCTATTTGTTCGCTCTCGTCGCTGGCGACCTCGGGTCCATCCACTCGACCTTTACGACCCGCTCGGGCCACCCTGTCGACCTCGGGATTTTCGTCGAACGCGGGAAGGAGCCGCGCGCCACCTGGGCGATGGACTGCCTCAAGCGAGCCATGGCCTGGGACGAGGCACGGTTCGGCCGCGAATACGATCTCGACCAATTCAACATCGTCGCCGTGTCGGACTTCAACATGGGAGCCATGGAGAACAAGGGGCTCAACATCTTCAACGACCGGTTGATCCTGGCATCGGCCGAAACGGCCACCGACGCGCAATATGAGGCGATCGAGAGCGTCGTCGCGCACGAGTATTTCCACAACTGGACTGGAAATCGGACGACCTGCCGCGATTGGTTCCAACTGTGTCTCAAAGAGGGGCTGACCGTCTTCCGCGACCAGGAATTTACGGCCGACCAGCGCTGCCCGACCGTGCAACGCATTTCAGATGTTCGGCAACTCAAGGCCGGACAATTCCCCGAGGACGCCGGCCCGCTGTCGCATCCGGTGCGCCCCGACAGCTATATCGAGATCAACAACTTCTATACGGCGACGATATACGAAAAAGGCGCTGAGCTCGTCCGCATGCTCGAGACGATGCTGGGCCGCGACATCTTCCGCCAAGCCCTCGACGTCTATTTCGACCGCCACGATGGCGCAGCCGCCACGATCGAAGACTTCATCGCTTGTTTTGCCGAAGTGTCAGGCCGTGACCTCAGCCAGTTCCTGCTGTGGTACACCCAAGCTGGCACACCCGAAGTTTCTTGCCGGACGGAGTATCACCGTTCGAGCCGCACGCTCGACGTGACGCTGACCCAAGTGCTGCCAGACAAGCAGCCATCTCAGCGGCGCAAGCCGATGCCGATCCCCGTTAGGATCGGCTTTGTCGACCGTGACGGCATCGACGTTGCCGTGGTGCCTGAGGTCCAGTCCGGCGAAAGCACGCCGCTTCCCGGCCAGATCGTCCTGACCAAAGCTCAGGAGACATTCCGCTTTGTCGGGCTAGACCGCCGCCCGACAGTTTCGATCATGCGCGGATTTTCAGCGCCCGTGCGCCTCCATGCCGACGTGTCCAACCGCGATCTCGCCTTCCTCGCGGGTCACGACAGCGACCTGTTCAATCGCTGGCAGGCCGTCAACCAGTATGCGATGCGCACCTTGCTCGCGACCTACACCGCGCTGAAAAATGGCCGGCGCTCGGCCCGCGGCACGGCCTTCGCCATAACCCTGCGCGAAGCGATTCGCGACCCTGGTCTCGGCACCGGCTATCGCGCCGAGTTGCTGCGGATGCCATCGATCGCCGAGATCATGCTTGAGGCCAAAACGGACGTCGATCCGGCACTCGCCGCCCGTGCCCAGCGGCTGTTGATGGCGCGCATCGCAACCGTGCTGTCGGATGAACTGCGCGACCTTTACCGCTCGGTCCGCGCCGTTGAACCCTTCGAGCCGGATGCCGAAAGCGCAGGCCGGCGGTCGCTGCGAAACATGGTGCTGGCGTTGTCGACCGTGCGCGGAACGCCGAGCGACATCAAACGCCTCTACCAGCACTACACCGTTGCGGCGAATATGACCGATCAAGCCCACGCCTTGGCCTTGCTCGCCCACCACGACCACCCGTTGCGCGACCGCGCGTTGGCCCATTTCTATCGCCGCTGGCACGGTGACGATGTCGTCTTCGATCTCTGGTTCCAGGTCCAGGCTCAGGCCAATCACGCGACAACTCTCGACCGCGTGCGGGCGTTGACCGCCCATGACCTGTTTGTACCGACCACGCCAAGCAAGGTCCGCGCGCTGATCGGCGCGTTCGCCACCAGCAACCCGGTTCAGTTCCACCGGCCGGATGGGGCGGGCTATGAATTCATCGCCGATCAGGTGCTGGATTATGACCGGTTCAACCCGCAGGTTGCCGCCCGGCTACTGTCGAGCTTCAAAAGCTGGCGGACGCTGGAACCGCAGCGCCGGGACAAGGCTCGCGACGCCCTGACGCGCGTCGCCCGGCATCCGTTGCTGTCGCGCGACGTCCACGAGATCGTCAATAAAATGTGGGAACGCTGAAACGGGTTGGCTCAGATACAAGGGGCCGGGAGAGAACATCGTTTGAGCCTTTCGCGCCACAGCATCGCGTTGATCCGCGAACCCCTTTAAATTCGATTTTTTCTCTCTCGACAGTCGCCTCGCCAATCAGCGAGGTTCACCATATCGACCGGGCGGGGGCTAGTCCGGTGGCGGGGGCCAAGACATGATCGTGGAATCGAATGCCAACCTGCCGCAGTACGCGGCCGGGCAGCAAAGTCACGCCTTGGCCGCGACGCCAGAACCGTTCTGCGATCTTCTGGCCGCAATCAGTCATGAAATCCGCACCCCGCTCACCGCCGTCATCGGCTTTTGCGAATTGATCGGCCGGGAAATATTCGGACCCGTCGGCGACCCACGCTATGCTGCCTACGTCCGCCATATCGCCGATGGCGGCGCCGCACTGCTGAAGTCGGCGGAGGATACGCTGGCGCTCAGCGCAATCATCGCCGATGGCGACCGGGCGCGCAGGCCCGAAGCCGTGCCGCTCGATGGGTTGCTCAACGATATTTTTGCTGCGGTTTTGCCGATTGCACACAGCCAACAGACCAGCTTCGCGTTGGCGGTCGAGCCGGGTGCCATCATCTGGGCCGATCGTCAGACCTGCCGACAGGGGCTGCTTAATCTGGTGGTCGAAGCCCTTCGTGTCGGCAGCGGTTGCTCCGTATCGGTCGACGCCAATGTTAGTGCTGGACGCATCAGCCTGACGATCAAGACGGGATGCGCCGATGTTGCTTCGAGCAGGTCTCCTCTTGCGCTGTCCATTGCCCGCACTCTGATCGATGTCAGTGGCGGGCAGCTGTTCATCACCCAAGCCGGGCACGTGTGGCAAGCCGACGTTTCGCTGCCAGTCGCGGCTCAGCAGGATTTGTTCGGGCCACCGGCCTGAACACGCCGCGCTCGGCTACTGCTTCTGCGAACCCTTTTCGCTGTCCCGGTCGGTATCCGGTTCGTCGGCACCGTCGGCACCTCGTCCGTCGGCACCTCGTCCACCCGGCGCAGACATACGTGTCCAGCGGGACTGCCGCTTTGCGACAAACTTAGCCCGCTCCTCCTTCGTCATGACGCTCGACATCTGCGCCATGAGATCGAGTTGTTTCCGGCGCAGATTGCCTTCCGCGGTCCATAACTTGCTGGTTGCATCCGCCAGAGCCGCACGGTCGAGCGGATCGGCGACAAGGTACCGGCCTACATCATCGCGCGCCGCGGTCACCGACGCGCGCAGCGCCTTGAGGATTGGCCGCTCGCTCATGACCTGTTGACGGATCGCCCGTCGGCGCTCGGGCGGTAACGACCGGACAAAGCCGAACATTTCGCCCGGTGCCATCGCCGCACCGGCAAAAACCGGTTCGTACCCACCATGACGGCGGATGAACGCCGCCGACGCAATCGCGCCTAGCGCAAGCAGGTTCAGCGCGAGTGAGGCAACAAGCAGCAACCATCCCCGGCGGCTAAGTCCCATGCGGCCAGTCGCAGTGGTGCCCGCAGCACTTGGCCCATTCTGGCTCATAGCGTGTCCTCACCACCCGCAACGCCATCGCCAGCGAGCAGGAACTCGAGTTCGGCATCCGCGCCCGACTGTCCGCCACTTAGCGCGCTGTCGGTCAGGCCAGCGATCGCGTCGACAAGCGGATTGGCAGCACCCGTCAGGCCGATCAACACGCCAGCTGCCAACGATGCCGCCAGCAGCGCCATGGCCGGCCTGGCGTTGGTCCGGCGCGGCGACAGCTTCAAAATAGGCGCGCTGGCGACGAGCGATGCTTGCAGGCCCTCGCGGACGGGCTTCGGCGTGACGGCATCCAGCGGTCGTGCGTCCTGTGGCGTGTCAGATGCCAGCGCCAGCAAACGGGCGGCCATGGCTTCGTGCCGTTCACGCGTGAGACCCGGTGCGCGATCGAGCACCTGGTCGAGCGCGGCAGCCTCCCGCAACAGCGACCGTGCCGCCGGATCGTGCGGCAACAGCTGGGCAAAGCGCAACCGATCGGCTGCCGGCCAGCGCGACCGGTCCGAGCCGTACGCCTCCAAAAGGCGTTGAAACGCCTCTCGTTCGGAGCTGTTGCGATCGGCGCGGTTTGGATCAAACGTCGTCATGGTGCACTCGGGCCGGATCGGCGGTTTTGGCTGCTATCGATGCGTTGGAGGTTAAAGAACCGGAGTGGTGGTGGGTCATGGTTTTGAAGGTCAGCTCTCCGTTGTCGAGATGAGTTCACGCCAGTCATCGGCGAGCGCCGTTCTCAGCGCGCGCCGGGCCCGCGACAACAGCGACTCGACGGCTTCGTCCGATATTCCCATCGCGGTTCCGACTTCGATCTGGCTCATTCCTTCATAGTGAAACAACACCAAAGCAAGCCGTTGCCGCTCGGGGAGTGTTTGCAGGGCGCTGTCGACCCGTCTGGTGGCCTCGCGCTCCTCGATGGCGTGGACCTGACGCGCTGGCTGGGGAACCTCTGGCACGTCGTCGACCACGTCCGTGTGCCGCGATACGCGCAAGCGATCGATGCACAAATTCGACACCACGCGCCGCAGCCACGGTCGCAGCCCAGCTGGCCCGATCTCCAGGCGCCCTGCCTGCCGCCACAGCCGCAACATTGCTTCTTGGGCGACATCCTCAGCCTCGGCATCGTCGCGCAGCATCCGACGGGCAACGCCGGCAACCGCTGGCAAATGACGCTCTATGAGTTCGCCAAAAGCTACACGGTCTCCACCACCCATCAGCGCCACGAGGTCAGCGTCAGTGGCCACAGGACCGTTGCCCGCAGCCTCTGCCCCCCTGTCACCCTGCTCGATCGTCACGACCGCTCCGCGCCGCATGGCAGACATACACCGTTCATTGTGCACGAGATCCTGGGCTGGTGCCCGGTCTTGGGATGGTGCCCGATCTTGGGATGCCCGTTCTTGGGATGGTGCCCGTTCCCGGCCTCAAACCCTGCAACCATGAAACGGGGCAGCCCGGCGTTTTCCGTCGCCATATCCATGCGCCTGCTACAGATCGTCGTGACCGGAACCTTTACCGCCGCGATCATGCCGGCAGCGTGCGCTCGAAAATGGCGAGCACCGCCTCCTCCGTCTCCCGGACGCTGGCTTCGAGCCCGGCGAAGTTTGGCGCCTTTCCGGCCCGCGCCAAGCAGTCCTTCAGGCCGCGGGGAGCAGACGCCGGATTGAACGGTCCATCGGCCAACAGCCGCAAGAGCCCGTTCAGGTCTCCCAGCAATTCGGCTGCCGTATCGAGCGCCTGGGCGTCGTGAGGCGCGAGAGCGCCGTGCTCGGCAAGCTTGGCGATCGCCGTTCTCGTGTGGGTGTAGAGGACATCGGACTGAACGGGAGCGTGGATCAGTTGCAGATACTGGACGACGAATTCGAGATCGACCAGACCGCCTCGAACCTGCTTCAGATCCCAAATGTCGGTCGTGCCTTTCTCAGCCGCGATTCGTAGGCGCATATCTCGAACATCAGCTTCGGTCTTAGCGTTGTCCCGGGGTCGCGTCAGGATTTCGCGCACGGCCTCTTCAACGCGCGCTGCGAGCTCTGGCGGCCCGGAAACGACGCGCGCCCGCGTCAACGCCAAGTGTTCCCACGTCCAAGCCTCGCCGGTTTGATAGGCCCGGAAACTCGCCAACGACGTCGCCAGAGGACCTTTTTGACCCGACGGCCGCAAGCGTAGATCGACCTCGTACAGGATGCCCTCCGATGTCGGTGCAGAGAACGCTGCAACCAGACGCTGCGTCAACCGCCCGTAGTACTGCGCCGCCGCGAGCGGCTTGGCGCCGTTCGATTGCAGCCCTCCCGTCATGGCTTCTTCCGGCACGTCATAGACCACGATCAGGTCGAGATCAGACGACGCCGTCATTTCCCGGCTGCCAAGGCGGCCCATCGCCAGGATCACCGCTCCGCCGCCTGGAAACGTGCCGTGGGCCTGTTCGAGATCGGCCTCGATCCGGCGGTGGAGTGCGTCGACCAGCACGTCGGCCAAGTCGGAATAGGCCCGCGCCGCCGCACTCGCGCTGACGCTGCCGGCGAGCACGCGAACCCCGATCAGGAAAGATTGCTCGCTGCCAACGACGCGCAACGCGTCGAGAAACGGCTCGAAGTCTTGAGCGGAGGAGGAGCCCCCGGCGACCGTGATGGTTCCAGCGCCCCCGGCCACTTCCGCAAGCCTACGCCGGTGGTCGGC
>Ga0163154_10008589_pt1 | contig 11841 bp, 7 predicted proteins | sample OliLakLV19MP9P1_FD_148649 | JGI IMG/M metagenome (GOLD analysis project Ga0163154, IMG submission 148649) | Freshwater microbial mat bacterial communities from Lake Vanda, McMurdo Dry Valleys, Antarctica - Oligotrophic Lake LV.19.MP9.P1 | ecosystem: Environmental > Aquatic > Freshwater > Lake >... | reverse complement strand
GGGTTGGGGGTGGGGTGAAAACACGTTTAATGATGAGTTATTGACATAATCCTATGAATTTGTTTTCGGTTCTCCATGAGTTCTAATGCTAACCCCTTATTTTCTGCTAATATCCGATTTTGCACAAGTATTTCGTCGAAAACAGCCTGTAGCGAGATGGGTCTTTGTACCAAATCCATGCGCCCCGCCTCAATTTTTGAGATGTCTAAGACCTCGTTAATCAGATTGAGCAGGTGATGGGCATTGATGAGGATACGTTCCTGAAAGCCTTTTTGCTCATCGCTCATCGCACCGACCATACCCGCCAATTGTAATTGCGAATAACCAATGACGGCATTGAGAGGGGTGCGGAGTTCGTGTGACATGGTTGCCAAAAATTGACTCTTGAGCTTATTGGCGGCTTCTGCTTGTCTGCGAGCAACTGCTAATTCGCGGTTGGCTTTGATGAGTGTTTCATTTTGAGATTGCACCACCAATTCCGATTCTTGACGTTGAATGGTTGCCCCCAGATTATTGGTCGCAGAGCGCAACGCCTCAATCTCGAGTGATTGCCATGTACGCGTTCCTGCACACTCATCAAATCCCATAAATCCCCACCATTCATCATTTACGAAAATGGGGAACACCAAAATGGAGATGATATGTTGAGCATCAAGTATTTCTCGCTCAGAAGCTGGAAAGTTTGTGACAATGCCTGTGACAATTTCACCCTGACCGAGTAACTTTTTCCAACGGGGCAATAGTGTATCTAACGACAGATTTTGTAAATCTGGATTATTTATTTCTGGCGAAATGCCATCTGCCACCCATTCATATTTTTGGTCAACGATAATCATGCCTTCTGGGGTAACGGGCTGATTTTGAAAAATATAGATACGACTCGCTTCGGCGGCTGTGCCTAATCTGGCGAGTAGCGCATCAATGGCATTTCGCCAATCAGATGTCTTGAGTAATTTTTCAGAACTAAACGCCACTGCTTCCAAAATGGCATCGCGTTGTTTGATGATGGTTTCAGAGGCTTCTTTTTACTTGTTGCGCTCTGCGAGTTGATTGCTCATGAGGTTAAAGCCCGATGTGGCTTGCCCCAATTCATCATTCCGCAAGACACTAACCTGATACCCCAAATTTCCTTTTTCAATTTCTAATTGTCCTTGTTGCAAATTGGTGAGGGGCTTAAAGAATAAATCGCGCACAAGGCGCATAAAGCCTATCATCGAAAACAGCCATGAAATCAACGAAAAGCCACCGAGTAAAATTAATGCATTGCGACTGGTAGCATAAATCTCGCTTTGGGCGACCTCGATATAGAGCATGATACTGGTGCCAGGGATGATTTTGGTGATACCCAAAACAGGCACACCCCAAAAGTTGATATATTCAGATTCGTTTAGGACGATGGTGTCGTCTAATCTCGCTATATTGCCAGAGATAAAATCAATATTGTCTATTTGTGGCAGGTCTTGAAACGCTTCCAACGATGTTCTGGCTTGAACAATGCTTGAATCGGTATGGGCAACAATAAAACCATCCTACTGTACTAAATAGGCGTTACCCGTCTCGCCAAATTCTAATTCGCTGACCACCTCATTGAGTAATAGGGCATTTACCTGAAAGGCAATGACACCACCAGAACTGGTTTTGCTGGCAATGACAAAATAGGGATTTCCATCGGGCAAAAAGTCTAATTCTCCCAAAAAGAATGTCCCAGATTCTGAGTTTTGTACTGTGTGCTCAAACCAGTCTGTCCCAATTGGCTCATCTAAAACACGGTCTGTCCGCGCCACCTCTATGATGGCTGTGCCTTGTGCATCGGTGAGGATAATTTCGTTGATATTTGAACCAGAGAGCAAAATGCCCTGTAATAAGACACGTAAACGGGGTGTATCGAGTGTATTAGTCAACAATGATAATAAGGTTTGGGTACGGGTGGCTTGGTCAATAAATCCCCGTACTTGGCGTGAAGAGGCTTTTGAGGCTTCTAATTGCCGACTTTGCCACCCCTCACGTTCACTTCTTCCCACTAACAGGTAAATACTGAGGATAACGACTGCTAATGTGATAAGCGATGCGCTGGCAAAGACCAATAAAATCCGTGCGCGTAAGGATAAAATCTGTTTCTGAGATGTGGATGACATACATAGATGACCTTGTAACTAGGTGCAATTGTGATTGATATTAATGATAAAATAGTCTGAATTTATTCGCCACTATTCTAAATGGTCTGAATTTGTAGAGCATGGTTTTTAGCCATGTGGACTAGTCATGTGGCTAGTATTATCAGTTAGACAGATTTTATCCATAATGTGACTTATCGTATTAACGAGTTTATATTATAATTAGAATTGCTCTTATCCGCCTTCGTGTTGTTACAAAATGTTAGATTTAATTTATGACGATAGATAGACCCAAATTGCCCATTAAGTTACTTATCATTGAAGATTCTCCCACAGACCAATTGAGTATGTTGGATGCGATTAAAAAAGCCGACTTGCATTGTGAATGTAAAACGATTTCCTCTATCAAAGAGGGTCTCTCATACCTCAAAAACACGCATTTCGATTTGGTGATATCCGAATATCAATTGCACGATGGGGTTGCCTTAGCGTTATTGACGGCTTTGGGTGATACCCCCATTATTGTGCTGTCAGAATTAACCGATGAATCCCTTATATTGCAGGCGATTTCGGCAGGTATTTCTGAGTATCTTATCAAAGATAGCACCTATCTCATTATTTTGCCCGTGATGATACAATCGGTGCTTCGGCGCAAAAAAATTGACCACGAAAAACACAATCAGCAGATATTTATAGACATTTTACGTGATAGCATGGTAACACTCAATAGTACCCTCGAATTAGATGAGGTACTGCATCGTATTTTAGATACTGTGCAACAGATTATCCCGCATGATTCATCGAGTATCATGCTCATCGAAAATCGGGTGGCACAGGTTGTTCTGTCTAATGGATGGCAAGATGATATTATACCCGCCATCTTATCTGCACGCTTTCCCATAGATAATATAGACCATTTTAGAGAGATGTATACCACCCGCGCCTTTTGTAATGTCCCTGATATTGCCCATTTTGACAGTTGGGTGGATGTCAGTGGGATGTATAAACCGCGTGCTTATCTTGCCGCGCCCATTTGTTATCGTGATGAGGTCATTGGATTTTTGAATTTGGATAGTTGCACTGTAAATCATTTTACACCCACCCATGTTGAGCGACTGCGTGTTTTTATAGACCAAGCCTCGATTGCTTTGCACAATGCACAGCTATTTCATAAAGCAAAAACACTCGCCGCGATGGAAGCCCGCCAACGGCTGGCACGCGACTTACACGATTCGGTCACACAGACATTATTTGCGGTGACTGTGACCACCCAAGCGATTCTTAAACAGTGGAAACTCGATGCCTATAGCGTGGGGGAATCTTTAGAAGAACTACAAGACCTCACACAAGGGGCATTGGCAGAAATTCGCACCTTATTGCTAGAATTGCGTCCTAGTGCGTTATTAGAAGCCGATTTAGGCGATTTATTGCGCCAATTGTGTACGACTAGCAAAGGGCGTTCTCGGTTGCGTGTGACATTTCATTCGCGGGGGAAAGCCGATACAACGCCAGATGTGCATGTGACATTTTTTAGGATAGCCCAAGAATCATTGAATAATATCATCAAACATTCTCGCGCAAAGCACGCCGATGTTCGGCTTATACGCCAGATGGGGCAAGTTGAATTGGTCATTGTGGATGACGGTATGGGGTTTGATACACAGTCCACAAAACCCAGTCACATGGGGATAAAAATCATGCAAGAACGCGCTCAAGATGCCAATATCGCACTCACGATAACCAGCGTCCCAAAGAGTGGAACAACAATTAGGGCGTTTTGGATAAATAAGGAGTAATGTGGTTATGGCAGAAAAAACAATCATTCGTGTGCTAATTGTAGACGACCATGAGATGATACGGCGTGGGTTAAGTTTGTTTTTGCGGAGTTTTGAAGATTTATTGTTGGTTGGTGAAGCCGCGAATGGTGTAGAAGCCCTACGGATGTGTGAAGAGACCAATCCCGATGTGATTTTGATGGATATTGCCATGCCAGAGATGAATGGTATCGAAGCGACACGCGCCATCAGAGAAAAATATCCGCATATTCAAATTGTGGCACTCACGAGTTCTAGCGATACCAGCAATGTTACCGCCGCAATTCAGGCAGGTGCGACCAGTTACCTGCTCAAAAATATTTCCGATGACCAACTCGCCAATGCCATTCGTGCCGCCAAAGCGGGACAGCGTGTTTTATCGCCAGAGGCAACCCAAGCCCTCATCAATGCCGCCATTCGCCCACCAGAACCCACATATCGGCTCACAGAACGCGAATTAGAAGTGTTGGCGCTCATGGTGCAGGGGTTAAATAATCCAGAAATTGCAGAACGCCTCTATGTGAGTCGTTCTACCGTCAAATATCATATCAGCAGTATTTTATCCAAACTCAGCGTGACCAACCGCACAGAAGCCATTGCAATCGCCCTCAAATATGATTTAGTCTAAAATTGCCTTAAATCTGTCCATTATTAGAATGACCGTCTTTTTGCTTCTCAAAATGGTCAGGTTCATAAATTTGTGCTATGGTGTGTGCGATTTGCTGGTGCATTGCTTGGCGTTGTTCATCGGGCAGAGAATGAATAATGCCCTCGCGCAATTTATCATGCGAAAAATACCATTTTCCGTCAATAAAACGAAAAATGTCGGCATCTACACATTTGAGCAATAGGTTATTATCATCAAATTTTCCCAAAATAGCGGTGAGCAGGTCAAACTGAATTTCTTTGCCGATGATGGCGGCATAGCGCAATAACATCTGATGATTTTCTGATAATCGGGCTAGTCTGCGCTCAACAATATCTTGCATCCCATGTGAAAAAATACTGGACGGCAAGGTGATTTGACCAATATCTTCTAGCTTCCCCACCTTCATTGCCAATGAACGCAAGGCTTCTATCACAAAAAACGCATTGCCTTCGGTATGGGCATATAAAAATTCTGCGATACCGTGTCTTTTTCCCACCTCACCCACAATAGATACCGCAACCTCTTCAACCTCTTGTTGAGAGAACCGCTTAATTTCTAAAGGGGTCATTTCTGGTAATTTGCCATAAAAATAGGTATGATCATCGCTCCGATAAGTGCCAATGACTAGTAGCTTTAAGTCGCCAATTTTTTTGCAAATCATTTTGAGGGGCAACAAACTTTCTTGCGCCAAATGGAGATTGTCTATCAACAAAACAATCGGTGTGCGCTGTTTTTTGAAGATGTTGATGATGACAGATGCCAAAGCGTTGAGATGCCCGCGTGATGTTTGCGAGGCGGTGTGTTTATTGGCTAAAAAGTCGGTGATAAATTGCAAATCGGATTCGCCTAAGGGGGTCAATAATGATAAATGATGCAAAACGGTGTGCCATAGATGAAACGGGCGTGTGGTCTCTGCAGCATATTCCTCGCGGATGACCAGCGCCCCATTGACCAGTGCGCGGATGCGTAATTCTTCTAATAACCGCGATTTTCCGACCCCACTTTCGCCCCCAATGAGCCATGCCGAGCCGATGCCACTGAGGGCATCTTGCAAGCCTTGTGTGAGCAACGTCAATTCGGTTTTTCTGCTCACAAATTTGGGTGATTGCAACACACTTTCACGCATGGAATCATCTTCAACAATGGGGGCGGGTAAAAATTGCGATAATTCGCTAATGACCATACTGGCATTGGCTTGTCTGTCTTGGGGAGATTTTGCCAGCAAGCGCAATATAATGTCTTTGAGGGGTTCAGAGACGGGCATTTGGTCGCGGTCTGGCATTATATCAACGATGTCGTTGATGAGTTTTGGCGTGTTGGATAGTTCATACGGGTGTTTTCCTGCAAATAATTCGTATGCCACCACACCCAACGAATATAAATCACTCTGAAAATTAGCTGGCTCACCCTTGATAGCCTCTGGAGACATATATGCCAATGTGCCAGTGGTTTGTTTGGTATTGGTCACTTCAATCGCCAGCCCAAAATCCATGACTTGCAAACCCTTTTTGGCATCTACCAAAATATTGCTTGGTTTGAGGTCGCGGTGCAAAATATTGTGCCGATGCAAATAGACAAGGGCTTGTAGGGTCTGAATGAGCAGGGTGATTTTTTCGGTTTGTGATAAATTGGTGGCATATTCTATGATGCCTTTGGGTTCATGGAGCAAGGACATAGTGTAATGGGCGCGTCCGCTATCAAACCCAAAATCAAGCACTTTGATGATATGTGGATGATGAAGCGATGCCAACACCTGAAACTCGCGTGCCAAGACTTCTCGGCTGAGGTCTATGGTATCTTGCGGTGAGGCGATTATTTTGGCGATTTTTACCCGTTTGAGTGCGACTTTTTGGTTGAGTAATTTATCTACTGCCTGATAGACACTCCCCATGCCACCTTCACCCAATTTTTTGGATAGCTGATAGCGGTGTCCTATCAATATAGCCGATAGTGTGGTGGATGACTCATTTTTCATACTTATTCCTATCGTTCATTGTATCATTGCGGATGATGAGACATTACTTAATGGCGTGCCTAATTTTATTGTAACCCATATTGGTTTGGCATCATTCATCCAATTGGTTATAGGTATCAACACGTTTCAAAAATCGTGTTACACTGTAGATTGTTACTATATATGAAGGAATATGCTATGGGTAAAATTATCAGTGTTTTTCTCTTTTTATTGGCATTGGGGGTATTACCGCTCATTGCCACCGCTCAATCTAGCCCTCCATTCGATTTTCCACAAGCCAGATTAAACGGACTTATTTCTAGCGAAGGCACACGCTATGTCTTTATTTTGCCATACAACAACACTGATGCCCTATATGATTTATCGGTGATGGTAGATTTGCCTTTGGGGACACAACTGATTAGTGCCCAACAAGCCAATACGATGCAGTTTGTAGGTGCATCTGCTACCGAATCGGCATTTCGGCTATATTGGCGTGCTACAGAGATTTTGAGTGGCGAGTTATTTCCGCCATTCGCATTTACTATCATGCAACCACTGACTGATTTTATCCCCGCGACCATCACATGGCGCGATTCATTAGACCAAACACAAACTACAGAAATCATTCTCGCACCAAATACCTTTAATGCCGTTGAGGGTGGGGCATCTTTTAATCCAGAAGCGCCCATTCCCGCCGAGCAATTTACCTTCATCGGCAATTCGGGTGTGGTCATCTATACATCGCAAGAATTGCCAGCCAGCGCCATTACGGTACGCGAAGCGCCAGCAGCAGAAGACCCTCCCGCGGAACTCGGTGATTTTTGGTGGTGTTCTGGGTTAGAGTTACAAGGCGCAAGCGGTGTGACGGTCTATGTGCCACTCCGCAAGCCACTACCGCCCCTCATGCCACTCACGTTATTCGCCCAAATCGGCGGACAATGGCAAATATTGGATGTGCAAGGGTATGTGAGCGCCGACGGATTATATGCTGTTTATGACCATCCGGGTGGCTTGGTATTTACAGGCACAGAAGGCGAAAATAACCCCGTAGAAGCCCCACCCGCGCCACCGCCACCGCCAGATAGCGATGGTGATGGTTTTACGGATGATGTGGATTCCTGCCCCAATGCGGGAGACGCGGGTTTTGGCATAGATGGTAGTGGTTGCCCATTGCCCCCGCCTGATAGCGATAATGACGGATTCCCAGACCCCAATGATGTGTGTCCCACACAAGGGGATGCGGGTTTTGGGTTAGATGCTAGTGGCTGTCCATTGCCACCCCCACCACCACCCCCCGATAGTGACGGTGATGGTCGCCCAGATAATGCCGATTCTTGTCCCAATGAAGGGGATTTGGGATTCGGGATAGATGGTGATGGTTGTGCCGTCCCACAACCTGCTGATAGTGATGCCGATGGTATTCCCGATTTTGGCGATATATGCCCCAATGAAGGAGATTTGGGACTTGGGCTTAACAGCGATGGTTGCCCCATTTTGCCACCACTCGATAGTGATGCCGATGGTATCCCCGATTTTAGCGATGTTTGCCCCAATCAGGGTGACGGTGGATTTGGCTTAACCGCCGATGGATGCCCATTATTGCCATCGCTCACCCCCACATCCGAAATTCCTGCGCCTACAGATATCCCAGCACCCACATTGACCGCGACTACCGCCCCATTGCCAACACCACCACCACCCGCATTGGTGAAATTTGATTTTGCACAATTTACGGTGATTTTTGGCACTACGGCTCAAGCCCAAGTTGAAATTGCAGCGCCAGCCCTTGCCGATGTGCGCGTGCAGATACAACCGCTTGCAGGGGCAAATAATGTTCCATTTCGTTTCGCACCCAGTGAGGTTATCATCTTTGCAGGACAAACATCCGCCAGCTTTGGTGTTTTTGCAGAAGCAAATGTGTCTGGATTTATCACCCTACAAGCGACTTTGCCAGATAACCCCAATTCGCGCCTCATTTCCAATATATTGGTGCAACCACTCACATTGACAGGCATCACGGTGAGTAGCACGACTTTATTACCCGGTCAATTGGTCACAGGCTCTATTCAGATGAGTAGCCCAAGTGAATTTGATACCTCCATTCAATTGGTGAGCAATAGCCCCGATATTTTCCCGAATCCAGTTGTTATGCCTGCGGGTCAGATAAATGCGCCGTTTGAATTTGTCGTTGCCCAACAAATGACCACATCCCAAGCACAGCTTACCGCCAGTTTTGGCGATACTGCCATATTTGGGGGGCAATCGGTGACGAGTGGTGTCTTGGAACTCAAAAGCCAAGTCAATTATGTGGTCACATTTCCAGAGATCATCAGCACCCCTGGCGATTATGTGGGCGAAATTGTGTTATTAGACCCTGTTTTACCCATATCCACAACTTTCCTTTTATCGAGTCCCCGCGCCGATGTGGTCGTTCCCAACGATGCCATATTGCCCGCAGGTACAGACCGCGTGCAATTTTCGTTTACGGTAGCCGATGGTGCGGTATTCAATGAAGAAGTGGCGATAAATGCGCTAGAACTTGCCACTGGTACACTCACATCTGGCTCATTCCGCCTACATACCCTACGGATTCAATCGGTGGCATTTGCCGAATCTACGCTGACCGCAGGCATTCCATCTGTGGCGCGTGTGACACTCAATGCCCCTGTGCCGAGTGGTGTGGCAGAACTCATCATTAGTATGAATAACCCTGATGTTATCCCCAATCTTACTCCGATTGATATTGAGGCAGGTTTGTATGCGGTGCAAATTTCGCAGGGGGAATCTACGGCTCAATTTGATGTGACCGTTGCGCCATCTGCCATAGAGGACTCATCGGTGATATTTGGGGCGATTTTCCCCGCCGATGTTTCTGCCACCGCCAGCGCCGATGTATTGGGTGGTGTGCGGATTTTGAGCCTAGATTTTGGCACACAACCCATTATCCCTGGACGGTCTGCCGTGGGGGTCGTGCGTCTGAATATTCCTGCACCCGCTACTACCCAATTCCGAATTGTGCCACTCGATAGTAGTGCATTCGCATTTACGTTCCCACAAGCGGGATTTATTTTTGCTGGTGCGACATCTGTCTCGGTTAATTTTATCGCCGCAGGCAATTTTACCAATCCGCGTGTCGGATTCCTTGTGCATTTAGCGTCACAGACCCCAACAGAAGGGGTCACTGGCTTTTTTGATATTTCGCCCATCCAAGTGACCAGTGTAGAACTCACGTCACCCATGATTGCCCTAGATACCCCCTCTAGCATCATTGTGCGCTTAAATCAACCATTCCCCACCAACGGCAGTGTGTTTATACAAGCCATAGGGGGTGATGGTTTCTCTACCAATCTTGTTAATGCAACAAGCAATATTATTCCCGCAGGTGCCACAGAAGTGACCATCCCATTGGTGCTATCATCCAATGCGTTTTCAAATAGCGCGATAATTGATACTATCTCCGTGACGCTGAGGGTGTCTTTGGGGGTGAATATTCCTGCGGCGGGTATGATACCCGTAGACACGGTTATTCAGGTGCGCCCATCGCTTATTATTGATACCGTTTCTTCCTCTGGTGGTGGTACGCCCAATACAGCGCCTATTTTTGCCAGTGATGCGACCATGACCAATTTGCTTGTGCGCTTTAGAGGGGCAACATCTACCACAGGCGGTACAATTCGGGTTTCGTCTAGTCATCCAGAATTTGTGATTCCCACCCAAGACACATTTGAAGTGCCACCGAATACGGCACTCGTATCTGTGCCACTCAAACTGATTAACAGTGATTTTGGTCAAAATCAGCAAAGTATTACCTTCACTGTCACCGATGCCAATGGCGCAAATCCCAAGACAGTGGTCATTTCGTTTGTACGACCCAGATTGAATTCTTTCACGATACGAGAAGCAAGAAGTTTTAACAGTGTTTTGGTCACAGAGGGCAGTGTTAGTAGCAACACAAACTTTAGCCTGACATGCGGTAATCCGTGTTATCTACAAGTGGGGTCAAACGGAACGTTTATCTCAAATCGCACCACTGCACCCGGGAATTTCATCACAACAAATGTACCATTTGGGCTTCCGTTTCAGTTTGCGGCTTTCGATGTCAATGAGACCCTCTCCACAACGGTGACGGCGCGTGTTGGGGCAGATGAACGCACCGCCACCTATGAGACTAGCCGAGCCATTGGGTTGACGGGTGGCATTAGCGTGTTACAAGACCCACAGGGACGCAATTATCTTGTAGGAAGTGTGGGTATGAACTCTTCCAGCCAGACGACTGTCTCTGTACATTTACAAAGTAGTTTGCCAAATGTGATTCCGCCTGCATTTTATACCCAAGAGAATAGTGGGTGTACAGTGAGTGGGTCTGGTAGAAATAGCATCCCTATTAGCTCATTTTTTGGGACGACAGGTGCATGGTGCATGGATGTTCGAGAAGAAGCAGTATCACAACCTACATCTGTGACCATCACCATTTTGGCAACGACCACCGAGAGAGGGATGACCCATACCAGTCGCAAATCCTTTACGATTGTAGTATCGCCATTTGGCGCGGTTGGGACACCAACCCCCACGCGCACGCCGATTATTTTGGCGGGTGTAGCCACCCCATTCCCTGCGGTACAAAATTTGGCGCAAAATGTGGTTATCAATATTGCCACTGCCACGCCAGCACCGACCAATACCCTTGCACCCATAGCTACACCGCGTCCGATCGCGCCTGTGGTGCTGAGCCAATTTTCGCCAATATCTATCGCCCCTGCGCCTGTTACGGTGAGTTTGTCGGTCAATGCGACCACACGGCGCGGAACGGCGTCTATTTCTGCTACCCGTACCACCGATTTGGTGATTAACCTCAGTTCATCGAATCGGAATGTGGTGGGCGTGCCGAGTTCTGTCACCATCCCACGCGGGTCGCGTTCTGTCAGCTTTGATTTTACGACAAATACACGGTCTATTATCATCTCACCGACCACCATCCGCATTACAGCCAGTGGGGGAGGGAGTAGCACCAGCGCGAATATCACGCTCAGACGATAATCTTTAGCACCAAAAAGGGCGCAGTATCATATCTGCGCCCTTTTTGGATAAGATTGTGCCTATTTTGTTATGGGCAAATTATAATTTACTCCATGAAGTAACCTTCGCTATGTAATTATAAAAACAGCCCCTATCCCCCCTGCGGACGGCATGGTTGCCTGCGTCCCTACGCCAGAAAGGGGGAGAAAAAACCTTCAACACGGGTATGTAGGGGCTTGCCATGGCAAGCCCTTATGCCCCTCTCCAATTTTTTGGGGAGGGGGTTGGGGG
>Ga0163154_10008584_pt1 | contig 11853 bp, 5 predicted proteins | sample OliLakLV19MP9P1_FD_148649 | JGI IMG/M metagenome (GOLD analysis project Ga0163154, IMG submission 148649) | Freshwater microbial mat bacterial communities from Lake Vanda, McMurdo Dry Valleys, Antarctica - Oligotrophic Lake LV.19.MP9.P1 | ecosystem: Environmental > Aquatic > Freshwater > Lake >... | reverse complement strand
GTTTCTGAAACGCGCCCGATTCGCCATTTGCATCGCGATAACTTCGCAACGTGCTTCCGCGATGCTGGATCGCCCGGCGCAGGACTTGCTTGATCGCGATGTTGAGCTTTCGCGCCTGCTCGGCCGAGATGCGTGAGGCCTTGGTCCTGGGATGAATCCGCGCCGCGAACAGCGCCTCATCGGCATAGATATTCCCAACGCCGGCAAGAATCGACTGATCGAGCAATGCGGTTTTGATCGCCCGAGTCGTGCGGCCCAATCGTCGGGCCAATTCTGGGGTTCTCACTTCCAGAGGCTCGGGCCCGAGTCCCGCTTCGCAGTGCAAATCTTTCCCCATCCAAAAAATTCCCCCAAACCGCCGAGGGTCAGTGAAGCGAATCTGACACCGGTCAAATTGCAGGATCAGATGCGTGTGGGGGAGTCGGGGCGCATCGTCCGACAGGGCGGTGAGTGAACCGCTCATTCCGAGATGAATGTAAAAACGATTGCAGTCATTCAGGGAAAAGACGATGCGTTTGCCCCTGCGCGTGAGATCGGTCACGGAGCGCCCGGCGAGTCGCTGGGCAAGGTCGAGGGTCGCAGGCGTGCAGATATCACTGCGAAAAAGCTCCGCGCGCCGAATGATCGCTCCGCGCACATGAGGTGCGAGCGTATCGACAACGGTTTGAACCTCGGGCAATTCAGGCATCGGCGAAGAAACTCTTTCAATCCGACAACGTCTCAGCTCCAAGCAGGATATAAACAATCGAGCAGTCGGCAGTCAGCGGTGGCGATATACGACTGACAACTGACAACTACAACTAACGAATGGCGACCAACGACCGATCATGCTGACTATAATTGCTTGCAACTTTGCTCTTGCATACAGTGTAGTGGGCGAAGGGCCGGAATCGAGGGCTGTGGTTGGGCCTTGAAGCTTCTTCTCTCGCTTCGCCTTCCCATAGTTCATTCGCTTTTTCTAAGACGGGAGTACGCATGGAGCCGAGCATCGGTCTGGTTCAATCGCAGGCGGTCGATCTTGCGGGTGACGAGTTGGCGTCGGTCGAAAAATTGCAGCAGGGGTATCACAACCTCAAGGCTGAGCTTGGCAAAGTGATCGTCGGGCAGGACGCGGTGATTGAGGAGTTGCTGATCGCGCTATTCTGCAAGGGGCACGCTTTGCTGGTGGGCGTGCCGGGGCTTGCCAAGACGCTGCTCATCTCAACCTTGGCCAAGACGCTGGGGCTGAGTTTCAATCGAATCCAATTCACGCCCGACCTGATGCCATCGGACATCACCGGAACAGAGGTGATCGAAGAGGACAAAAGCAGTGGCACGCGGGCGTTGCGATTTGTCCGTGGACCCGTATTTGCCAATGTTCTGCTGGCCGACGAAATCAACCGAACTCCGCCCAAGACGCAGGCGGCCCTCCTCGAGGCGATGCAGGAACACCAGGTGACGGCCGGCGGAAAGCAGCATCGTTTGCCGCAGCCGTTCTTTGTGCTGGCGACGCAGAACCCGATCGAGCAGGAGGGCACCTATCCGCTGCCCGAGGCGCAGCTCGACCGATTCATGTTCAATATCAATGTGGGATATCCCAGCGAGGACGAGGAATTTCAGATCGTTCGGCTCACCACGCAAGGCCGAAAGATCGACTTGCAGCACGTGCTGTCCGGCGAAGAGGTAATGGCGTTGCAGGAGATCGTTCGCAAGGTGCCGGTCGCCGACCACGTGATTCGATATGCCCTGCAATTCACCCGGCTGACGCGAAAAACGGAAGGGAACGTTCCCGATTTTGTGAACGAGTACGTCGGCTGGGGCGCCGGGCCACGAGCGTCTCAGTTCTTGATTCTTGCGGGCAAAGCGCGGGCGCTGCTGAAAGGTCGATACCACGTATCCACAGAGGACATCCGGCAGGTGGCGCTTCCTGTTTTACGCCATCGCATCGTGACCAATTTCAATGCAGAGGCCGAGGGCATGAAGAGCGACGCGATCGTGAAAAAACTGATCGAGCACATTCCCAAGCAACAATACGATGAACTCGATCGCACCGCCGCCAAAATGCTCCGCGATCAGCCGGCGGCGTGAAAAGGAGGCCTTCATGACACTCGATCAGCTCCGTAACGTTAAATCCAAGGAACCGTTCTCCACGTTTGCCATTCATATGACCGAAGGGGGAAGTTTTTTGATTGACGACCCCGAGTCACTGGTCATTCACCGCGACTGGAACATGGATGCCATCGTGCTGAAGTCGTTAGGTCTGTTTCGCTTTATTTACATGAAAAATGTGACCAGAGTGTCCGGAGGCGGAGGCCTCCCAAAAATGCGCGGACGACGTTCGCGCGGCAACGGTGGCGACGATTAATATGTCAGAATCCACCACCGATTATCGCCGATACCTCGAACCGCGGACGCTGGCGCGGATTTCCTCGCTCGATCTTCGGGCCAGGCTCATCGTCGAAGGCTTGATGACCGGCATGCACCGCTCGCCTTACCAGGGCATCAGCGTCGAATTCGCCCAGCATCGACAATACGTGCCCGGGGATGACATCCGCCACGTCGATTGGAAGCAGTTTGCCAAGACGGACAAGATTTATCTCAAGCAGTATCTGGAGGAGACGAATCTTCACTTGATATGTGTGGTCGATGCGTCCGAGTCGATGGGATATGGGAGCGTGGGGGACAAGGTTGCCGATTCCCAGTCGCCGGTTGCCAGCGGAGGGAAAAGCGGCAACCGGATCACCGGAAACTGGCAACTGACGACGAGTGCACCCACCCCCATCTGGACCAAATACGATCACGCCACCGCCATCGCGGCGTCGCTGGCGTATATGGCGATTCAACAGCAGGATTCAGTGGGTCTGGCGATCTTCGATCAGGCGTTGTCGCGCTATTTCAAGCCCAGCAATTCGCCGGGCCAGTGGAAGGTCGTTGTTTCCGAACTCCAGGTGGTGCCGCGTTGGAATAAGACAAACACCGGCAAAATTCTCGATCAATTAGCTGAGAAATTGCGGCATCGGAGCCTCATCGTCATCCTGTCGGATTTTTTCGATGACATCGAGAGCATCAAAAAAGGGCTTCGGCATCTGCGCTACAAAAAGCATGAAATGATGATTTTTCAGATTCTCGATCCGCAGGAAATCGAGTTTCCTTTCGAGGACGTGACGCTTTTCAAAGGCCTCGAAGAATTGGGCGAACTGTTGACCGAACCGCGCGCGCTGCGCGAAGGATATCTTGAGCAGATGTCCCTCCACACCGAGCAACTGAAAAAAATCTGCCGCGGAATGAACATCGATTTCACGCGGATGAACAGCGGTGAATCACTGGAGGTGGCCCTGAGCGCTTTCCTCGCGAATCGTTCAGCGAGCATCAAGTAGTCGGAAGTCGCCCGTCGGCATGGGTCAGTCTTTGTGATGCGAGTTTGGATTCGCTCACCTGCGCCGTTTGTTGGCCACTGACATCCGGCAACCCGTTAAGCAAGTTTGCGAAATTCAAATGATTGATTCATCGGCGTTAATTTCCGGCGACTGGCAACCGACCACCGTTCATTCGTTTCTCGCCGTCGCGTTCGTCACCCCCGCGCTGTTCATCGCCGGCCTGTCGCTGATCGCAATTCCCATCATTATTCATATTTTGAATCGCCGGCGATTCAAAACGATTCAGTGGGCGGCGATGGAGTTTTTGCTGCGGGCGATGAGAAAGAATCGCAAGCGAATTCGATTCGAGCAATTGATTCTGCTGGCCACGCGTTGCCTCGTGCTGGTGTTTCTGGGGATGGCGCTGGCCAGGCCGGTTGCCTGCAATCAGAGCACGCTGGCCTCGCTGGCGGGCAACCGTTCGGGTCTTCATGTCGTCATCATCGATAACAGTTTGTCGATGTCCTATGCGCTTGATCGGGCCGAAGCCAGGACGCATCTCGATCAGGCAAAAAAAATCGCCAAGCTGCAAATCGCCCGCCTGAATGCCGGTGGCGAATCGGTCGCGCTGATCACCGCCGGTGCGCCCGCCAAGGCGGTGCTGGTGAAGCCGACCTATGACCTCGAGGCCGCGCGCAGCGCGATCGATCGCATCGAGCAGGCGTATGGCGCGACCGACCTCCTTGGCGCGTTCAACCTTGCCGCTGAGATCGCCCGGGAAGATCGCCAGCCGACCCGGCATCTGTATATCTTTTCCGATGCCACGCGCTCCGCCTGGGAGGCGTCGGATGCCGGCGCCATCAAGCAGGCGCTGGTCGATCTGGCGGGGGTTTATCGCCTCACCCATTTATCGATGTCGCGCGGCGTGCAGTGGAATCAGGCAGCGACCTCACTTGAACCTGTGTCGCGACTGGTCACGCGCCTGTCTCATGATTTCACCTCCACCCTTCGAGGCTTCGGGCGCGGGCCGGATCCGATCGTGCAGTGGAAGCTCGACGACGCGACGCTTCCCGGCGCCAACACGTTGCGCCTTGATTTGGATACCCCGCCGGTGACGCAAACTCAGATCAACTTTGGCGCGGGCGGCCCGCACACCGTCTCGGTCAGCGTGGCCAGTGACGATCGCCTGCCCCTGGACAACACGCGCTGGCGGGCGGTGGATGTGGCAGCGGAACTCAAGGTGCTGATTGTCGAAGGTGAGCGCGGCACGAGCGTGCTGGGTGGATCGGCGGCGTTTTTGTCACTCGCGCTCGCGCCGCCGCGCGAAGCGGGCGGGCCGGGCACGCCGGCGCGTAGCAGCAGTTACATCCTGCCCGAAGTCATCAGTGATTTGGAACTCGGCAATCGCGTGCTGAGCGATTATCGCTGCCTGATTCTGGTCGGCGTGTCGCAACTGCAAAGTTCCCTTGCCGACGCCGTGCAAAAATTCGTGCAAGCCGGCGGGACTCTTGTGTTGTTCATGGGCGAGCCGGTCAATGCAGACAACTACAATTCCGTTCTCTTGCCGCGCGGCTTGGTGCCCGGGCGGCTCACTCGACGGATGAGTGTGGCTTCGGATCAAGCCGGCTTCACGTTCGATTTTAAGCCCGAGAATGTCCATCCTTATCTGCAGGCATTTCGCAATCAGGAAAAAAGCGGCCTGGATACCGCCCAGATTTTCACTTATTGGCAAGTCGAATTGAACCCAGAGGCCGGTGCCGAACGCGTGCTGAACTATAAACCCCAACCCGGAATCTCCACCGGCATCGGCGAGGCCATGCGCGAGCCCGACGCCGCCATCACCACGCATTCCCTGGATGCAGGCCGCGTTGTTTTCATCACCACCTCGGCAGGGCCCGAATGGACAACGCTCCCCGCCAAACCAGCGTATCTGACGCTCGTGCATGAGCTGATCTCCAACAGTGTCGACTCCGGCGATGCCTGGCTGAATCGCGTGGTCGGGCAATCCATCGAAATACCCAGCACAATTAAATTGACATCCACGCCGACGCTCTTTGATCCCGCGCAACAACCGATCGCTTTAGAGCCCACGAGCAGCGACGCCGGCGCCGACTATCGCAGTCCGCCGCTGCTGAAGCCAGGCGTGTATACGATCGCAACGGGTGCCCGCCGATATCCCGTCGTGGTGAACGTGCCTGCGGAAGAATCCGACATCCGCACGCTCGATAACCCCGCGCTGAAGGCCGCCATGGGCGACGCCGATGTTGAGCTTTTATCCGACGATTTGCCTGAATTGGCCCAGCGCCAGGACGACCGTTTAGATTTTGGTTGGTCGGTGATGGCGATCGTTCTCGCCCTGGGCGCAGTGGAATGCGTGATGGCGATGCGTTTTGGGCATCATCGCAAATAATCGACAGCGAACGGTGCAGGTTTCAGCGATACTGAAGGCGCGCCTGGCGTACCAACGTCTGCCGACTGCCGTATTCTGCACTGACGACTGTTGACTGCTGACTGCCGACTTCCTTATGCAACGTCTCATTGAAATTCTCCTCGGCCTCGACCCCGGCTTTCTGAATCGCCAGGGGGATTTCTCGATTCGATTCAATCCCACCTGGCCGGGTCAGGAGACAGTGGGCGCGGCGACGTGGAACATCGTGCTGGGCTTGTTGGTCGTCGTGCTGGTGGTCTATGTGTATCGGCGCGAAGGCCGGTCTCAACCGGTGCGGGTTGTCCTTGGCACGCTTCGTGGATTGCTGCTTTTGTTTGTGCTGATGCTGCTGAATCAACCGGTGCTGACGCTGTCACAGGATCGTGTCGAGCCATCTGTCGTGGCAATTCTGATCGATGAAAGCGTGTCGATGCGCGTGCGCGACGTCGGAGAAGCAAGCGATGCTCGCGCGCGACTGTCCGCCATTCTTGATCTGGCGACTGCCAACGATGCACAGTTGTTGCGCGATCTGGCCAAACAGCATGTGGTACGCATTTACACCTTCGACGGTCACGCCGAATCCCTGGGAACGCTCATCAAAACTGTTGAAGACCAGCCAAACCCATCGGTCACCGTGGCCGTCGAGAGTCTCGGGCAGGTGTCGGCCGAGGGTCAAAACACGCAGGTTCTGACGTCGATACAAGATGTCTTGCGCGACTTGCAAGGCCAGCGCCTCGCCGGCGTAGTCGTCTTCACCGACGGCCGCGAAACTCCCGCGCGTGCGCTGGCCGAGCCACTGGCGACGATCAAATCGTTCGGCGTCAAAGTGTTTCCCGTGCCCGTCGGCTCCGACCAGCCCCCTCAAAATATCGCCATCGAATCGATGACGGTGCAGGACAACGCGTTCAAAGGTGACATTGTCACCGTGAAAGTGAATTTGCGCGCGTCGGGATATGAGCCCGGACACGAAGTGACGCTGGTTCTCAAGGATAAAAAGACCGGCGCGCTGCTGGGCGCCCCCGACAGCCCGCGCGAAGTAACTGTGAGTGTGCCTGATTCGGGACTCGTCGAAGCGGAGTTGCAACTCAAGCCCGAGCAGATCGGCACGTTGGACCTGGAGATTGAAGCGCTCCGTCAGCCAGGTGAATTGGATGACGCCGACAACGTTCGCACCGCCCAGATATCCGTGCTCGATGCCCGCATCGCCGTGCTGTATGTCGATGGTTATCCGCGATGGGATTATCGATATCTCAAGAACGAGATGATGCGCGACAAAACGGTGGACATCTCCTGCCTGCTCACCAGCGCCGACGCGACGTTCGCCCAGGAAGGGGACATTCCGATCCGGCGGTTTCCTGAGAGCATTGAAGAGCTGATGGCGTACGACGTGATCCTTTTCGGTGATGTCGATCCACGGCAATTCACCGACGCACAGCTTCAACTGGTCAACGAGTTCGTCAGCAAGCGCGGCGGTGGCTTCGGAATGGTGGCGGGGCCGATGTGGTCGCCGGCAGCGTTTCGGGGGACGAGCATCGAGTCGATCCTGCCGGTGAACATTTCCCGTGTCGAACCGGAGGTGGGCGCGACGATCACCGAGGGATTCCGATCGGTGATCACCACCGTTGGTACGAACTCAGGCATCTTTCGTTTCTTCGGAGATAAGGCCGTCAACGAGCGCTATCTGAAGGAAGATTGGCCGGCAGTTTTTTGGTATGCCAAGGGCGCGACGGTGAAGCGGGGCGTTGGGGAGGCGTACGCCGAGCATCCGATCGATACCGGCCCCGACGGCCGAAAAGCGCCGACGCTCGTCTTAGGGCGTTTTGGCGCGGGTCGGACGATGTTCAGTGCCATCGACGACAGTTGGCGGTGGCGATTTTATACGGGCGAATCGATATTTAACACGTTTTGGGTGCAGCAATTACGTTATCTCGCCAGGAGCAAAAAACTCGGCCAGCGGCGCGTCACGCTGGTGACGGCTCGGCCCACTTACGAACTCGGCGAGCAGGTCAAAATAACCATGCGGGTGCTCGACCCGACGCTGGTTTCGCAACTTCCTGAACAGATTCGCGTCGAAATATCTGAAGGGAGTGTAACAGGCACGACTTTGCCGGCGTCTAATCCAACAGAGGTCGGCACGCTCTACCGCACCGAGATGCTCGTCAGGCAGGAAGGCGAAAACGACCTCTACGAGTTGTCCTATACCGCCGACCGGGTCGGGCAATACGTGTTGCAACTGCCCGCGATTGCGTCGGGAGTGGAGGCGATGCAGGTGCCGATCACCGTGGCAGTACCCAGGCTCGAACTGGCCACCCCGGCAGTGGATCGAACGCTGCTGAGCCGATTGGCGTCGGAAACATTAGGCCAAACGGTGGAATTCTCGCAGGCCGCATCAAAGCTGCCGACGTTGCTTCCGTCAGTGGCTAAGATCATCCCGGTGGAGAGCGCCCAGCCGCTGTGGGATGCGCCGCTTGCGTTAGCGATCTTCGCGGTGCTGATCACGGCGGAGTGGGTGACGCGGAAAATGGCCGGCATGTTGTGATTGTGCGGATGCGAATGGGTGACGACTGGAAATCGCACCAGTGCTTTTTTCCTGGTCGGACAAGCACGCAAGAATGAACGGACGTGATTCATGAATTCTTCAAGCCTTCTGGATTCGCTCAAAACAGTACGTCGTCGGGCCAAGCTGCTGGGAGCGGCTTACGGCTTTGGTCTGGTTTTGGCCGCCTGTGTCGCGGTGGTGTTGGCGGTGGTGTTGGTCGATTTCGTCACCCATCTGCCCGCGCCGCTTCGCTACGTCACGTTGATCGGATCCTTGATCGCTCTGGGCATTGGCATCACGCGTTGGATCGTTCAACCCTTGATTGCCCGCCTCAGTTTGAGCGACGTGGCGGGGCGGGTCGAGCAGGCGTTTCCACAGTTTGACGATAGATTGCGGTCGACTGTTACATTCCTGAATGATCCCCAGCTTGCCGGCGCCGATGCACTGAAACAGCGGGTGATTGCCGAAGCCCACACGATGGCCTCGGCGATCGACTTGCGACGAGCGGTGGTTACCCGGCCCGTGGTGAAGTCGCTCGCCATGGCGCTGGCGGCGGTGGTTCTCGCGGGCGCGCTGGCGGCGACGATCAACCCGAATTACCTGCGTATCGCCCTCACTCGATTTTTCCTGCCCATGCAGCCTGTCGAGTGGCCCAAGCGCTACGAAATTCAGATGATGGGCACCGTCCCCGCCCGGCTCCCTGTGGGGCAGCGCGTCGATCTATCGATGAAGCTCAAGGAAAACAAGAGCACCAAAGCCGTCGTCTACTATCAATTTGGCGGAGGCACGGTTCAGAAAGAATTGATGACCCGCGCCGACGACGGCACGTTCAACGTCTCCCTCGACGCGCGGCCCGCCGACGATGCCGCTCAGTCGAAACTCAACGTGTGGATCGAAGCCGGCGATGATCGCAAAGATCTTCCGCCGATCACCATTGTCCCTCGCCTGCAAATCGTGACGGTTCAGGCGATGGTCACCGCGCCGGATTACGCCGGCGGCGCCAAGACGACTTTCGATCTTTCCCGTTCCCCGGCCCTCATCACGGCGGGTTCGACGGTGGAGCTTGTCGTTCTCTTCAACAAGCAACTCGATCCCGAAAAGCCGCTTGTCATCGAGCCGATCCAGGAAGGCGCCGCGCCGCAAAGTTATTCCTTCGTCGCTGGCGTGTCCGGCCAAGTGACCTCAGCCTCGTTCTCCGCGGACAAGTCGATGCGTTTTCATCTCCGCGCGCACGATGTCGATGGATTTGAGAATGCCGCGCTCGAAGAATTCGAGTTAATTGTCCGGCCGGACCAGAACCCCATCGTGCAAATCGAAACGCCTCGGCGGAGTGAGGATCGCACCCCTGTCGCGATCGTTCCGTTGCAGGGATTGGCGGAGGATGATTTTGACGTGAAATCGCTCAAACTGGTGGTCGAGCGCATGGGGGATAAAAAACTCTGGACGATCGATCTGGTGAAGCTCGGCGAAGCACAGAATGAAGCTAGCTGGCAACCGGTGGATGCCTCGGCGGATCGCAGGCAATTTCGCGTGAACTGGGGATGGGATTTGGCGGCGTTGGAGGGGGCGAATCTCAAAAGCGGGGATGTGCTCGAGTATCACCTGCTGGTTCAGGACAACTATCAGATGGGCGAGCAATTTCATGCGCCCGTCGCCAGCGGGAAGCTGCGGATCACCATCGTCAGCCAGGAGGAACTGGCGGCGAAACTGACTGAAGAACTCCGCAACGTCGCCAACGAGGTTCAGGATATCAAGAATAATCAGACGCGAACCAAGGAAGAAACCGAGGCACTGAAAACCGATACGAAAGACAAACCTGAACTGAACGAGGCCGACAAGCAGGTGACCGGGCGCCTCGCCAATCAGCAATCGACCGCGGCGGCGCAGAGCAAGCAGGTGTCGGGGAAGCTGAACGAGATGCGCAATCGGATGGAGGAAAACAAGCTTGAATCCCAGGAATTGAAAGACATCGCCGGCGACGTGCGCGACGCCATGAACCGCGCGGCCGAGGGCCCGATGAAAGAGGCCGCGAATAAGTTGAACGAGACCAAGGATCAGCCCGCCGATGCTGAGAAGCGTGAGGCGGCGCTGGGTGAGGCGGGCAAGAATCAGGAAGAGGCCGAGAAGCAACTGCAGACGGCGCTGGATCGGATGGGCAGCATCGGAAGTCTTCAGAAGACGATCGGTGACGTCAAGGCGCTGCTCGAAGCCCAGCAGAAATTGACTGCCGACATCGGCGCGATCACCAAGAAGAATCTTGGTAAGAGGCCCGCCGACATGACGCCCGAAGATCGCGACAAGCTGAACAAGCTGGCCGAGGATCAAAAAAATCTCGCCGAAAAAACCGAGAAGACCATTGAGGAGATGAAGAAGGCTTCCGAACAGTTGAGCAAGTCCGATCCGGAATCTGCAGATGCCATGAAGCAGGCGGCACAGAGTGGGCAGTCACAGCAGGTGTCGCAGAATCAACAGAAGGCTTCCAACTCGGCCAAGCAAAATCAACAATCGTCCACGCAATCGGCCCAGAAGCAGGCGGAAATCGGTTTGGAAACCATGTTGGCGCAGTTGCGGGAGGCCGAACGCCACAAGCTGGAGGAGCTGTCAAAAAAGCTTGAAGAGTTGCAGCAACAAATTGCCCTGCTGATCCGCAGGCAGGCGGGGCATAATTTAGACAATCTCACCCTTCAAGGGCCGGAGCGTTTGAAAAAGTTCGGGGCCGAGGCGCAGGACAAACTCGTTGAACTTGCCGAGCGCGACAAAGCCGCGCCGATGGTCGTCCCGCAACTGGGCGCGATGACCAACAGCCAGGAACAAACCGAGCGCAACACGCGCGACCTGGCGACGACTGTCGAGAAGTTGCCGAACGGTTCCGAGCCCGCCACCCATCTCACCCGTGCCGCCGGTCGCATGGAGCGGGCGATTGTGAATCTGCGCGAGAATAAGCTCCCCGATGCATTTGATCCGCCTCAACTGGAAGCACTGGCAGCGTTGCTGGATGCCAAAAGAATCGTTGACGAACAGAAGCAGAAGGTGGATGACAAGCTCACCGAGCAACAGCAGGAATCCATCCGCCAGGCGTATATGCGCATCAAGGCGGACCAGGAAAAGCTCAATGTTGAGACCACGCGCATCGAATCGACCCGTGCGCCGGGTCAAGGCAATCTCAAACGCGAAGATGCCGTCCGCCTGGGTCAACTCCCCGGCGAGCAGGGCGCGCTGGCCGAGCAGATTCGCAAGCTGAGCGAAGACCTGTCGGCGCTTGGTTCGGTCGTCTACGTCTGGGCCAACAAGGATATCGCCACGTCGATGGAGGGCGTGAAGAACGACCTGGGCGCCAGCAAAACCGCCACACCCACGCAGATCGAACAGAAGCGAATTGTGACGCAGTTGGATTCGATGATTCGCAATCTCGCCATCAAGCCCCTGGATAAAAAATTCGAGCAACCCAAAGGCGGCGGCGGCGGGGGTGAAGGCCAGCCCGGTGCCAGCCCGTTGCCCAGCGAGGCGGAGCTGCGATTGCTCAAGGAGCTTCAACTGGCGGTCAATGATGC
>Ga0163154_10008582_pt1 | contig 11855 bp, 10 predicted proteins | sample OliLakLV19MP9P1_FD_148649 | JGI IMG/M metagenome (GOLD analysis project Ga0163154, IMG submission 148649) | Freshwater microbial mat bacterial communities from Lake Vanda, McMurdo Dry Valleys, Antarctica - Oligotrophic Lake LV.19.MP9.P1 | ecosystem: Environmental > Aquatic > Freshwater > Lake >... | reverse complement strand
CCGGCGCTGCGCCAGGCCCTCACCGAGAGCGCCGCCGACAAGGCGCAGTGCGCCCTCCTCCACTTGAACCTGACCAACGAAGAGATCGTCAAGCGCTGTCTGCAGGAGGGCGCGACCGACGACATCCGCCGCATCCTCGCCCTCGTAGCCACGGCTCGCGAGGAGGCCGCAGCGGCTGGCCTGGTCGCCGCAGCACGGCAGCGTGACATCGACCACAAGGCCGGCATCTGCAGGCCCGAGAAGAACCCCGCGCCGTGACACGAAGGTGCTTCGGCCACATCCCGGACACGGACGCCGACGTCGAGGAGGACCTCCGCGACCGCCACGTCGGTGGACTCATCGGCGCGAGCGTGTCGGAGCTTCCCGCGAGCGTCGACTACTCGGCGTTCCTCCCGAGCGTTCCCGACCAGGGTGGAAGTAGCGCGTGCGTCGGCTTCGCGTTTGCCACGGCCATCTACCTCCGAGCCAAACTCGCAGGCCACCCCATCGACCGCCCGAGCGCGAAGGGGATTTACGACGTCGCAAGGCTTACGGACGCGCGAAACGTCCTGATCGACGACGGATGCCGACCTCGCGCGGCCATCGACGGCCTCCAGACCTTCGGGATGGTCTCCGAGACGCGATGGCCGCTCACCCCTACAAACGTGAACGACCTCCCGCCGCTCGACGTTTTCCAGCACGGCCTCGGCGCCATGATCGCGAACTACTACCGCATCGGAGGCGGCGACGTCGCCACGCTCGTGCGGAGCGCCCTGGCGAAGGGGTTCTTGCCGTTCTTTGCGATGCCCGTCGACAACGCGTTCGTGAAGATGAACGGGGCCGGTCCGTACAACAACCTGACGGGCCCGGCCCTGGGTTCGCACGCCATGTGCCTCGTCGGCTACGACGCAGACACGTTCCTCATCGCGAACAGCTGGTCTGCGTCCTGGGGCGCCGCGGGTTTCGCCCGCATCACTTCCGCGGGTCTCAACACGCTCGCGCGCGACGTGATCGTCCCCACAACCTCCCCCCTGAAAGTAACCTGATGAAGCTTGTCGTCGCCGCGCTCGTGCTCTCGACGCTCGGTCTGCTGAGCTGCCGGCTGGACCCCGCGAAGGTGCCGCCATGCTCCGGACGAGAGACGTTTCCAGATCCTTGCGCGGCCGCACTGCGCGATGCGGGAGCTGGCTGATGCGACGTCTCGCGCTCGCGCTCCTCGTCGCGTGCTCACCGCCTGGTCCCGTGACCCCGGATGCCGACTGGCCGAGCTCGCCGGAGGGGGCATGCGCGAATCTCGAGCGCTTGTCGTGTCCGGAGTCGCATCCTGCGGTTGATGGAACCTCGTGCCCGACGGTCGTCCGCCGCGCCCAGCGACTCGTCGACATGAACCTCTTGTGCGTGTCGCGCGCTGGCGATCTGAGCGCCCTCCGCGCTTGCGCGACGGTCCGGTGCCGCAATTGAATCCGCGCGTCGCCCACGTCGCGCTCCTCATCGTCGGCGTCGGAACGCTGGCCTTTCTGATCTTCCTCGTGCTCCTCGGCGGGTGCCGCGCGTCGGTCAGATGAGACGTCGTCTCACTTGCAACTCAAGTTGCGATAGCCGTTTAGCGCTGCTAGAGGTGACAGGTGACCGCGACTGGCGACAGCGAAGCGCTCCGAGCTCGCGTCCGCGTGGCGGTCGGCGATCGTGGCGCCAGCGCCGTCGCCCGCCAGCTCGGCGTGAGCCGGGGCGGTCTGCTCTCCTACCTCAACGGGACGTGCCAAGCGGGCACGGAGGCTCTCATTCGAGAGCACGCCTCGTCCCTCACAACCGAAAGCGGAACGTCGCAATGAGTGCCACCAGGGCGAACGTCTCCGCCTGCTTCATCGTCCGCGACGACGAGGCTTCCGGTCTTCTGGAGGATTGCTTCGAATCCATCCGACCGCACGTCGCCGAGATCGTGGTGGTCGACACCGGATCAAAGGACGGAACGCCAGCGATCGCGAAGAAGTACGCGGACATCTTCGAAGTCTTCACCGACTGCAACAACCCAGAGACGGGCGAGATCACCGACTTCTCACTGGCGCGAAACCGCTCTTTCGACCTCGCGACCCAGCCTTGGGTCATGTGGATGGACTCCGACGACATCCTCGCAGGCGGCGAGCACATCAAGCGCCTGGTCGAGTTCGGGGAGCACAATCGCAAGGCCCAGCCCGACGGTATCGAACGCGACTGGTGCTACCTCTTCCCCTACGAGTACATCTACTCACCCTCGGGCCAGTGCGTCTGCGTCCACTACCGCGAGCGCCTGATTTCACGTCGCGGTTCCATGCGCTGGGTGAACCCGGTGCACGAGGTGATGATCCCGCAGGATCGCTCGAACCTTATCCTCGTCCCGAACGACGACGTTGTCTTCAAACACCAGCGACAGCGGAGCAAGAAGCCCGCGTCATCGCAGCAAGGACGGAACCTCCGCATCCTGCAGAAGTTCGTGGAGCAGGACGGCTGCGAGGACGCGCGCCAGTTCTATTACCTCGGCCTCGAGTACGCGAACGCGGGTAATCGCGAAAAGGCGATCCACTGGCTCACGAAGTATTACGGCGTCTCGGGCTGGGAGGACGAGAAGACCATGGCGGCGATGAAGCTCGCCGACATCTTCTACGCCAACAGCCAGCACGACGAGGGCATCGAGTGGGCGTTCCGCGCCATCAAAACCAAGGAGGACTGGGGTGAGGGGTACTTCGCGCTCGCGCGCGGATTCTACAACCTCGCCATCCAGGGCCCCAAGGGCGGCGATGTCCGCCGTAACTGGGAGAAGTGCGCGCGTCACGCACGCGCTGGGCTCGCGCTGCCGCCGACCAGAACGATGCTCTTCGTCAACCCGCTCGAGCGGCTCGTCGACGTTCACGTCTTCCTCACGATGGCCTGCTCCCAGCTCGGCGACGCAGCGTCCGCACTCCTGCACGCAGAGGAGGCCAAGAAGGCCTCCCCAAGCGACCCGAACCTAGAATACAACCTTCGCAACTTCCGGCGCGTCGTAGCGAAGAACGACGCGCTGGCTGCACTCGACCGGCTCGTCGCCGCCGAAGCCATCCCCACATCGACGCGCGACGAGATCGCGAAGGCCCTTGGCGGCGAAGGATCCACGATCGACGGATGGCCACGCTACGAACGACCGGCGAACTATCCGCGCGGCGTCGAGGCAAAGCACTTCCCACTCGCGCGAGAGACCCCGCACGCGCGCGCGTTCGCGCTCCCTCAGGCGAGCGAAATCGACGATCTGCCAATCGTCATGACCGACGAACAGGTCGAAGCGGCCACGATTCTTCTCTGGAAAGAATACATTCTCCACGACGAGATTCTCGCCGCCCTCCGCTTGGTGGAGGATGCCCCGTACCGCGCGAAGCATTCACCGACCGTCGAGGCCGCGGCGGCGCGAACGCGACGCATGATGGTCTGGATGGACGACGCTGCGACGGAGCAGAAGTTCAACGGCCCCGAAGACGCAACCATCGAGAACGGGATCCCGCTTCCCCTGCCACTCACTGCGCAGCTCCTGGACCGCTCGGAACTCGCCCTATGCGCGCTGAGGAAGGGAGACAAGATCCTCGACCTCGGCTGCTTCGACGGAGGCATCATCAACCGATGGGCCCTCGCCGGATACGACGTCACGGGCGTCGACCTCTGCAAGAACTCAATCGCAATGGCGGCACGGAAGGCTGATGAGTTCAACACGGGGGCGAAGTTCATCCTCTCGCACTTCGCCGACCTTCAGCTTCCTGAGCTCTTCGACGTCGTCACGACCACGGACACCTACGAACACGTTCGCGACCACGTGAAGGACATGATCGTCCCCGCCCGCCGCGCGCTGAAGCCCGACGGCCGCATGGTCGTCGTCACGCCGCACGGATCCTGGATGCGCGGCGTCTATGTCGACTGGGCGCATCCCTGGCGCTGGGCGCCGGAGGAAGGCCGCACGTGGAACTGCGACCTGCCGCACGCGCACCTCGTCGCGCCCACGCCGTGGAGCGTGGCAAAGCACTTTCAGAGCGACGGCTGGTGGGTGAAGGACTCCTACGTCGTCCTCAGCCAGTCGGCTCACGACGTCGAAGGCCAGGGCAACGTCTATACGGAGGCCCAGCTCAAGGGCCCCGTATGCATCGACGGCGCGCCACTCGACATCGTCTTTGCCTGCGGCGACGCATGGCAAGCGTGGAACCCCGACATCATGCGGCACGAGGGGATTGGCGGCTCGGAGACGATGGTGGTCCACATGGCCCAGCGCCTCGCTGCCCGCGGGCACCGCGTCCGCGTCTTCACCAGCACGGGCAAGCATGGCGACGGCATCTTCGACGGCGTCGAGTACCGGCAGACCGCCCACCTCGCCAACGTGAGCGCCTGCGACGTCCTAGTCGGCTGGCGCAACGCCGAGCTCGTGGCCTCCCCCATCTCCGCGAAGGCCCGCCTTCTCTGGGTGCACGACGTGTGGGCGAGCAACGGCTCGCACCGGAACTTGCTCCAGGGAGATCGCGTGCTCGCCCTCTCCGAGTGGCACCGCAGCTTCGTCATGGCCCACCACAACCTCTCAGCCAAGCACGTCACGCAAACGCGCAACGGGATCGACCTCTCCCGTTTCGATCACGCTGTTGCGCGGAACCCGCACAAGGCTGTCTACTCCTCGAGCCCAGACCGAGCGCTGCCCGTCCTCCTCCAGGTGTGGCCGGAGATCCGTAAGCGCGTCCCTGACGCCGAGCTCCACGTCTTCTACGGCTTCTTCAACTGGCGGAAGATCGCTGAGCAGCGCAAAGACCAGGATCAGCTGACCGCAATCGACTTCCTCGAGAAGAAGATGGTCGAGCTCGCCGAGCAGGGGGTCCACTACCGCGGAAAGGTCGACCAAAAGACCCTGGCAGTGGAGTTCCTCTCCGCGGGCGTCTGGGCAAACCCAACCTGGTTCTCGGAGACGAGCTGCATTTCCGCTATGGAAGCCCAGGCCGCCGGCCTCCGCTGCGTCACCTCTTCGATCGCCGCACTGAACGAGACCGTCGCCGACTACGGCGTACTCCTCACCGGCGACTGGCTATCCGCCGAGTACCAAGCGCAGTTCGTCGAAGAGACCGTCCGCGCCATGACCGCGGCCGATGGTGAATGGAAGTGGACCCGCGCGGAAATCCAGGAGCGCGCCCGTCGCGACTTCGGCCTCGACGCGCTCGCGCACGACTGGGTGCGCATGATGCGCGGCGTCATCGTGGATCTACAGACCGCTCCGCTCGTGCCCTACCAACCACGCGCCGATTTCAAGCGGGAGGCTGCGTAATGCGCATCGCCTTCCTCTACGGCAGATTCTCGCTCGGCCAGCGGCCGCTCGACTTCGACAATCTCTACACCGCACCGCGCGGCCTCACCGGTTCCGAGATCTCGTGTCTCGAGTACGCCCTCGCGATGAAGGACCGCGGCCACGAGGTCCTGCTCGTCGTCGGCCAGGACATGGAGCCGCGCGACTGGCGCGGCATCAAGGTCACCCCGGCGAAGACCCCGCGCATTGTCGACGGCTGCGATGCCGTTTGCTCGTGGAACGAACCGGACATGTTTCGTGAGCTCACCCCCGGCCCGATCCGGCTCATGAACCAGCAGCTCAACGACTTCGCCTACTGCCAACCAGGCTGGGCCGAGGACGTCGACATCGTCACCAGCCCGAGCGCGCACCACCTGGAGTTCCTGCGAAAGCAGGCGCCTGACGTGCGCGCGTGGGACGTACTGCCGAACGGCTGCGACCCCACGCAGTACGAGGAAGAGCACCGCGTACCAGGCCGCGTCATCTGGGCGTCGAGCGCGGACCGAGGACTGCACCGATTGCTCGAGGCGTGGCCCACCATCAAGGCCCGGGTGGCGAACGCCTCGCTCCGGTGCTTCTACAACTTCCAACCCGCCAACTTCGACGAGTTCGAGACGACCGGCCCCAACGTACACCCCGATCTCCTCGAGATCGCCCAGCGCAAACGCTACATCCAGTACGCCACTGATCGCCTCCGAGACCCGAAGTGGGACGTGCAACATGTCGGCTCCATTGGCCGTACGCGCATGCGGATGGAGTTCGAGCACGCGATGGTGCTCGGGTATCCGTGCGACACCATCCGGTACACCGAAGGATTCTCGGTCACGTCGCTCGAGGCCTGCGCGTCCGGCACCCTCCCCGTGCTGACCGACATCGACTCGCTCGGGCACATCTATGGCGATGCGGCACCGATGGTGCGACTCGCTGGCAAGTCGCTCGACGCCGAGCACATGAGCGCGTTCACCGATCTCGTAGTGCGCGGACTCACCGATGAAGCCTGGCGCACCGAACACGTAGCAAAGTGCAAGGCACTCGCCGCAAAGCACGCGTGGCCCGTCCTCGCGGAACGTCTGGAAACGATCCTCACGACGGCTCTCGCAGCGCGCAAGAGCAGGACGAGCAAAACGAAGACCCAAAACACCACGACGGAGGCTGTGGCCGAATGACGATCACGAACGGCGCGTACACGCAGGCAGTGGATGAGGGACGGTTCCCAACAGACTCGAGCGTCCCGCTCGATCCTCCGTTCGTGAACGAGAACGGATCGATCCAGAACCTTCTCCTGAATGGATGCCAGAGCGTCGCCGCCATCACCAGCCGGAAGGGCGCGGTGAGAGCCAACCACGTGCATCGCACGGACCACCACTACGCGTATGTGGCAAGCGGGCGCGTTCTCTACTTCGAGCGCGCCGTGGGCTCCGCCGAGATCCCTCAACCGAAGTCCTACGGGCCGGGCGAGATGTTCTTCACGCCGCCGATGCGAGAGCACGCCATGCTTTTCGCGGAGGAAACGACCATCCTGACCTTCGCCAAGAGGGTCCGCAGCCACGTTGAGCACGAGACCGACGTGATGCGCGTCGAATTCATCACCCCCGAAATCGCGCGCGAGTACGTTCGGTGACCTACCGCGTCCGCGAAGACTGCCGGCTTTGCGGATCGTCGTCGCTGACGAAGGTGCTGGAGCTCCCGAAGACGCCTCTGGCGAACGAGTTTCCAGCCGCGCCGAACGTCGATCAGGAGAAGTTCCCGCTCTGGCTCGCGGCGTGCGGCGCTTGCGCCCACGTACAGCTCCCGGTGGTGGTCGATCCGGAGCGCCTGTTTCGTGAGTACGTCTACGTATCCGGCACGAGCCCGGTCTTCGTCGAGCACTTCCGGAAGTACGCGGCCGAGCTGGCCGCGTACTACTGGCTCCCGGATCGGCTGGTGGTCGAGATCGGAAGCAACGACGGCACGCTCCTCCAGTTTCTGAAGTCGGCGGGTGCGAAAGTGCTGGGGATCGACCCCGCAACCAAGATCGCCGAGGCCGCCTCCGCCTCCGGTGTCGAGACGTGGCCGACGTTCTTCGACAATCAGACAGTCGACACCATCCTGGCGCGCCACGGTCGTGCGTCGCTCGTCGTCGCGAACAACGTCTTTGCCCACGCGGACGACCTGCCCGGCATCGCACGTGCGGTACAGCGCCTCCTCAATCCTGAGGGCGTGTTCGTGTTCGAGGTCTCCTACCTAGCTGACGTCATCAAGGGCACGCTGTTCGACACCATCTACCACGAGCACATCTCCTATCACGCGCTCGCCCCGCTCATCCCCATGTTCGCCTCACTGGGGATGAGCGTTGTGGACGCCAAGCGCGTGGACACGCACGGCGGCTCTATCCGGGTGACCGTCTCGGCAGAACGGGACGTCCCCGCCGAGGCGAGCGTGGAAGCCCTACTGCTCGAGGAGTTCGAGATGGGCCTGACGCCAGGCCGTGGCGACGTCATGCGGGAAACGTTCGGTACGCTTGCGCAGGCCATCGCAACCCGGAAACGCGGGGTTCGGTCCGTTCTTGGCGATGCACGCGCCGCCGGCAAACGCGTGGCGGGATACGGCGCTCCGGCGAAGGCAACAACGCTGCTCCATGCCTTCGGGCTCGAGATCGGTGGGATCGACTTCGTGGTGGACGACAGCCCCCACAAGCAGGGGCGCTACCTCCCGGGAACATCCATCCCCATACTTCCCAGCTCCGCCATTGGCGAGCGGAAGCCGGACGTCATCGTGGTGCTCGCCTGGAACTTCGCCGCGAGCATACTCGAGAAGCTCGCCTCATTCAGGGAGGCGGGCGGTGTGGTCGTCGTCCCGCTCCCGGACCTCACCATCTACTGAAACGGAGCCTCGCTGCATGCTTCTCAGCTCGGACATCGACGAGATCGTGGAGACCCTCGGACCGGCGTTTTGGGAGCGATTCGCGGGCAAGCGCGTCCTCCTGACGGGCGCCCGCGGATTCCTTGGGCGCTACTTCACAGCGGTCTTCGTGCGTGCGAACGAACTCGCTCCCTGCCTGGGCCGGCGACCGGTGGAGGTGGTCGCGCTGGACAACCTGATCGCGTCCGGCGCAGCGGGGGCGGACATCCAGCCCGCGCGCAACGTCGCGTTCGTGAATCACGACGTGATCGAGCCGTTCCATCCCGAGCGTCCCGTCGACTTCATCCTGCACGCGGCCGGGATCGCGAGCCCGTTCTGGTACCGCAAGTTTCCGGTCGAGACCTACCGGGTTGCCATCGACGGCACGCGAAACATGCTCGAACTTGCGCGCAAGAACACGTCCACGCGGCTCGTGTACTTTTCGTCGAGCGAGATCTACGGCGACCCGGACCCGGGACACGTGCCGACGAGCGAGGACTACAAGGGGTATGTGGCGTGCTTGGGCCCGCGGGCCTGTTACGACTCCTCGAAGCGCATGGCCGAGACGATGGTGCAGGTGCACCACGAGCAGCACGGCGTCGCCGCGTGCATCGTCCGCCCTTTCAACGTGTACGGCCCCGGCATGCAGCCCACCGACTACCGGGTGCTCCCGAACTTCGCCGCGCGTTGGGTGGACGGACAACCGCTTCACGTCTACGGAACCGGCCTCCAGACGCGGACGTTTTGCTACGTCACCGACGCCATTCGCGGTTTCCTTCAGGTGCTCGTCGATGGTCACGCGGGCGAGCCGTACAACGTCGGCAACCCGACGCCTGAGATCGCAATGCGCGACCTCGCGATCATGGTCGGGCGCATCACCGGGCAAGATGTCGGTTTCGACACGGTCGATCACCCCGACACGTACCCCGCCGACGAACCGCAGCGCCGATGCCCGGACATCACCAAGGCGACTGCGCACGTGGGGTACGCGCCGCGCATCACGCTTCAGGACGGCCTCGGTCGGTTCTTCGGGTGGGCGGACCATGCGTTCCGAGAGATTGGCCGGAAGGCCGCGTGATCCACCTCGCTCTCATCGGCTGCGGGGGGTGGGGGTGGAACTACATCCCCGCCGCGTCCCAATCGAAGAACTGCGAGGTCACGCACGTGGCGGGGGCGTCCGTCCAGCGGCCGCTCCCCGGGGAGGACCGCAAACTCAAGCAGATCGCCTCGCGCGACTGGCGCACGCTCCTCGCCGCGCCCGTCGACGCGTTCATCGTGGCGACGCCACCGGACTCCCACGAAGAGATTTGCACGACACTCCTCGCCGCGGGCCGCGCCGTCATGGTCGAGAAGCCGCTCGCGCTCACAGTGCGGGCGGCCAATGCGATCGTGGAAGCGTCCACGAAGAGCGGGGCGGTGCTGCTCGTGAACCACCAGCACCTGTTCGCGCCGGCGTACGAGACCCTGCGCGACATGGTTCACGGCGGTCCGCTTTGGGCGGTTCGTTCCGAGGCAGGCGGCTCTGGGCCGCACAGGGCGTACTCCGCGCTTTGGGATTACGGCCCGCACGACGTGGCGATGTCGCTCGGCCTCGCGCGCGGTCCGGTGTCGGTGCGGGATGCGAAGAAGCATGGGAACACCTTCGTGGTGGACCTCTCGCTGGGCACTTCGATCGCGCACGTGACGGTATCCACATCGATGCGACAGCGCCGACGCTCCTTCTGGGCCGCCGGCCCGCTGCTCGTCGCGAGGTACGACGCCCTTGCCGAGAACCAGCTCACGAACCACGGGGCGCCGGTGGCAGTGGACCCTGAACGCCCGCTCCAGCGGGCCGTGCGCCTCTTTGCCGAGGCCGTAAAGACCGGCAAGACGGACTGGCGCTTTGGCCACTTTGGTGCGGAGGTCGTGCGCCTTCTCGAGGATGCCGACAGGAAGATTCAGGAGGCGCCGTAATGTCCACGATCAAGACTCAGATCTCCGTCAAGTCATCCGGCGATGGCGTCGTCGATGAGAGCGAGTGGAAGCCCACACTCCTCACGAACACCGTGGGCCCAGCCATCGGCGCCTACAAGCAGCTGCTCGCCACGGGCGGCAACGAGCTCGCGGTGCCGACGGGTGCGATGGGCATGGTCATCATGCCGCCCGCGGCGAGCACCGCCGTACTCAAACTGAAGGGCGGATCCGGCGGTGGAACCGGGTTTGCGCTCCGCTCGGGGTACGCCACCGCTCTCCCTCTCCCGACCGGGACGGTGAGTGTTCACGTCGACTCATCGGTTCAAGAGTCCGTCTACATCCACTGGGGCTGATACCGCAATGCGACTCACAATCTTTGGGGCAGGGTACGTCGGGCTGGTAACGGGCGCGGGGCTCTCGGACCTCGGCCACGACGTGCTCGTGTTCGACATCGACGAGGAGAAGATCCGCAAGCTCGAAGGTGGCCACGTGCCGATCTACGAGCCCGGGCTCGGCGACCTCATTGCTCGGAACCGGAAGCAGGGCCGCTTGCGGTTCGCCTCGAAGCTCGAGCCCCTCGACGACGTGGATGCGTACTTCATCGCGGTCGGAACGCCGCCCGCACCCGACGGCTCGGCCGACCTCACGGCGGTGATGAGCGTCGCGAACATGATCGCGAAGACGGCGACGACCTCCGCTCTCGTCGTTGTCAAGAGCACGGTCCCGGTGGGCACGTGCGACGCCGTGCAGCTCCGGCTGCGCGAGTCAGCCGTCTCGCTCGAGGTCGTCTCGAACCCCGAGTTTCTGAAGGAGGGGGAGGCGGTCAACGACTTCTTCAAGCCCGACCGCGTGGTGGTCGGTGTGAGCAGCGCTTCGGCGTCGGCCCGAATGCGGGAGCTCTACGCCCCACTCCAGCTCTCTGGCGAGCGTCCGATGATCGTCACGGACCCACGCTCGAGTGAACTGATCAAGTACGCGGCGAACACGATGTTGGCCGTCCGGATCTCGTTCATGAACGAGCTTGCTCGGCTCTGTGACGCCGCGCACGCCAACATCCACGCGGTGCGGCTCGGGGTCGGCGCTGACTCGCGCATCGGGAAGAAGTTTCTCTACGCGGGCCCTGGCTACGGTGGGTCCTGCTTCCCCAAGGACGTCCAGGCTCTGGCCGCCCTCGGCCGTTCGCACGGCCTCACCCTCCGTCTGGCTGAGGCGGCGCACACCGCCAACGAAGAGCAATCGCAGTACCTCGCGGACGTCATCGGCCGCGCGCTGGGCGCCAACCTCGCTGGTAAGCGGGTGGCCATATGGGGGCTCGCGTTCAAGCCGGAGACGGACGACGTTCGCGAGTCGCCCGCGATCAAGCTCACGCGCGCGCTTCTCGCCGCCGGGGCCCTGGTGGTCGGCCACGACCCCGAGGCGGGCCCGAACTTCCGCCGAGAGTTCGCGATCGACGACCGGGTGCGCGTCGCCGAGCGCGACTACGACGCTCTCGACGGCGCCCACGCTCTCGTCCTTCTCACCGAGTGGCGCAGCTACCGCGCACCGAACTTCGCCGAGATCCGCCGTCGAATGGCCGGAGGCTCGCCGCTCGTGTTCGACGCACGCAACGTCTGGCGACCCGAGTTCGCGACCGCCGCCGGCCTCGCCTATCGCGGCATTGGCGCTGGGGCGAAGGCGACCTCGTTCGTCTAGCGTGACGGCCATGGTCTGCAGTCGGTGATCAATCCCG
>Ga0163154_10008580_pt1 | contig 11856 bp, 9 predicted proteins | sample OliLakLV19MP9P1_FD_148649 | JGI IMG/M metagenome (GOLD analysis project Ga0163154, IMG submission 148649) | Freshwater microbial mat bacterial communities from Lake Vanda, McMurdo Dry Valleys, Antarctica - Oligotrophic Lake LV.19.MP9.P1 | ecosystem: Environmental > Aquatic > Freshwater > Lake >... | reverse complement strand
AAAGGATGCCCCGGGTAAGGCACGCTCGCAAACAGGGCGCTGATCTCCTTCTCGCGCTCGATCATCCAACCAATGCCGCGCGCCGCGTTTTGCAGTAGGCCAGGGGCATCCTTTCCCTTGCCAGCAGCGCCAGGCGCGGTTTCGTTCTCGCTCGCGGCGACCTTCTGAGCAAGATTGCTCGAAACGCGGCTGGCAGATGCGCTGAAGGCGGCGCTCATGACGGTTTCTTCGGAGCGGGCATCGGCAACGTCGTGTCCGGATCGAAACCGGCTGCGACGGGTGGCGCCTGAAACGGCAAGGCGCCGCCTGTGTTGAGCCTGGGATCCGCGATCATGGTCGAATCAGGGTCGTTGACGGGCCGGACCGGCGGCGCGGCCACCGCAGCAGGCGGGGGCGGCTTCGGCGCTTCCCCCTGACGAAACGGCAGCACCACGTTCGGCAAGTAGGCCCGCATCATCACCGTCTCGTCCGGATTCGCGGGCGCACTCGGTGATGGCGCAGCCGCCGTGTCTACCTTGCGGCCATAGGTCGCTCGCACGTCATCGAACGACGGGTTCTGCTCAGCGAGCTTCGCTTTGGCGAGCCCGAGCTCGGCCGCGAATCGGGAGCTGGGCTCTGCGTTGCCGCTTCGCATGGCGACAGTGATTACGCCCAGGTGCTCCCGCTGCGCGCGGCTGAATTGTGCGTCACTGACACCAAGCGCTTCCAGCACGTCTGCGGGGCGCTCTTTGGCGAAGTGCGCAAGGTACGCCGTCACCCACGCGAAGCGCTCCATCGTCATGTTCGCGGCGGTATCTGTTGAAGTGCTCATGTCGTTCAATTGATGGCGACGATGGCACCCGTGATGTTCACCATGGCGCTGCCCGCGACGTTGACGATGGGTGCCTCCACTTGCACCAGCCCTTGGCCGGCAAGAATCACCTTTGGCGCCATGATCGTGACGCTACCGCCGGCGCCAACCTCGATCGTAGCGCCAGCCCCAATCGTGACGGCAAGGCCATCGACAACGGTGTGGCCTCCAGAGATCAACGACGCAACAGCACCTGCAACGACCGCAGCGGTCGGCGCACTCATCGTCGCTTGGAGGCCCCCCTCAAGGACCACGGTCGGTGCCTTTCCCGAAATGACTCCCACACCCTCCATCGCGATGACGGGAGCCTTCATGTCGATCGAGCTCGAACCGTTGACAACGATGCCTGTTCCTTGAACGCCGATTGGTCCTGACTTCACAGCCAGAATCGCGCTGCTGATCGTCTGGTGGGTCGCGACGGCAATGGACTGGCTCGCCCCAATCGTCACATTCTGTGACATGCCGATATTGACCGACTGGAGTCCCGAGATGTCGATCGTCTCGGAGCCGTCGACCTTGTGCGTGTGAAAGCCCTTCACGTAGTCGCTGGAGTTGCCGTAGACCGACTCGGAGGCGTTCTCGCCCACCGTTTTCGTTGCGTGGCGGTTCACGTGCTCGTTCATGTCGAGCTGGGCCGACAGCTCCAGCAGCTCTTGACCGGCGAGGTCTTCCATCATGATGTGGTTGGCGCCCTCGGCGTTCGGCGTCGACCGGCTCTTCCAGATCGAGCGCGTCTTTTCGGCTGGTAGATTGAGCGGAGCAGGCGCGACCTTGTTGTGCACGCGGCCAATGATTAGCGGCTCGTCGGGGTCGCCGTCCAGGTAGCTCACGACCACCTCATCGCCAATACGCGGGACCGTCATCAATCCGTAGCCAGGACCCGCCCACGCCTGTGAGACGCGAATGCGTCGCGTCGGCGCACCGTGCCGGATGCCGCGCCTGTCCCAGTGGAAGACGACCTTGACGCGCCCTTGATCGTCGACGTCGATCTCTTCGCCTTGCTCGCCGACTACAAAGGCCGTTTGGGTGCTCCAGATGCGCGGCTTTGCGAGGCGAGCGGGACGGAACGGGGCGCTCGCCTTGGAGACAGTCAGGCGGCTTTCTGTTCGTCGTGAGTCTTCAACTTGCGTAACGCGGGTGTCGCTCGAGAGCACCACCAGCGCCTCGTGAAGCTCAGCACGCGGAGCATCGTCGATGGTCAGCTCAGCTCCCGCTGGCAACGCGAAGCTGGCCAGCACCTGCGCAGTAGAGGCTCTGGTCCGTAGCTCTTCGAGGATGCGCTTCGCCAACGACTTCGGGTTGCCTTCCGCTTTCGCGTCTCCGATCTCGACCTCGAACAACTCGAGCGCATGCTCTGGTTTCCGTGGCGCATCGGCGAGCAACTGCGCGGAAAGATCGAGCTCCGGGCGCTCGTAGTCGTAGTCGCGCAGCGTCACCTTGCCGGGACGAATGCGCGCGGACGCGTGTGCAAAGTGAACGTGCGGCTCACCCTCTATGCGGCCCTCGAGCGGTCGATACGGAACCCTGGCCTGCGGCGTCGCTGCCGACGCCAGGTCGTCGAAGAACACCGGTGAGCTCGCCTGCTCGTGATCGAAGAAGAAGCCGACGCCAACTTCGGCCAGCAGCCGCTGCATGAAGCCGAGGTCGCGCTCTCCGTACTGCACTGTGTATTCGCGGGAATCGTAGGACCCCAGCTTGAGGATGGGCGGCTGGCCTGCGCTGGCAGCCACCGCTTGCGCAATCTCGACCAGGCTCTTGTTCTGCGTGATGTGGTGGCCAGTGCGGTACGCGAGCAGCGCGAGCGGCGGGACGACCCTCACGAAGTAGTGCGAGCGGCCTTCGGGATCGAACGTCTTCTGTTCGATCTCCTCGACGACGCCCAACACCCGCGGCAGAAAAGGCTCGTCGTGAAACTGTGCAAGCGCAGGTGCGCCCAGCAGCGGCTCGAAGTCGAGCGCGGCGTCCTCGAACAGCACCTCGAGCTCCAGCGAGAACGGCTTCGAAAGCTCGTCTCGGTAGTGGTAGGCGACAACCAGCAGAGGGTGTTCGTGTCCCTCGATGGCGAACGTCACATTGAGCATGTCATTCCCTCAGCAGTTGATCAGAACGTTCTTGCCGTTGATCGAAAGGTCGTCGCGCGACGATGCGCGCAGCTCGCCAGCGTCGGCGGTTACGTCGACGTCCCGGCCAGTGATCGAGGTCGGCCCGAGCGAAGCAACGCGCCTGCGGCCATGCACGAGCTCGTCCAGATTGCCGCCGACCTTGAGAGTTGCGTTGCCCCTCACCTCGGTTGTCAGCTCTTCGCAGCGCAGCGCGATCTTCTGGGCATCGAACGCCAGCGACATGGCCCGAACCTCGAGCACGGGGCCCGCTGCCTCGAAACGAATCGCAACCTCCATCACGCCGTCGGGCGATCGAATCTGGACCCGCTCACCGAGAGCGGTGGTCTCTGCGAGCACGGTTCTGCCTGAGGGAAGGGAGAGGCGGCTCGGGGAGGGCTCGAAGCCGTCGAGCAACGGCTCTGGCTGCGCTTTGCCGTTGTCACACGCAGCCTCGGGTTGCGGATCTTGCGCGGTCGGGAGCATCTAATGTCTTTCTCCGTTCGAGCCCACGAAAGTGGACAACAAAAGTGACGGCGACCCGAAAAACCTCCGGAAGCCGGTGGAATGATGGAGTCGAAACGTCCCCCCAAAAGGCTGTCTCCATGTCTGGCCCCCGGACGGAGCAACTCTTGACACGAGTCGCGGCTTGGCTACGCCCTCGCGGCCCTGCGCGGGCACCTAAGCTCGGAGTCGCCACGATGTTGAGCGACCCAGAGACCCAATCCGCGACGAGCACCCGCGGGCGTGCGCCTGAGCGTCGCTGCACCATCGCTCGGTGCGCGCGACCGAGCCGTTGTGCTTCAGTGTCAGGCTCGAATCTCGGGGACCAGGGTCGCGCTGAAGCCGTCGATCGACTCGAGAGGCTCGCGCGGCCGCGGAATTTTGGCCTCCATGGGGCCGTCGCCATCGAGCCAGTCGGCGATGAAGCTTCGCGCTTCGCTGTCGAGCGAGTCGAGGTTGCCGTGCGTCGCCAGCATCGATGGCAGAGGCTCCGTGCCGGCGCGGACGAGCGCCGTGCGGTTGTCGATCATCCAACAGACCTCGAAGACGACGCCGCGCTTCGGTCCCCGCGATGACGTCTGTTGCCAGTAGGGGCCGAACTTGCACGGGGGCGTGCGGAGGGTCCCGGTCTGACACCCGGTTTGCAGCGTGCCCTGCGTGGGCGTGGTCAGGTGCACACCGAGATTGGCCAGCCCAATCGGGCCGTCGAGCAAGCGCTCCACCAGGCCCGGCTTGCTGACCTTGAAGTAGTCGAAACGTAGTCGGAGCGCGCCGCCTTGCCAGCTCACCTCTTCGCCGACGCGGACCTGCTGCGACTCGAACCACTCCTCGGCTGGGCTTGCGATGCCGCCCGCGTGGCGCTGGGCCTGGCCATCCGTTGGAAGCCGCACCACTGGCAGCGAGTTGCCTTCCGGCGGCTGCGGCTCCCAGCTCTGGCTCGCGTAGGGGCTCGCCGCGTTGCGCGTAGCAACGACGCGATAGCGCGGTCCTTCGCCCTCGAGAGCGAGGTCGCCAGGTTCCCAGCGTGGGGATGTCCCCGGTGCGCGGGGCACGAACGCCAATGTATGCGTGGGGGTCTCGAGTAGCTGGGCCGCCGCCTGCTTGAGTCCCAAGTAGTGCGACACTCCGGTTGCCAGCGGCAGCGACCCGAGCCGCGCGCGCATGAGGACGTGGCCGAAATAGAACGAAAGGGGCGAGCCGAACGCGGCGGCGTCGTCGCGCTCCCGGGTCACGAAGCCTTCGAGCTCGCCGTCGTGGAGCACACAGAAGAAGATGTCCTCGTGCGGATTGGTGAGCGGGGCGAAGGAGCAAACCCTGCGCTCGCCAACGCCGAAGAAGTCGATGTACGCGGCAGCGGGCCCGCGGCCCGGGCTCTCGAGCGTGGCGTGCCAGAGCACGCGCATCTCTTCGATGATGGCGGTGGCGTCGCGCCCCATCGTGTGATGAGCCATCACGAGTCGACGCGTCAGCTCGAAGCTGCCGGGGTCACGTGCCTGCGCCTCAACGTAGTGCTGAAGCGACTCGTCGAACCGGCCGCACGTGCCAGCGCGTACGCGAGCTCCATCCGCGGCGCGGGTGCGGGTGGGTCTGCGTCCACAGCCGCTTGAAAGCACGTAGCTCAAGCGTGCAGGGCGGAGAAGGCCTCCGCGCTGCGCATGTCACACGGGCGCGGGAGTGGGCTATTCTCGCGCTTGTGGCGCAGCCCTGGAGGGTCGACCCAGATGACCCACGCGCGCCGCGACGGAGACGTGGCGGTCGCTGAGCGACGAGCAGCGACGTCGGCTGGTCGACAGCCTGCCCAGCGAGTGGGAGTCGGCACTGCCACCTGAAGGTGACCCGCACTGGAACCCGAAGGTGAACGCTCGCAAGACGCTGGAACGCTACTTTTCTAGGCTAGGGCGCAGTGTCTACGTCGGCTCGGAGCTTGCCATCTACTATCCGAACGAGCGCGTGTTCGCGCCCGACGTGTTCGCCGTGCTCGATGTTCCGACCCATGAGCGAAACCGCTGGGTGGTCGATGACGAGGGGCGCGGCCTCGATTGGGCGCTGGAAATCTTCGTCGCGGGAGATCGCAAGAAGGACCACATTCGAAACGTCGAGCTCTTCGCGCGGCTGGGCATCGCCGAGTATTTTTTTGTTCGATCGGGGCAAGCTGCGCCTCTCGGGCTGGTGTCTCGCGGATGCGAGCGCGCGCAGCTACCAGCCGCTCTTGCCGCAGCGCGGTCGCTTTGCATCAGCCATGCTCGGGCTCGAGATCGGCATAGTCGACAACCGGCTGCGATTCTTTCACCTCGATTCGGAGCTGCCAGACGCGGAGGAGCTGATTCAGAAGCTCGAGCGCGCGGTCGACAACCTCGAGGCCCGCGCCGAGGAGGAGTCGCGCCGCGCCGAGGAGGAGTCGCGCCGCGCCGAGGAGGAATTTATGCAGCGGGGCCAGGCAGAAGCGCGGCTGGCGGACGCGCTCGCCGAGCTGGAGCGGTTGAAGCAGCGGTCGTAGCCGCGAGTATTCTGCGCCTTTCGTGAGGATCTGAGGCAGTCGAAAAAATAGTTGTCCATGTTCGGCGCGTGAGACGGAGTAGTCAGTTAGGAGCATGTCGCGCCCTCCCCCAGCCGAGCTGATCGCCGATCTGTCTGCGTCGCCCTTCGAACCCGTTTCCTGGCTCACGGCGGGCGGAATGGGTGAGGTCTACAGGGTGCGACATCGTGGGTTCGGCCACGAAGCTGTCATGAAGCTCACGCGCGGCGCCTCCGACGAGCTGACTGAAGACCTGACGCGTCGGCTCCTGCGTGAGGGCCGGGTGCTGAAGAGCCTGGTCCACCCGAACATCGTGCCGGCGCTCGATCTCGGCTTCACCCTGAGCAAGCGTGCCTACCTGGTCACCGAGCTCGTCATCGGCAAGACGCTCAAGGAAGAGGTGCGCGAGCGTGGCCCGCTTCCGCTCGAGCTATGCGTCGATATCTGCTGCGAGATCCTCCTCGCGCTCCAGGTCGCGCATGCGGCGGGCGTCGTTCATCGCGACATGAAGCCCGACAACGTCATGCTTACCGCGCCTGACGAGCACGGCAATCGCGTGACGAAAGTCCTCGATTTCGGTGTCGCGAAGATCTTGGGGGCGGAGATGAAGGCCCAGCTCGGCGGCGTGCCACCAACCATTGAGGGACTGATGGTCGGGACGCCCGCTTTTGCGGCTCCCGAGCAAATCTCCGCGAAGCCGGTCGACAACCGGACCGACATCTACGGGGTCGGAGGCGTGCTGTTCTACATCATCACGGGTCGCCCGCCATTCGTGGGGCTCGACGTGAACGAAGTCATGGTCGCCCACCTCACGCAGGCGCCGGACCCGCCGAGCAGGCTTCGCCTCGGGGTGTCGACTGCCCTGGACGAGGTGGTGCTGCGCGCGCTCGCCAAAGACCCCGCTGACCGGTTCTCGACGGCGGCTGACATGTTGAGCGCGCTACAAGCGGCGTCTCTCGTGAGCGACCAGGCCCCTACCGAGGTACTGCCCGATCAAGACAAATACTTCCTGTCACCGATGAGCACCGGCTCGATGATCGCCGCCATGCCCGCCTTGCAGCCTGCGAAGGGCGCCGAGGTCCTGTCGAACGCGAAGACGGTGCCGCTCCAGATGGTTCCGCCGGCACCCGCTGCGAAGCGAACCGCGCGAGGCACCGTCATCGGCGCCGACCGCCCCCCAGCTCAGCTCGCGCCGGCGAAAGCCCTCGCGGTTACTAACCCCGCGCCGGCCGACGCCAAAGCGCCCCTCCGGGTCGACGCGAAAGCGCCCCGGCGGGTTGACGCCGAGGCGCCCCTCGGGGTCGACCCAGGGCGAGAGGCACCAACAGTGATGCGACGCGCGCCCGACCGGTTCGGTCCTCGCTTTTTCATCGCGCCCCTGCTGCTAGGCATGGTGCTGGCGGTGATCATCATCACCGTGGCACATTTCAGTGGGGCGTTCCGGTGAGTGAGCAGCTGCTGCTGCCGTCGCTGCACGGGCGCGCGCGTATTGGCGTTGGCAGCTTGCCAGAATTGACTCATGATTTCGCTGCATTCAAAATGACCTGGGGGACCGACACTGACAGCCAGCCCGCGGAGAGCCCTGCGCTCGACGACACGGCACTGCTCGACCCCGCCGAAGCTCGGCCGGCTCCCGCTGTCGGCGCCGGGCCTGGCGCGATCGACGACGAGCCCACCCCGCACGACCCACCGGTGTTCGATCTCGGCGCCCTCGACAAGGAAGCGGGAGCCGCGGCGGAGTCATCCAAGACGGCGCAGGTGACCCCAGAGGCCCCGCGTTACGGCGACCGCTTGCCTCACGAGCACGAAAAATTTCTCAACTACATCGTGCTGGGCAAGCACGCGGAGGGCGGCTTCGCGTTGATCTACGAGCTCGCGCACGCGACCACGCGCGAGCGCATGGCGCTGAAAATTTTGAAGCCCGAGCGCCGCAACGACGTGATCCACGGCAAGCGCCTGGTGGCCGAGGGGCAGCTCATGATGAGCATCAAGCACGAGAACCTCTGCCCCGTGGTGGACGTCGGCACGCACCCGGAGTTGGGCCCGTACCTGGTGATGCCGATGCTGCGGGGACACACCCTTGGCGAGTACCTGCGCAGCGAGAACGCCAAGGGCCGCTCGCTCTCGATCAAGGTCGCGCTCGACATCGCGATCACAGTCGCCGAGGTGCTGCAGCTGATGCACAACAAGGGCGCGTTCAACCGCGACCTGAAGCCTGACAACATCTTTCTCGTGCGGCACGACGACGGAACCATCACGGTCAAAGTGATTGACTGGGGTGCCAGCAAGACCGAGATCTCGCCGCGATCGACGCAGGTCCCATCGGTAGCTACGCCGCTCTACATGGCGCCCGAGCAGGCCGACCCCCCGAGCTACGGCTACCACGTCAGCGGTGCGACTGATCAGTGGGCGCTCGCGATCATCACGATGGAGCTTGTCGCAGATCACCCGTGGCGCGAGCTGCTCCGCAAAGGCGGCCTTGGGCTGAGAGAGCTCATCAACCTGATCCTTCGCGTCGAGGTTCCGCGGCCCCCGCTATACCAGGTGCCCAAAGCGCTGACCGACATCTTGCTGCGCGCGACGGCCAAGAGGCCAGAGCAGCGCTACGGCTCGATCACGGCATTTGCCGACGCGCTGCGTTCCTTCCGAGAGAGCGATTGGCAGCTCGGCGCCCGTCCAGCGGCGCTGCTCCGAGCTGAGCGCGCGACTGCATTGACCGATCGCGCGAAGCAGAACGTGCCTGCCGACCTGCCGAAGCGCGAGCGACAGCGCCCTGCGACATCGCCAACGCCTGTTCGTCGGGTGCCCCTCGATGAAGCCTGCCCGCGGGCAACGCTCCTCGTGCTGCAGCCTGCCGAGCTGCGCGGGCAACGCTTCGAGCTCGGCGCTGGTGGCACCATCGGCCAGCACGCGGCGTACGCGAGCCTGGTGCTCGATCACGAGAGCGTCTCCCGGGCGCACTTGGAATACGCGTGTGTGCAGCACGATGGCGAGCGCCCCATCTACGCCTTCGAGAACGTGACACCCGAAAACGCCGCGTTCCTGGCTGACAACGTGGTCGAGGCAGGCCCGTGGGCGCCTCAGCAGATCTTGCAGCTTGGTGCGGTGCACATGGTGATGATGCCCGCCTGCGCGATTGCTCCCGACCTGAGCGGCTACACGCCGATCTCGAACGCGGCGGCGCTGGAGAACAAGAGCGCGAGCGAGGGCGGGACGCGCCCAACCGACACATCGGCCCGCAGGCCTCGGGCAGAGGTTGTCCTCAAGGCCGATTGCTCCAAGCCCACCCTGATGATCATCAAGCCGGCCTCCCAATGGGGCACGCGCTTCGAGCTTGGTGTTGCAGGGATCATCGGTCGGAAGCCAGACGAGGCCGACATCGTGATCGACGAAGGCTCAGTGTCGGGTGCGCACCTCCAGTACAAGCTGGTGACGACGGGCCCCCGCCGCGCCGACCGCACGGTGTACGAGGTTTGCGACCTCTCGACCACGAACGGCAGCCAGCTCGAGCTTGGCGACCTTCTCAACGGACCGACGGAGCAGAAGAAGCTCGAGCGAGGCTACGTGAACGCGATGGAACGCCTGCTGCTGGGCAACACCGTGCTGATCTTGCTGCCCCCGGGCAAGCCAAACGGCAGCATCGACCGTTGGGTTTACCCGGGGGAAAGCAAAGAAGATATTGAGCGGGCCGAAAAGGCAATCGGCCACGCGCGCCACGCGCGGATGCTGAAGCGCTGGGACGATGAGCGCGACGCGATCGCGGAGATCATGAAGGTCCCTGCCCAGAAGGCCCCTGTCGAAGCGCTGAAGCCGCCCGCGAGCCGAGCAGCGATCAAGGCGGCACCAGTGGCCGACGTGGAGCCCGCGCGCACTCCGCGATGGCTGATAGCCTTGGGCCTGGCGGCGGCAGCCGCTGTGATCTTCATGCTGCTGGCTTTCGTGGCTGCCCGCTCGCGAGGCGTTCTCTGATGACCACCCGCGAGTCATTGCCCAATGCTGCCGCGCTCGAGCAGATCGAGGCGCCGAGCCGAGAGGTCGCCGACGCGAAGAGGCGTGCAGCAGAAGCAGAGGCGTCGGACAAGCCGGGGCTGAAAGACGCGGTCGAGACTTTGGCGCGGTTGGACGATCCGCGCGTGGTGGGAGTGCCCAGGACCTCGACCATGCTGGGTGTCGGCGACCCAAAGCAGCAAACAAGGCGAGCGGTGAAGCGCGACGCGCGTGACACGAACAAGCTGCCAGCGCTGGCCAGGGGCGAGCTGCATACGAGTCCTTCGCTCGCTCGGGTGCTGGCTGGAGACGATCAGCGCGACGGGCACGCGCTCGTCGAAGAACATGGCGACACCTTCGCCGAAGAGCCTTTCGAGCAGCGGGCGGCGACGCCCTCAAAGACGCGCGTGCTGGTTGTGGTTGGGGCGATCGTTGCGCTGTTGTTCGGGATGCTCGCCATTGGGATGTGGGGTGGCGGACACGCTCCGACGACGACGAACCCGAGCAGCGAGAGCACGGCGCCGAGCATGACGACGCCCACAACGAAGCAAACGGCGCCAGTCACCGCCATTGCCACTGCGACGGCCGAGCCGCCAGCGACGAGCGCTGCCGTCACTGCCGATCCGGTGCGTTCGAGCGGCAGCGCACGGTCGAGCTCGAAGGCGAGCGCGAAGAGTGCAAGCGCCGCGGTGTCGACCTCGAAGCCAGCCTCACCGACAACCTCATCTGCCAAGCCCCAGGGCACGAACTGGGTTCCCGAGGATAGCTAGACAATGCACAGGGTTCTTAAAGTTGGCGCGGTTGCATTCGGGCTGTGGCCCTTGCACGCAATGGCGCAAACGGCGCCGACACCTCCGGCTGATCTCGACAGCGCTCGGCGCGCAGTCTTCATGGAGGCCGTGAAGGCCTTCGAAGCGAAGGACTGGGCGACGTGCGAGGTGAAGGCAGACGGCGTGTGGAGTCAGAAGCAAGCGCCGCAGACAGCTGCGCTGCTGGGCTTATGCGAGGCCGAGCTCGGCAAGCACGCCGAGGCCGCCGAGCACCTCGACTACCACCGCAAGAACGACCCCGGCGGTAACCCCGGCCGCACCAGGGACGTCGAGACTGCGTGGCAGAAGATCCAGCCGATAGTCGCCATTGCGACGGTCAGCTGCCAGGAGCCAGAGGTCGAGCTGGCAGTCGACGGGAAATCGAAGGGGCGTGCACCAGTCACGCTGTATTTGACTGTCGATACGAGGGTCGAGGCGAAGAAGCCCGGCTTCAAGCCGAAGACCGTGGCTGTCGTCGCGAAGCTGGGCGTGAGCCAGGTGATTTCGATCGTGCTCGACCTCGACAAAGAGAACCCGCCCCCACCGCCGCCTGGCGAGAAGGCGATCTGGCCCGCCATTCTGCTCGGGGGTGTGGCGGCTGCTGGCCTCGGTGTCGGCATCGGGCTCACTGTCGTCTCGGTGCAGAAGAAGGACGAGGCCGTCGAGCTCGCGGCGAGCTGCGTGCCGCGATCATCCTGTGCCGTGCAGGGCGACGATCTGCTCGATCAGGTCGAGCTATTTCGTGGCGTTGGGATTGGGGGCTTCGTGCTGGCCGCCGGCGCCACTGCCGGGCTCGTTGGCTACCTGCTCGCGCCCAATCAGCCGACCACGTCGGCAGCGAGCGTGTATGTGTTCCCCGTGGTGGGGCCAACCGAATTTGGGCTGCGCGCCTTGGGCAGCTTCTGAGGGCTTATGATGCGATCATTGTTGTGCTTGTGCCTGGTGCTCGCGGGTTGTGAAGCCGGCTTTTGCGAACAGTTCGGGTGCGAAGACGGCGGCGCCGGAGCCGGTGGTAACGGCGGCGATGGCGGCCAGGGCGAAGGCGGCAGCACCGGCGGCGCGGGTGGCGAGGGCGGCTCACCCCCGGCCGAG
>Ga0163154_10008578_pt1 | contig 11859 bp, 15 predicted proteins | sample OliLakLV19MP9P1_FD_148649 | JGI IMG/M metagenome (GOLD analysis project Ga0163154, IMG submission 148649) | Freshwater microbial mat bacterial communities from Lake Vanda, McMurdo Dry Valleys, Antarctica - Oligotrophic Lake LV.19.MP9.P1 | ecosystem: Environmental > Aquatic > Freshwater > Lake >... | reverse complement strand
GCGCATGCAACGGTGGCCCAGGCGGCAAGGGCGGTCGCGGCGGTGCGGGCGGCGGGGGCCGTGGTGGCCCCAGCGTGGGCATCGCCTACGTCGGCGAGGCGCCAGCCGAGACGGGCAACATCGACATCACCACATCTCCAACCCTCGCGATAGGCGGTGCGGGTGGCAACGGCGGCTTGCCCAATGTGGGCGAGCAGGGCGCCGACGGGTTCTCGGAGGCCAGGCAAGGGTGGCCGTGAGCGGTCCTCCAATGAGCGGCGACCAGTAATGCCGGCGAGTGGCATGATCACCGCGATCTCGCCGCCTATCAACCTGAACCCGTAGAGAACCGATGAAGCCAGCCGCTCGCGCCAACGACCCCCACACCTGCCCCAAAGACGGTAGCGGGCGAATGACGCCTCAGCCAACACGCGTTCGCATCAACAGTCGTGATGCTGTCCGAGCAGGTGACCTTGCCGCGTGTCGCGGCGACACTGACGTCGTCGCTACGGGCTCGGCTACTGTGAAGATCGGTAGCATGCCGGCAGCACGCCAAGATGACACCACGGCGCATGGAGGCAAAATCGTCCGCGGCGCCAAGAATGTGCGCATCGGAGGACCGAGCATAAGCCCACCGGGCCTTGACGTTATGGTCGAGAACAGCAAAGAGATCGGCGCGCTGATGTGGCGAATTAGCGTTCGAAAGAAGAAGCTCGCGGAGCTACATTACAAGCTCAACCCGCGGGAGAAATCCCCAGCTGAGAACATGTTCGAGAAGGGTTTCAAGTTACGCGACCCCCAGGGCGCCCCGCGGGACTATGAAACTGAAGCGAGGGTTCTGGAAGAGTGCCGACAACGTTGGCGAAATGAGGTTCATGACCACCAGCAGCGCCTTTCGCGCGAAGAGGCGCGTCTAAGAGATCTGGAAACCGAAAACGAGGCTCGTCGCCGTGGCCAACGACCACCTCCGCCTCCAAGAGATCCACTGCTCGACAAGCCGAAAACGGATTAATGCCGTCCCTAAAGACGAGATGCCGATCCCATGACGTCGCAGTCAACCGCAAGCCTCCTGAGTCTTGGACCACTCGCAGCTGTCGCCCTGCTGCTGGGCGCCCTGGGACCTTTTGCGAGCTACGTCGGCTGGGCAACGACCTACGAGCTCGGCCGTCCAATATGGCCAGCGATTTGTGCTGGCACACTGGGTTGCGCCGCCGCGACGCTTTGTATACGCGTCTCGTCATCGCACGAGGCCAGGCGTGCCCTGCTCGTCAGCGTGGGCTTGCTTACCGCCCCATTGCTCCTCGGGCAGTGGGCGCCCGGGCTTATCATGGTTGGCTCGATCGGTGCGGCGGCCCTGATTCCCATCTTTCTGGTTGCGATTGGGCTGTCGCTTGCGCGAGGGCCCCACGCTGCCGCGGGAGTCGCCGGCCTCGTTGCATGCGGCCCACTGAGCTGGCTGCTAGCGGCAGTCATCCGCGACTTGGTGTCTCGTTCCCTGCACCGCCTGACCTTGGCGCATGTCGCGCTGGGCATCGGAATCATTGCCATGGCAGGCGCCGCAGCCGCGGCTTGGCTGCCGCAGTGGCCAGTGCCTCCTCCCGAGCCGGATAAACTGCCGGCTCCAGGCCTCAAGTCCTTTCTCAGTCTCGGGTCGAGCCTGATGCTGGCGATCATGTCCAATGTTGACTTGGATTCTCTGAACCGTGACACAGTGAGCGGGCTGGCGCTGTTCTCGATTCAAGCGCTTGGGCTACCGATAGCCAGTGCTCTGTGCCTTCTGCCGTTCAGCTTTCGGCACCGGCCGGTCCTGTATCTCGCGGTTGCGATCCTTGGGCGATTTCTCGTCGCGCTCGCGAGCGTAACGATGAGGTAGCTACTCGATGCGTGCCCGAACGGGTCGGGGGGTGCAGCCCTGTGACTCGAGAATCGTCAGCGAAGGTGTCCATGTTCTCCGTGGCCCGCCGATAATCTTCCTGCAGCCCAGCTCGAGAGAGGAAACACCGTGATGCCGGATGCAGACTACGAGACCGAAAGGCAGCTGGCAGAAGAGCTCGTTGACGAGACGCTCGCGAGCTACGCACACGCCCTGGCCGCAGACGTGCTCGCAGATATGCGGGCCGCCATGATCGACGAGATGCTGTGCACGCCGAAGGGCAGGTCGCTTCTTCGCCAGATCCTCCCGGAGCGCGTGCCCGACAAGAGTGGCGACGTCGAGCGAGGCAACCCAGCTGCCGCGCCGTCGACGACGAAGAAGAAGACCGGGGCGGCGTGACTGCGAATTCGGATCGAGACCAGCTCGTCAAGCGTGCAGGCTGGGTGGTTGACCGCTTCACGGCTCGGCTCGCGCGCCGATGGCGCGCGGTGCCTGCGGTGGACCTGGAACAAGTCGGGCGCCTAACGCTCATCGAGCAGGCCGGCGAATTCGACCCGTGTCGCGGCGTTGCGTTCACGACGTTCGTGTATCGGCGCGTCTGGTTCTCGATGCTCGACTTCGCGAAGGCAGAGACATTCGGCGTGCCCCCACGGGCGATAGGATTCGGCCAGCTGATTGCCCGCGACGAGGACGATGAGCATTCGCCCGCAATCGACCTGAACGGCGAATCGCAACCGCGCCGCGAAGCACTTCGCCATCTCGGCACACGTTTCGGCACCTTGCTACTGATGCATCTCCAAGAACCGGAGCTCGGCGAGGACGAAGTGGCCGAGCTCTACGATCGAAAGCGATTGATCCTCGCCGTGCGCGGCTTGATGAGTGAGCTCGACGAGCGGCAGCGCCTGTTCCTCAAGCTGTTCTACGGCGACGGCAGAACCCTTTCGCAAATCGCCAAAGAAATGGGCGTCTCTGTTCGCACTGTCACGCGAATTCACCGTGAAGTGAAGGCGATGATCACCGCAAGTTTCGGCGGCGGATGAGCCGACCGATGTCCATGCTCTGCGCACGCCGCCGACAATCCATTGCAGATGACCATGACAACTCATCCCGCTGAAACCCCGCTCGATCCTTGCCACTCGCTCGTCGACTACGCGCGCCTCGCGGCACGACTTGCAGAGCCCTTTGCGCGCCCCGACGAGGTGCTGGCAACCGCATTTGTCACCGCCCAGACACTGGAGCTGGCTGCAGCGCAGTGGCTCGAGAGGTTTCAACGCGATTCGGAGAGCGCCGCGCTTTTCGCGCGCGCCTTCCGGGCGGAGCGAGCCTTGACGGGTCAGCCCGCCAAGCCGCCGCCGGCACTGCCAATGGTTGTCGGGGTACAGACGGCCTCAGACCATGCAGCGGGAGTAGGCGCCGTGGCGGCCGCACTCGCGACGATGGACGAGACTGCATTCGCTCCGCTGCCGAATCTGGGTGTGCCGGTTTTGCCCTTCCAAGCCGGAGCATTCGAGCCGCCCGTCGCAGCAGCTGTCATCGCGACTGCGCGTGAGCCTTTCGACCCGGACACCACGCTCGCTCCCGCGCTGAACGCGGACGAGACGCTGCCATTCGTGAAGCAGCTCCCCTCTGCGACTCTGACGCGTCGAAATAAATAGTCTGCCGCTGACCATCGAACGCCCGAAGGACATCATGCCCGAAGAAAATTCTTTGCCGCTCACTCTCTCGTTCGACGAAGACGATCCTGGCTTTCGGCAGCTGAAGCATGTTGCGGGCTCTGCTGCGGTCTCCGATCGCTTCGAGTTCACCATTCGAGCATTCCATCGCGATCCCGACCTGGATCCAAGCAGCCTTGTGGGCAAGCGGGTCAAGCTGGAGCTCCACGGAGAGGCACAAGCCGCGTCGATCGCCGGCATCGTGGTTCGCGGCAAGCAGGTGAAGCGGGTCGTGAAAGGCGCATCGCTCTACGAGCTCGTCATCGGTCCGCGAACCGACTGGATGAAGCTGCGTCGAGACGCGCGAATCTTCAAGGACTGCAACGCGACCGATCTCGCGATCGCAGTGACGGCGCCTTTGGCAAGCCGGATTGGCAACGTGCTGGTGTTTGACACTGCTGGTCTGCCGGATCACGAATACCGAGTTCAATACGAGGAGTCGGACTGGCACGCGTTTCAACGCTTGCTTGCCGAAGACGGCGTCTCCTTCGTGTACGACCACGCGAATGGGAGCGACGTCGTGTTGATCCCCGACCTCACGTCGTACAGTCCAATTACGGTGGGCCTCCCGTTCATCCCGAAGAGCTCGCTTGCGCCGGACGTTCCTCACATCCGAGAAGCTCAGCTGGAGGCGCGTCCCACCATTGGGGCTGCCACCATCGCCGATGCATGGCCAGAGCGGCCGGACTTCGACGCGAAGATGACGTCGAGCCGTTTGATCGACATTGATCTCGAGGATTATCGATTCACGCCAGGGATTGATGACAACGCTGACAATCTCGACTTCGAGGCGAAGCGGCATCTGCTCGAGAAGGCGAGCACCAGCCAAGTGGTGACGCTCGTCGGAAGCGCGTTCGTGCAGCCCGGCGCCCGCATCGTCATCGAGAATCCGCCGCGTCTCGAGCTGGCAACACCGTTGCTGGTACTCCGAGTCGAATCCGAGTGGACGATGGGTACCGAGGCGCGGGCACCGAAGCGGCGCCATCGCCTGACGTGCATCCCAGCTGACCGTCCATTTGCACCGACTCGCCTGCCCAAGGCACGCGTTCATGGTCTTCAGCGTGCGGTTGTGACCGGCGAGGGCGAGATCGACCCAGACACTCAGGGGCGTGTGCTCTGCCACTTCCACTGGGACCGCAACAAGGTGGCATCGCGAAGGGTCCCCGTGTCGCAGGGGTGGGCGGGCCCGGGCTACGGCCTGTTCACCCAGCCGCGCGTCGGAGACGAAGTGATCGTCGCCTATCTCGACGGCGACCCGGACGAGCCGATCGTGGTGGGCCGCGTCCACAACGCCAAGAATCTTCATCCCGTTTCGCTGCCTGCCGACAAGACGGTGTCTGCATGGCGCACCAAGAGCAGCCCTGGCGGCGACGGCTACAACGAGATTCGAATGGACGACAAGGCCGGTGAGGAGCGCTTCGACATTCATGCGCAGCGCGACTTCAGCAGCGTAGTCGAGCGCGACTCGACGAGCTCCGTCGGGCGCAACCTCAAGCTGGACGTCAAAGGCACGAGTGATGTCGGACTTCAGAAAGAGACGAACGTCAGCTGCGCTTCACCCACCACCATCACGGGTACGGAAATCAGGATCAGCGCGTCCGACCTGCTCAAGATGTACGGCACCAAAGTCGAGTTCGATGCGGTTGAACGTGAGGACGGCGTCGCTGGGAAGTATACGCTCGGCGTCGGCGGAGACTGGACAGTGCGCGTGGGTGGCACCGAGCGTCATTCCGCGACCGCCTTCCGGGTGGTGGCGACCGAGGCCATTTCGTTGCTCTGTGGTGGTTCGATGATCACAGTGTCGCCCGGCGCGATCAGCCTCAGCTGTGGTGGCTCGAACATCGTGATCACACCGGGCAGCATTACAGCGAATTCTCCGCTCATCGATTTGAACCCCTAGGAGCACCCCAATGAAGCTTGCCCATGTCAGTTTGAGCGGTGTCCGTGGCGTCACGGTGGAGCTCCCACTTGCAGGAAAGCCCTGCGTTTGCCTCACTGGGCCCGTCGGGTCGGGCAAGACCACGGTGCTGGAGGCCATCGCCGGTGCCAAGGAGGTTGCCGGGTGTGCGGGCGTACCACCGCGAAGGTCCTGCTTCGCGCCCCGTGGAGGCAACGGCTCGGTCACGCTGCAATGGGAGCTCGACGCCGATCACGCCAAGACGCTAGAGGTCGGTACAGTTGAAACCCGCTGGGACCTTTCTGGAGAAGTCCAGAAGCAGGCCCCGTCACCGCTAGTCGACCGGCTGCGCAGCTACCGTCTTGACCCTCTCAGCTGGAAGGCCGAATACTTTCACGTCGGCCGCGTGGCGGACGCCGCCCCGATGGACTTCGATCCCGGCGCCGGACCTCGCCTTACCAAAGCCCCGCACAAGTACGCCTGGCTCCGTTCGTTTCTCGAGAAGGCTGCGGCCCGCGAGGGCGCTCGGACGGTGGCAACCCTCCGCGAGGAAGGCATCGCGCTGTCCTCCACGACACCGAACGAGCTGTCCGGTTTCGGACGCAACGTTGCCGCGCTGTCCACCCATTTGCGCTGGTTGGGCACGGAAGCAGGAGCAGATGGGTTCTCGTGCCTGTTTGCACGCAGACGAGGAGGAAGCACTGCTGAGCTTGCCGAGCTCACCGACAGCGAGCGAATGGTCGTGGTCTTCGCCGCAACGATCGAAGCCTTGGGCCTCTACAAGTCGCTGGTGCTGGTTGATCTACCAGAGCTCGCCATCCACCCAGAGGACCAAGCTGGCTTCTTCGAGGGCCTGGCCGGACTGTTGCACGAAGGCCAGCTGATCGCCGCGACTACCTCGCCTGCGATTCTCCGTTCTCTTCCGCGCGAACGCGTCGTGGTGCTGGGGTAGCCATGCGCAACGTCGCGAGAATCGGGGATCCATCGGTTTGCGATAACCATCATCTAGCTGGTGCGGCCGCTGCCGGCTCGGCAAACGTGCGCGCCAACAGCCGCGGTGTCGTGCGCGTTGGTGATCCGGGGATGTATGGCGGCGATTGCAAGCCAGCCAACGTGCCATGGCGAGCGCTTGAGGCATCGAAGACGGTGAGAGTCAACGGCCGCGAGCTGGTGAGCTTCGGCGCCGCCACCAGCCATCCGCACAGCTATGGGCGAATGTTGCGCGGCAGCGCGGACGTTCGGGTCGGCGGCCCCACATTCATCTTGTTCGAGCGTGCCCGGGAGGACGCATTGGAGATGCTCGACGCCGCGCAGGGCTGCATCGCTCGCTGGAACCCGGAGGATCGGCGTCGCTTCAAGGAGTGGTTCGGCGACGACTCCGAGGAAACGCGGCAACGCGTGGCTGCAAAGTTTGCGGTGACTCGAGAACGCCTTCGTACTGCGACGATCTTGCACAGCAGCGACGCAGCTCCCAACGACTATGCCTACGTGAAGCGCAAAGACTCATCCCGCATGTACATGGATGAGAAGTTCTGGGAGACGAATCGTGCTGGACCGGATCGCCAGGGCGGCGTGGTTCTGCACGAAGCGACGCACTACGAGGATGGCGCGGGTACCCGTGACCAGAAATTCGGGGATGGGAAAGCTTACGGTCGAGACACAGCGCGGGAGCTCGCGCGCGTCGATCCCGAACGTGCCCAGAACAACGCCGACAACTACGAGTACCACGCGGAGACGACGCCGAGGCTATGACCAAGCGGAGAAGCATCCTGGCTCTCGGCGCGGGCGGCCTGCTTGCCGCCAGCGGCATCGCTGCGGCCGCCGATCGCCTGCTTTCGAGAAAGGGCCGCGCTTCTGCTGTTTCGCAAAGGTCTGACGCGACCTCGCTTCATCCATCGATTGTCGCGCACTTGGAGCTTGAGCGGCATTCTGGGGTGTGGCTGGCGCTGCTTACCCTGACGAATTCCTCGGTGGCCGACTCGGCCTATCTCGATCCCTATGGTGTCCCTAGAGGCATTCACCGCGCCCCGCCGTTCCAGCTTCGTACCGAGAACGGGGAGGAGATCCTTCCGCTGTGGCCATGCGCCAAACACGATCCCCCTGGGCCGGACGAGTATATTGGTCTCCCCGCCGGCACCAGCGCGCGGTATTCGACCGAGCTCACTGGCGCATATGAGCTGGCTCGATGGGCGACGATCACCATTTGGTACGACGAGTGGCACGGGCGCGACTCGACCGCGAAGGGCGCCGTCCGATCGAACGCCGTAGACTTCGATACGTAGGGCCGCGCGAGTCTGCGCGCGCCACGGCACAGCTATCGCGCCAGCGAGACGAGCCGGCTTCGCTCCAAGATCTCCGCGAAGTGCACGGAGGCTTCGGCGTTGCCGTGACCGTGTGCGGCGCAGAGCACGAAGAGGTCGGCGCCCCCCGTGTAGCGGCGCACCAGCAACGCGCTCTCTGACGCATCGAGTGCGCCGAGCACGCCTCGAATACGCCCGACATCTCCGGGCACGTCGTTGATGGCCCCCGTCCAGGCGAGCGACACGCCCACCGCGTATGCCCAGGCGATCTGCTCGAGTCGCAGCATGAGCGCCTCGGGCGCGTCCTCTTCCCGCCAGGGCTCGTAGGAGAAGACCGAGGTCCGATCTCCCACAGCATCGAGGCCAGCGGCTGCCTCTTTCGAACAGCTGCCGCTGGTGGCCTCCATCCCCCGCTTCAACATGGCACCGTACGTATGCCCCCAGACGAACATGAAGAAGTCCTCCGCGTCTGTGGCGGAGGCTTTGATTGGCGGTAGCCGCACTTCTCCGCTGAGGTGCGCACACGAGGCGAAGACTCCCAGCGGCGTCGTGACGATGAAGGCTTTGAGGAGCTGATCGAGCAGCCTCTTCCGCTCGAAAGGCAATGAAGGGATGTGGCTCTCCACCACGATGCGCCGAGCCTTGTCCGTGCACTCGATCAAAGTCGCCTCGGTGTCGTCGTCGACGATCTGTTCGCTCATTGGCATGACGGTGCGAACTATCAGCGAACACTGCCGCGGTGCAGAGAGACCTTATGGCCGCCGTGTCCATCGCTGGCACGGGATGCCGATAATCCTTCCAAAGCCATGCTGACTCTTCAAGAGCTGCGAGCCCAGGCTCGTCGCGGCCTGGGCGCCGATATGGAGCTGTCCGAGGCCATCCCAATGGGCGATGAGACCAACAACGTGCTCATCTTCTCTCACTTCTATCAGCACCCGACCGCGCCGCAGCTCGGCGAGCCGACGGGGCTGATCTCGATCAACGCTTCGACCGGTGAGCTGATCGGTAGCGACGCGCTCAGGCTCCAGGACTGGAGCATCTTGCCAGCGGACGATCCGTCAAACGCGGGATTGCGCCGCGGACTACAGGCCAAGGATGTCTCGAGCTTCCGGGCGCTTCGCCTGGAGTTCGAGCTCGCCGCGCAGCAACTCGTCCCGCTCTACTTTTCGGGGGCGCAGAAGCTGCGCACCGCAGTTGAGCGCGATCAGGCTCGCCTTCTCCTGGACTACTGGGAGCAGGCGACGGAACAAGGGTTCATGCGGTACTACCTGGCGGTCGGTTGGGAATGGTTCTGCTGGCTCGAGCGCGTGCGTTCATGGTGACCATCGCACCACCGGACCCACCCCAAGCAGTGGTGGAATGATGGCACCCAAACAGCCTCCGCCCAGGCGCCGCAGCCCGAGCCGACGCGTCGTGCCCGCCCCGCAGGCTGCGCCGTCGATGAAGCCGGAGGACGGCTGGGCCTCGAGCGACGATGAGATCGACGACGTGACACGCGAGCTGCTGGAGACCGTGAAGTCGTGGTCCGATCTCATCTTGCCGCCCGCTATGAGTGGCAAGCTGGTGGCGGTCATTCATGGCCATGCCGTGCGGTCGATGGTTGAAGCACTGGAGCATCTCGGTTGGGACGGCCGGTCGCGGGTGTTCGTCGTCAGCCCGTGGGGCTGCGCGAACAGATTCGGTCGGCGAGAGGCTGTGGACGGTGCCGCGCTTGATGGAGAGCGGGGACAACCTGCGCGAGCATCGACCAGACAATGGAACCGCCGTCGCGACGCGCAGGCTGCCCCCGCTCACCACAAGCGCTTGGAAAACGCTCCGCGCTCAAGATTGATCGCATCTCGCGAGGCGCCATCCGACCTCCGCGTCGGAAAATTTCATGTAGCCCCGACCGAGCACTTGCCATCCTGGATCGCCGTTCGCCGGGATGTGTCCCCCAAGCGCGGCGATGCCGAGCATCGCGTCGCGGACTGTCGGCCGGCTCGGGAGCGAGTACCGGATCGTTCTCAGCATCTGCTTGAGGAGGCCGAGCTGCGCGGCGTCGAGCGCCGCCTTTGCCGGTCTCGGTGGCTGTTCCCGTGCGAGGCTGCGAAGGGAAAGGAGGTGCCACGCAATGGGCAGGAACAGGGCGAACGCACGCGTGAGACCTTCGTACGACGTGAGCTGCCGCTTCTCGATCCCGCAGCCCGTCTTCAGTGCTTTGAAGTACTCCTCGATGACCCAGCGCGCGCGGTAATGGTCGACCACAGCGGCCGCGTCTTCGATGCTCTCCACTTTCTCCGACGTGAACAGCATCCACTCGACGGGCTCTTCGCCCTGGGGCGCCTTGCGTTCGAGAACATGGACCGCATTGAGGCCTAGCTCTGCGACTTCGGACTCCACGCCATAGCCACGTGCGATCGACACCGCTCCCCACCGGATCTCGAGCTGTGCATCACGCTCCGGGCGAGGCGCGTGCGACGCTGCGAAGCTGCCTGCGCCCTTCTTCCGGGCGCGCGGTGTGAGGTGGACCTTCCGAAAAAGCGGCGCGCGATTTTTCTGGAGGAGGTCCCGGGCCTCGATCCCGCCAGCGGTACGCCTCCCCGGATCGACCCGCACGACAAAGCCCAGCTCAGCCCCTCGCCCCGCAATCGTCGGCTCCTGCTGCGGGAAGCTGTCCGCCGGAGAGCTCGCAATGGCTTGCACGATCGCCCGCGTTCGCGCATCGAGTCGCGCGTCGCCGATGGACATGTGAGCGAACTCCTTGAGAACTGGATGCGGTTCACTCCATCGGTCGTCCTTCACGCTTCGCTTAGATCATGAGACTCGCGTGCCGTCGATCGAGATGTGTAGGATCTTGAGCGCTCCGCGTTTCCCACACCGACCACAGCAAACGACGACGGCATTTTCGATTCACGAGATGAAGCCGCAGAGGGGAAGAGCACCGGTAGGCCGGTGCCCACCAGGTGCCCAGCTCACCGTGACGCCGTGTGATTTCGCGTTACGCCCTGTTGCCTTGGATTCGCAGAACCAGCCGTTTTAATGCGGATCGCGCATAAAACGCCGCCATTGAAGACCGGAGCTTCAAATCCTCTCGCCCTGAATCATTCTCTGGAGCGACAATTGCGAGGTGAAGAAGCTCGACATCGCCATCCTCGTATGGACGAAACGCTCGTGCGCAGCTTGCTGTCGCTAGCCATGTTGCCTGCGCCGCGATGATCAGGGCTCGAACGTGTCGCTGCAAACCTCGAACAGATACGTCACGTCGCCGAGACGACGCCCAGGCGCGGCGCGGGCCGCGCTTTCATCGCCGATCACTTCGACGAATGTCGGCCCGTCGCCGCTCAGCGCGTAGCCCGCGTCTGCACCTGCGAGGGCCACGAGCGAGCCAACCCGTCGCCCATCGAGGGTGCGGAGGCTGAGATCGGGCGCCGTCAGCACGAGCATCGAATCGCTGCGCAAGAACGCGGCGGCGGTTGCATCCCCGAGCCTCGCCAGCTCGCGCTTCGCGGCCAGGTCCCACACCTGTACGTCACTGCTTGCAGAATAGTCGTTCGCCGACACGGCGAGCTTGCCGCCTCGACTCCACGCTGGGTCGAGCTCGAATGCCTCTTTGCCCGCCGAATCGACGAAGAGGAGCCGGTCGCCGCGGACAGTGGACAGCAAACGTGGCGCCGTCGGGCGAAAACGACGACCGCCGCACCATTCGTCGCGAGATCGATGAAGGCCGTCGTCTCGAAGGTGGTCACCGCCACCGTCTTGCTGTCCGACGAAAATGCGAGGCCGACAACGGACGCAAACGGGCATGTTTCCGGCCCCCAGAGGGTGGCTTACCCCCCAGACATCGACGCGCTGGGAGCTTGCCGTCGCCACTCGCTTGCCGTCAGGGGAGAGCGCAGCTTGAACGGTGAAGGCGCCCAATCGCTGTACGTTCGCGCGGCTCCGAGTGACCAATAGAAGCCCCTGCTCCCCGGTCGTGGCGAGCATCGTTCCCCCCTTGCCGACGATGACGTCGGTCGGCCGGAATTCGACCCTCTCGGCACCCGGGATGAAATAGTTTTCGTGGCTGCCTTCCCCACGGCCCACACGCTCGCGCGCCTACGCATCGCCGGCCGCGTCCCC
>Ga0163154_10008577_pt1 | contig 11862 bp, 8 predicted proteins | sample OliLakLV19MP9P1_FD_148649 | JGI IMG/M metagenome (GOLD analysis project Ga0163154, IMG submission 148649) | Freshwater microbial mat bacterial communities from Lake Vanda, McMurdo Dry Valleys, Antarctica - Oligotrophic Lake LV.19.MP9.P1 | ecosystem: Environmental > Aquatic > Freshwater > Lake >... | reverse complement strand
GTTCACCGCGGAGTTCAAGGCCGGCATCGGCCGCGAGGCCGACGCGTGCACGAAGGCTGGAGAGATCGGGGCGCTGCTTCGTCGCGAAGGGCTGCACTCGTCGCATCTCGCTATCTGGCGACGTGATCTACGCGAGCACGGCGTCCAGGCTCTCGCGGCCAGGCGTCGCGGTCCCGCTCCGGCACCGAGGCCCAGCGCACGCGAGGTCGAACTCGAGCGGCGTGCGCGCAAGCTCGAGAAGCAGCTCGCCAAAGCGCAGGCCATCATCGCGTTCCAAAAAAAAGTGCACGAGCTGCTGGGGATCCCCCTGAAACAGCACGAGATCGACGAGGACGACTCGTGATCGCCGTCACGCAGGCACGCGAGCACCTCGGCGTCGAGGAGGCTTGCGTCGCGCTCGGGCTCCCGCGCGCTACTTGGTACCGCGCCCGAGCCCGAGTCTCGCGCGCGACGCCGGGCTCCGACGACCACACTCGCCCTTCCGTGGTCTCGCCGAGAGCACTCCAACCCGCTGAACGCGCTCTCGTCCTCGATCAACTCAATAGCGAACGCTTCGCGGACGCAGCCATTCCTCAGGTCCATGCGACTCTGCTCGACGAGGGCCGCTATTTCTGCTCGCAGCGCACGATGTACCGCATCCTCGATGACGCTGGCCAAGTCCGCGAGCGCCGCGATCAGCTTCGCCATCCGACCTACACGAAGCCCGAGCTCCTCGCATCTGCGCCGAATCAACTGTGGTCGTGGGACATCACGAAGTTGAAGGGGCCGGCCAAGTGGAACTACTTCCATCTGTACGTGATCCTCGACGTCTACAGCCGCTGCGTCGTCGGATGGCTCGTCGCTCCATGCGAGAGCGCCGCCCTTGCCACGCATCTGATCGAGCAGACGATCAAGAAGCAGCACATCGAGCGCGATCAACTCACGATCCACGCGGATCGAGGCCCCTCGATGACGTCGAAGGACGTGGCCTTCCTGCTCGCCGATCTCGGCGTCACCAAGACCCACAGTCGGCCGCACGTCTCCAACGACAACCCGTACTCCGAAGCTCAGTTCAAGACGCTCAAGTACCGACCCGAGTTTCCCGAACGCTTCGGGTCGATCGCGGATGCGCGCGCCTTCTGCCAACGATTCTTCGAGTGGTACAACCGCGAGCACCGCCACTCCGGCATCGCGATGATGACCCCCATGAGTGTGCACGTCGGCGAAGTCGACCAGATCGTCCAGCGTCGAACCGTGACACTCGAAGTCGCTCACCGACTCCACCCGGAACGCTTCGTCCGTGGCGCTCCGGCGCCGCAGCGAAGGCCGGGGCCCGCGTGGATCAACCCGCCAGCCCATCAATCCTCGGTCGCCACGGTCGCGGCTCACTGATCTCACATGTCCCGTGTCTCAGAATCGTTGACAAGCACCGATCCGCCCGAAGCGTTTGGCCCGCGAAGTGGCGAGACGTGCGCCGTCCCTGCAAGATGACCACAAGGCGAGTGGCCGTCAGAGGCGGCGCCAACCTGCTAGAGCACTTCAATGAGCGTTAGACGAGGATTGGTTCTGGCCGGAGGCGGAGCAAAAGGCGCATTTCAGGCCGGAATGCTGATCGCGATCCATAAGCTTGGACTCGATATTCACAGTATCTCGGGGGCGTCTGTGGGGGCCTTGAACGGCGCAATGTACTCCGCCGGTCGGATTAAGGACCTTAGAGATATGTGGATGACAATGTCGTCTCGAAAAGTGCTGCGCCCAAGAGTGTGGGCGGTGCTAGCGCCATTGTTGAGCGTGGCCCAAGGTTATCAGGCTTACAGAAGCGAGCGTCTCGACGCGGAATTCCCCGTCAGAATTCGCAGGTGCTTCTGGACCATAGACGCTTTGGCTCACTGTGCTTGGTGGAGTCTTGTCGCCATGCTATTCATCGGCGACGCGGGCAGGTCTTCCACGACAGTCGTCGTAGTCACAATCCTGATAGTGTCGTGCCTCGGACTTGTCTTGATCGCGAAGACCTCACGGCCGACACGGGTCACGTCCGAGGGATCGAGGGCATCATGCACGCTAATCATCGCCGGAACGGCGGCAACAATCGTCATGCGCGCCATCAGTCGTGAGGACGGAGCATCAAATACCGTTGTTTACTACTGCATGCTTGGCTTGCTGTCCCTCATTATTGTGGATTGTAGCCTCTATGTGGTAGGCAAGTTAACGTCAGAGCTAAGACTCTCCGCGGCGTCTCAGCAGTACCTCGCCAGCACGGTCACAGCGGCGCTCACGGGAGCCATATTACGTATCCCCCTGTATGTCACTACAGCTCATCATCCCGGTGATGTATTTGATCCGGACAATCCGGAGTGGGAGGCTGAAACCGGATTCAAAGGCAAGATTATTGGCTGGACGCCGCTTCCGATACGCGGGTACATTCCCAACTACACAAGAATTGACCAACTAGAGTCATCCGAGGCAACTTCTCTTCTGCTTGCTAGCGCTGCGCTGCCGCTCGGCATATTCCCCGCGGTCGAAACCGTACGTGGGTACGCAATTGACGGCGGTGCTGCGGACAATTGCCCCGTCTTTCCGCTTGTAGCCGAGGACAATCTCGACGTCATGCTCGTGCTCAATCTAGAGTGTCCGGCTGGTCAAGCCGCGCAAAAGACACACATCGAGTCATGGAGACGTATCGACCGGCTCTTGCGTGTGGCGAAGCTCTCATTCCGACCCGCGCACGTGGGTCTGGGCGAAATACCCCACTTCAGAATCAGAGAGCCTCACGCGATGGTGCCGCTCAGAGACCCGCCCCATTGGCCTCGGGTACTGGAGCTGGCGCCCAGACAGACACTCGGATCGTTTGTTACTGGCACGATGAGATTCAACAAGAAGTACTGCATTGCAATGCTCAGATTGGGGTATTCTCAGGCACTAGAACAACTCGGGACCGAGGAGCCAACGTTGTCCAGCCAATGCGCAGCATTGGCGAGGCTCGATCCCTGCACTGACGATGTTCTCTAGCAAGGCTGCGTGACGAGTTCGCCTGGTCAGGGCGTGCAGGCTTACGCCACAATGCGTTCCAGCAGGCGGCAAGCACGCATGATGCGCGAGGGACAGGCGGCTGAAGCGGGGCGGCAGCAGAGTCGACCCCGCCCTAGACTCGCCCCGTCGTTCGAGGAGGAACGGGCTACGACCGTCAACACTGGCCCTGCGAGCCGTCCCCCGGTTCGTGGGGCCGGGATGTTCGTGGCGGTTCACTGCCTTGTCCGGCGTTCGCTACCGTCGAGCGCGAACCACCGCGCGAAGGGTCCACGGTGCGCGCAGCGGCCCCCGGGAAGCGCGTGGCGGCTCTCGCGGGTCGGCGGGGTGATGTCGTCGGCCCCCCTTCCGGCAATATCGATGGTGAGTCCACTCCGTTGCTTCGGTCCGTGCGGAGTGTTCGACTCCGCCTCCCCCCGCATGCCGAACACCGACATCCAGGCGCTCGTCGCCTCCCACGCTCGCGCCCCCAAACGGCTGGAACACAGGCAGGCGAAGCGACTGTCGCTCGCCCCGGTCGAAAGCGGGATCTGGCCCAGCCCAACCGTGCGCGGCGAAGACCGGAGCCAGGATGACTAGTCCGTCCCCCGGTGCCCGGCTCATCACACTCGCTGAGCTTGAGTCGCACCTCTGGGATGCCGCGAACATCCTGCGAGGCAGCCCTGTCGATCGCACCGACTGGAAGTCCTACATCCTGCCGCTGCTCTTCTTCAAGCGCATCTGCGACGTGTGGGACGAGGAGCACGCCGCGATGCTCGCCCAGTACGGCGAGGACTTCCCGGACGAGCACCGCTTCCAGGTGCCCGAGGGCTGCCACTGGTCGAACGTGCGCGGGGCACCGAAGAACGTCGGCACCGCGCTCGCCAACGCCATGCGTGGCGTCGAGGCCGCGAACCAGAAGCACCTCTATGGCGTGTTCGGTGACGCGCAGTGGACCAACAAGGACCGTCTGCCCGACGAGCTGCTGAAGGACCTCATCGAGCACTTCTCGGCGCTCTCGCTCGGCAACGCCCGCGTTGCCTCCGACGTGATGGGCGACGCCTACGAGTACCTCATCAAGCAGTTCGCCGACGCCACGAACAAGAAGGCCGGCGAGTTCTATACCCCCCGCAGCGTCGTGCGCTTGATCGTCGACATCCTCGACCCGAAGGAGGGCGAGACCATCTACGACCCGGCGTGCGGAACGGGAGGCATGCTGCTCGCGGCTGTGTCCCACGTGCGCGAGCGAGGCGGCGATCCGCGTACCTTCTTCGGCAAGCTCCACGGCCAGGAGAAGAACCTCACCACCGCCGCCGTGGCGCGGATGAACCTCTTCCTGCACGGCATCGAGGACTTCGTCATCGAACGAGGCGACACGCTTCGGAACCCGGTGTTCACCGACGCGGGCACGGGCGGCCTCGCGACCTTCGACGTGGTCATCGCGAACCCGCCGTTCTCGCTGGAGCAGTGGGGCCGCGAGATCTGGGAGTCGGATCCCTGGGGCCGCGCCTTCGCTGGGTTGCCGACCGACAGCAACGCCGACATGGCCTGGGTGCAGCACATGGTGAAGTCGATGGCGCCGAAGACCGGGCGCATGGGCGTGGTGCTGCCGCAGGGCGCGCTCTTCCGTGGCGGCGTCGAGGCGCAGATTCGCAAACACCTGCTGGAGAACGACCTCGTCGAGGCGGTCATCGGGCTCGCGCCGAACCTCTTCTACGGTACCGGCCTCGCGGCCTGTGTCCTCGTGCTTCGCCAGCGCAAGGACAAGCGCAAGAAGGGCAAGGTCCTCATCGTCGACGCGTCCTCGGTGTTCCGCCGGGGGCGCGCGCAGAACTTCATGGACCCGGCGCACGGTGCCAAGATCGCTGCGTGGGTGCAGGGCTTCGCGGACGTCGAGGACCGCGCCCGCGTCGTCGACCGTGCCGAGATCGAGAAGGAGGGCTGGACGCTCAACATCTCGCGCTACGTGCTGCCGCCCATCGGTGCCGACATCCCGCCGCTGCCAGAGGCCGTGGCCACCTTCAAGGACGCCCTCGCGAAGTGTCGCGAAGCCGAAGACAACCTGCGCCGCGTCATGCACGGGGGGGGATGGCTGTCATGAGCGAGCGTATGACCCAGCAGGAACTCGAGTCGTATCTCTGGGGCGCTGCCGTCATCCTCCGCGGCCTGGTCGACGCAGGTGACTACAAGCAATTCGCTTTCCCACTGATCTTCTTCAAGCGGCTGTCGGACGTGTGGGACGAGGACCATGCCGACGCGCTCGCCGAGTCAAAGGGGGACGTCGCCTATGCGACGTCGACGGCCAACGACCGCTTCGTCATCCCTGAGGGCGCCCACTGGAAGGACGTGCGCGCCGCTGCGAAGGACGTCGGCAAGAAGCTGCAGGCAGCGCTTCGCGCCATCGAGGCAGCAAACCCAGGCCGCCTCGATGGCATCTTCGGCGACGCTGCGTGGACCAACAAGGATCGCCTGCCTGACGTCACGCTGAAGAACCTGCTCGAGCACTTCTCGGGACAGACGCTGTCCCTGGTAAGCGTCCCCGAGGACGAACTCGGCAACGGCTACGAGTTCCTCATCAAGAAGTTCGCCGACGACAGCGGGCACACGGCGCAGGAGTTCTACACCAACCGGACAGTGGTCCACCTCATGGTCCAGATGCTCGAGCCGAAGCCTGGCGAGAGCATTTACGACCCGACCTGCGGCACGGGCGGCATGCTCATCTCGGCGCTCACCGAGGTGAAGCGAAAGCGCGGCGAGCACCGGACGCTCAAGCTATTCGGGCAAGAGCGCAACCACATGACCGCGTCCATCGCGCGCATGAACCTCGTGCTGCACGGCGTGGAGGATTCGGAGATCGCGCGCGGCGATACGCTCGCCTCGCCCGCATTCCGTGAGGCCGACCGCCTCAAGACCTTCGACGTGGCCCTCGCGAACCCGCCGTATTCGATCAAGCAGTGGAACCGAGAGGCGTGGACCACCGACCCGTGGGGCCGGAACTTCCTCGGCACGCCGCCGCAGGGGCGCGCGGACTACGCATTCTTTCAGCACATCCTGAAGAGCATGGACCCGAAAACGGGTCGCTGCGCGGTTCTGTTCCCGCACGGCGTGCTTTTCCGGAAGGAAGAGGCCGAGCTGCGCAAGAAGCTCGTCGAGGCCGACCTCGTCGATTGCGTCCTGGGGCTCGGGCCGAACCTCTTCTACAACTCACCGATGGAGGCCTGCGTCGTCTTCTGCCGCGCGAAGAAGCCGCCGAAGAAGCGCGGCAAGGTGTTGCTCATCGACGCGGTGAACGAGGTCGCCCGCGAGCGTGCGACGAGCTTCCTGCGCCCCGAGCACCAGAAGCGCATCGAAGCGGCCTACGCGGCGTTCGCCGACCAGGACGGGTTCGCGAAGGTCGCGACCCTCGAGGATATCGTCGCGCAAGGATTCAGCCTGTCGATCCCTCTCTACGTGAAGCGCCAGAGCGCATCGTCCACGACGGCCAGAGACGCGCCCACGCTCAGCGAGGCGTGGGTCACGTGGGAGGACTCCGGCCGTGCGTTCTGGATCGAGATGGACGCGGTCGTCGACATGCTGGACGGCCTCGTCGCCGAGGATCCGGATCTCGCGGAGGTGGCCAATGGCTAAAAGCGCCGCGACGTGGAAGCGCGTGAAGTTCGGCGAGATCACGCAAAGCGTGAATGACCGTGTAGCCGACCCGAAGTCCGCGGGAGTTGATCGCTATGTCGGCCTCGAGCACCTCGACACGGAGAGTCTCACGATCCGCCGATGGGGCACGCCCGACGATGTTGAGTCGACGAAGCTCCGGTTCAAGCCGGGCGACATCATCTTCGGGAAGCGTCGAGCGTACCAGCGAAAGCTCGCCGTGGCTGATTTCGAGGGAATCTGCTCGGCGCACGCCATGGTTCTTCGCGCGAAACCGGATGCCGTTGTGCCCGAGTTCTTGCCGTTCTTCATGCAGAGTGACCTGTTCATGGAGCGCGCAATCGCCATCTCCGTCGGTTCACTCTCGCCGACAATCAATTGGAAGACCCTCGCTGCGGAGGAGTTCGCCCTGCCCCCGCTGGACGAGCAGCGGCGACTCGTGATCGTCTTGCAGGGAGTTGAGGATGTTATCGATGCAAGGCGCCGTGTCGTCGGAGTTTCACGATCCCTGCTGCGATCCACTATCGATGCTGGTTTCACCGGAAGTCTCAGCGCAGGCGGCTCGACGATTACGGTCGACGGTGTAGGAGAAATCCCGAGCCGTTGGCGAGTCAGCACGCTCGATGAAGTAACGACGAAGATCGTTGATGGCGTCCACAAGCGACCTGACTACGTCATTTCGGGCGTGCCGTTCCTGGCAATCGAGAACCTCACCCGAGGTCCGGGCATCGACTTCTCTCAAACACGATTCGTAACGGAATCCGATCATCGTGAGTTCTCTCGGCGCGCCCCCGTGGAACGGGGCGATGTACTTGTATCGAAGGACGGCACCCTTGGCATTGCTCGCGTCGTGGAAACGTCACGTGAGTTCAGCATCTTTGTTTCGCTCGCTGTCCTCAAGCCACTTCACGGAACTCTCGATCCCTGGTTCCTTCGGTACTACTTCGATTCAACGATGTTCTTGCGGCGCCTCGCGCAGAAGGCATCAGGCTCGGCTCTGAAGCACATTCATCTGGTGGACTTTCGGGCGGCGAAGATGCCGGTGCCCCCATACGCTGAGCAAGTCAGCATTTCAAACGCCGTCAAAGACACAGAGGCGGCTTATCTCGGTTCTCTAGCCGCTGTAGCGGAAACTCAGGCGCTCAAGCAGGCCGTGCTTGGCCAGCTTGCGTGGAGGCAACCATGAGTTTCACCGAAGCCTCCACCGTCGAGAACCTGGTCCGTGACCTGCTCTGCGGCGGCGTTACCCACCACACCGCGATCGGCGCCGGACTCGCTCGCAGGAACGGCAAGGTCTCAGGCCTGGGCTGGCACTACCTCGCGCCCGCAAACATCCCGCGCCCACCGCACGAGGTCCTCGTCGAGCACTGGATTCGCGAGTCGCTCATCCGCCTCAACCCCGAGATCGCCGCTGTTCCCGACCGCGCTGACGAGGTGCTCTACAAGCTCCGCGCGATCGTGCTCGCGGTGCGCTCCGATGGCCTGCTCAAGGCGAACGAGGAGCTGACTGCGTGGCTGCGCGGCGATCGCTCGATGCCCTTCGGCCCGAACCACGAGCACGTCACGGTTCGCCTCATCGACTTCGACAACCTCGATAACAACGAGTACGTCGTCACGAGCCAGTTCACCTTCCGCGCCGGGCCCGCCGAGCGGCGTGCGGACCTCGTGCTGCTCGTGAATGGACTACCCATCGTTCTGATCGAGGCCAAGACACCCGTCCGGCACGCGGTTAGCTGGCTCGACGGCGCGCTGCAGGTCCACGACGACTACGAGAAGAACGTCCCTGAGCTGTTCGTCGCCAACGTCCTCAGCGTCGCGACCGAGGGCAAGGAGCTGATGTACGGCTCCGTCCGAATGCCCGTGAACCTGTGGGGACCGTGGCGCGGAGATGACGAGGCCGCGCCGGGTACGCTGGCAGGGCTTAAGGCGGCGGTGAGCGGGCTGCTGCGCCCGGCGGTGGTGCTCGACATTCTCGCCCACTTCACGCTCTTCGCGACCGACACGAAGAAGCGTCGCATCAAGGTCGTCTGCCGCTACCAGCAGTACCAGGCCGTCAACCTAATCGTGCAGCGCGTCCTCGCGGGCACGCCGCGCAAGGGTCTCATCTGGCACTTCCAGGGGTCCGGCAAGTCGCTGCTGATGGTGTTCGCTGCGCAGAAGCTCCGGCTGCAACCCGAGCTGGGAAACCCGACGGTCATCATCGTCGTCGACCGCATCGACCTCGACACGCAGATCAGCTCCACGTTCCACGCCTCCGATGTCCCGAACCTCGTGAAGGCCGAGACGCGCGACGATCTGCAGAAGCTGCTGAAGCAGGACACGCGGAAGATCATCATCACGACGATCTTCAAGTTCGGCGAGGCCGACGGCGTGCTCAACGACCGCGGCAACATCGTCGCTCTCGTCGATGAGGCGCACCGCACGCAGGAGGGAGACCTCGGAGTCAAGATGCGCGCCGCGCTTCCCAACGCGTTCCTGTTCGGCCTCACCGGCACGCCCATCAATCGCCGCGACCGCAACACCTTCTACGCGTTCGGCGCGGACGAAGATACCCGTGGCTACATGAGCCGTTACGGGTTCGAAGAGTCCATTCGCGACGGCGCAACCCTCAAGCTCCACTTCGAGCCACGCCTCATCGACCTCCACATCGACAAGGCGGCGATCGACCAAGCGTACCAGGCGCTCACAGGGGACCTCTCCGACCTCGACAAGGACAACCTAGCGAAGGCCGCATCGCGGATGGCGGTGCTTGTGAAGGTGCCCGGGCGCGTGCAGAAGATCTGCGAGGACATCGCGCGCCACTACCAGGACGTGGTAGCACCGAACGGCTTTAAGGGCATGGTCGTCACGTTCGACCAGGATTGCTGCCTTCTGTACAAGGCCGTGCTCGACAAGCTGCTGCCGCCCGAAGCGACGGAGATAGTCATCTCGGCGAGCGGCAACGACGAGCGCTTCAAGCCGTACGCGCGCTCACGCGACGAAGAGGAGAAGCTGCTCGACCGCTTCCGCGATCCGAACGACCCGCTCAAGCTGCTCATCGTCACCGCGAAGCTCCTCACCGGCTTCGATGCGCCCATCCTCCAGGCGATGTACCTGGACAAGCCGATGCGTGACCACACGCTGCTGCAGGCCATCTGTAGAACGAACCGAACCTACGGGGGCAAGAAGACGCATGGCCTGATCGTTGACTACCTCGGGGTCTTCGACGACGTCGCGAAGGCGCTCGAGTTCGACGAGAAGGGCTTCAAGAGCGTCGTCGAGAATATCGAGGGGCTGAAGGACCAGTTGCCCGAGGCCATGCAGAAGTGCCTCGCATTCTTCCCCGGCGTTGATCGCACTCAGACGGGGTACGAGGGCCTCATGGCGGCGCAGGAGTGCCTGCCGAACAACGACGTGCGCGACGCTTTCGCCGCCGAGTACTCGGTCCTCGGGAGGCTCTGGGAGGCCATCTCGCCCGACCCGATGCTCATTCTGTTCGAGACCGACTACCGCTGGCTCACGCAGGTCTACATCTCGGTCCAGCCCACGAGCGGCACCGGCAAGCTTGTCTGGCACGCACTGGGCGCGAAGACCATCGAGCTCATCCATCAGAACGTCCACGTCGACGCGGTTCGCGATGACCTCGAGACGCTGGTGCTCGACGCCGAGCTTCTCGAAGCGGTGATGGGGTCACCCGAACCGAAGAAGCGGGCGAAGGAGTTCGAGACGAAGCTCACGGCCAGGCTGCGGAAGCACATGGGCAACCCTCGCTACAAGCACCTCTCCGAGCGGCTGGAGGCGCTGAAGGAGCGGCACGAGCGCGGACTGCTGAATAGTGTCGAGTTCCTGAAGACCTTGCTCGAGCTGGCACGCGAACTCGTAGCGACGGAGAAGGAGGCGCGACCCCAGGAGGACGAGGACCGTGGCAAGGCGGCGCTTACCGAGCTGTTCCAGCAGGTGCGCAACGCGAAGACGCCCGTCGTGGTCGAACGGGTTGTCGCCGACATCGACGAGATCGTCCGCCTAGTTCGCTTTCCCGGATGGCAGCACACGGCGGCGGGCGAGCGCGAGGTGAAGAAGGCCCTCCGTAAGAGCCTGCTCAAGTACCAGCTCCACCAGGACGCCGACCTCTTCGAGCGATCTTTCGTGTACATCCGCCAGTACTACTGACTTTGGCTGTTTCGAGCAGGCCTACCGGTGCTTTGCTAGCGCGAGAGGGTGGGGACCGGTTCTTGCCAACGTGCAAGGTGGCGAACCCTTCATAGTTAGCGACGATCGATGAGCAGGAAACGCAGTAAAGATGGCGAGCACGCGGTGTTTCCATCCGTGCTACAGGACGCCCTGTGGCACACAACGAGTATTGATCGCTATCGTTTGATATTGAGCAGCGGAGCCATACTGGCAGATCCACCGTTGAACGACGCGGAGCGATGGTGCACGCAAGGCGGGCCGGATCTTTATCCGTTTGTGCGCCATCTCGGTGGTGTAAGTCTATTTGAGTTTCGCGCCTTTGACCACCGCAGGTACTCGCGAAAGTACATGGCGTCATGGCATGTCTTCATTCCATTCAATGCTCACTGGGTATCCACCGTGTGGATTGAGATTAACAATGTGGCGATCGCAGGAAGTTATCGAAGTCCCGCACAGCTTGCTAGGCTGATGAAGAACTCGTCTGCCTACCAACACAATCTAATGCCCGAGATCGAGGCGGCTAGTCTTGCGCCGATTCCGATTGGAGCATTCGGACGTGTGTTGGTGGCGTCAAGAACCAATCCGAACCCTGAACCTCTACGCTCGTAGACACGACGCGTGACATCCAGGCCGACGGCTGTGGCGGTTCGCGCCGAAGGCGGACGCTTGCGCTGTTGCCCAGTACGGCCACCGGTACTCGGGATGCCGCGATGATCGGTCCAAGTACCGCCGCGTGCACTCGCCGAGCGCCTCGATGACACCCGCCTCCGCTTTCGACTTGCAGTGCACGACCTCGGTCACGGCGTCGTCGATGCCGGGGATGGGCGCTGGTTCGAGGACGCGCTCGGCAGTCTGCTGGATCGACGAAAGGAACGGGTTCGCCTTGCCGCCGTCACGACGACGGGTACAAATGGGGCGTCATGCGCGTAACCGTCACGCCACCCCCGCCTGGACGCCGGCGGCCGGGACGTGACGATTGCGTGCATGAACCGACGCGAAGAGATGGTGCAGTTGCTCGGCCGGCGTGAGCGCCTGGGCCTGACGTTCAAGGGCCTGGCGCAG
>Ga0163154_10008575_pt1 | contig 11864 bp, 7 predicted proteins | sample OliLakLV19MP9P1_FD_148649 | JGI IMG/M metagenome (GOLD analysis project Ga0163154, IMG submission 148649) | Freshwater microbial mat bacterial communities from Lake Vanda, McMurdo Dry Valleys, Antarctica - Oligotrophic Lake LV.19.MP9.P1 | ecosystem: Environmental > Aquatic > Freshwater > Lake >... | reverse complement strand
AAACACGACCTTGCTGCCATCCGGTGAGATGGCCGGGTTACTCTCGTTGCTTGGCTTTGTCACTGGCGGATAGGGGCTATAGGGGAATGGTGGCGTGGTATCGGTGTATGTCAGGCGGATGAGATCGCTGTTTGCGGCATATGGGGCTGCATACACCTGGCGATAGCTGCCATCACTGCGCCGCGAGTCGATCAGCAGTTGTACCGTATCGCTGGCATAGGCATTCTTGATGCTGTATGGAACCGTCTCGCCTGCACCAGAGGGAATCTGTTGCAGTGGCGACGAACCATCGATGTTCATTCGAAAGACATCCATACGCCCACCGTTGCGATCCGATGCAAAGAAAATCGGTAGTGGCGATGGGGCCGTGTTCCAGGGTTGGCCGATACGCCAGTAACGCCAGCCAACATAGTGTTGGCCAACATTGCCCATTTCCACCTGGCTGCCCTTTGGATTCGTTGGTGTGAAGGTCAGCGTCCGCCGTTCATACAATTGCACTAATACATTGCGCTCCTGCCCGCCAACCATGGTGCGAACCCAGTAGGCATCACTGATTGGGTAGCCCATGAGCGTAATCCAGTCGATCACCAGCCCGGTGCGAACACGGCCATTTTCCAGCACACGCCCGCGTTGATTCAAATATTCCCAGAAGATTTGCGGAATGGTGTGGCCGGTTTGATCAATATAGGTAGCCCCACGCGTCTGGTTGGCAAATGGTTGGTTGAGTTCGTTTTGCAGGCTCAGATTGCCAACCTTGTCGATCATGGTTAAAATCGGTTTCCCGCGTTGGTCGCGATCCCGACGTGGGACGCCAGGTGCGCTGACGACACCCTGAAAGGAGGCGTAGGTTGGCGCTTCCTCGTTGATGCTCAGGGCATCGCCAGCCACGGGAATAAATGCTGGTGATGTGGCAAAGAAATCGCGTGGATCATCGCCCAATTGACGATAGCCCGTGACCATTTCGACAACCAGCAGCCCGTTGGTGACCGTTATCGTCGTTGGATCAGTTAGTTCCATGCGACCCTTATCGAAATATTGCACAAGCCGTAGGCCATTTGGTGCCTGGCGATAGAATTCATAGTAATCAAGCCAGGGCTGTGGTCCCCACAACCACCCACGCTGGCCCAGAACCTGTGCCGCATCCGTCCGCGCCCATTGAGCCAGAAAGGCTGGATGGGCAAAGCTTGTATGATCTGGCGACCAGGGTGCCGAACGCGCTGGGATTGGAAGCAGCAACGCACATAGGGCCAGCAATGCGAGCAGGGTACGGTAGTTCATGGGGGAACCTTTACGAAGCATTCAGCCCTCACCCCTGGCCCCTCTCCCAATGGGAGAGGGGTGCCCGTAGGGCGGGGTGAGGGCGCTTACTCATCAATCTCGGCGGCGGTGATACCTGCCCATTGCAGTAGTTCGCGGATTTTTGTGAGATTAGCACGCTCAATCAGCAGAATGTGATCACCGGCCTGGCCACGAATAAGTGGCGAGAAACGTTTACTAGCCAACAATGCCTGAGCAACATTGGGATCGGCCAGGCGGAGAATGCTGATGCGCCCCAATTCTGTCTGAGCGGGTGCGCCAGCCCATGCGCGCAGGGCTACTGTCAGCACTGGTGGAATCGCCCGTGTCAGCCGTTGATCAAATTCACGCGAGAAATCATCGATCCGATACCCACGCTGGGCAGCCGCGCCAACACTCGCAGCCGTTAATTTCCAGTGATCGCCAACCCGCTCCGCCCAACGGTCGAGCAGTGGTTCCGTCAGCAGATCCGGCTTCCCGCGCACCACATCGATCTGGCCAGTTTCATCAACTTTGAGGGTGGCTGGTGGTGGATCAAGATAGTTAATACTTGTCGTTATGCGTTGTGGCAGAATAGCCGTATCGAGCAGCACAAACAGTTCGCCAATTGGGCGGCCAGAAACGCCATTGCTCAGGGCCGCATCACGGGCAGCGGATGTCGGATATTTCAGGAGATTGGCACGGCGGCGCATGGTGATACGTTCGTGCTGGGTGACCCATTCGCGCATTGTTGCCGCAACATTCTGTGGGACAGATGGGCCAAGGGCTGCCAATAATGAATCCGGCGTGCCACTGCGGTCGGTCCAGCGCGCAACCGACTCACGGGTCAGGCGGTAGCGGGCCACATGAATATCGGCCTGAACACGTTCGGCAGCCCGTTCGAGCAGGGCCAGTTGCGTTGGGGCTGCTTGCTCAAGATAGACAACAATTTCATAGTTGGGTTGAATGATCCATGGGGCCACTGCTGGTTCGGCTGGTTTGACCTGCGCCTGTGGCCGCAACACCGCCCGTGCCAGATCAGTCAGGCGCAGTGCATTCAACTGCCCATCCTCGATGCCAACCTCAACCATTCCAAGAAAATAGAGCCAGCCAGCCAGCGCATAGGTGATCCAACGCTCCTCATATAGCCGCCATTCGCCCCACAGCCGTTCGAGCCAGCCCTGTTCATCGACAGGCGTGGTTTTTTGTTCGGCCTTGGTACGGCCACGTGGACGTTGCATGTTCCAGGGCCGGGCGACACGCGGATGCGGGCCGTTCAATGAATAGTGTTGCCCAATCCGATCAAACAGCGTACGGCTGAACGTTTCCAGGCTCACAAACGATTGCGTATCCAGCATGCACTCGAACAGCATCAGCATCGCCAGGCGCATGCCAGCACCAGTATTGGCGAATGTCTCGCTCCAATATGGCAGATCATATTCATACCAAGATTGAATGCCAATGAACTGGCCAAGCACCTCTGCCACGAGCGTTGGGTAGGGCAGTGTGGCAATATCGGAATTGGAAACTATCAGCCGTTCGGAATTGATCGCAACCAGATGACCAGTGTTCGTCAATGTCTCGACCAGCCCCTGAACGGGGCGAGTAAACAGCAAGCCATCGAAGTGGGCTTCGGCTTCGCCCCAACCAAGGGTTTTGCTCAGTTTACGCATATCGGTGACACGTACGGCATTACTCTTGGTCAGTTGCAGCCCGCCCTGTGCGCGAATGGCCTCAACCACGCCAATCAGATCGAGTGCAACCTGGGCTGGGCGGCGGATACGGCTTTCGGGTGGTTCTGGTGCAGCTGGCAGGGTAATTTGCTTGACTTTAAGGGCTGGGACTCTGGCAAGCAGGCGATCATCGCTAAACACCACCAGATCGCTATATGGGCTGAAGTAGCCATAGCGCTGTTCGATTGGAAGTGCTAGCCCACGCTCGCACAGCCGTTGGGCAAATGGTGACGACGTATTGCCATACATGTCCGGCGTTTCTGGTGGCTGATACCCGGCAGCACGCAGGGCAATCGCCAGATGGCTTGAACGAATGATCCCGCCAATCCGGCGCATGATCGAAAGCGCAGCTAATTCGATGGCATCGAGCTGAATGATAGCCGCATCGACCATGCGCTGATCGGACAGCCCTTCACTTATTGCGATAATTGCTGCGTCTTTGCGGAGTGCCCCACGTGTACCCCAGATGCGGGCCATGCGTTGCAGTTCATTGCTATTCATCAGCTGAAGATAGGAATCGAAACGTTGGTGGGGCTGCTCCACAGATCACTCCTCGAGCATTCGCGGTACATGGCCAAGTTTGCGCAAGCGCGTGAACAGCGCATCGATCTGGCCAGGGGTGACAATTGCAACCCGGTCACTCAGTCGTACAGCAATTGTTCGCGCGGCAGCTGCATCGGACATAATCGCATCGAGCAGCCAACTCTCGGCAACTTCGATCAATGGCAGATTACTATGTAGAACTGGCGCGATATCGGGTTCGCTTGCTGCTGCACCTTTTATAGCTGGCGGATTCTTTGGCGAACGGGCCACGGCTGTTCTCCCAGGCTGAGGATCGGTGGATTGTTGGTGTGCATCAACCCGTATTTTACCATACCAAAGGTTGTGGGCGGTTTGCGAACCGCCCATACGGTAATTCCTTGCCGATAATCCACATTATGTGGGCGAATACGAGATTCGCCCATATGGTGATTGCGGGCATTTACCCAGCAATCTCGCGCAGCGCCGCCAGCAAGCGGTCGATTTCATCAACGGTATTATAGTGAACCAGCCCGATCCGCAACATGCCGCCCAGATCTTCGACACCAAGGCGTTCGCTCAGGTTCATTGCATAATAGTTGCCATCCCAGGTGAAGATCCCGCGCTGGCCGAGTGCCTCGGAGAGTTGCCGTGGGGTGTGGCCTGCGATCCGCACCGCAACAGTTGGCGTGCGGCTCTCGAAGCGGGCCGCATCGGTGATGCCATAGAAGGTTAGCCCTGGGATTGTGAGCAACCCGGCGATGAGTTTCTCGCTCAGGCCGCGTTCATACTCGCAGATCATCTCCATTGCAGCAATAATTGCCTCGCGTTGGGTTGGTTCTGTTTCCCAAGCCCGATGGTGCCTGCCGAGTTCAGCCAGATATGTGATTGCGGCAGTCACGCCGGCCATGCTTTCGTGGCTCTTGGTACCAGTTTCCCAGCGATCAGGCAGGATATCGGCAGCCGGGCGGACTTTGTATGGCGTGAGCCGTTGCATATGTTCACGTTTGCCATAGAGTGTGCCCATGTGTGGCGCAAAGAATTTGTATGGCGAACAGGCCAGAAAATCGCAGCCAAGCTCCTGCACATCAATCGGGCCGTGGGGCGCATAATGAACCGCATCGACATACACCAGCGCGCCGACGGCATGGGCCAGTTCAACAACCTGTTTCACATCATTGATTGTGCCAACGGCATTGGAGGCATAGCCAACCGCCACCAGTTTGGTTTTGGGCGTGATCTGGCGGGCGAAATCGGCCATATCGAGTGTACAATCCTCGGTATCCACATCCACGAATTTAATGATTGCGCCCTGTTCTTCGAGTGCCTTCCAGGGTGCCACATTCGCATCGTGATCGAGGCGTGTTAGCACAATCTCATCGCCTGGTTGGATATCGCGGCCAATCGCCCGGCTGAACGCAAAGGTCAGGCTGGTCATATTCTGGCCAAACACAACCTCATCTGGCGCGCAGCCAAGCAGATCGGCCATGGCCTGATGTGCGGCGGTGATTGTCTCATCGGTGCGGCGGCTGGTCAGAAATGCGCCATGGATATTGCTATTGGCGCGGATCAGGTAATCGGTCATGGCATTAATCACCTGCTGGGGGACCTGTGTGCCGCCGGGGCCATCAAAGAAGATAGCTGGCTGATCGTTGACCTGTTGGGCAAGGGCGGGAAACTGCATTCTGATCCATTCCAGATCGAGGGTGGTCATGCGATGCTCCTGTCTATGGCGTTGGGTTGGTGCGGCTGTATGGTACCACGTTCTGTGCGGGCGAGAACAGGGGGCGAGGGAACAAGGGAGCGAGAGATCAAGGGCACAATGATTGCATGCCCCGAATTCGCAGGCGATGAACGTAGGGGCGGTTCGTGAACCGCCATGGGTGAGCCGGTAGATGCATGCCCTTCCATCCGCAGGCTGAAGCCTGCGGCTATTGGGATGATGGGCGTAGGCGATACGCTACGGACTGCCCAATAATCCCCAATAATCGCTGATGTGATGGTCCCGTAATTTACGCACCTTGCCGTGTGTGACTCTGGCTTGTTATGATCATGGTACGGAGACACATGTTGTTCTCTTGTTCGGCAACACAGGAACAAGTGAACAAGCAACACAGTGTTCAATGTTCCCTTGTTCTCTCCAACAATGAATTGGCAAGAAGGACACCGGCCATGCGGCTTGTACTCGCGGATCGTCTGATCAGACGCCAGGAAACCCATAGCTATCGCCAGATACTGAGTGCCGCATTGGCAGCCGATAGCGCCCTACGCAGTTTGCCTGCGCTGCACACACTGCCACACTTCGGCATGCGCGAGGATGGGACGGTTGTAAAAATCGACATACCATCCGTTCGCCAGGGGATGCTGCTGCGTGGAACTTCGGGCAGTGGGCGCCGGTTGGTGATCGCACAACTGGCCCATGCCTGGCTTGCTGGCGGAATATTTGAAAAACCGCTGCCATTGCCGATTGACCTGGCCCGCTTGGATGATGGTGTCGCCTCGCCGAATACACTGCTGACAGCCCTGGTGGCAGGGCTTGATCGCGGCAAGCTTGGTGGCGCGGTGAGTTGGTTGCTGCTGATGAGTGGTTTGGAGGATCTGCCGCCCATACGGCGCTCGATCTGGCGTTCGGCCCTGGTAGGCCACATGTATCCGCATGCCATTCAGCTTGGGATAGTTGTTGCCCCAGTGGATGAACCACCCTGGCCTGGATTAACGACGGTGACTCTGCCGCCAACCGGGCCACATGATGCACAACGCTGGCTTAGCCATCTGCTTCCTGATCTGGCAGATCGAAAACAGACCGCACTGCTGGGCGTGCTTGGGCCAATGCCAACCCTGTTTGATTGTGCGCTGGCCGCCTTGTTGTCCACAAATGGTCAGGTTCCAGGCTCACGGATTGATCGTGAGCGCCGGGCACTGGCACTGTTTCGGGCACAACGGCCTGGCACAGGAACCGCACCCGCAGCGATTGGCAGCGGAATGGCATCGTTCATGGCGCAGCGGATGGCATTACTTTGGCAAGCCACGCAGATTGTTGAGCATGGATCGTACGAGCTTGTGCTTGAACAACCGCTGTGCGCTGATCTCGTGTTGTTGACAGCTGGATTGGCGACTGAGAGCGACCAATTGCTGAAGGTGCTTGCCCGCCATGCTGCTCCGGATACACAGATTCTGCTTCTGGCTGGGCGTTGCCTGGCGGAACATCCGCCGCGTTCTGCAGCCCTGACACTGTTGATCGTTCGGGCGTTGGGGCAACTGATAAGCACTGGATTTACCAATTCTGAACAGGCTGGTTTGGTGCTGGCAGCCTGTTTACCTGCACTGGATGCTGCACTCAGCGAGGCCGTGCGTCGGAATGCAGAGCGGGTGATTCATGCGGTGTTGAGCGCGCTTCCGATTGAATATGCGCTGCCACGCCTGGTTCGTTTGGCCTATGATGCTGCAACTCCTGAGCCGATTGGCTGGCGCTGTGCTATGCGCCTGGCAGGATTGCCCAGTGTGCCACAGGTTGCTGCTCCAGAGGCACCGCATAGTTTGGCACGCTGGGCCTTCGTTCAGGCCCTTGGCGGCAGCACTGGCCATGCCCGATTGTTGCAGCATTCATCACAGGCACTTCGGGCGCTGGCGACAGCCGCATCAATCTATCGCGAACCGGCAGCGCTGGCGCTGCTTGCTCATCCCGAATTGCCTGTGCCGGTGCGTTTGGCAGCGCTCAGGTTGATCGAACCAACAGTGCAGAGCGCTGGCGCTGCATTTTTGCCACACCTGGCCCGTGATCCAGTTCGTGCGATGCGCATGGCGGCACTCGCTCGGCTGACCGAGCAGAGCAACCAATATGGCGGGCGTGTTGCTGCACAGATTGCCGGTGATGTGTCACAACCCTGGGAGATCCGCGCTGATGCGCTTCAGTTCGTGGCGCGTGCGCCAGTGCGAATGGCTGGCCCGGTACTGATTGCCTGTGCAACAGATCCAGCATTGCCATTGCATGTGCGGATTGAGGCGTTACGCAGCCGTCGGATGCTCCGCAATCCCCAACCTGCCTTGCTCGCTATTACGCGCAATCAGCAGCATGATCCAATCATTCGGGCAGCGGCGCTACGGCTGATTGCCACACGACCCTCGAATACTTCCGGGCAACACCGGCCCTTGCATCGTGATCGACTGCGGCGGGTTTCGTATCGGTTTGCCCATACGCTGGCCTGGCTGCTCGAAGATCCAACAACCCCATTGCATGTCGCATTGGTCGCGTGCGAACTGCTCGCCGCGCGGGGCGGATCGCTTGCGGCAGTCACGCTGATTGGCGTGATTGAACGTGCGCCAACGAATAATGAACGAACCTATGCCACGATTGTCGCTCTTGGGCGATTGCGTGGCGAGCGCGTGGTGCATATGCTTGCCACACTGCTTGGTGCAGGCGCGCTTACCAGGCTCCAGCAGGGCTATTCAGCAGCACTCACCCGCCTACCAACAGCGCAGGCGCTGGTCTCGAACGATGTGCCACTGACGATTCGGCACAGCCTACAGATTGCCGATCAGCTATCTTTGCGCATTGCGGATCGGCCAACGACGCTATACGAATATCTGCTAACGGCTGCGGATCGATTGCGAACAGCCGCCGCTCAGGCGTTGGCCCAGATTGGCGGAATTGGTGCCCGCATGGCTCTGGTTGATGCCCTCATTGCTGGTGAATCGGCGACGGCCACGCCAGCACTGCTTGATGCGCTCATGCATGTGTGTGGCCCTGATGATGCACAACCACTTGCACAGATCATTCGCGACCCGAACACAACAGCGCGGGTGCGCTGGTTGGTTGTGCAGCGGCTTGCCGATCACCCGGCGGCGCTCAGGTTGCTGCTCGAATATGTACATGATGCGAGCCTGGATACACTCAGCCGTGCGACACTGGCAGCGGCACTTGGTCGGCGCAAGGTTGCTGGGGTACTTCCGCCGCTTACCACTATCGCTCAGGATCGCAGCACCGATGGCTTCCTGCGTGAGCAAGCGCTGATTGGCCTGGGGAGCGTTGGCAATGCTGCTAGTGATGCGATATTATTGCGGATCGCAGCAGATCCAACCGAACTTCCACGCTTGCGTGGCGTTGCAGCCGCCCAGATCCGCCCTACCATGGATGCGGCCACCCATTGGGCGCTGCGCAATCTTGTACACCACGAGCGCGCCACCGTTGATGTGTTGGTTGGCGGGCTGGTTGCACTGGGGCAGGCGCGTGATCGTGAGGCACTGCCACTGCTGATGCAATACAGCCTCGATCAACGCAGCGAGGTTGCCCGTGCCGCAATCGACGGACTAGCGGCCGTCAATGATTCAACAATCACATCGGTATTGGTTGGCCTTTCGCAGAAGGTGCATCTTGATCGGGTGCTGCGTTTGCACGCAATCGGTGCATTATTGCGCATGGGCGATCCCGATGGGCCATTGCTGATTCGGGATTACCTGCATGGCTCTTCTGTACCACTACAGCTCCAGGCATTGGAACAGATCATTGCGGCGGGCGCACCAGTGGCACAATTGTTAGCACTCGCCAGCGATAAGAACCGAGCGGTTGCCTTTCGCCTACGGGCGCTCGATGGCATCGCAACTCTTGATTCAGCCGAACCGCTCGCCATGCTTGTTGAGGATATGTATGAACCAGCCGAAGTGCGTGGGCAGGCAATTCAGATCCTCGTTGCGGTTGGTGGCACGAAGGCCCACGAATTGCTTCTACGAATAGCAGGGCGAACTGAGGATCATGCTGGTGTTCGTTCTTATTGTATTGATGCACTGGTACAACGGCGCGATCCGGCTGCTGCACCGATTTTGGCACAGATTGCCGTCGCAGCCGATAACCCATTGATCTGTGAGCGGGCCGCGCTTGCACTGATTACGTTGATGGTACCTGCACCGAGTATTCAGAAGTCAGGAGCCAGCATATATCCGTAGAACCGAGAACCAAGTATTCAGGAGTCAGGAGTCAGGCGTCAGAATATTGGCTGGAGAACCAAGAACCAAACCTGAACTACGGACCTACGGAACTGCAGAACTGGGGAACTGCGAACCGTGAACAAGTGAGCAAGAACCGCCCTCACCCCTGCTGCGCTGCCCCTCTGCCAGTGGGAGAGGGGAGCAAGAATCAAAATAAACGAGGTAGAGACGCCTCGCTGGGTCGTCTGGCTGATTGATCGCAGCCGAGGCATGACCAACGGGCGTTGGAAGGCCACCAGCATTCTTTAAAAGAAGCAATCGAACAAGGGAACAAGCAACACTAACGCCGCTTGATTGAAGCCGAGGCATGACACATGAGCCTTGGGGTGGCACAAAGATGCATTTGAGGTGTGGAGCGCGTAGCCCTGAAAACACCAACCATGGAACGGGCTCCTGCGAAAGCGGCAGCGATAGCGAGAATGAACGGTTTCCTGCGAACTGGCACTGAGATAATGAAAAGAGTAAGGAGCATCCTGTGCAAACGCGCATTATGATCGTTGATGATGAAGAAGTGACCGGACGATTATTGCTGTACCAGTTGCAGGGCCTTGGCTATGCAGCGGTGTATGTGCAGGATGGATTACAGGCGCTGCAACAGATCCTGATTGAGCAACCAAGCCTAATCCTGCTCGATGTGATGATGCCGCTGATCAGTGGTTGGGATGTCTGCCGTGAGATCCGCGTCTGTTCATCGGTGCCGATTATTATGCTGACGGGCAAGGATGCCGATGATGATGTGGTGGTGGGTCTTGCTGCTGGTGCCGATGATTATGTGACCAAGCCATTCAATATGGCCCAGCTTCAGGCACGCATCGAGGCGGTTCTACGCCGAGCAGGGCAGCGTAGCCATTGGGCAGTTGCATCGACGATCCGGCGCTCGAATACTGAAACAACCAGTGGATCTATGCCATTGCCACGCACAGCGCCCCAGCCACAGCCATGCACAATGGCAGTGCCACAGTTTGTGCATTCGGCGCGGGTTGCCTCGGCAGCTATTGCCCAAATGGTTGAGCCAGCGCTGCAAGCACCCATGCCATCACCAATATATACCAATGGCACGAGCACAGCGCGAGCACCTGAACCAATGCCTGCTCCTATTATTATGCCCAGGCCAACAGCTTTGGGAATGAGATTGCATACGGCACGACAGGCGCGGAGCATCTCACTCTATCAGGCCGAGCAGATGTGCCTGATCCGTTGGGATTACCTACAGGCGATTGAGCAAGAGAACTGGAACTATCTGCCGCGCCCACAATTGCACAACGCCATCCGGCAGTACGCCGCATTTCTACGGATTGACCCAGGCCAAACGATCCGAGCGCCACAGCGGGACTGGCCGATCTGGCAATATACCGCAATTGCCACTGCTGCATTAGCTGTTGTGTTGCTGATTGTGTTATTGGTGCTTGTGTGGGGCAGAATCGTGTGACGAGCGAGGACTGAGGACGGCTAGGCCATCCTCATTTTAGCAAAAGAACAAGTGAAGATGGGACACAATGCTTCTTGTTCACTTGTTCCCTCAGCCCTGCTGCGCCGCCCTCTCCTAATGGAAGAGGGGCCGGGAGTGAGGCATTAGGCCCGCGCTAGTGTAATCACTGCCGGAACGCGATTCATCATCCAGAAGCCGGGCAACAGTCCGATGACCGATGCGCACAATGCCCAGGCGGCGGTGATCCATAGCGCACTCAACCACCAGCCAATCAATACGAAGTAGATCGCACGTAGCAAAAATGGCTGTTGGCGAGTTTCGACATTATAGCTCTTGCCGCTGCTCGTAATGACAAGATCACTGCGCTGTTGCTTGAGGGTTGCCACCTGCGGCAGCCGGTTGAGCATCCACAGGCCAAATGGTAGCCCAATGATTATTACACACAAAAACCAGGCGATTGCTGCCCAGATGCCACTGAACCACAGGCCAAAGAAGATAAAGTAGATAGCACGCACCAGAATTCCTGGGCCGTGCTTCTGCGGAATAACGATTGTGTTGGTTGTCATGATTGTTCACTCCTGCACCGGGGGTTGTCATTATGGCGGCTCCCGATTGCTTAGCTATATTACGTGCAGGAGACAGGGAATGTTGCAACTCGCCCTAGCGTTCTGTTGCTTCGCTCGCTTCGTGCAGTTGATCGATGACGCGCTCAAGGGTCGCTAGTTCAAACGGGCCTAACCCGCGCTCGGTGTAGCGGCCTTGTTCGATCAGGGCAACGATTGTTGTGATTGATCCAGCAGCACTGGTGGGCCGTTTGGTGAGGAGTTGGCCATATTCACGAATGCTGACACTCTCCGGCCAGGGTAGCCCCTGCCGCTTGCCATAGCGTTCAAGCATGCTTGCCGCCTGTGTGAGCAGATCTGGTG
>Ga0163154_10008574_pt1 | contig 11864 bp, 12 predicted proteins | sample OliLakLV19MP9P1_FD_148649 | JGI IMG/M metagenome (GOLD analysis project Ga0163154, IMG submission 148649) | Freshwater microbial mat bacterial communities from Lake Vanda, McMurdo Dry Valleys, Antarctica - Oligotrophic Lake LV.19.MP9.P1 | ecosystem: Environmental > Aquatic > Freshwater > Lake >... | reverse complement strand
CCCAACCCCACCCCCAAAAAATTGGAGCGGGTTGTACGGACGTGATTAATCGCGTCCCTAAGCCTAGAAATGGGTTTCTCCCCCTTTCTCCACGCAGTGGGGATAAGGGGGCTGGAGGGATAGGGGTGCTTTAAGCTGATAATTGACTTGAAAATGCTTATCCATTGAAATTTTAAAATCATTTGAATTCAAAATAGTTGTTCCATTAGCCCTATTTAACTCAATGATAATGCACATCAAAGGCATTAATTTGGTGTTGGCGGAGAGCATCAAAGAACTGCTATAAAGGCAAATTGATTGAAAAATGATTCAAACATATCTGCACAAATGGTTGTGTTAAATTTTCGTGAAATTGTGTTACACTGTTTTTATATCAACCGAATAAGGGGAAATAACTTATGACGGATATGTTGGACATCATCCAACTAGCAAAAAGTGCCAAAGAGGCGGGCTATGCCCTGGCTAAAGCCACAACTGACCAAAAAAATAATGCGCTCCTATGTATTGCCGATGCCCTCCTCGCTCATAAGGATGTTATCTTAGATGCAAATCTTGCGGATTTAGAAGAAGCCCGTGCTAATGGCACCAGCGAGGCACTCCTAGACCGCATCAATTTGCAAAATCGGCTAGACGGAATTGTGGCAGATATTCGCACCGTAGCGACTCTGCCAGACCCCGTTGGTCGTATAATAGAAGAACGTATTTTGCCCAATGGCTTAAATGTCTCTCGGCGCAGGACAGCCATCGGGGTGATTGGGGTGATTTATGAGGCACGCCCCAATGTGACGATTGATGTGGCAGTTTTAGCACTAAAATCGGGCAATGCGTGTATTTTGCGGGGCGGAAAAGAGATTTTGCGGAGCAATATGGCGATGGTGCAGGTTATGAAAGAGGCAATCGCCCAAAGTGGCTTGCCTGCCGATGCTATTCAGCTTATCGCCAGCACAGACCGCGGTTATATTGGCGAAATGCTCAAATTACACGACACCATTGATATGATTATCCCACGGGGTGGCGCAGAGTTGCACCGCTTCTGCAAAGAAAACAGCACCATTCCCGTCATTACGGGGGGTGTGGGGATATGTCATCTCTTTGTAGATGAATCTGCCGATATTATGTCGTCACTGACAATCATCCACAACGCCAAAACATCGCGCCCATCAGTGTGCAATTCGCTAGATACGGTGCTTGTCCATCACAACATCGCATCTCAATTTTTACCCCGCTTGGTAGATAAATTATACACCTCTGGGGTGGAATTTCGCGCAGAAAAACGCGCATTGGCATATATTCAAGATTTGTGTTATGCCAATATCAAACCCGCAGGTGATGATGATTTCCATACCGAATGGATGGCGCTCATCTTGGGTATTAAGATTGTGGATTCGATGGATGAAGCCATGACTCATATCCGCCACCATAGTTTGGGACATTCCGATGGCATCCTCACCCAAAATGCCGATAACGCGGCGCAATTTTTGAATGAGGTAGATTCATCTGCCGTGTTTTGGAACACCAGCACCCGTTTTAACGATGGCGGTGCATTGGGACTCGGCGCAGAGGTGGCGGTTAGCACCCAAAAGTTACACGCCCGCGGACCAATGGCACTTGATGAACTCACGACGTATAAATGGGTCGTGATAGGCGATGGACATATCCGTACATAATCACCCATTACGGATATTTTTGATAAATATACAAGTAGGTAGGGTATTTTTATGGCAAACATCCTCATCGTAGAAGACGAAACCAACATGCTTCGGCTATTGCGCGATTGGCTAGAGTTTAATGACCATAATGTCTATATGGCAAAAGATGGTGTGGAGGGGTTAGATATGCTCAGTCAACAAAAGACACCCCCCGATATTATCATCTCAGATTTGAGTATGCCACGTATGGATGGTTGGGAGTTGCTCAGTTATCTCAGAAAAAATGAGCAGTGGAAAAAGACGCATGTGATTATCATCAGTGGCTCACGGGTAGATGAGCAAAATGCCCTGCAAGCAGGTGCAGACCAATTCTTGCTCAAACCATTCACCCTAAGCCACCTCGAAAATGCGCTGGCACGGCTATAAAACTAGGTACTAGAACTGCTCAATGGGGTAAATACACGCGGACCAAAATGGTCAATGACGGTGTATGGACTTTTGAGCAGGTCTTCCATGTTGATAGTGGTCAGGCGTTTGAATAATTCCATAAAGCCATGTGGCTTAACTAAAAAGCAGTTGCCACCTTTTTCCAAGACACTCTGCATGAGCGCACGTTCATCGTGCATAGTCGCCACGACCAAATACGCATCTGGAAAACGTTTGCGGAGGTCGGTGGTGAGTTGCAATCCATTGGCATCGGGCAGTTCCATATCTATAAGCGCGATAGTGAGCGTCTCTAAGGCATCTGCTTGCTCCATCGCCGCCTTACCACTAGAAGCCCCCACAATCTTAAAGCCCGCCATCATCATCAACCTTTCCAAAAAATCGCGGTTAGCAGGAGTATCATCAATCACAAGGGCTATTTTTTCGGTCATTATGAATTCCTTAAAAAAGATATTTGTTTATTTCCTTCTATCTTAATTTTTTCTTAAAGTTTTGTCAACATATCATAACTTCACCTTAATGTCGTCTGCACCCTTTTCATTGGGTGTGTCCGATGGTTTATCTTCCGATACCGCAGGCGTTTCAGGTTTGACCTCTGGTACAGATGGTGCTACAGATGGAACAACGGGTGTCGGTGGCGTTGTCGGCACTGGCGTTTCTGGTATTGTCGGTGGTGCAGGTAGGACAACAGGTATTGGTGGCGTTGTCGGCACTGGCGTTTCTGGTATTGTCGGTGCAGGTAGGACAACAGGTGTTGGTGGCGTTGTCGGCACTGGCGTTTCTGGTATTGTCGGTGCAGGTGGGACAACAGGTATTGGTGGCGTTGTCGGCACTGGCGTTTCGGGTTTGACCTCTGGCACAGATGGTGCTACAAATGGGACAACAACCGATGTCGCCACCGCTAAATCGGCTACTTCTTGTTTGCGACGTTCAAATAGGCGGATCAAATCGGGAATTGGAAGGGGTTTTGCCATATAATCATCGCAACCAGCCGCCAAACACCGTTCTCTATCACCAATCATCGCATACGCCGTCACCGCAATAATCGGCACGGTATAGCCTTGTTGTCGCAATTCGCGCACCACATCCAACCCACTAAGCCTTCCTGAGAGTTGGATATCCATCAGTACCAAGTCTGGGTTATCTTTAGCAAAGTTGCGGAGGGCATCTTCTCCATCAATATAATTGACGAGTTCATGCTCCCGCGCCACTCTTTTAACCAAAGAGACGTTGGCAGGATTATCTTCCACGTACAAAATACGCATCAGTTATGCCTCCTGAGGAGTCTGGATAGTTGGCGATGAAGGGTTATTATCCACAGGTAAAGATGGGGTCTCCATCGTCTCAAATTTAGATTTTTGATATGGTTGCAAAATAAAGTGGAAGGTAGAGCCTTTGCCCACCTCACTTTCCATCCAAATACGCCCATTCATCAATTCTAATAAGCGCTTAGAAATGGGCAATCCCAGCCCAGAACCTGCCTGTGTGGGGCGTGTTTGCCCACGGACTTGGCGGAATTCTTCAAAAATAACATCAAATTGATCTGGCGGAATACCAGCACCCGTGTCTGAGAGGCTAAATTGCACCCCTTCTAGCACTTCTTGAACGGTGAGGGTAATAACGCCTTCGTTGGTAAATTTGACAGCATTGCTATATAGATTGAGCAATACTTGACGCACCCGCGATTCGTCTGCCCAAACTTCTGGCAATGGGTCTGGAATATGACCTTTGAGTTGCACAGACTTTTCGCCCAACAACCCACGCGCAGTACCCATTACAGCATCTACAACAGGTTTGAGATGAACCCGTTGCATATAAATTTCTAATTTGCCTGCGTCTACTCGTGCCAAATCTAAAATATCGTTGATGAGATGGAGCAATTGACGACCACTATTAAAAATTTGATTGAGGTCGGCGGTATAGGCATCTGGCAATTGTTCGTTATCATACATAATAGGGAATTTGAGCATCGTCTCACTAAAGCCGATGATGGCATTTAAGGGCGTGCGGAGTTCATGGCTCATATTCGCCAAAAACTGACCGCGAAAGTTCTTGGCGGCTTCGGCGGCGGTACGGGCTTCTTCTAGATCCACATTGGACAGGCTCAATTCTTCTGCCAACACTTCACTACGCTTGAGGCTTCGTTGCAATTTTCCGCGGTTATCAAATAATGCTTGGTTCGTTTGGCTCTCTTTGCGATAATTCAAAAGCGCCCACTCGGTGACACTATATAGCTCACCAGTGGCTTGAATAGAGAGTAACGCGCTCAGAAAAATGAGGACGATGGCAAAAAATTGGGATACACCAAAAAATGCCCAGTTGCCTGTGCTGAGTGCTGGCACAGTAACGACCAATACCGCACATACCAGCGCCAGCAACAAAGTGACTTGTGGGCGAATGAGCAAGCCACCCACGAAAATAATCATCACAAAAATAAATGGCAAAACTTGGACGGCTTGTGGGTCTTTATCATACAAAGCCACAGCCATCGCACCCACTAATGTCAACACATAAAATACAGAGGCAAACTCGAATAATTTCCGACGAAGCAAAAAGCGCGTGATAAAACTCCCTACCCCTAATGTCAGAGGGGCATATATCCAAATAAATTGGCTCACTTTTGCAGAGACAATAATCGTCAACATAACCACCACCAGCCCAATTGAACCATAAGCAGTGATGAGGGAGAGCAAGCTCAGACGGTCTGCCTTTACTTCAGTGGCAAAATCTACATTGGTAGGAATTGCTTCTATCGCGCCTAATGGTGTTTCTAGTTCATGAGAGGATATATAACTCATAACAAAAACGCCTTTTTTAATTTAATAAAGGAGCAAAATTTTCTCCATTATAACCTACCTGTACAAAATATCAACACATTGGTAGAAGATTAGAATAAGTATTTTTTCACATACATTGTAATATGATTTGAAACTCATTGCATTATGGGTAAGACGAGTGCCGATGGGTGGTTTTCGTCATGAAAAATGTGTTGGGTCGCTGGTTGACTGGTGATAGCCGTGGCAAATGGCTCATCCATACACAGGTTTCGCGCCCAGCGGGGATGTGCGCCACTAGCGATTTGCAAGCGTAGCCGATGCTGTGGCAAAAAGCAATGTGCCGTCGCCCACATATCTACCTCAATACACCATGTCCCATCGGCTTGGAGGGTGGCATCTTTGGCAGAGACACGCACCAATCCATCGCATACATTATACGATTTTCCGTTAGGGTGAACATCGCATAACCGCCCATAAAAATCCACACAAAACACATCTGATGTGACATATAACTGAAGGCGTACATAACCAATGACCTCTAGCGGGGCATCCAATGGGGTACTGGTATAGACCAGAACATCGTCACGGCGTTCTATACGCCAATTATTGCGTTTGCCCGCATTCCACAAATGAAATTGTGTCCCGCCCATATACGGTGTGGGGCTTTGTGGGTCATAGGTATAACTATCAGATGATTCATCTTGGGGGACATGTGGTGATAGAACCGCACCCTCATGCAAATAAAACGGGATAGATTTGGCTTGTGCAGGCGGAAAAACATCATAGTCGCGCCATTCCCCCCGCCCCATCATATATAGGCGCACAGGCTTCTGGCGCAATACACCCGCATCTGCCCCTTTGAGATGCACATCAAACCATTTTATCCCCTCTTGCAATTCAATCATGCTGGCAATGGTGGTGAAATGATGCCCCGCGCCGATGGTCAAATAAGGATTTTTGCCAGAGGCACGGAGTTGGTCATAATCGTGCAATGTGCCACGCAGAAAAAAGTCGTACCATCCACCGACAAGGTGAACAGGGATGGTCATATGGTTGAGAATATCGGGTTGGTGCATTTCATCCCACGCAGGGGTAGCGGGGTCTGAATTGTCTATCCACAGCCGAAAATAATCAATCTGCCTATCTAACGACACCGTATCATCATCATAAATGGGCAAATGGGCAAAGGCTTTTTTAGCTTTACGCTCCACATTCTGCCAAAATGTCACAGAATAAATCAGTGGCTTGCCCTTGAGCCTGTCTAATTGGTCAAAAACAGCCATCCAACGCATCGCCAGACCTAAATCGAGTGCGCCATCGGGATAAAGAATAGGATATAAATCGGATGACGTAATTCCGGGGACAATTGCTTTGATAGAGGGATTATACGGTGCAATCACCCACTGCACGATTCCCAAATAACTCCCGCCCCACATACCGATTGTGCCATTGAACCATGTCTGCGATTCTAGCCAGGCAATAGTGGCTTCGGCATCTTCCCGCTCGCCAAAATAGGGCGAAAATTCACCATCAGACTCAAATCTGCCCCGCACATCTTGGATGAGGACATGGTACCCACGTTCTGCAAACCGATTGCCCACAAATTCCAGATACCAGCCAAAATTGCTATTTTGGTGATTGCGCCCATAGGGGGTGCGAATAAGAATTGTGGGAAAATCACTATCGGCGCGGGGGGCATAATGGTCTGCGACAAGCGATACACCTTCTGGGGTAATAATAACGATATTTTTGGTGATGCTCACACGATATCGCATCCGCGAGAGTCGCAATACACGGCGGGCGGTTTGTTTGCGGGTAGAATAGCCAACGGTGAAAATGGCAATGAGGAGCAATAATGTGCAAATGAGCAATTTTTTCATGTGGGGTCTCTATCTTAGCCAGTGAACCTGACCAGCATCACGTTCTTCATCAAATAGCTCTATAAAATCGGCTAATGCCTTAACAGCCCCACCAATGCTGTCATGTAAATCTTTGGTTAAGCAAATCAGCCCTAAATAATCTGTCCGATTTGCAAACGGCTTATCCATTGTAACTAGTAACAGCCGATTAGTGGTGGCATACGGCAGATGCTCTGTATCATCATCTTTGCCTGTCATCTCGACATCTACTGCCATGATAGCACGATAGCCTTTTTGAACAAGCGCAAATACGATTGCCCGTGCGATGTGTTCATCACAATAAAGCCCTATTTTATGGTCGGTTGTCACGAGCATACCTATCAAAGAGTTCTTTTTCTTCTTGGTTATCTAATTGCTCTTGGTTATCTAATTGCTCTTTGTTTTCCTGATAATACAAAAGTGCCGCCAACACTTGTACCTCTGTTAGTGTGTAGTTGTAACATAGGTTATCAACACTAGCCTTATTCGCTTTTTGGAACGATACAATAAACATGATTGGCAATTTGCGCCCACGAATATGCGGGCGGTCATTCCGCATTTCGATATATTTGCTTAGGTCTATTTTTTCGGCAATCATTGCGTCACCTCGTCTATTTTTCTAACTTATCTTAGCCAGTAAACCTGACCAGCATCACGTTCTTCATCAAATAGCTCTATAAAATCGGCTAGAATCGTTATCATCTGCCCGATATCGTTACGGATAGAATATGGCAAACAAACAAGACAAAAATAATCTGTTCGTTGTTGTGTTCTGCCACCAAACGGGTGGTCAAAGGTGACCATAATCAGCCGATTAGTGATGGCATAAGGCAGATGCTCTGTATCATCATCTTTGCCAGTCATGTCAACATCAACAGCTCTAATAGCACGATAACCACGTTCTACCAATCCCTTTGCGACATGGCGATGAATATGTTCATCAAGATAAAATCCCACATCACTTTTGGCGGTCACGAGCATATCTCTCAAAATACGCTAGTGACTCTTGAGTATCTAATTCGTCTTGTTTATCGAGTAATTCTTTATTTTCCTGATAATACAAAAGCGCCGCCAATACCTGGGCTTGTGAGAGGGTATAACCGTCACATAAATCTTCAACACTAGAATCATTTGCTTTTTGGAACGATACAATAAACATAATTGGCAATTTGCGCCCACGAATATGCGGACGGTCATTTCGCATTTCGATATATTTGCTTAGGTCTATTTTTTCGGCAATCATTGCGTCACCTCATTCACTTTTATATGTCCATCATAGCACTTTTGACTCATCTTGAACAGAATACCCGCACAAAAAATGGTTTTATGTCATTGGCATTGTCATGTGAGTAGAAATGCGGATATAATTGAACTATTGTTAAATTTATTGTCACTTTTTTGATAGATACTGAAAAATAGGTTTTTTATGGGTCAGAATTTCTTAGAAGAAATCCCTGAATTAGAAAAAAAATCGGGGACGGCACTTGTATTAAGCGGTGGCGCAACCAAAGCCTTCTATTTTCATCTTGGGGTACTCAATATTCTCCGACCAGACGACCTGACCTCAATTGTGGGGTCGAGTGCGGGTGCTGTGATGGGCGCGTTTTTAGCCTCTGGCATCGCCCCAGAGACACTCATATCGGCATTGCATCAGGGGCAAGTCTATATCCCAAAATTTGATGCCTGGGTAAAAAGCCTCACATCGGGAATGTTGTTCCGTCCCAATTATGGCGATATTGCCAAACAAGCCATCAAAAGCACCCTCGAAACCACCCTGTTTTTGGCGACTATGCCTTGGTTGCGTGGGAAAGATGTGGTGGCAGAGACCCTAGAACGGGTGATGTCTAGTACCACCGAATTACGCGCCCTGTTCAACTCCAGCGCGATAGAAGACCTCTTTAGAACACTCCTCCCCTCCCCAGATTTCCGCGATACCGAAATAGACCTTTATGTGACCGCCACCGCACTCGATTCTAAAGTGCGAGCCGTCTTTAATAGCCTATACGATTTTGAATGTCATGAAGATGCGTTTATGACCGATGTCCCCATTCACCGCGCTATTCGTGCCTCCACCGCCGTCCCTGGTCTATTTGACCCCGTGAAAATTAAGGGAAAATATTGGATAGATGGCGAAATCAAGCGCACACTGTCTGCCGATATTGGGGTGAGCCTCGCAGACCGCATTATCATCTCACATACCTATCAACCCCTCTGGCTGGAAAATGGTGCCAGCGTTGCCGATATGGGCGCGACCAATATTTTGCGCCAATCGGTGATTACCGTTGTCCATGAGCGTATCAACCGATGGAAAGAACGCTTTGAAGAGAAAAATCGGTATAAAGAAGTCATTTGGGTGCATCCAGACCCTGATGACATCGAATTTTTTCTCGCGCCAGAATTTTCATTCTCCTACGACACACAGAAACGCCTCATCCGTAGCGGAGAACTTGCGGCACTCAAAGTTTTGGGTCATACTACATAGAAAATATTTTATATAGGGAGAGGCGACATGGCAGTAAAAAATGAGCGCATATTAGGTCCCGTAGATGGTGCATTTTATTATGTAGAAAGTCAAAAGACACCGATGAATATCGGTGCAGTGTGTATTTTTGATGGCATATTGCCTTTTGATGAGTTAGTAAAATTTGTAGATTCCAGAATTTATCGTGCGCCAATTTATCAGCAAAAAATTGTCCAAGCGCCGATGAGTTTGGGGCAACCCACATGGATGTTTGACCCCGATTTTTATGTCGGCAATCATATTTTTCGGTTGCGCCTAGAATCTCCGGGCAATGAAGAGCAATTGCGCCAATTAGCAGGTCGGTTAATCTCTAGCCCACTCAACCGCGATAAACCGCTCTGGGAAATGCACGTCATAGAAGGCTTATCCGATAACCGCACCGCTATTTTGTTTAAGGTACATCATTGCATGGTGGATGGTTTGGCGGCGGTAGAACTTCTCACACTGCTCTTTGACCTCACACCCGATATAGCAGAACTTGACCCCAAACCCCTATACGATGTCCCACCCATCCCCGACACGGGCAAACTGATTGTAGATTCCATCCGCCGTGATATTCCACAAGGATTCAGAATTCTACGCAAAGTCGGTGGCGAATTGTCGTATATCGGCTCTTTGCTGGCAGACAAAGAAAAACGGCGTAAAACTTTTATCGGGGTGGCAAATTTGCTCAACGATAACCTGCGCCCCATCCGCAAACTGCCCATCAACGGCAGAAATAGCGGACGGCAAAACCTCGCATGGACAGAATTTTCGCTGGCAGAAATCCGTGCTATCAAATCGGGACGCAATGCCTCTGTCAATGATGTGATGCTCACCATCTTATCCACCGCCATCATGTATTATCTGCAAGAATTGGGGACAGATTTTGAGGGGCAAAACTTTTTGCGCGTATTAGTCCCTGTCAGTATGCGGATGGAGGACGAAAAAGAGGTTTTTGGCAATCGTATCTCGGTTATCACCGTAGATATACCCTTTGCTGTCAAAAATCCGCTAGACCGTCTCGATGCAGTGGCGACCTATAGCAAAGCCATGAAAGATTCCTCGCTATCGGTGGGGATAGACCTCGTACTCACCCTACCCGCCCTATTGCCATCTATCACGCAACCATTGGTATGGACAACTGCACCTTTGGCTTTTTCGGTGATTGCCCATACATGGTGTACCAATGTGGCAGGACCACAAATCCCCGTCTATTTGCTCGGCAAAGAGATGAAACACAGTTATGGCTATTTTCCGCTCAATCCCTCGTTTGGGATGGCATGTGTCATCATGAGCTATAACCAACGCATTAGCATGAATCTGGTGGCAGATGCGGGTATCATCCCCGATATTCGGGATATTCGCAAGCAATTAGACCGCGCCTTCTTGGAATTGCGGAGCGCCGCCAAAGTCCAACCGATTGAACCCATCATCATTGAACGCACACCCAAAAATGCGCCAGAACCCGTTGCGAACACCGCATTCCCAATTTCTGGATTGGTCATCGAAACAGCCGAAAATGGCAATGGGGCAAGTTCTCATGTACCAGAAGCCGATAGGCCATTCACACCAAAACGGATTACCCTGTTTTCTGATGGCTGGGCAAAATCGTATATGCAGGTGCTAAACAATAGCAAAGCCTATCATGATGCGTCTACAGGCTGGACAGCAGGCGCACTAGCGATGGTCATGAAAGCCGCCCCTGCCAATGGATTCCCCAGAGATGTCGCCGTCATCCTCGATTTACACAAAGGCAAATGCAAAGATGCCCGCGCCCTAACCGTGAATGAAGCCACATCAGAAGCCAATTATGTCATCGAAGGCAATTATGGCAGTTGGATGAAAGTCCTTAGTGGGCAAGGGCAACCATTGGGCATGATTATGCGCGGACAATTGCGCCTCAAAAAAGGTAGCCTACCCGGATTATTACCCTATACCAAATCTGCCCAAGAACTGATTAAATGCGCCCAAAAAATTGATGAATTTGAGCCGATTAAATAAAGACGACTATCCGTGTGGCGGACATACGACCCTAAAAGGTCTAGTCCGCCATTACACATTTACCTGTTTGAAGGGATGTAATGGCGGACTAGCAAAGCGTATGTCCGCCACTAGCACGGATAATACATCCCCATTTGAATTTTTAATTAGGAGACCCTCTTATGCAAGAATATCCAAAAACAATGTCTATTTCTGGCGATGAATATACCTTTAGACTGATGACCAACAAAGACCGTGACGTGCTTTTGAGCATGGTCAAACAAATAACCGATTCCGATTTATGGTTTTTGCGCCACGACATCACCCAAAATGATGCTATTGACGACTGGATTCGGGATATAGACCACAAACGCGCCCAAACCGTCATCGTTGAAGACAATGGCAAAGCCGTTGCCTTTGGCATTTTGTATTACAATCAGGTTTTCTGGAATCGGCATTTGGCAGAAATGCGCGTGCTGGTGGCATCGAGCCATCGTAATCGCGGCTTGGGTACAAAAATAGCCCGTGAACTCACCGTCCTCGCCAAAGATATGGAACTCGAAAAAGTGTTGGTCTATATGGAAGCCAACGACAAAGCCGCCCGCCGTATGGT
>Ga0163154_10008570_pt1 | contig 11868 bp, 4 predicted proteins | sample OliLakLV19MP9P1_FD_148649 | JGI IMG/M metagenome (GOLD analysis project Ga0163154, IMG submission 148649) | Freshwater microbial mat bacterial communities from Lake Vanda, McMurdo Dry Valleys, Antarctica - Oligotrophic Lake LV.19.MP9.P1 | ecosystem: Environmental > Aquatic > Freshwater > Lake >... | reverse complement strand
GCTGGGTTTGCGGAATTTGCCCGCATCGGCAAGGCGTTGGCTGAGCTGCACCTGACCTACGAATCCGCGACGCCGTATCCTCTGACCGAGACGTGGGCTAAGGGTCGTCCGGTGGATTGGCGGGTGGCGAAGATGAAGTGGGTGGGGAAGAAACCCCTCATCCCCCAGCCCCTTCTCCCACAAGGGGAGAAGGGAAGTCTTGCCGCGCTCAATAATCCCCTCGTTGACCGCGAAAAAAGTCCCCCTCGCTCCTCAGTGGGAGAGGGGGATTTAGGGGGTGAGGGGCTGAGGTTGGTTGTCAATCCATCGCTGACGTTGGGCGGTTTTCCGGCGGCGGCCTTCGGCTATAGGTTGGGCGGGCGCAGCGCCTTAGATTGGGTGATTGAGCAATATCAGGTCAAAACCGACAAGCGCAGCGGCATCGTCAGCGACCCGAATCAGTATTCCGACGACGAAAAATATATCGTGGAGTTGGTCAAGCGCGTGACCGCCGTCAGCGTCGAGACGGTGCGACTGGTGGGGGAGTTGCCGCCAGTATCCGTTTGAGGCGATAGCACATGGATAGCTTCTGGCATGGGGTTATCCCTCTTAGCAACGCCGACGGCGTGGTGGTCACAGCATGGCTAGAAAACGTTATAAAATCGTTAGATATTCGCTATATTCTCAAATTATTTGTATCCTCTCAGATATATTCGTTGAAATAGAATGATTGTCATGTCAAATGCGCTTATTTATCAGCTACGCCCACATCGACCTGTGGCAAGTTACACAATTGGTCGAGTTGCTCCGCAACGCCAATCACGAGGTATGGTTTGAGGACACACTCCCGCCCGGAGAGGCTTGGCAGGCGCATCTGTTGGAAAAAATCCAAAGCTGTGACGCGCTGGTATATGTCTTGTCGCCAGAATCGGCGGCTTCGGCGTGGTGCAAATGGGAATACGCGCAAGCGGCCAGCCTCAATAAACCAATCATCCCGGTACTCATCCGTGCCAATACCACCTTACCCGATGCGCTAAAAAGCACCCCGTATGCCGATTTCACGCAGGGTTTAAGGCCGGAGAGCATCGCAAAATTATTAACCAACTTGGCTCAGTGGGGAGTCAGCATCCCCCCAGAACAGCGCCCACTGATTCCTGTCGCACCCATAGGCATCCCCGCCCGCGCAGAAACCATCCAAAAACACATCTTCTTGAGCTACAGCCGTCGTGATAAAGCGTGGATGGAGCGCCTACGTGACAGTTTACGCGGCTCGAATCTGGCGGTCTGGACGGACGAGAGCATCACGCCGGGGTCAGCCTCGTGGAAAGATGTGCTAGAAAAAGCTATCGAAAACGCCGGATGCGTGGCCGTCGTATTGTCGCCAGATGCAAAAAGTTCGCTGTGGGTCAAAAAAGAGATTGATTACGCGCTGGCGCTCAAACTCCCTATCATCCCGATTCTCGTGCGCGGCAGTGAGGCTGACGCCGTGCCGTTCGCGTTGATAGGCGGGCAATACATCGACTTCATGGTCAAGGAATATGCTAAAGGCCTTGATGAACTCATCACGATTGCGCGGGGTGCGCTCACTGCCGCATCCCCGGCTGGGTCATCCGCCGAACAATCCCCATCAGCGCTCGCCAATCTACCAACAGTGCGCCGCCAGTTTGATAACGGATTCTGGGACGACTTACTCAACCGCATCCGTAATGACCGCTGCGTGCCATTCCTCGGTGACGCCATCGACGGCGACATTTTCCCGTCTAAAACCGAAATCGCGGGGCAGTTGGCGCGGGAACAAGACCTGCCTTTTGAGAGCCTTGTATATGATTTGGCGCAAGTGGCGCAGTTTATGTCCGTCGAGCGCGGGCGTGACCGTGCCAAAGAAGAAATCATGGAAAAATGGTTTAAGACTGGCGCTAAACTATCCCCACAGCGCGCTTACGACCCGTTCGGCTTGCTTGCCAGCCTACCGTTTTCGTTGTATGTCACGACCAATTATGACGACCTATTGGCGTCGGCTTTGCGGCATGTCGATAGGCAACCGCACGCCCTGTATAGGTCTGAGGATGATGGTTGGCAAAACGAGCCGAGCGAACTCAGCCTCCAGAAACCAACGGTCTTCCACTTATATGGCAGCCGAGTCGATACGTCATCACTGGTGATTACCGAAGATGACTTCCTCCAGTTGGTTTCCAGCTATAGCAGCAAAGAATTGCGCTTTCCTCGACCCATCACCGAACGCCTCCCCAAGTCGTACTTCTTATTCTTGGGCTTCAGCGCCAACGATTGGAGTATGCGGGCGCTGTTCCCCATCCTCTCAAGCGTGCTAGAACGCGGGCGACGCGGGCGAGAACCTCACATCGCCATCCAAGTCGAACCCATCCGCAGCCATTCATCGAGTGAGCAGGTCGGGCGTGTGCGCGAATATCTCAGTCGCTATTTCAACCGGCATCTGGCCTCGGCGGTGGATGTATATATCGAGAACACGCAGAGCTTCATGGGTGAACTGAGCGAACGCTGGGGAAAGGAACAGGCCAAAAATGGTTGAGTTAAAGCGCTCACTCCCTTACGTCGGGCCGCGTCAGTTTGAGCAGAGCGACCAGAATCGATTCTTTGGCCGCGAACGCGAGACCAAAGAACTTCTGGCGCTGGTCAGTTCACAATCGACGGTTTTGCTATACGCACCATCCGGCGCGGGCAAAAGTTCACTCATCAACGCCGGATTATTGCCCGCCTTACAAACCGAGGACATCCAAATCCTGACTCCGGCGCGGGTAGGCGTTCGGGCGCATGATGTCCCGCTGGGCGCTATCAGCAACATCTATATGTTCAATGTGCTATCGGGTTGGACTGATACGGACAATCTGCCGGATAATTTCGCTGACTTGACGCTGGCGGGCTATCTCCGCACGCTTGAGCGCACATTAGACGAATTCGAGATGCCAGTCAATCGACTGGTTGTGTTCGACCAATTCGAGGAATTATTCACCAGCTTCCCAGAGCGTTGGCAAGACCGCCAAAATTTCTTTGAGCAGGTCTATTACGCACTGGAAGAAGACCCGCGCCTGACCATCTTATTTTCGATGCGCGAGGACTATATCGCTGAAATTGAGCGCTACCGCGCCCGATTGCCGGGGCGACTGCAAGCGCAACTCCGGCTTGAACGCCTCAAGGCATCGCAGGCGCTAGAGGCAGTCATCCGCCCGCTGGAGGGAACAGGCGTCATGTTCGCCCCCGGCGTCGCAGAAAAACTGGTCACAGACTTGGCGGTCATCCAGACCAGAGCCGAGGATGGCTCAATCCAGACCGTGCCGGATGAATTCGTCGAGCCGGTGGTCTTACAGGTGGTCTGTGAGCGCCTATGGCAAAATGTCACTCAAGCAGGTATCACCGAAATCACCGCGCAACACGTCGAATCACACGCGCAAATCGCCGACGCGCTGATGCGCTTTTATGAGGACTGCGTGGCGGATGTGCTGGCGCAACTCGCTCAGACCATACCACACCTCAGCGAAGCTGCCGTGCGCGACTGGTTCGGTAAACGGCTCATCACGCCCAGTGGGACACGCGCCGCCTTACAAGAAGAGGCGGGTGAAACCGGCGGGCTAGACAGCCGCGCTGTCGGATTATTGCTCAGAAGCCACATCATCCGGCGTGAACAACGCGGGCGGATTACGTGGTGTGAGCTATCACATGACCGCTTCATCGCCCCGGTACAAACCTCCAATGAGCGTTGGTCTATCGACTATGAGCGCCAGCGCAGCACTGACGAGCGCCAATACGACGACTTGCTCCAACGCGCTGAAGCATGGCAAGCGGGGACGGGTCAATTACTCACTGGCACGGCGTTGGGTGAGGCCAAGAAATGGCTAGAATCCGCCTTCAATAATAAGCAGCGTCAACCGACGGCGCTACAAGCAGAATACGTCCGCGCCAGCAGCGAGGCCGAGGAATCAGAGGAAAAACGGCGCATCCGCATCTTTTTGGCGACGATGGCAGTGGCCGCCGTTATCTTGGTCGCGCTGGCCGTGGTCGCCCTGTCCCAAGCCAATGCTGCCAGCGAAGCCCGTTCGATTGCAGAGGCCAATGCAGCCACAGCGGGCGCGGCGCAGAACATCGCACAAGAGGCCGCAGAACAATCTGGGACGTTAGCGGCGAAGGCGCAGCGAGAGGCCGACATCGCCCGCAGCCTCGTCTTGACCAGCGCCGCCCAACAAGCGCTCTTAGACGGTCAGCCGGATTACGCGCTGGCATTGGCGATAGAATCAGTGCAGATTGACTCCCCGCCCATTGAAGCGCGACGGGCGTTGATTGCCGCACTCCGCGAGTCTTGGGTTGTGCAGCGCTACGCCGCGCCACAAGCCGGTCAACAATTGAACGTGGCCTATAAGCCAGACGGGACGCAACTCGTCGCGTCTAGCGCCGATGGCCGCCTGACCATCTGGGACGCACGCGAACACGAAATCGTCCAACCCATCGACACGGTACTGGTCGATGTATTCGGGTTGGCTTATAGCCCTGATGGGGCGCGCATCAGCGCAGGTGGGTGCGCCCTCAGCCGGTCAGATGGCGAATGCTCAGGCGGCGGCGTGGTCATTATCGACGCGGCCACTACGGCAGAAATAACCCGATTCGATGTCGGGTTGGGTGAGGTTCAGGCGCTGGCCTATACCCCAGACGGGACGACGCTATTGGTCGCCAGCGCGGACGGCAGCATCTATGCCTATACCTCAGACGGGGCGCTGATTCTGGCGTTCGTCGGGCATATCGACAGCGTAGAATCAATTGCGGTCAGCGCGGATGGTCAGCGTTTCATCAGCGGCAGTCGCGATTCTAGCGCCCGACTGTGGGACATCTCGACGGGCGCAAGCCTCGGAACATTCCAAGTGCCGCGCCCCGTCACTGCCAGCGCCATCAGCCAAGATGGGATGACGGCGGCGGTGGGGTTGGATGATGGGATGCTCATGGTGTTCAACACCGCTACGGGCGAGGTCATTCACCGAGTTCAAGCGCACGCCAAAACCATCCACAGCGCCCATTTCAGCGGGGATGACCGCACCTTGCTCACCGCCTCGGCGGACGGGATGGTGAAATTGGTCGATGTACAGACCGGCCTCCCCTTGCGTGAGATGCGCGGACATCGGGACGTGGTATGGCAAGCGGCATGGGCGCTGGATGGACTGCAAGCCGTCTCAGCATCCAGTGATGGGTCGCTCATCATCTGGGATACCGCGCCGGAATTACTCCGCCAATATGTCGGCCATCAAGCCCCCGTCACACAGGTCAATTATCTCGGTACTGTAACCGCCTTGTCGCGCTCAGACGACGGACAGAGCATCGTCTGGGATGTCCTAAACGGCTACCCGCTGGCTTATAATCCAGAGGAATTGGGGTCATTCGGTGTTGTCTTACCGAATATCCCATTGCCAGAGAACGTTCTCGCCCGCATTGGGACGGATGCGCCCATCACCAGCAGCGGGCTGCATCCCTCCAACCCAGACATCGGCTTCACCACCGACGGGTCAGGCACAATCACGCTCTGGGACATCCCTAGCGCTGAGGCCTTGCGCCGGTATAGCGCCCACCCCGGCGAAGCCAAAAATGCGGCGTTCAGCCCAGACGGACACAGCATGTTGATTGCAGCCGGAAACCTCTTGACCTTATGGCGTATCCCAGATTATGCGCCGGGGCTGTCTCAACTTGAGGCGTATGCGGCGACCTTCCGTTATCTGCCCGCGCTCCCGTGCGCTGTGCGCGAATCGTACCGACTGCCCGTGCTGTGTGATTCACTCGGTCAACTTCCTACGACCAACACGCCCTACCCGACCCTAGAATCCACGGCGACCTTCACCCCTTCCCCGACGGTAGATGTCTCGCGCTTCACCGCCACGCCTACCCTAACTCCGACAGCCACTGAGACGGTCACGCCAACCACGACTCCCACTCAAACGGCCACCCCGACAGACACTTCAACCCCGACGGTCACGGCTACGGCAACCGAAATGCCGACGGAAACCGCATCTCCGCAACCCACCGCTACGATTGCATCCCTCTCTCCCACAGACGAACTATCTGCGACAGAGGAGAGCCGTGAAGGGACACAAATCGCGGATGCGCTTACTCAGACATCTAAGCCGATAACGTCACCGACCAATTCACCGACGGCGACTCCGACAGCAACAGCGACGGACACTCAGACGGTCACGCCTACGCCTACCGCGACTCAAACCAACACGCCACAGCCGACGGCAACAGATATCCCAACACAAACCCCGACATCGACACCAACCGCCGCGCCACAAATGAGTGGTTTAGCGCCGTTGACGGTGGAAAATGCGGCACAAGCACGGCTCGTGCGTTGGTTCATCGGGCATGAGGGGTCAATTGACGTGATGGTGTGGTCTCCAGACGGGAAGTTGTTGGCGACTGGCGCATCAGACGCCCATGTACGGGTCTGGGATGTCACCACCGGCCAATCCTTATGGGACTTCTCAGAGCGCGGCAGCTATATCAGTTCGGTGGCATGGTCGCCGGATGGGCATATTTTGGCGACAAGTGGCACGACTGGGGCAATCAATCTGTGGGATATTACGACGGGTGAACGCCTGAAAACCCTCGTCGGACATACCAATCTGGTGCGCGAGATGGAATGGTCGCCAGATGGCAAAACATTAGCGTCCGGTAGCGCCGACTTCAGCCTACGGCTATGGGATTTCGAAAGCGGGCGCGAATCGGCTTACCTAGAAGGCCATACCGCCGGTTTGACCACCGTCCGATTCAGCCCTGATGGGCGCACCATCGCCACTGGCGCTAATGATAACCGCATCGTGCTATGGGATGTTGAGACCCATCAACAGCGATATACGCTGACAGGGCATGGGCGTTCGATTGATCGCCTACGGTTCAGCCCCGACGGGCGCGTCTTGGCTTCTGGCAGTTGGGACAAAACCATCCGTCTATGGGAGGTTGAGACCGGCGTCTCGATAGCCGTGTTACAGCACGGATTCGGGGTCAATGCCATTGACTGGTCAAAAGACGGCACGCAGATTGCAACGGGGCAATTGGGCGGGGACATTTGGCTGTGGTCATGGGATGGTGAGGAGACAACCGGGCCAATCGTCCTCGGCAGTCACAACGGAGATGTGTTCGATGTCGCGTTCAGCCCAGATAGCACGTTGCTATCAAGCAGTGGGCTGGATGATAGTGTGCGGATATGGGATGTCCGCGCTCAGAAACCACTGGTGCAGTTAACCGGCCACACTGGCGATGTCTGGTATACGCGGTTTGACCCCACAGGGCAATTCATCGCCAGCAGCAGCAGTGATACCACAGTCCGAGTATGGGGCGTGACGGATGCCTTTTGCGTCACCAAAATCATCAGCAACGCCAACATCCGTACTGGGCCGGGGGTGAACTTCCCCATCACAACAATCGCCAGTCAGGATACTGTCGTTATCCTAATCGGGCGCACCGCATCGCTAGACAATGACGGTATCTGGTATCAACTGGAAACGGATTGGATTAGTGCCTTGTTGATCGAAGGCGACGCGGCGTGCGTCGCCTTGCCAGACCCGTTTGCAGAATAGAATTGCTCTCATATACATCCCCCCTCTTAGGGCTATACGTTACCCACATTTTTGGAGAGGGGGGTCTAGGGGGTGAGGTTAATTGGTCTGGATAATCACGCCTAGCGACCCCAACAGGGTCAAGTTTCCGTTATCGCCATAGGTCACTGAGCCGAAGAACCCGACGATTTGCTCGTTGCTCTCGACGCGGAATGTGAACGGCGTCTGCGAATTGGAGTAGCTCATATCGCCATACGACCCATAGGTGTTTCCCTTGCGCGACTTGAACGTCAATTGCAGGACGTAATTCCCGCCAAACCAATAGCCGGTATAGCCAGAAACCTCGACCAGCGCATCACCGGGCGGAATCATGATGATTGTTCCGTGACCACCCGTGCCGCCGTGGGCAGGCGCTGGCGATAGACCGCTACCATAAAAGGCTTGTAAATTGTCGATGATATTGCCGGACTGCACCCTCAATTGGGTGATGGGCTGTCCGGCGGTGGCTTGAGCAGTGTCATCGAACGGCATCTGACCAGACACCCCGGCTGAACCCATCCGGCGGTAGGTGGTGCTGACCGGGGGGGTGACTACCGGCGGGTCGGACGGATAAAGCTGGGTGATGGTCGCATCGACATCCGTGGACGGGTAGCCAGCCGCCAACAGCGCGGTCTGCATATCAGCAGAGGTGATGGACGGGAATACCCCAGTAGACATCAAGATCTCCCCCATCTGGTAGGCGGTCAGGTCGGGGTAATTGCGCGGGTCTATCAGGGCGGTAGCGACATCCGTCGGCGTAACCCCGGGGATAGCGCTGACCAATAACGATGCCAGATAGGTCGCGTCCGCAACATAGGTATCGGATGGGGCAGCGGCGGCCAAACTCGTCGCTTTCGCGGATTTCCGCTTAATGGGCGTGGGCTTGAGCGTCTGCTTGAGGACGGCGACCAAATCCGTCGCTTGTAAGCCGTGCTGTTGGACTAGCCCACGGGCGATATCCGCATGGGATTGGCCTTGACTCAGGCTTTCTTTGGCGCTTATCAGTGCTTGTTCAATACTCATTTGTGATTCCTCATCTCGGCTCAAGGGACGATATAAACCGCGTTGATGGCGGCGGCGATGTCTGCGATGCTGCTCAACGGGTAAGTCTCATAAAGCGCTTCGGTAGCGTCATCGGCGCTATAAAGTGCCATCTCTAGCGCTTGCGCCACTTCGATAGGCGTCTGCGTGAAGGGTAGGAAGTACATCCGCAACATGACCGCCATTTGCAGCGCGGTCAAATCGGGATAGACGGCGTGGAGTTTGGTGGCGGCGACAATGGCGTTGACATCGGGCTGCGTGTGAAGTTCGGCAATCGTCTGCTTGACCGACGGGGCGGGATAGGCGGCCTTAATCGCCGCGCTGACATCCGCCAGTCGTCCGGGATAGACCGTGTTCAGCGCCGACATCGCATCGGTATCGCTATATCGCGCCTCGCCCAACGCCCACGCGACTTGCGTCAGTGTTTTGGTCGATTCTGGGAAGTTAGGCGTCAGCAGGTTAATCATCCCCACCGCGTCGGCGTTGAAGGTACTGGAGAATGACACCTTGATGAACGGCGCGCCCGCTTGTGCGATACGCGGCAACCCGTGAATGTATTGCGCCATCGCCGTCGGGTTGGTCGGGTAAACTGCGTTGATAGCGGCTGCGATGTCTGCGATGCTACTTAACGGGAAGGTTTCGGTCACTGCTTCCGTCGCATCCGTCGCAATATAGAAGGCGTTCAACAAGGCTTGTGCCATGCTGGTTGGGTCTGGGACGCTGGCGGCGAATTGCATCATCAGCAGCACAGCCATCTCTAGCGCGGTCAGGTCGGTATGAACTGCGCGTAACGGCGCGGTTGCGGTCTGAGCCGTCGCACCCCGAGATTGCAGCACTTGAACTTGTTCCAGCACCGATGGGACGGGATAAGCCGCCTTAATCGCAGCAGACACATCCGCGATGCGCCCCGGATAGGCCGCATTGAGCGCGGTCATGGCGTCAGAATTGCTATAGCCTGCGACGGCCAGCGCCCACGCGATTTGTGTCAGCGTCTTGGTCGATTCGGGGAAATAAGCCGTCAACAAGGCTATCATCGCGCTTGCGTCAGCCAATTCTGTGGGGAATTGTGCGATGAGGATCGGCGCGGCCTGTTGCGCGGTATCGCCCGCATCATGTAATTGCTGCGCCAATGATTCGGGTGTCTCTACCGGCGGCGCGACAATCTCTACGGATTGAGATGAAACCGTCCAATCACTGGCGACAGCGTGGGCGACATCTGCAACCGTACTTTGCACGCGGATATGATATGTCCCAATTGGGACGAGCGAGTCCGGCAGAGTCAGCGTCAAATCAACGTTCGGGACGCTATCCCCGATTCCGTTACCGAGTTCATCGGCGAATTGCGCGAGGTATCCGGCAGCGCCATCGACGGCGGCGCTCAAGGTGACTGTGACCACGCCGTCCGCGTAAACAATCGCCTCAATCGCGGGCGCGGCCAATATCTGCACCTGTTCAAGCGAGAGCGTCCAATCGTCAGATAACACGCCGTTGTCTGAGGACGTGGCTTGCACTTGCGCCTGATAGACCGCCGGAGTCAGGCCGGTCATCGCGAACGAATATAGCGTAACCGCATCTATTTGCGGGTCGCCATACGGCACGCCGTCTTTGACCAACTGCACAGCGTAACCCGTCGCGTCGATAACAGCATCCCACTGCACGTCAATCGTTTGAGTCGCAGCGTTATACATCACATGGATATTGGTCGGTGCGTCCAGCAGCACCAACCGGATGGCCTCACTCCACGCGCTACTACCGTCGGCGTCAATCGCCTGAACCACCACCGTATATGGCGTATCAACGGCTAGACCCGTGATGTCCAAGATGAGCGTCGTGGGCGCAGGCTCAGGGTTCTCGCCTACCGTGGCGAGGGTTTGAGCGGTTAGGGCGACCCTTCCATCGGCGGCGCGGACTTCGATAGTGTAAGCCGTCGCGCCGGGGACATCCGTCCACGCCAACCTGAGATTTTCCGCCTGATATGAGGCCGTCGTGATGGTCGGGACGCCCAGCGTCAAAACTGCTTGCGCTGAGGTTATCCAATCACTGGCGACAGCGTGGGCGACATCTGCAACCGTACTTTGCACGCGGATATGATATGTCCCAATTGGGACGAGTGAGTCCGGCAGAGTCAGCGTCAAATCAACGTTCGGGACGCTATCCCCGATTCCGTTACCGATTTCATCGGCGAATTGCGCGAGGTATCCGGCAGCGCCATCGACGGCGGCGCTCAAGGTGACTGTGACCACGCCGTCCGCGTAAACAATCGCCTCAATCGCGGGCGCGGCCAATATCTGCACCTGTTCGCTAGAGGTGTCCCAACCGCTGGACAGCACGCTGACGGTTGAAGATGTCGCCATCACCTGCGCTTGATAGACCGCAGGCGTTAAATTATTCACCGCGAATGAGGCATGGGTCACAGCGCCGGATTGCGCGTCATCATACGGTGCGCCATTTTTGACCAACTGCACAGCGTAACCCGTCGCGCCGCTGACCGCATCCCACGCCACATCAATCGCTTGGGTGGCGGCGTTGTAGGTGACATGGATATTGGCCGGGGCGCTCAAGCCGGTGACGTTGAGCGATGCTGGTTGCGACCATGCGCTGGGGATATGGTACAAATCACCATCCGCGAGGACTTGCGCGGTATATGTCCCCTGTCCTTGCATGGGGACGGATGAAGTCGCCGAAGAGACATGCTCGGTCTTGATGTCTTGACCGTCTTTCGTCCAATGAACGATGTAACGGGCGGCAGAGCTTATGGTGTTCCATGTCGCAACAACCGTATCGCTGTTGATGGTCAGATGCACCGTCGGGGTATCCAGCATATCAATCGTGGAGTTGTTGCTGGTGCTGCCTTTATAACCGCCCGCCGAGGCCGCAACTTTGACCGAATACGTCCCTGCGCTCAGGTCATCCGTCGAGAACGAGACGGTCAGACGGGTGGATTCGGCGATGGTGTAGGTGATGTCATTGCCGCCCTTGCTCAAGGTGATGCGGTAGGCTTGGGCATTTCGGACGGCTTGCCACGAGACGATGATTTTGCCCGCCTCATAGGTCAGGTTGGAGATATGCGCTTTTTCGAGTTCTGGCGCATCTTGCTCAGGCGGATCCACCGGGTCGCCGTCGTCACCGAACAGCGCCTCGCCAATCTTATAGGTGATATATGCCGCCGCACCAAGCACGACAACGACTGCCCCCGCCACGACCAGACCAGCCCCGACATCTGCCGCGATTTCTAATATGCCTG
>Ga0163154_10008567_pt1 | contig 11871 bp, 10 predicted proteins | sample OliLakLV19MP9P1_FD_148649 | JGI IMG/M metagenome (GOLD analysis project Ga0163154, IMG submission 148649) | Freshwater microbial mat bacterial communities from Lake Vanda, McMurdo Dry Valleys, Antarctica - Oligotrophic Lake LV.19.MP9.P1 | ecosystem: Environmental > Aquatic > Freshwater > Lake >... | reverse complement strand
CAAAGGTCAGCTCGGCGCTGTCAAAGACCGATCCTCGTCAGCAGCGAACCGGTTCTACTCACTGGCTTTCTGATTGGTGTCGGCCTCGCAGCAATACTTGGCCACCTCGCGCTATTGCGACAGAACCAAATTCCCCGGGCCAGGGGCGGATGTTTGAGGCGGTTTGCCAGCAACGCGACCTGGTCGACGCCGCCAACGCCAAGACCAAGGCGGCCCGACGCAGCGTTCAGCGCGGCAAGGACGCGGCGAATGCCACTGCGGCTCCTGCCGTGACGCGAAGGGAGCCCGTGGACTACTCGAAGCCAGCGACGCTGTCCAAGTCCGAAATCTGGGACCGTTGAAGTCGTGCAGCAAATGCTGTCTCATCTTGAAACCGGCGTCTGGTCGTACCTCGACGAGCCAGAGGAACACCGGATCAACCGCCTGTACATGCCCAAGTGGGTTTCGTATCCGCACGCCAGCAAAGCCCTCGCGCGGATGGAGCACCTGATGAGATATCCGGCCTGTGGCCGCATGCCCAGCATGCTTCTGTACGGCGACAGCGACATCGGCAAGACGATGATCGTCGAGAAGTTTGTCCGCGATCACCCCAACATATGCAACCAGTTCGGCGAGGTCGACACCAGGAAAATTCTGCGCCTGCAGATGCCGCCCAAGCCCAGCGACCGCAGGCTGTACGCTCAGATCATCGAGGGCTTGGACGGCCAAACTCCCTTCGCCCGCCGCGGGTTCGACCTGGAGATCCTGTGCCTTCGATTGCTGCACCGCAAGCCGCCGCGCGTGATGATCATCGATGAGATTCACCATCTTCTGGCAGGTACGGTTCGTGAGCAACGGCAGTTATTGAACCAGCTCAAGTTCCTCAGCAACGAGCTGCGAATGTCGATCGTCGCTGTCGGAACCACCGAGGCGTTGTTCGCTATGCAGGCCGCCCCTCAGATCGCATCGCGCTTCGAGCCCTTCGCACTACCGCGATGGAAAGAGAGCTCAGGGCTGCGGGACTTCGTGGTCAGCTTCGGCCGACTTCTTCCGCTGCACAAGCCCTCGGCATTCGGCGAGCAGGACATGATCCGAAAGCTGATGGCCTATAGCGGCGGCTTGACCGGAAGGGTCGCCGGGTTGATGGCACAGGCCGCCGAACTGGCGATCCGCCAAGGGACCAAGTCGATCAGCCTGGACCTCCTTGATCAGGCGGCCACCGCCGGGATCTTCAAGATCCCGGCCAAGATGGAGACCGACGAGGCGACGGCTTGAAGTGGACCGGCCTTATGACACATTGAACTGGCAATTGACCTTGCCCTCGAAAAACGTACCCCTTGCTGAGTGTTTCAATGCAAGCAAGGAGAACGGCAATGACGAAGACAGTGCGGGCGCGCTACACGCTGGAGTTCAAGCAGGAAGCGGTCAGGCTGGTCGAGGGTGGACAGAGCATCGCGGCATCGGCCAGGTCGCTGGGCGTGGTGGAGCAGACGCTGTTCAACTGGGTCAAGGCGCAGCGAGCGGGCAAGCTCAAAGGCGCTGACAGCAAGGTCGTGAGTGCCGAGCAGATGGAGATCAGCCGGCTGCGGGCAGAGTTGGCGCGCGTGAAGATGGAGCGCGACATCCTGGGAAAAGCGACGGCGTACTTCGCGAAAGCGCAGAGTTGAAGTACGCCTTCATCAACCGCCACCGGCGGGTGTGGCCGATCTCGGTCCAGTGCCGGGTGCTCGAGGCCAGCGTGGCTGGGTATCACGAGCACTTCGTACGCCTTGCAAGCACAGCACAGCGGCGCCACCTGAGCGACGACGCGCTGCTGGTGCACATCAAGGTCATCCACGCTGAAACACACGGCGGCTATGGCTGGCCGCGCACGTGGAAGGAACTGCTGGCGCGCGGCATCCGGGTGGGCAAGGAGCGGGTTCAGAAGCTCATGCAACTGCACGGTATCCGCGCCAAGGGCAAGCGCCGCTTCAAGGTCACCACCGACAGCAATCATGACCTGCCGATTGCACCGAACTTGCTGGACAGGCAGTTCACGGTGGCCGAGCCGGACAAGGTGTGGGCGGGCGACATCACCTACATCCACACCAGCGAAGGCTGGCTGTTCCTGGCCGTGGTGATCGACCTGTTCAGCCGCCAGGTGGTGGGCTGGAGCCTGCGTGAGGACATGACACGCGACATCGTCATCGACGCCCTGCGCATGGCCTGGTTCAAGCGCCACCCGAGCAAGACAGGCGGGCTGATGTTCCACAGCGACCGGGGCAGCCAGTACGCGAGCAACGACTTCCGCGACGTGCTCAAGGAGTACGGCATCACGGCCTCGATGAGCCGGCGTGGCGACTGCTGGGACAACGCCTGCAGCGAGACGCTGTTCGGATCGTTGAAGGTCGAGCGGCTGTATGGTCAGAAGTTCGAAACCAGGCGCCAGGCAAAGGACGAAGTGATCGACTGGCTGCTCTGGTACAACCGTACGCGGCTGCACTCGACGCTGGCCTATGTCAGCCCGATGAAGTTCGAGCAAGACTGGCTTGCCAATCAACCAAGGCAAGTCAATTCGTGACTCGGTTATGGGGTACGGGTTCCAGGGGCAAGGTCAAATAGTGCCAATTGAAAAGTCAAAAGTGTCACATTGAACTGAAACCGACAGCGGCCTTTGGGCTGGCGGCGTGGCTCGCACGCACTCCGCTGCGCCCGCTGAACATTGCGCCGCAGCCTTGGAATGAGCGGGTGGTGCGATGGCTGCTCGACGACCTCGCCCTGTCGGCAGGGCTCTGGGTACGCATGGCCACTTTCATGAGCACGCGTCGCTACTACTTGCTGTACGGCGAAGCCGTGAGTCCTGTAGCTCTTGCCAATGAGCGCGCCAAAGATAGCCGGTGAAGTTGCAACTTTAGTGGAACTTTGCCTAAACCATTGTCAGGAAACAAGAATTTCCTCCTCGCATACGCAGATCCTCCAAATTCTCAACTTTACCCACACAACCGTTTCAACTTTACGGCGTTTGACACCATTGCTGCTCGGTAGATGAATGTGCTTGCACGATGCAAGCCGATCACAAGGGGCGCGCGCTCGCGTTCGCCGCCCCGGCCGGGGTGGCCCAGTTCGCTACCGCGCCGCAGAGCGGGCGCTATCTCCGTTCGCGGCCGCCTGATACTCGCGCGGCGAGACTCCCTGAATGCTCCGGAAAAAGCGGGTGAAGTTGCTCTGCGAGTTGAAGCCCAGGTCGAAGGCGACCTGCTTGATGCCCGATCGCCGATCCTGGCCCAGGCGCTGCAGCGCGTATTCCATGCGCATCGCGTTCCAGCAGACATGCGGCGGCAGCCCAAGGCGCTGGTTGAACAGGTAATACAGGTGCGGGCGCGACAGGCCGAAGCGTTTGGCTACGGCGTCGATGTCCATCCGGTCGTCCATATGCTCGCCCATGTGGCGCAGTATTGCGGCGAGCCGGCGGTCGTCGGAACGTTTCTCCAGGCAGGCGACTGCGGCCACATGCGCGTCCCGGAAAGAGTCGCGGATGTCCAGTACCAACGCCGACACCCAGCTGGTGATGTGTTCCTGGGCGCAGTGCTCGTCAAGGACGGTCTCGAAAGCCAGTTTGCGCAGGCGCTTGCGCAGTTCCTCGGACAGTGGCAGCCCGCGCTGGCGCGAGGCAAGCCGGAAGCCATGGAAGCCCAGCAGGCTGGTCACCCACAAGGGCTCCAGGTAGCAGGCGAGCACGAGCGTGGAAGCATCGCGGTGCCCGTGCTGGTAGGCATGCGGTTCCCAGGAGTCGACCACGACCGCCTGGTGGTCCGTCAGCGCCACTGAATCGCCGGCGACCTCGAACAGTCCGTCCGCGCCGCCGACCTTCACGATGAGGTGCAGCTGCGGATGCGAATGGGTGGTGAGTGAGCTGGTCATCTCCAGCAACGCGATGCGTCCGAACAGCGCGCGCGTCAAGTGAAGTGCCTTGGCCATGATGCTTGTCTCTTTCTTTCGCAAACGCTGTGGACGGGTCGTTTCCTTTGCCACCGGCCGGGAAATGTCAGCCTTCTTTTTCCGATTGCGTGGGGCATGGTAGGCATCGCGACGAACGCGTGTCAACGAAGTAAACACGTAAGTCGCGTGCTTGCGGCACGTGCGCATCGCAACATCAGACAGCAGGAATAGTTTCGCCAGACAGGACGACAACCAGGGGGGTAGGTCGGTTCCTAGACTTCTCCCTGTGCGCCGGTTGCGGCCGGAACTGTTCAACCTCATGTGGAGAGAGTCGATGAAAATTGCATTGAATCTGGTCGCTGCGGCGATCGCGTCGAGCGTCCTGCCGGCCGCCGCCCAGGACACCATCAAAATCGGTATGAACGGCGCGCTCAGCGGGCCGGCTGCTGTTCTGGGCAAGGACGCTTTGGCCGGCCTGGAAATGGCAGTGGACGAAATCAATGCCGCCGGCGGCATCAAGGGCAAGAAGATCGAGCTGATTTCCAAGGACGACGAGGCCAAGCCGCCCGTGGCCCTGAAGTGGGTCCAGCAGATGGTCCACTCCGACAAGATCGTCGCCTACTTCCCTAGCACCAACAGCACCCCGAACCTGACCAGCCTGCAGGTCACGGTCCCAGCCGGCGTGCCGCACATCATCGCCGGCACCACCTCCGACGTGGTCTGCCCGCCCACCGGTGGCGGCAAGCCCTGCGACCCGAACGTGGTTCGCCTGTCGATCCTCAACTCCTGGCAGGCCGCCGCCATCGCGAAGTTCGCCAAGGAGAAGCTTGGTACGAAGAGCGTCGCCATCATGTACGACTCCACCGAGTACGGCCACGACGGCGAGCTCCTGCTGGAAGCGGAACTGAAGAAGGCCGGCATTCCGGTGGTCTACAAGGGCACTTTCGACCTGAGCGAGAAGGCCTTCAAGCCACACCTGACCAAGGTCAAGAGCGCCGGCGCCGACGTCATTCTGACCTGGACCCTGGACTTCGTGGTGGCCAAGATCGCCATCGAGAAGAAGGAGCTGGGCATGAACGACGTGAAGATCGTCGGCAGCTCGGCCATCACCGGTATGGCCCTGCGCGCACTGGGTGGGGACGCGGTGGAAGGCATTTACATGGCCGACGGCATGCCGGCCGCGGTCACCTCGAAAGATCCCGAAGTCATCAAGCTGCTGGAGCGCTACCGCGCCAAGACCAAGGCAGATCCGAAGGTCGGCATCCCGTACTGGACAACCACCTACTACGACGCCATGAAACTGCTGGCCTCCAGCATCGACAAGGTCGGCACTGACCGCGCCGCCTTGAGCAAGGCGCTGTCCTCAGCCGGCAGCTGGAAGGGCACCGGTGTCAACTACACGCTGTCGCCCGACAAGCGCAATGGCCGCGATGGTTCGTCCGCCGTGCACATCGTGCAGGTCAAGGGTGGCCAGCTGGTCGACGCGCAGTAAGCGCAGCCAGTCAAAGACCTGTCTCCAGGCGCGCGCCATGGCCCAGCGGAGGCTTGTGGTCACGCCGTTGCAGCATCGCCGGCCATGAAGCGATGGCCGGCGTGATCAAGCTCCGCCAACACTTGCGCGAGGACATCCCATGACCTGGCAAACCATCCTCCAGCTGCTGTTCAGCGGCCTGGCCCTAGGCGCTGTCTACGGCTTGGTGGCTTTGTCGTACAGCACCATCTACGCCACCCGCAACATCATCAACTTCGGCCAGGGCGAGCTGGTGGTGCTGGGCTCGCTGCTCGGTGTCTCCCTGGTGGTTGTCGCCAAGGTGCCGGTGTTCATCGCGCTGATGGCCTCGGCGGCTGTTGTTGCGGTCGCCGCGTTGCTGTTCGAGTGGCTCGCCGTGCGCCCCGTGAGGGACGTCGGGCGCAACATGATCTGGGTGATGAGCACGTTTGGCCTCGGCATCGTGTTCAACCAGGTGATGCAGAAGCTGTGGGGCACCAGCCCCGTGCGATTCCCCAAGTTCATCGGCACGGATGAACCCATCCAGTGGGGCCAGGTGACGATGCTGCCGCAGGAGATTGGCGTGATCGTGATCGCCGTGGCGGTGGCCGTGTTGTTCGAACTGTTCCGCCGCAACACACTGCTGGGCAAGGCGGTGCGGGCCACGGCCATGGACCGCGACACGGCGAGCCTGATGGGCATCGACACCCGCAAGGTCGTCTACGGTTCCTACGCGCTGTCCGGCGCGCTGGCCACGCTGTGCGGCTTCCTGGTCGCGCCGATCCAGTTTGCCGATCCGAACGGCGGCGTGATGCTCTCGGTCAAGGGCTTCATCGCGCTTGTGATCGGCGGACTCGGCAGCCCCATCGGCGGTTTCCTGGGCGGACTGTTCCTGGGGCTGCTGGAGATCGGCAGCGCCAGCCTCATCTCCGAAGTCTGGAAGGACGTCATCACCTTCGGCGCCCTGATCCTGGTGCTGCTGGTGCGGCCGTCGGGCTTCTTCGGAAGGCTGGGATGAGCGGGATGCCTTCGGCCCTTCCAGCGACCCATGCGGCCGAGCGTCGCACCTTCACGCTGGATGCCAATCGCTCGCTGATCTGGTTCGCACTCGCGGTGCTGGTGTTGCCGCTGTTCATCGCCAACCCGTTCTACCAGGGCCTGTTCGTGGTCTGGGCGATCTACGTGATCGCGGTGAGCGGCATGAACATCGTCACTGGCTACGCCGGCCAGGTGTCGCTGGGCCACGCGGGGTTGTTCGCGGTTGGCGCCTACACCAGCGCGATCCTGAACGCCAACTACCTGATGTATCCCTGGGCCTCGATCCCCATCGCTGCCTTGGTCACCGCGCTGGCAGGGTTGCTGCTCGGCATCCCGGCGCTGCGGGTGGTGGGCCCCTACCTGGCCCTGGTCACCATCGCCTTCAACTTCCTGATCGAGAAGATCATCCTGGCGGGCGGCAAGTTCACCGGCGCGGCCTCTGGCAAGTACGACCTCGCCAAGCCGTTCATCACCACAACCGGCAGCTACGACTACAGCGGCTTCTGGGTCATCGTGGCGGTGCTGGCGGTGGCCACGGTGTGGATCTGCCGCAACTTGGTTGAGTCCCGCTGGGGCCGGGCCTGGAACGCGCTGCGCAACGACACCGACTGCGCCCGCATCAGCGGCATCAACGTGACGATGGCCAAGCTGGGCGCCTTCACGGTCAGCGCGTTCTTCGCGGGCCTGGCGGGCGCGCTGCTGGCGCACTACCAGGGCCAGGTCAACGTGGAGAGCTTCGGCCTGAATGAATCGTTGACGCTGCTGCTGATGCTGCTGCTGGGCGGCCAGCGCACGCTCGCAGGGCCGGTGGTCGGCGCGGCCATCATGGTGGTGCTGCCGGTGTTGCTGGGGCCCATCGACGCCTGGCGCATTCTGATCAACGGCGCCGTGTTGGTGCTGCTGGTGCTGTTCCTGCCGGACGGGTTGGTGAGCCTGTTCCGCGCCAAGGCTGGAGGCGCCAAGGCGGGGCAGGACGAGAGCGTCAAGCTGCACCACTACAGCGACATGGAAAAGCCGCTGCGCATCGCCGGCGTCTCCAAGCGCTTCGGCGGCGTCATCACCGCCGCGGCGGTGGACGTGCAGATCAGGCCGGGCACCGTGCATGCGCTGATCGGTCCGAACGGCGCCGGCAAGTCCACCATGGTCAACATGGTGTCCGGCCTCATCAAGCCCGACTCCGGCCAGATCCGCTTCAACGACGAGCGCATCGATCACCTGGAGCCCCACGAGATCACCAAGCTTGGCGTGGCGCGCATCTTCCAGAACGTGCGGGTGTTCAGCGACATGAGTTGCCTGGACAACGTCATGGTGGGTGGCCATTGCCGGCTGCTTTCGGGTCTGCTCACCAGCGCCTTCCGCAGCGACCGGCAAAAGCTCGAGGAGCGCCAGGCGGTGGCGCGCGCCCATGCGCTGCTGCAACTGGTGGGCCTGGGCGGACGTGCCGACACCATCGCCGGCACCATGTCCTATGGCGACCAGCACACGCTGGAAATCGCCCGCGCTCTCATGAGCGACCCGCACATCCTGTTCTTGGACGAACCGGCGGCGGGCCTGACCGCCGAAGAGGTGCAGCACCTGGGCGAAGTCATCCGCGCCATCAAGGCCAACGGCATCACGGTGTTCCTGATCGAGCATTACGTGGAGTTTGTGATGGACATCAGTGACACGGTCACCGTGCTGGATTTCGGCCGCAAGATTGCCGAAGGCCCGCCGGAGCAGGTGCGCAACGACCCCGCCGTGATCGAAGCCTATCTCGGACGGCCGCAGGAGGAAGCGGCATGAGCGCAGCACGGCCGCCCGAAGGCGCTCGCACCTCGGTGCGCAGCACAGAGGTTGTGCAATGACTCTGCTTTCGGTCAACAACCTGGCAGCGCGCTACGGCCCGATCCAGGCCGTGAGCGGTGTCAGCTTCAACGTCGACCGCGGCCAGATGGTGGGCATCGTCGGGCGCAACGGCGCCGGCAAGAGCACCATCATGCGGTCCATCTGCGGCTTGCACCGGCCCTCCAGTGGCAGCATCAACTTCGACGGCCAGCGCATCGACGGCCTGCCGGCGCACGAAACGCTGCGACGGGGCGTCGCCTATGTGCCGGAAGGTCGCAAGATCTTTGCCGAGATGTCGGTCAGCGACAACCTGGTGCTCGGCGGCTACGTGAAGTCGGGCGCCGAACGCGACAAGCAGTTGGCGCTGGTGTACAGCATGTTTCCGGTGCTGGCCGAGCGCGCGCGGCAGGCCGGGGGCACCCTCTCCGGGGGTGAGCAGCAGATGCTGGCGATCGGCCGGGCGCTGATGTCGAACCCGCGTCTGCTGATGCTCGACGAGCCCTCGATGGGCCTGGCGCCGATCGTGGTGAATGACCTGTTCGCCGCCATCCGCGGGCTGCACAAGGCAGGCTTGACCATCATCATCGTGGAGCAGAAGGCGTTCCTCACCTTGAAGATGGTGGACTTCGCCCATGTGGTGGTGCACGGCCGCGTCGCGGCCAGCGGCACCGGCCGCGAATTGCTGAACAGCGACGCAGTGCAGGCTTCCTATCTCGGCAAGGGCAGCGCCGCTGCGCCGGCGGCCGTGTCGCAGAAGTTCGCCGCGCCGGCTGCCGCATCACCGGCGGCGCCTGAAGGACCGGCCGCGATCGAACCGATCCGGGTGCGCCCGAGTACCGACCGCACGCTGCCGATCGTGACGCAGACCGACCACGAAGCGTCCGGGAACGCTCCCGTCGACATCGGCCAGCTTCAGCTGACCGAACCTGCCACGGCACGCCTGCGCTGGCCGCGCGGCTGACCGGCTGCCCGCTTCTATTCACCCACGGAGACCCACATGGCCCTCGAAATCAAGGTGCTCGACCTCGGCGACATCGAGCTTGAATCCAGCTTCCTCGTGCATGCCCGCGATTGCGGCAAGACCGCGCGCGTGCCCACCTTCGGCTACCTGATCCTCGGCGGCGAAGCGCCGATCCTGGTGGACACCGGCTACCGCAGCCCGGAGGTCATGGCCAACATGGGCATGCGCGGCATCCAGACGCGCGAGCAGCAACTGGAGCATCAGCTGGCGCTGCACGGCCTGAAGCTGGGCGACATCAAGTACATCCTGCACACCCACATGCACATCGACCACGGCGGTCTGGACGACAAGTTCTCCATGAGCACGGTCGTGGGCCTAAACCGGCGCGAACTGGAGTCCGGCGTGAACGGATTGATGGGCGGGCAATACCCGGCGGCGGACATCAAGCACCTGATCGACCGGCTGCACACCAAGCAGGCGCTGCGCCTGTTCGACACCGACATTTCCGGCGGCGAGGAGGTGATTCCCGGCGTGGTCTGCGTCTGGGCCGGCGCCCACACCATGGGCTCGATGAACATCATCGTCGACACGGCGCAGGGCCCGGCCATCATGTGCGGCGACGTGGTGTACGACGTGCAGGACCAGCTCGTCGCCCCGCTGCACGTGGAGACCGGCTACATGAATCTGGTGGCCGAGCCCACCGTCACGGGCAACCACAGCGAGAGCAGCCGCAACGAGATCGGCGCCATGAAGAAGCTGCTGAACAACGGCACCTTCTTCTGCCCCAGCCACGACCGCCCCGCCGTCGTGAAGAACGCCAAGGTGGTGGGTCGCCTGCATGACACCGTGCCTGGGCCCGTCACGCAGATCAACACCAAGCGCAACTGGTTCCGCGTTTGAGGGCGTCGCCAGCTTGACAGGAGAGACATGATGGAACTGATCGGCAACGTGCTTGGCGGACTGATTCTTGCGGTCATCGTGATCGCGATCGTGGTCAAGCTGCTGGCCTGGCTTTACATGCGCGCCACCGGTGACGTGGCGTTCGTGCGGACCGGGCTGGGCGGCGCCAAGGTCGTGCGCGACGGTGGGGCGCTGGTCATTCCGGTGGTCCATCGCACCACGCCCGTCAACCTCGCCACCCTGCGGGTGGAGGTCAAGCGCACCGACCGCGGCTCCGTGCAGACCAAGGACAACATGCGCGTGAACGTGCACGCGGCCTTCTACCTGCACGTGCAGCGCGACCCCGAGGCCATCATGCGGGCCGCCACCACGCTCGGTGAACGCACCAACAGCGCCGAAGCGATCGCCGCGTTGCTGGAGGGCAAGTTCGTGGACGCCATTCGGGCCGAGGCGGCCGAGGTCGAGATGCACACCCTGCACCAGAAGCGCGGCGAGTTCGTGCGCCGGGTGGCCGAGCGGGTCGCCGGCGAGCTGACCCACAACGGGCTGGAGCTGGAATCGGTGTCGTTGCTGGATCTGGACCAGGCCGCAAAGGAGTTCTTCAATCCGCAGAACGCGTTCGACGCCGAAGGGCTGACACGGTTGTCCCGCGACATCGAGGACCGTCGGCGCATCCGCAACGAGATCGAGCGCGACACCGAGGTGGCGCTGCAGCGCAAGGCGCTGGAGGTGGAAGGCCAGCAGCTGCAAATCGAGAAGGCGAAGCTGGAGATCGTGCGCGAGCTGGAATTCGCACGGCTGGCCCAGCAACAGGACATCGCGCTGGAGCGAGCGCGCCAGATGGCGGAAGTCAAGCGCGAAGAATCGAAGCGGCAGCTGGAAGCCGAGCAGGCTTCGATCGAGGCCCAGCGCGAGATCCAGAACGCGGGCACGGCGGCGAAGCAGGTGGTGGAAGTGGAGCGGGTTCGGGCCGAGCATGCGCTGGCGCTGGCCCGGGTGGACACCGATCGCAGTCTGCGGCTGGCGGGGATCGCCCAGTCCCAGGCGGTCGACGTGGCGGTGGCGCAGCGCGAAGCCGAAGTGACCCGCGCGTCGCTGGCCCGGGTCGATGCGCAGGCCGAGGTGGATGCCGGCGTGCAGCGCGCCCAGCAGAAGGTGCGTGCGGCCGAAGTGGAAGTCAACGAAACCATCGAGCAGGCCCGGTTGTCGGCCGAACTCCATGTGGCACGGCAACGCATCGAGACCGAACAGGCGATCAAGACCGCAGAGACGCTGAAGTCACTGACGCTCGACCTGTCACGGGTCAACCGGGAGCGCGCGCTGGAGATCGCGGAACACGAACGCGTGATCGCGGTTTCGTCGCACGCTGTGAAGCGCTTCGACGCGCTGGTGCAGTCGATGCAGGCCCAGTCGCGCGCCGCACAGTCGGAGCAGGGCGTGGCCGCAGCCCGGGAACGCGCCAAGGCCGAGGGGCAGAAACAGGTGGCCGACATCATTGCCCAGCGCCTGCGCATTGCCGCCACCGGAGAGGCCCAGGCCGAGCGCATTCGCCTGGAGGCCGAGGCCGAGCGCCTGGCCGTGGAGGCGGCGGGCAAGTCGCAGATGTACGCGGCTGAAAACACAATGGAGCCTCACTTGATCGACCTGAAGACGCGGCTGGCCAGCCTGGAGGCCTTGCCGGACATCATTCGCGAGTCTGCCCGGCCGATGGAAGCCATCGACAAGCTGTCCATCGTCCACGTGGAGGGACTGCAGGGTGCTG
>Ga0163154_10008566_pt1 | contig 11873 bp, 13 predicted proteins | sample OliLakLV19MP9P1_FD_148649 | JGI IMG/M metagenome (GOLD analysis project Ga0163154, IMG submission 148649) | Freshwater microbial mat bacterial communities from Lake Vanda, McMurdo Dry Valleys, Antarctica - Oligotrophic Lake LV.19.MP9.P1 | ecosystem: Environmental > Aquatic > Freshwater > Lake >... | reverse complement strand
CATCATTCGCTTGTTGCTGGTGGCCGCGCACTCGGAAAAGACCGGCAAGCCGTTCGATACGAACGAGGCTTGCGCGTTCATGCGGCAAGCCCATTTCGAGATGCTTGTCGAGGTGATGAAAAGTCCGGAATTCGCAGGGCTCGCTCTAGGCAACGCGCAGTCGGCGAAGAGGATGCGTGCCACTTGCGCGGGCGTGATGAGCAAGATCGAGGCGGTGTTCGCCGCATCATGACGGGTTTTGGATCGGCGCGTGGCGCTGTTCCGGGACTCAAGTTGAGGGTGTGTGAGGTGAGTCAACTTCGCCCCGAATCGGACCGAGGGGGTCGCTACAAGCTCGGCAATGCGGGCCGGAGACGCCTTGCATTGCGACTTGAATCAGGCTTCGATAAATCCTCTGCGCAGCGCGTCGATCAGTTGACGTTCATGGGTTTGCAATGCGCTTTCATCCACATGGCGCCAGTTGCGCTCGTAAATGTCGATGGCCTCGGTCGGTGTCAAGGTCTCGGCACCATGCACCTGCCAGGCAAGTGCCTTGAGTTGCGGATAGTCCGCCAGCCGAACCTGTGCCGGAATCCAGCCGGCCCGGTCGGTGTGCATGTCATCGCGCACAGGGGCCTGCCGGGCCGGGTCGACAAGACCTAACTCCAGATTCAATGCGGCCAAGACGTTCATGTATGCGCCGATGGTGACCGCTGGCGCGCCTTTTTCGATCCGATGCAGGGTCACACGCGACAGGCCCGCAGCCTCTGCAACGGTGGTGGCGTTGATCCGCAGCTTTTTGCGGCGCAAGCGAATCCGCTGGCCCAACTCGATGAGCCGGGCTAAAGTTGCGTTTGGGGCAAATGGCGATGTCGCTGGCATAATGATTCTCATTATATACAAATACATAATATTGTAAATAATGAGAAACGAGTTTTCGTCTTACGGCCAGTATTTTGCTGCCGCAGAATCCGGCAAAGGGTCCGCATTTGGCGGCATTTGTCGACGGCAACTTGTGCGCCGTCTTGGCCGATTGCAACCGTTCTGGCTGGCAATCAGCGCACTTGGCGGCAGCCTGCTTCGGAGTTGTTATCTCGCGCCCCTATGGAGCCATTTGAATCGCGGCTTAATGGGGCCACCCGAATCGCGGCCTGATGGAGCCAGGTAGAAGGCACGAATAGAGGGAATCGGACTTCCGATTGCGTACTCTTCGGCAATTTTGCCGAGGGCATCATTCGCCTGTTTCTGGTGGCCGCGCACGCGGAAAAGACCGGCAAGCCGTTTGCTGCGAACGAGGCTTGCGGGTTCATGCGGCAAGCCCATTTCGAGATGCTTGTCGAGGTGATGAAAAGTCCGGAATTCGCCGGGCTCGCGCTAGCAGCCTGTCGGGCTTGAACAGGCAAAGCGGCACTGAAATGCGGACTTGCTTAAAAAATAGGCAACAAAAGGCGACGGAAGGCGATGGCAGCCGATTTTTACGCTTTTTCGTCGTCATTTCCGCTTCTATCCAAATTCTGGACGAAGTACGGCCATGCGTTTCAAATTCCAGGCCTAGCAAACCAAGGTCCACTCGCCGCGCACTTTGTCCAATCCACGCAACGAGAATTGCCGGAAACCCATCACCGACTTGATCATGCTCAAGATGCCGAAGGACATTGGTGCCCATGGCGATGTGCTTTTTTCGGGCATGAAAAATGCCGCTTCAAGTCGCGCCACAGATGGGCGCGCCGATAGCCCGGCTCCACCCCCAAAGCGCGCGCCAGACTGCGGTAGATATCGACACGGCCGAAATCGGTCTCGGCCTGATAGATGACCTGGTACTGGTGCGGGCTGAGGGCCTTGGTCTGGTTGCGCAGCGCGGCGGTCTTGCCCACCCCGGGCTCGCCGGTGATAAGCCCGAGGCCGGGCGATTGCAGCAACCACTTGAAACGCTCGGTCAAAGGATCAAGGGCGCCATCATCCCAGTGCTCGGTGACTTCCTTGCGCGCGAATCGTTCCCAACGAATCTATCGCGGGTTGACCACGGTTGTCCCGAACGAAGAAAGCGCACGATCCATCGTCATCAAGCGGTAGCGGTGATGCTTGGCCTGCGCGTAGAGCAGGCGATCGAACGGGTCGCCGTGCTCCTGACGCAGTTCACAGGAAAGCAGAATCGACTCCAGATCAAGCGCCAGCGCGCGATACCCGTCGCGCAAGGCCTGATCGAGAATGCGTCGCGGCTTCAGGTTGATCTTGCCCTTGCGCCACTTGAGACCGATCTCCCAGATCGAGGCTTCCGAGAACCAGACTCCTTCAGCCGCCAGGATCACGGCTCGTCCCGAGTCTCCCAACTCCGGCGCATCGGTCAGTGCCCAGATCAGGCAGTGGGTGTCGAGCAGGACCTTCAAGGTCATGCGCCAAGCAGGTCGTCGTCAGTCATCGGTGCGTGGAAATCGGGCGCAAGCTTCAGGCGCGCGCGACGCAGGCCGCCGAGACGGACGCCGCTCGGCGCGCTCGCGCCTGTGACGGGCATCAGGCGCGCCACCGGCTTGCCCGCGCGGGCGATCACCACTTCCTCACCGGATGCGGCGCGGTCGAGCAGCGCTGAAAGCTTTGCCTTGGCTTCGTAGATATTGATTTGCATGGCCATCGCCCGTCTATTGGTTGGTCAAATTATAGCCAGGTTGACCAACCGGGGCGCGAGAGCACGACCGATTTCCGGGCCGCAATGTCGATGCCGGGCGCGCGGGCAATGATGAGGCTGAAGTCATATGCACCGCTTGGCGTGGTGCCGCGACGAACAAGGCAAGACAGTCGATTGGATAGTTGAAGCCCTGCAGGACCGCACTGCCGTTTGGAATTGCATCCAGGCCGGCCAAGTGTCGCATGCGACCCCGCGACACTTGGCCGGGATTATTCAACACAGCCGCTTGGAAGGGCACAACTTGCGCCTTGTATCTCTGTTTTGAAGGCCAGGGTCTTACGCCGCGACGCAGAAAAGTTATAGCTCCTGAAAAAACCGATATAGGATTTAAAGAATTACATGAGAACCATTATATTAAAGCAGTTGCGCCGAATCGGAGGCATTTCTTTTATACAATAGCCTTGATGGAACCTGTTAAAAATCTTAAAAGTTCACAAGAGAGCGGTAAAACAAAATCGCTGCCGGTGCCGAATCCAGTGGAGCGCGCCATCCTGAAACTGGGCCGCGACCTTGCCTTGGCCAGACGAAGAAGGCGCATTTCGCAGGAGTCGCTTGCGCTGCGCATTGGCGCGTCAATTTCCACTGTAAAGCGGATGGAGAAAGGCGACGTGCGTATTCCGCTGCATTTTGTCGGCCGCACCTTGTATGTATTCGGGGAGCTCGAGAAACTCAACGCCTTATTGGACAGTTCCCGGGACGAAATTGGGCTTACCCTGGCAGACGAACAGTTGCCTCAGCGGATTCGTCGCAAAACCAAACAAGTACCCACGGGCACCTTGTGAAGAAACACCCTGGCGCCAAATCCGGCACAGCCAATATTCAGCAGACGGTGTCTGTGTGCATCGGCAAGGCGGGTGCCTTGGTCGGGGAACTGACTTTCGTCAAGCAAGGTGCGCGGGAAAACACGGCCTTTGCCTATGGCCCGGAGTGGCTTGCAAGGCCGGACCGTTTCAAGGTATCTCCGGATCTGGACCTGACCACTGGTTACCAGCGCCGGCGGGCACCCTCCCCCCAGGACTCCGTTTTTCACTTTGCGCTAGCCGATACGGTGCCAGACACTTGGGGCCGTCGAGTCATCGCACGCGACCACGCCAAAAGGCGCAGTGCGGAAAACCTGCCGCCTTTAACCGAGCTGGATTACCTGCTGGCGGTGGACGACTTCAGTCGTGTCGGGGCCTTGCGTCTGAGGGACTGCAGCGGGGCAAATCTGAAAACCTCGGAACAAGGCCGCCGATCGACACCCCCGCTGGTGGACCTGCAAAAAATATTCGACGCCAGCCGGGCGCTGGAACAGAACAATGAGTCAGCGGCAGACCTGCGGTACCTGCTTGGAAAAGGGACATCGCTGGGAGGCCTGAGACCGAAATGCACGCTGATCGACCGCAATGGCCGGCTGTCTCTTGGAAAGTTCCCCAGCGTGAACGACGAACGCGACGTTACCCGCGGGGAGGTGCTGGCGCTGCATTTGGCCAAGTCCGCCGGCATAGACGCGGCGCAATCCCGCATCGAGGCGCTGCAGAAAGTTCCGGTAGCCATCATCGAGAGATTCGACCGAACAGTCGATGATTTGCGAATCCCCTATTTGTCGGCAGCTTCCGTGCTTCAGGCAACGCGTAACGAGGAACGCACCTACTTCGAAATCGCCGATGCTATCCGCGCCATCGGCTTTGACCCGGAAAATGACGCCAAACAAGTGTGGCGCAGGCTGGTGTTCAACCTGCTCATCGCCAACATCGACGACCATCTGCACAACCTGGGGTTTCTCCACGTTGAAGGTGACTTTTGGCGCCTCGCTCCCGCCTTCGACCTCAACCCGTTTCCCGACAAGACCAACGAATCCACAACGTGGCTTTCGGAAGACGATGGGCCGATAACGGATGTGGCAACCCTGATGGCGCGCGCCGACTACTTTTCGCTTGACGCGACAGAAGCTAAAGCCGTGCTCGCCGACGTGGTCAAGGCAGTCTCGAACTGGAAGGCGGTGGCCCTAAGCCCCGCATTGTCCCTGCTTTCGAACACGACCAACTGAACGCAGCCAAGGTATTGCTCGAGGAGTAGCGGGCCTGTTGCGGCTGCCTCTGTGCCTGGCTGTGCCTGCTTGTACCTGCTTGTACCTGCTTGTACCTGCTGTGCCTGCTTGTGCCTGCTTGTACCTACCTGCCCCTACCTGCCCCTACTTGCGTCGCTTCGCCTCGGTGGCGATCAGCGCGTCGAGCGCGCCGACGCGGTTGGCGCCCAAGTGGGCGCGTGCCCGCTTGTAGTTCTCAAGCTGCGCCTGGCCCAGTTGCGCCAAGCGCTCCTGGTATTGGCTCGAAGCGGCATGGGATATCAGCTTGTCGACAATGCCGGGGGTCGGCGTGTAGGGCGGCGCGGCATCGCGGTTGTATTGCTCCAGCAGCAAATGCAAGGCGGTGTCGGCGTTGATGCGTCGATCGCAGATGTCAAACGACATGTGCAGCGAGTAGTCGTCGGCGGTCTGCACCTGGTGCGGGGTGTAGTTCTTCACGTACAAGGCGTCGCCCGGCGCCATCAGCAGTTCGGCCTGCAGCGGCCCCATGGCGGCGGCATCGAGCTCGTTCAAGTCGACCCAGCGCGGCGCCTGGCGCTGGTGCACCAACCATTTTTTGTGGCCGGCCAGTTGCACCACCAGCACGTCGGCGGTATCGAGGTGGCCGCGATAGGCCTCTCCGCCCCTGGTTTGCGAGAAAAACACCACCGAATTGGACAATACGCACTCGTTGGCCGCGTCGATGGCGGCGCACATGGCGTTGATCTGCGGGTCGAGAATGTCGATACCTTCGAGCACCAGCGAGGCGCCGTTGGCCAGGTATTCCTGCAGGATGCCCTTGTTGAGGAACGGCGCTTCGGAAGTTTGTATGAGCTTGTGCCCGACTGCGGGCTTGCAGTCGACTTCCTTGCCTTGCCAATACATCTTGAAATAGGTCGGCAGGAGCAGCGGGTTGTTGAGATGCGCCTGCAGGTGCTCGAGGCTGAAAAAAGCCGGCTTGTCGATCAGGCCTTTGGCGTGAACGAAATCCTGGTTCGCGGGCAGTTTGAGCGCGGTCTTATAATAGAAATCGCGCAGCTGCCGTAGTTGTGGCGATAGTTCCATGGTGTGCGTGCGGCCTTGGTGGGAAGTTGCCCGGTGCACGAAAAACGCGCGCCTCCTGCGCGGCGTTCATGGGTTCGACAACGTCGCTTTCAGGCCGGGAAGTTGTGGATACGTCAGGCATGATAACAAGCGCAGCCGCTGGCTGAAATTCTTCCGACCCGCCTTGGATTTCCTCTACACCTTTCCCGCCGTCAGCGCGCCTAACCCACAGGGCGCGCTCACCCTCGACTGGGGCGGGCGCGACCCGTACCACCAGTCGCACCCGATCGCGGCCAACGGCGCCACCGCCTTCCCGCAACTGCTGCCAGGTGCGCTGTCGCAGGCGGAGTGCGCGCAGGTGGTCGCGCTGGGCCAGGCACGCCTGCAGCGGGCGGCGACGGTGGATCAGCGCAGCGACCTGGCCTCGCGCGACTATCGCGTAAGCGATATCGCCTGGATCGCGCCGGACGCCGATGCGCAGTGGCTGTTTCACCGCCTGGCGCTGCTGTTCACGCAGGTCAACGCTTCCTACCGGTTCGAACTGCTCGGTTTTGTCGAGGCGCTGCAATTCACCAGCTACGGACCGGGCCAGTACTTCGGCTGGCATGTGGATATCGGCGGCGACGACACCGCCTCGCGCAAGCTTTCACTCACCGTGCAACTCTCCGACCCGGGCGCTTACGACGGCGGCGACCTGGCGTTTCACGGCGCCGCCGAGATGCCGATCGCGCGCGAGCGCGGCTGCGCCACATTTTTCCCGTCTTACCTGGCGCACCAGGTCACGCCGGTGACCCGCGGCCTGCGCCGCTCGCTGGTGGCCTGGGCTTACGGGCCGGCGTTTCGCTAGTCGCCTTTTGGCTACGCGTCTAAGGCAACCAGGCCGCGCAGGCTGATGACCTCAATGGCCACTTGCGAGCGGAAGTCGCTCAGTCGCCACGATTTTTCGGTATCCTTGAAGCCTCGTTATTTGGAACCTGAAGTAATTTCAATGGAAGACCCATTGCTGCCATTGGTGGACAAGGCGGACAAGGCGGACACGATTCCGCTGGACCACGAAACGCGCGCGCATGGCGACGATCACGAAGCCTTGCGGCTGTGGCTGCGGCTTCTGACCTGCACCAACCTGATCGAAAGTGCGATTCGCGCCGACCTGCGGCGTGACTTCGACGTGACCCTGCCGCGTTTCGACCTGATGGCGCAGTTGTACCGGCATGCGGGGGGCTTGAAGATGGGCGAGCTGTCGCAGCGCCTGATGGTGACCGGCGGCAACGTGACCGGCATCGCCGACCAGTTGGCCAAGGAGGGCCTGGTGGCGCGCGAACCTGACCCCGACGACCGGCGCGCCTGGCGCCTTAGCCTGACGCCGGCCGGGCGCCAGGCTTTTGCGCGCATGGCGGCCTTGCACGAAGGCTGGGTAATCGATCTGATGCGCGGTCTGGCTGAGCCCGAGCGCGCCCAGTTGCATGCCTTGCTGGGGCGTCTGAAGAGCACAGTCTCGGCCAATGCCGGCGCCTGACCCGCGCATTTCCCCCACATCACTCGCACATCGACCCACCCGACCCTGGCCATCCCGAGGACCCGCAATGCGCATGAATCCCGCCCCCGAGCATTCCTTCACCCACCGCCGCAGCTTCGCCGACTATCGCGCGCGCCATTTCGGCTTCGAGGCAGGTGGTGCGGTGGCCACCATCACCCTGAACCGCCCGGAACGAAAGAACCCGCTTACATTCGAATCGTATTCCGAACTGCGCGACCTGTTTCGTGCCCTGCAATACGCCACCGACATCAAGGTGGTGATCATCACCGGCGCCGGCGGCAATTTCTGCTCTGGCGGCGATGTGCACGAGATCATCGGGCCCTTGACCAAGATGAAAATGCCGGAACTGATGGATTTCACCCACATGACCGGTGACCTGGTGAAGGCGATGCGCCATTGCCCGCAGCCGGTGATCGCGGCGGTGGACGGCATCTGCGCCGGCGCCGGCGCGATCATCGCGATGGCCGCCGATCTGCGCCTGGGCACGCCGGCGGCGCGTACCGCCTTTCTTTTCACGCGCGTGGGTCTGGCCGGCTGCGACATGGGCGCCTGCGCGATCCTGCCGCGCCTGATCGGCCAGGGGCGCGCAGCCGAGTTGCTTTACACCGGGCGCGCCATGAGCGCTGACGAAGGCGAGCGCTGGGGTTTTTTCAACCGCCTGGTCGATGCCGACAAGCTGGCCGCCGCAGCGCAGCAACTGGCCGACAGCCTGGCTGCCGGCCCGACCTTCGCGCACGGCGTGACCAAGGCGCAATTGCACAAGGAATGGGACATGGGGGTGGACGAGGCGATCGAGTCGGAAGCGCAGGCGCAGGCGATCTGCATGCAGACCGAGGATTTTCATCGTGCGTATCACGCTTTCGTGGCCAGGCAAAAGCCGGTGTTCGAAGGCAATTGAAATTGCCTGTTTCTAAAGCAACCCACCGGACCGTACCGCGCATGGACACAAGCTACCTCGACTGGCCATTTTTCGATCCCGCACATCGCGCATTGGCCGCGCGCATCGACGCCTGGGCCGCTGACGGCTTGGTCGGCATCGAGCACGGGGAATCGGGTGCCGGCGGGCGCGCGGCCACCGACGCGGCCTGCCGCGAACTGGTGCGGCGCCTGGGTGCCTCCGGCCTGACCCGCTATGCCGTGCCGCAGGCACACGGCGGGGCGCTGCCGACGCTGGAATCGCGTTCGCTGTGCGTGATCCGCGAGCATCTGGCCTATCACGACGGGTTGGCGGATTTCGCGTTTGCCATGCAAGGTCTGGGCTCGGGCGCGATCGCGCTGTCCGGCAGCCCGGCGCTGCAACAGCGCTGGCTGCCGCGCGTGGCCGGGGGGGGCGCGATCGCGGCTTTTGCCTTGTCCGAGCCCGACGCCGGCTCGGATGTAGGCGCCATGCGCACCAGTGCCCGGCGCGACGGCGATGCCTGGGTGCTTGACGGCAGCAAGACCTGGATTTCCAATGGCGGCATCGCGGATTTCTATTGCGTATTCGCCCGCAGCGACCCTGCTGCGCGCGGCGCCAAGGGCATCAGCGCCTTCGTGGTGGAAGCCGGCACGCCAGGCCTTGCCATCAGCGAACGTATCGACGTGATCGCGCCGCACCCGCTGGCCACGCTCAGCTTCGAGCACTGTCGTATTCCGGCTGCCAATCTTCTGGGCACAGAAGGCGGCGGCTTCAAGCTGGCGATGCAGAACCTCGACATCTTTCGCAGCTCGGTGGCCGCCGCCGCTTTAGGCTTCGCGCGCCGCGCGTTTGACGAGGCACTGCGCCGCGTCAAGACACGGCAGATGTTCGGCGCGACCCTGGGCGACCTGCAGTTGACCCAGGCGGCGATTGGCGACATGGCGACCATGATCGATGCGGCGGCGCTCCTCACCTACCGCGCTGCCTGGTTGCGCGATGTCAAGGGCGTGCGCACCACGCGCGAAGCGGCGATGGCCAAGATGACCGCGACCGAAAACGCACAAGCAGTGATCGATCGCGCGGTGCAGTTGTTCGGCGGCCTGGGGGTTACCTCCGGCGAAATCGTCGAACGGCTGTACCGTGAAATCCGCGCGTTGCGGATTTACGAAGGCGCCACCGAAGTGCAAAAAATCATCATCGCGCGCGAAGCGATGAAAGCCGAAAACGCTTGAGCACCACATTATTCACAACAAAAACATGCTTCTGGCGAGGCCCTCATGTTTTTGGCAACGATCGCTGATCGAATCGAGAATCCGATGACCCCTTCCGCCCATCGCGATACCTTCGCGCGCGACAAGCTGCCGCCGCGCGAGACCTGGCCCGAACTGTTGTTCGAGCGGCCGGAGCTGCAATACCCGCCGCGCCTGAACGCGGCCGCCGAACTGCTCGACCGGCAGGTCGAGTTCGGCCATGGCGATCGCCCGGCGATCTGGCAACTGGTCGACGGCAAACCGCTGTTTGCGACCTATGCGCAACTGCAACACCGGGTCAACCGCATCGCGCGCGTGCTGGTCGAGGACCTGGGCCTTTTGCCCGGCAATCGGGTACTGCTGCGCGGCCCGAACAACCCGATGATGGCGGCCTGCTGGCTGGCGGTGGTCAAGGCCGGCCTGATTGCGGTCGGCACCATGCCGCTTTTGCGGGCGCGCGAATTGAAGCAGATCATCGATCATGCGACCCCACGTGTGGCGCTGTGCGATGCCGCCCTGTGGCAGGAAATGGCGACCTGCACCAACCCCAATGGCGAACACCACGCTGCGTCGCTTGAGCGCATCTGTTACTTCAACGATGGCGAGAACGGCTCGCTGGAAGACATGCTCAGCGGCAAACCCGGCGATTTTCCGGCGGTCGATACCGCAGCCGACGATGTCGCGCTGATCGCCTTTACCTCCGGCACCACCGGCGTGCCCAAGGGCACCCTGCACTTCCATCGCGATGTGCTGGCCATGTGCGATTGCTTCCCGCAATCGATCCTCAAGGTGCGGCCGAACGATATTTTCTGCGGCACGCCGCCCCTGGCCTTTACTTTCGGGCTGGGCGGCATGCTGGCGTTTCCCTTGCGCTACGGGGCCTCCACGGTGCTGGCCGAAAAGGCCACGCCGGAGACCCTGCTCAAAACCATTGCCGACTTTCGCGCCACCGTCTGCTTCACCGCGCCGACTTTCTACCGCCAAATGGCCGGATTGGCGGCCCGGCACGATCTTTCATCGCTCAAGAAGTGCGTGTCGGCCGGCGAGGCGCTGCCCGATGCCACGCGCCAGTTGTTCAAGGAGGCCACCGGCATCGAGTTGATCGACGGTATCGGCTCGACCGAGATGATCCACATCTTCATTTCGCACACCCCCGAGGCGGTGCGCCGCGGTGCGACCGGAACGGCGATTCCCGGCTATCGGGCCCAGGTGCAGGATGATGCAGGTCGCGTGTGCGCGCCGGGCGAAGTCGGCAAGCTGGCGGTCAAGGGGCCGACCGGCTGCCGCTATCTGGCCGATCCACGCCAGAAGGACTACGTGAAGAACGGCTGGAACATCACCGGCGACGCCTATTCGATGGATGCCGACGGCTACTTCTTCTACCAGTCGCGCACCGACGAGATGATCATCACCGCCGGCTACAACGTGGCCGGCCCGGAAGTCGAGTCGTGCCTGCTTGAGCACCCGGCGGTGGCCGAGTGCGGCGTAGTGGGCGCAGCGGACGCCGAGCGTGGGCAGATCGTCAAGGCCTATGTGGTGCTCAAGCACGATCAAAAGGGCGGCAGCGCAATGAAAAAGACCCTACAGGACTACGTAAAGTCGGCGATCGCGCCTTACAAGTACCCGCGCGCGATCGAATTCGTGGCCGCATTGCCGCGCACCGAAACCGGCAAGTTGCAGCGTTTCAAATTGCGGCAGGCGGCAGCGACAGGCGGAAAATAAGCCAGGCAGCAGGCAAGGCTCGCCCAAGATAGTCAGTCAAGCAAAAGGCAAGAAAACAACATCCAATCCAACCAAAGGCGAGCGAAGCAACGCCAGGCAAAGCAAGGGCAGGCAACGCAAGGGCAGGCAAAGCAACGCCAGGCAACGCAAGGGCCAAGCAACGCAAGGGCCAAGCAAAGCAAGGGCCAAGCAAAGCAAGGGCCAAGCAAAGCCGGCCCGAGCGAAAGCGCCGGATGAGGGGCGCTGCGCGCCCTTCGATCCGGCGCACGTATTACGTCATGCAAGGCATGTCGTAATTCGCTTATTTGCCGAGAGCCCCAAACACCTTCTTGACAATATCCGTCCCCTTGCCGATAGGGTCGGCGCGGATCGCCTTCTCTTCGTCAGCCATCATGAGAAACAAGCCGTCCAGCGCCTTCTGGGTGACAAAGCTCTCCACATTGGCCTGATCGCCCTTGATGATCCCGAGCTTGGCGCCCTTGCCGGCGAATTCGTTGTACTTTTGTGCCAACCCCACGCGCTCGGTGGCTTTCTTCACGATCGGCAAGAACTTGGTGCGCAAGGTGTCGGAAGTCTTGCCTTTGAAGAATTGCGTGCCCGAATCCTGCCCGCCGCTGATGATGCCCTTGGCATCCTGCACGCTCATCGACTTGATCGCATTGATGAACACAGGCTTGGCCTCGCCCACTGCGCTTTCGGCGGCACGATTGATC
>Ga0163154_10008564_pt1 | contig 11875 bp, 14 predicted proteins | sample OliLakLV19MP9P1_FD_148649 | JGI IMG/M metagenome (GOLD analysis project Ga0163154, IMG submission 148649) | Freshwater microbial mat bacterial communities from Lake Vanda, McMurdo Dry Valleys, Antarctica - Oligotrophic Lake LV.19.MP9.P1 | ecosystem: Environmental > Aquatic > Freshwater > Lake >... | reverse complement strand
TTTGGATACCTTACAGGACAGCGACGCTTACGGTCCTAAACCGCTATATCGCCTCTTCGAGCGGATCATTCCGGGCGTTGCGGATATGCCGGATCGCTCGCTGGATATGATTCGGCTGGCAAACGGCGAAATCCTGCGCGGCAAACTTCTGCCCGAAACCACACTGACACTCAAGGCAAGCGACGGAACTGAAACCCAAATCGCCCGCCAAACGATGCGCCGTTTCGCTGTGCTACGCAAAGAGATCAAGCGTAATGTGACGGTGCATTCGCTGAATCACTGCATCCAGCTCGCTTGGCTCAATACTGGAATCGCTCTGACGCCCGCCTCACAAGTGAATTCCACCGCGCAGGGCTTTTTGCGCCTCGCCTACAAAGAGGACGGCTGGGCGATGAACCCCGACGGACTCCAAAAGCCGGGACCGAATTATAATACCAATCTGACAGGCGGATTTCCGTTCGGTGCGCTGTTAGTGAAGTCGGGGGTTGAAGGTAAAGCGACTATTGCCGGACAGAAAATGACCCGCAGCGATTTAGGCGCGGGCAGACTCTATTTCACGATCAACGATAATCCGCACTGGCAAAATAACCTCGGCACTTATCGCCTGACCCTCAAAGCCACCAACGCTTACGACCTTGGCGACGCGCAATAACCCCCTAATTAGGGGGCTTGTGCGGTTTTGGGATGATACTCAAAAGTGGTTACAGTGTCTCTTCTAAGATGCGAATCATTCTCGCAAAGGATGGTAATGATGGGGATATTACAGCAGGAGTAATTCCGGCAAGGAGCTTAAACGAAAGTCCGTCTTTGCGATAGGTGGTCGAGCAGTTACGGGTCGCATGAATCAAAGCGTCCCGTACTGTATGCCGATGTTTATAGAGAAATCGCTTAAACTCCGTACATTCGCCAGCGCGGGGGTTTTAAACCCCCGTCTGAAATGGCGTGCCGCCAAGCGTCCTTCGGACGCGCAATGTACGAGATTTATCTGATTTGTCTATAAGTTGTTATGTGCTACCGAATTCGCATTTGGGGCGGTTCGGCAAACGCCGTATATTGTCCTGCTACATCGGCAGCAATCGTATCGCCCTTATGAAAGAAAACAGCGTAGTGCAGCGTTAGCGATTCACCCATTGCGATCACATGATTCCCTGCGCCCTTGTCGCCCAGCTTGAAATCGTGCAGACCGAACGGATTGACTGCAAACAGTCCATATTCGCGGGCGTGCCACGTCGTCGGATGCCGCAGATTGTCCGGCGCGTCGAACATCGCGATTCCGTAGGGCGCATTGCCGAGCTGCCCTGAGTAATCCACCCATGAGGCTTTTTTGCCCCATGCCTCACCGCCCATCTCGCCATTGTTGTTAATCATTTTGGCAGTGGGCGTTTTGATATTTGCCGAAGCATCCGGTTTGGGCGCAAGCGTTTCCGCGACACGAAGGGCAAATGTCCCTTCTTTAGTATCGCCAAGTGTGACAGGATTCCCAACCGGCTTGATCGTGATGCGAAAATCAAGGAGACAGTTGCCATTGGGAAGCGGCACGATTTTGATTTGGCGCGTATCCGTCGCGAGAACTTTGCCCTCTTTGCTGACCCAGTCCGTTGTGGCGCGAAACTCTCCAAACACATAGCCAACAGGCGTAATCATCTTGACAGTTTTTGTGACGGTTTTCGCTCCGTTGCTCTCTTCCATCCAGAAATCGCTCCCATTTACGTCGCCATGCGTAAACCATAAACCCTTGTGATGAAGATGATCATCGGATTCCGTTGATGTTTTATCCAACGGAAATCGGCGTGTATAGTGGCTGCCATCGGGATTGAGGATCGGGAAGAAGTAGGGCTTTTTCGCTTCGGGATCGGTGATATAGCGCGTGAAGAGGCGATTGTCGATTCGGACATCCACCGCGTTTGTCGCGAGTTCGATGCGGACAACGGGTCTGCCGATTTTGCCCTTCTTGAGCGTGAATGTGCGCTCTTTGCCCTGCTTGAGTTCCGGCAGAATGAAAACCAGAGATGCAGACGTTTGCAACTGCGCCGACCCTGCGACATATTGACAGGCAACAAACTGCCCGGAGCCATCATCCAGAAACAGAGCGTCCGTGTCTCGATATTTCGAGGCGATTTCATCCGGCAGGGTAACGAAGATGGGTGCGTTGCGATAATTGTGCTTCACTGCCTTGATGGTCAGGCGCGGGGGAAGCGGAGCGGCGGATTCGGCAGCAGCCGAACACATCGCCAATACGCACACCGTTCCAAGAAGAAAGAGCGGGTTCATACAAAAAATCTCCTCAAGAAAACATTCTTTAGTGCAGGGTTTCTCACTCTCTCTGTCGAAACTGTCAGCGAATCATTTGTCCCAAAGGAGAAACCCCATTATGCCAACAGTGACCGTTGAAGGCGAAAAATCGTTTGAGGCGGAGGCGGGCAAAAAACTCGTCCTCGCTCTCGAAGACAACGGAATCGATATTCTGCATCGGTGCGGCGGCAATGCCCGCTGTACAACGTGCCGCGTCGAGATCGTCAGCGGCGAATTTCCGCCCCAAAATGAAGCCGAAATCGAAGCGTTGGAAGAGCCGGAACTGATCGCGGCGTTTCGGTTATCCTGTCAACTGCACGTTGCGGGCGATGTGACCTTACGAGTCGCCAAGCGTGCTTCCATCGAAGGCATCGGAGCCGGTCCGCGCCCAAAGCCTTAGAACAGAAAGCGAGAAGAGGAGAGATAGAACCACAGGGGACACGGGGAACACAGGGACAATTCAGAAATTCTCTTTGGAATCTTGAATTGTTTTCGTGTTCTTTCGTGGATCAGAATTGTTTTTTCTCTTCTTCTCCTTTTCTCCCCTTCTCCTCTTCTTCCGCCAAATCCGCGCCGATGTTCGAGAGAGCGTCGGCACGTTTGTTGTATTCACGCCGAACGTGTGTTACGGATGCCGTCGAAAATTGTGCGAGCAACGCCTTTGCCCGTTGATACAGTGGCAGAAGGTGCGCCGCTTTGACCGCATATTTGCCGTTGATTTGGTGCGCCATGAGTTCGCTGTCGGTATACAGGGCGATGGCGTTGCAGCCGAGGGCGCGAGCCTCCTCCAATGCGCGAAGCATGGCGGTATATTCGGCGACGTTGTTGGTTGTTTTGCCCAACGGTTCGCCGATCTCTTTCACCGTATTGCCGTTCTCGTCCTCGATGTAGACTCCGATTCCCGCAAAACCCGGATTGCCGCGTGCCGCTCCGTCTACGTGTACCTTCCACATTTTGGAAAACTTTCCTTTCAATCTACCGACTGCGTTCTTGTCCCGTCGTAAAAACACTTTTCTCGCTTGGGAATGATTTGCTCTTGACCGGGTACGTTCTCGTACCCGGCTGAAAAACAGGCGTCCTGCGGATGCACGCGACAATGTTATCGTCCCTATGTAAAGCGATACCCTCTCAAACGCGGAGTTTCGTCCGTAGGACGACTGTACTTTAGGCAGGTACGTTCTTGTACCTGCAACTCTTGACAGTTCCCTCTCTACTTCTCGACTTTGACAGCCTCGCACAGAATGCGGCGGCAATTTTGGCACGTATAGATTTCGCGTCCGTCACGAACCAGCGTCACCAACGCGCTCGGCAGTCCCATGTGACAGCCGCCGCACGCATTGTTATCCACAATCGCGGCGATGGCGATGCCGCCTTTGGTATCGCGTATCGTGGTATAGCGGGTGAGCAGGGGGGGCATGGTGACGGCGGCAGCCGCCTTTTTGCGCTTGGTCACCAATTTCTTGGCTTCGGTTTGCAGTTTTTCCGTATTCGCTTTGTATTCGTCCTGTTTGACTTTGTAGGCGGCTGCGGCAGCGGCACGCGCTTTCTTTGTCGTGATTTCGGTTTGGGTTTGCGTCTCCAAAGCGGTCATCAGTTGGAGGAGTTTGTCGTCCAATGTTTGCAGCTGCCTGTCGAACATGGCGGTCTCTTCCTGCATGGCAACCATCTCTTTGGGTGCGGTCACTTTGCCGCTGTAGAGTTTGGTTTCGACGGTGGCACGCTTTTCCTGAATCGACTTTCGTTCGAGTTCGGCGTCTTGCACGTTGGTTTTGGTTTTGGTGAGCGTCTGTTTTGCTTGATCATGTGCCGTTTTCGTGGCGGCGTGGGTTGTGGCTTCAGCGCGTCCCGGATCGAGGGTCGCATAGTTGTGCTTGAGGCGATCAATTTCGCTGTCCACCTCTTGCAGCGTCAATAACAGTGCGAGTTGTTCTTTATACATTTGGGTTTCTCCCTTGCTTTTCCTTGATTCGCGATTTACCCGCGAGATTCCTGCTTGTTCTTATGCAGAGGTGCGAATCAAAGTGAGGGCAACCGGGCGTTGAAAACACCTGTCAGAAAAAAACAAACGTCTTTCAGACGTGACAGCCTCTGCATTGTGCGTCTGAAAGACGCTTGTACTTTCTTGCCGGGTACTAAAAATCTCGTCGTTACCCATAAGTCGGTAATTTAGGAAACTGTCGCAATTTAATGCGTCAGTCCCTATCTCAAACCACTTATTCAGAAATACGCGCCTCTGCGAACAGAGGAAGAATCGCATTGTCAATATTTAGCATTGGCTATCAGCAAGGAGATGTGTACAACGATGAGATTGTAAATGCCCGCATTGAGGGCAAAATCTGAGCAACGAGATTTGGACAGCAACAAATTCTGACCGATACGCCGGGTCTATAGGCAAGTGGCTGGCAGCGCAGATAGTTTCGTGATATACTATTGATGAAGGCAGCGACATGACTTAACCGGCGCGGAGAGACAAAGACAATGGCAACACTGGAATTAGTAACGCAAAAACCCCCTCTTACCAGAGACAAGGACGGTGTGTTTCGCGTGGGCGGAACGCGAGTACGTCTGGACACCGTGATTGGAGCGTTTGAAAATGGATGTCTCCCTGAAGAGATACTCTTTAAGTACCCTTCGCTCAACTTAACAGACATTTATGCCGTTATCGCCTACTATATGCAAAATCGTGAAGAGGTTGAAGCCTATCTCATGGAACGACGGCTACTCACGGAAGAGGCAGAACGGGAAATCGAGGTGCGTTTTCCCTCGGCAGGAATACGGGAACGTCTCCTTGCCCGTCGGACTGCGAAAGCATGAACGATTCTCTGCGTTTCCTGATAGACGAAGACTTTGACAACGCGATTCTGCGGGGTGTGCGTCGTCGTCTTCCTCACTTGGATATTGTCCGCGTTCAGGATGTTGCCCTCTCCGGCGCACACGATACGGCAGTTTTAGAATGGGCAGGGCAGGAAGGGCGTATTTTGTTGACACATGACATCAGCATAATGAAGCCCTACGCCTACGCCCGTGTCGTGGAAGGTTTGCCAATGCCGGGAGTATTCGTCGTCAGTCAGTCTCTTCCCATCGGTGAGGCGATTGAAGCCATCGTGCTGTTAGCCGAATGTAGTTTGGAAGGCGAATGGGAAGGTCAAGTTCGTCATTTGCCGTTGTAGCACAAAGTAAGAGGAGAGAAATCGCCCTTCCATTCTGCCGGTGGAAGGACGTTTTTGTTGGTAGAATAGGAGCGGACGGGTACAATAACGACAACACGGCAGATAGTGCCAATTTACTCTTATTGCCCACTACAACCATGTCTCGCCTTCAAGCGATTATCACCAAGCAGCGGATTTTAATCTCGATGGCAGAAATGACATCACCGGCTTGCTTCTGCTCATTGGAAACTACAATCAAATGGGCGACTGAGAAAAACTCACCGATTGTCCCTCGCTTTGAGAGACGCATCTCTCAAAGCGAGGGACTTTTGTTTCGTCGAATAATACGAAACATTCATTCTTGATCAGACCGTTGCGGCGGGCGGACTGCCTTGAATGCCTATGGTATAATAGCGAGAGAGTTTTACCACAAGGAGCAAGACCAATGACCGAGACAATGACCGACGAAGTGATGACCGTCTCCGAGATTGAGAAGCAGTTCGATAACGAGTGGATTCTGGTTGAAGACCCGGAATTCAACCAGAACAACGAAGTGGTCAGGGGCAAAGTTCTGTGGCACAGCAAAAACCGTGATGAGATGTACGCCAAAGCGATGGAACTGCGTCCGAAGCGTTCTGCTTCCCTCTATACCGGGCCCGTTCCCGACGAGATTTTCATCAACCTAGCGCGTATTTAGTCCTGCCGGTGAGTATGGCGCACGGCTTGCGCTCGATACAGGCGCGTCTTCCACTGTCATCAGTAAGGAAATCCTGCTCACCATTGGCTATGATCCCAATGCGTTGCCCAAGACAGTGAAATTCACAACCGGAAGCCAAGTCGAGTCTGCCGCTCGTGTCGCCGTAGACAAAATCGAAGCGTTGGATCATGAGCGATTTGGCTTCTCCGTAATCGCTCATACGCTGCCGCCCTCCGCTTCGATTGACGGCGTTCTCGGTCTGGATTTTCTACGCGGCTGCGATCTTCATATCAACTTCAAGACCGGAGAAATTACGCTCACATAAATTCTAAAGGTCTCGAATTCAAGACCTTTAGAAACAAACAGACGTGGTCAACCTATGACACCCTTCAACGGATAACCCATGAAAATTACCGAAGTCCGCACGATTGTGACCTGTCCAGGACGCAACTATGTCCTTGTCAAAATTCTGACCGATACGCCGGGGTTGTACGGCGTCGGCGATGCTGCAATTTGACACTACAGCATTTCTCCTCTTTGCACCCTTCCACACAAACAGGTATAATAGCGTTATGTCTCTCCCGTTGTTTCGCCCTGACAATTGGCTTCCCGAAGGTCATCATGCTGCTTCTTGGGAAGACATTGAAGCCGTTTTTGGTGGTGAACCCAATAGTTTACGGCGAACCGTATGGACGCGGCTGTTGGCATGGCGGGATGCAGCATGGGTAAAAGGGCTTTCGGGACAAGTGGTATTGAACGGCAGTTTCATTTCCGCGAAGGACACTCCCGGCGATTTCGATCTGTTGTTCCTTTACGATGCGAATTCAGAGATCATTGTACAGCGGGATGCAGAAGCGTTGGCACTGATCGATCCTATTCAATGCAAAACGCTGTTCGGTGGAGATGTGTTCGCCTGTTCGGCAGCGATAGCCCAAACATACCCACAGTTTTTCGCGACAGATACCTTTGACCGTATCAAGTTCTCCAATGTGAAAAAAGGAGTCGTGGAGGTAGACCTATGATTGAGAATAAAGCACAGTTAGCCGCGACGCTGGACTATATCGCGAAATGGGCGGACACATTGGAGGCAATGCGTCGTCACGATGCGGAACAGAGCGGCGGCATTTTCTCGACGATTGCGGCGGGTCCCTTGCAGGAAATTCGCACTAATCTGGAAGTCGCACGCACTTTCGCTCATGCAGGAAGCGATGCACCTGCTATTTCCAATGGCTCACACAAAGCGGCATATCTGGGCATTCGCACCGCTGACGAGGTGGTAATTTCCGTTGATCAGACTGTTGCGGCAGGCAGATAACCCATGAAAATTACCGAAGTCCGCACGATTGTGACCTGTCCGGGACGCAACTATGTCCTTGTCAAAATTCTGACCGATACGCCGGGGTTGTACGGCGTCGGCGACGCCACGCTGAACGGGCGCGAATTGGCAGTCGCCACCATGCTGGAAAAGCATATCGCCCCGCTACTGATTGGGCGCGATCCGGATCGCATCGAAGACATTTGGCAGATGATCTCGCGGGGCTTCTATTGGAAGGGTGGACCCGATGCCATGACTGCCCTTGCCGGAATCGATCTGGCGTTGTGGGACATCAAGGGCAAGCGTGCAGGGCTTCCGGTCTATTCCCTCCTTGGCGGCAAAACCCGTGAGGGCGCACTCGCCTATACCCATGCGGGCGGGACGGAGTTTGCCCAAGTTGCCGACAATGTGCTGGCAACCGCCGAGCGGGGCTTCAAAGTGATTCGCGCTCAGGTGGCGATACCGGGCTGCGTCGGGACTTACGGCGTGGGCGGCGCGGCGGAAGCGGCAACCGCAACATGGAAATGCGAGGAGAATGAAGGAATTTGGGGCGATGGCGATCCGATGCCCTTTGTGGAATCGTGGGAGCCGTCGCCCTATTTGCGCCGTATCCCGAAATTGTTCGCTTATCTGCGGGATAAAGTCGGTGAAGAGATCGAGCTGTTTCACGATGTCCACGAACGCCTGACCCCGATTCAGGCGGCGCGGCTGGCGAAAGAGTTGGAGCCGTTTCACCTGCTGTTTCTGGAAGACCCGTTGCGTCCCGAACATAAAGAGAGTTTCCGCATCATTCGCCAGCATTCGACTACACCGATTGGCATGGGCGAACTCTTCCACTCGAAATATGACTGCCTGACGCTCATTACCGAGCAGTTGATTGACTATATCCGGTGCGACATCGGGCATATCGGCGGCTTGACCGAAGCCCGCAAAATCGCCGCTATCGCTGAGTGTTATCACGTCAAAACGGCGTGGCACGGTCCCGGCGATGTTGCGCCTCCGACCCATGCCGCGAATGTCCATCTCGATATTTCTATTCCAAACTTCGGCGTGCAGGAGATGGTGTTCTTCCCCGAAATCGTTCAGGAGGTTCTGCCGGGTGCGCCCGTTTTCCGTGACGGTGCGCTGTATGTCTCGGACGCGCCGGGCTTGGGAACCGACATTGACGAGAAGCTTGCCGCGAAATACCCTTACGAACGCGCATACCTGCCGATGTCGCGCCGCGCCGACGGTTCCGTTCACGATTGGTAACGCGCCGATCCTCTAGGGCAAGAGCATAATAATTCCTTTAGAGCGGTTCCCAGAATGCCGCCAAGCACCTCTGCCGACTTATAGCCAATTCTCATTGCATACAATTTAGTGTTTGGATGTCGGGATTGCAGTCGGTGCGAGGATTCGATGTCCATATCATCAATTTCATAATCGCCGCTGTCAACGTCCATGACAATCAATTTGCCGTAAAAATCTCCTCCATTTTGTCTCATTTTGAGCAAATTTTGACGAGGAAATCATCCGACAATTGCCCTTTTGACCCGGATTTGCCCGACAAAGGTCTATTCTTTCGGAAAAAGGGGACTGGAGTCAGTCTTACAGAAGTCGATTTTGTTGCTTGAGAATGACCCCAAACGACTTTTCACGGTTTACTGTAGTGCTACCGTATCATAAAAAGCAACACGAATAATTGGCTCACGATCTGCGTTGACAGTTCCATTGATCATGCCGGTTTCCGTAAATATCCTGCCCCGAACTGTCGCAGATAATCATAACCGACACGCATCATCCACGTTTGAGCGTCGGGAACCCGCACACGCAGGCGGTCACTTGCAACCCGCTCGCTCGCGTCCATTTCCCATACGCCAGTTTCAATGTCGATAGCGAGGTATTTGCCTGCATTGTCCGCTTCAACTTGGGAGCGAATATCGCGCTCATAAATTTCTTTGCCGCGCCGTGCAAATTCCTCTTTCGGGTAGCGGCGTTGTTGTGTTATCATGGCTTTACCTCTCAATTACAGTATATCACGAAAAAGCGCAGGAAATCTCCATAGTATAAAGTGCGGGCTACTCGTCGCGCTGAATCAGCCTGTCCATCGCCTGATAGGTATCGTCGCTGAGTTTTTCGCGTTTGGTTTTGCCGTCCGGCGGCGTGAGGAGGCGATAGGTGAGGACGCGATAGCCCCGCGCTCCCGGATTGCGAACATAACTGCGCCCAGTGCTGCCGTCGTCTCGATACGTGATGCGGGTCAGGCGTTCGGGTTCACTGCGCGACAACGGTTCAGACAGAATTTCGACGCGAGGACGCGCCTCCTTCGCCCCGACAAGACGCACTTGCAGACGATTGCCGTTGGTCGCCGTGACAATCCGCACCGGAAACAGGTAGGGGTTGCGAACTCGCAAGTCTACCGTATATTGCGCGACGGCGGCATCACGTCCGGGCGGAACATAATGCGGCGCGAACACATGAGAATGCCGCTCTTTAATCTCCAAACCTGCCAGCAGTGCCGCGTTATAGAGCGTCGTCGAAGTCTGACAAACACCACCGCCATACGCCCGGATCAGTTCGCCGTCGTAACTCACGGGAGCCTTCATGTAACCCGCGTCCCAACTCCACGACTTGACCGTTTTATTGAATGAAAACTCCGCGCCCGGCAAGATCACTTTGCCATTCAGAGCGTCCGCCGCCTTAATCGCGTTATGCTTCTGGCTGTGCGTCCGCCCTTCAAGCGGCGTAGTATAGCCCGCCAAAATCGCTTCCGACGATGCAACAGGCTGATTGAGAAAGTACAGCCCCGCCGCACTTATACTTACAATCATAATGGGGAAAAGTTTGGCTCTGATCTTCCCCCTCTCCCAAGTGCGGGAGAGGGTCTGGGGGAATGGGTAGCGCGTTGGCGATTGGAGAGGGCTATTCATTATTTTGCCCTCTCAATGATCAAGTGCGCGGAGTTCGATTCGGCTTTGAGTTCCGGCACATACATCGCTTGAAGTAAGGTCGGCAACGCGCCACACTGTCCCGCCGTTTGGGCGCGAAGGTTGTATTCGAGCGTGTGCGTCCCTTTCGGCAAGGTGCGGACAAAGAACGCGATTCGGTCATCGCGGACATTGATCGCATCGTACCAATATCGCCACTCCTCCGCGACTTCCGACGCATCGCCGCGCTCCATCGTCTCACAGCCGGACGGGAACGGGTCTTCGATAAGGACATAAGCCATATCACTCGGAACCGTGAGAGTGAGGCGCACACGGATTTTGTCGCCCACTGTCAGGCGGTTTTGAGTCGCTTCGGTGCGCTCTTTGTAGGTCGAATCGCCTTTGCGCGGCGACAGCAAACGCAGATATTCGCGCTTGACTTGAATCCCCGCCGTCGAAAGTGCCGGAATTTCGTCTTGGTTGACCGTCTGCCGCGCCTCGACAGTATAGAACACCGGAACCGTGCCGCCATCGCGTGAAAATTGGATTTCGTTTTTATCGGGGCGCAGTTTCGACGCCGGAACCCGAATCACGATTTCCTTTTCTTTGCCGAGTTCGCCGTCCAATTCGACGGTTGACAAGGGCGAACCGTTCAGCGTCAGCGACAATGTTCCGTTCGCCGAGAGTGCAGGTTTGTCTTGCAGATAATCGGCGAGAGCCATCAGCACCCAAGCCGTATCGCGTGTCGTCGCCCAATAGTTGTCCGTGCGCTTGTACATCATCCAGCGCAAAATGGACGGAATACGGGCATCGTTGCGGTTGACTGTCAGCAGGGCGCGAAGCCCCATAGCAGTCGCCGTCAAGTCGCTTCCCGTTCCGAGCGCATCGGATTCCACGCCGGATTTCCAGTGCCTCATGCCGTTTGCCGCAATCAGTTTCTTGTCGAGCAAGTTGAACGCGGTGGTATTGGCTGTGCCGAGTCGCTTGTCGAGCAAAATCAGATAAGCAAGTCCTTCGGCGTCCATTTTGGCAGGGCGCACTTGGGTACGATACTGCGCGACAACTCCCGTTTCGCCCAACTGTGCCAGACTGTAGAGCAGGAACACGCGGATTTTCTCCTGCTCCGTCACATAGTTGGCGCGTTTGCTGTCCTGCGATGACGGACGATCCAGATTCTCCTGAACGGTGGTGAGGCTTTTCTTTGCACCTTCGGTTGCCGTTTTGAGCAGATTCGGGCTGATTGTATAACCTTCTTGTTTGGCAGTACCGATGCCGTACAGCGCATAAGCCGTCATCCACAAGTCGGTTTTGTCGTTCTCCCACCAGCCCCATTCGCCTGTCTCTTCGTGCTGTAATTCCGTCAAACGCGCCAAGCCGCCCCGAACCATTTTCGAGAGTTCTGCTTGCGAATGAGACAGCGTGAAGCCGTTTTTTCGCATGAGGCGTTGAATGACGAGATCGGGCAGAATGCGGCTCGTTGTCTGCTCGGTACAGCCATACGGATAGCCAACAAGAT
>Ga0163154_10008561_pt1 | contig 11879 bp, 11 predicted proteins | sample OliLakLV19MP9P1_FD_148649 | JGI IMG/M metagenome (GOLD analysis project Ga0163154, IMG submission 148649) | Freshwater microbial mat bacterial communities from Lake Vanda, McMurdo Dry Valleys, Antarctica - Oligotrophic Lake LV.19.MP9.P1 | ecosystem: Environmental > Aquatic > Freshwater > Lake >... | reverse complement strand
AGGAGGGAGACGCCGGCGTCCGCGGGTACGAGGACACCGTCGAGCCCGAGATCGCCGCTGCCGTCCTATCCCAGCACGACATGCTCCTGATGGGCCTACGCGGCCAGGCCAAGACCCGCATCCTTCGCGGGCTCGTGGGCCTGCTCGACCCGTGGATCCCGGTCATTGACGACCCGACCGTAGAGCTCCGCGAAGACCCGCTCGTCCCCACAACAGATGCCGGCCGGCAGGTGGCGGCCCGACGCGGGGCCGAGCTCCCCATCCGCTGGGTGCCCGCCCGCGACCGCTACGTCGAAAAGCTGGCCACGCCCGACGTGACGGTCGCCGACTTGATCGGCGAGCTCGACATTGTCAAGTACGCCCAGGGCCGCGCCATGGCCGACGAATCAACCATGCACTTCGGCCTCATCCCCCGCGCCAACCGCGGGCTCTTTGCCATCAACGAGCTGCCCGACCTCTCGCCCCGCATCCAGGTCGGCCTCTTCAACGTCCTCGAAGAACGCGACGTCCAGATCCGCGGCTACCCAGTCCGCCTCAACCTCGACCTCTCGCTCTGCTTCTCGGCCAACCCCGAGGACTATACCAACCGCGGCCGCATCGTCACCCCGCTCAAAGACCGCCTGGGCAGCGTCGTCCGCACGCATTACCCGCGCGGCAGCGAACTGGCTATGCGCATCACCCGCGAGAACGCCTTCCTGGAACGCGGTCCGATCGCCGCGACCATCGAAGCCCCGGGCGGCGAAGAGATCCTCGCCGCAATGCGTGACCCCGCCGCGTGGTGGAAGGCCCCCGCTCCGCCCAAGGTCGAGATCCCCGCCATCATGCACGAGATTCTCGAAACCATGATCGGCCTCGCCCGCAAGAGCCCGCACATCAACCAGGCCTCGGGCGTCTCGGTCCGCGCCGCCATCGCCTCCCTCGAAAACGTCGTCTCTTCCGCCGAGATGCGCGGGCTGCGCACCGGCGAAGCCCGCGTCTGCGTCCGCGTCAGCGACCTGGCCGCCGCCATCCCCGGCTGCCGCGGCAAGATCGAACTCATGCTCGCCGAGGACGCCGTCGAGGGCGACGGGCGAAGCACCGAGGACAAGCTCATCGAATCGCTCATGGGCGAAGCCGTCAAGGTCGTGCTCGGCAAGCGGCTGGCCGTCGGGCGCGTCGAAGCCGTCGCCGACGGCTTCAAATCCGGCGTGCGCCTCGAACTCGGGGACGATCTCTCCGCCGCAGACGCCGTCGCCGGCATGAAACTCGTGACCGGCCTCATCGAAGCCGCTGGTGAACTCGGTAAAGCCGCTGGACTCAACACCAAGGACGAACAAGAACGCGCCGTCGCCGGCGAACTCGTCCTCGAATACCTCTACGTCCACAACCGCCTCAGCAAGGCCGGCTCGGCCTACGGCCGCTGACATCGTGCCAATGATCCACCGATGAGCGTCGGCGGCACCAAACTCCCAGGTCCCACCATCCCCGGCACCAACCTTCGGGATCCCACGCGCAGTGTGATGGGCCAGATCACCGTAGACCGGTGCACCTCCATGGTCGCCGTCACCGCCGCCGTGCTCGCCGCCCTCGCGACCATCAGCTCGATGCTCTCCTCCAACCATCTCAACGCCGCCATGATCGAGCAGATTGAAGCGTCGAACCAGTGGACGTATTTCCAGGCCGAGGGCATCAGAAAGGCGGTGCTCGAAGGCAAGGTCGAACTGCTCCCATCGTTGGCCCAGCCCGCCAGAGGCGCCGACCAAGCCAATCTCGCCCGCTACAAGAGCGAGCAAGATGAAATCGGCACCCAGGCCAAGGGCCACCAGGCCGCGGCTCAGGATCACCGTCGCCGCCACCAGTGGATGTCGCGCGCTGCCACGGCCTTTCAGGTCTCGATCGCCCTGTGCGCCGTTGCTCCTCACCGAGAAAGCCGGGGCCTGGATCATCGCCATCGCGGTACGCACGGGCGGCGCGGCCGTGATGACCGTCGGCCTCTGGCCCGCAGGCTGATCGCGTCTACCAACGCCGGCGCCGCGCCAGCACCAGACCCGCCAGTATCAATGCCGCCGACCCGCCGGGCGTCGGAATCAGCCCGCCGTCGAACGCGCGGATGTTGAGCCGCAGCCGCTCGTCGAGGTTCCCGCCGGGCATCGATATCCCCGGGGCATACGCGAACGCGGCCACGACGCGGCCCGTCAGCGTCCATTTAAAGGTCGAGAGATCCGCCGCACTCGCGATGTACTGCGTGCGGAACTGGCCCGACGCGAAGATCGCGTTCATGTCGCTCAGCGTGCCGACGCTGTTCAGCCCAGCCCCTGAGAACGCCAGGTTGGTCACCGACAGCGACGCGGATTGGACGCTCGTCGAAAAATGCGCGGCCGTCGCACTCAGTTCCAGCCCGCGGAAACGTCGCGTCGCCTCGGTGTCGCCGAAGGGCGATGTCCACGCCACCGAGCTGCCGCTGGTGGTGGGGCTGCCGCCGCCCGCGTGCAGCAGCCAGAACGTGTAGCCGAGGCCGACCTGGTAGTTGAGCGTGAAGTCGAAGGCCGCGGCGTTGAGATGGTCGCGATTGCCCAGCTCGCGGCTCTGCACGATCGTGCTGTTGCGGATCGTCGACGAGTTCGCCACCGATCGATCCCAGTTGGTGTCGCTGGCGCGGTAGCGGAAGCTCGCGACCGTGCTGTCCGAGCCGAGCAGACCTGGGTCGGCCTTCAGGAAGACGGCGTCGGCACTCGCAAAACTGGCCGCGACCAAGGACGCCGCGGCAGAAACCAACCGACTCGAGGATCGACGCATGGTGCTCTCCGTTCGACGCCCGCCACTCGCGACTCACACCCAGGACCGACCGTCTCTACAACCATGCACTTTGGGAGCCGCGTTCGCCACCGGCGCACACCGCGACTCGGCGGTTTGTGCCGACCAGGCGCGTCCAGAGTTCTCGGGATCCGCGTAGCCACGTTATTTGCCCCAGTTGTTGCCCAATGTGCCGATTGTGTGAATCGTGGCGATCGTGGCGGATTCCGAGAACCCCCACCGCGTCTGGGACGTACATGAACAAACACTCGGCAATTCGAGCCCGAAACGGGCGTTGCTGAATTGCGAAGGATTCGGACGAATAGTGGAATCTGAAACGAGTTTTTCCGCGAAACATAAAAGGACTAGAGCAGGTTTCCCGGCGACGTCAGTCGGGGCCCGCTCGTGAAAGGGAACACCATGTCAGCTCCTCGCCCGCAGCTTCATCCTGACCGCCTGATCCAGGCCGCTGAAGCGGCACTGGCCTCCGTGCAGGAAGTCGCGGAGCTGACGGGCGGTCCGTGGCCCTACCCGCCCGACCTCATGGGCTCGCCCGTGCAGCCTGATCGCCTCGCCGACTTCACCAAGTGGGAGATCGAGCAGGCGTCCGACTTCCTCGTGCGGATGGGCATGATCGCATCGCCCCCGACGCGTCACGCGGCCTGAGCGGCCGCGCGGTTATTGGACGGGTGATGGTCCCCCGCGGCACCGACAGCGGCTTCGCCCCGTCCTCATACTCCGATCAGTTGCCCAACGGCCCGGGCCGGGTGCTTGGCTTCCTTCCCGGATCGTTCAACAGGTGTTCGGTTTGTGCCGATTGACCGGGCATGAGCTTGCTCCAGTTGATCCAATCCGCCATGTCTTCGCTCGGTGCTCGGCAGAGACCCACCGCTGGCTTGCCGCGTGCCGAGCGGTTCAACACCGCCGGTTTCAGTTGCCATCTGGGCGAGCTCAAGGACATGTCGGCCACGGGCATGAAGGTCGGCTGCCGGGCTCAGCCGAGCTTCAAAGCCGGCGACAAACTCGCGTTCCGGCTCTCGTCGCCGTTCCAACAAGTGCAGGTGACGGCCCGCGTCGCGTGGGTCCGCCGCGCCGGCCGCGGCTGGAACGCTGGCTTCCAGTTTGTCGACCTCGTCCCCGGCATGACCGATGCCCTCGAAAGCCTCGCACGCTACGGCTTCGCCGAACTCGAACAACCCGGCCCGCGTCGCGGCGGTTCGACCAAAATCGGCGGCGAGAAGAAGCCCAAGCCCATCCTCAATGCCACCGTTGAGTACGAAGATCTCTACGCCATGCTGGGCATCGGCAGCACCGCCCAAGAAGACGAGATCCACTCCGCCTTCCGCAAGCTGGCGCAGCGCTATCACCCCGACGTAAACGGCTCGCCCGAAGCCGCCATCACCTTCGGCGAGTGCAGCAAGGCCTATGCCGTGCTCCACGATGCCGAGAAACGCCGGCAGTACGACGACCTGATCCTCCGCTCGCGCATGGCCGCTTGACGCGACCGCGCCCGCGGCTTTTTATCGACCATTCGCGGTTGGCGCAGGTTGGGCCGCGTCGCGACGCGGCTCCCCGCCCGCCGCGCGGCCCGGAGCCGCCCCGCCTACGGCCGCCGGGCCACTACCCGGTGTACCGCCAGGACCACCACCGGCCCCGGCCGGTCGGCCGCCCACCGGCACCACCTTGCCCTCGTCATTGAGTTGCAGGCCCACGGCGGCAAGCTGATCCTTGTTCCATTCCTTGGCCTGCGCGTCGGCCAGCTCGGGCTGCCGTAAGAGCGCCCGCTCGCCGGCCGCGAAACCCGCGGTGATCTCCACGAAGCGATCCGAACGCCGACCCAGCCGCACCGGGCGACGCGCGAACCCCTCGCCGCGCGGCATGTACACAAACCTCACCAAGCCGTCGCTGAACACCGCCTGGACGGGCAGCGCCAGCGCCTGCTGCACACGGTCGAGGCTGATCTCCGCCTCGCACCGCATGGAGGGCTTGAGGCTCGAGGCCGCCGGATCGGGATCGAGCAGTATTTTGACGGTGTACTCGCGGAGGTTGGGATCGCGCCACCCTCCCGACTCGGCCAGCACGCCGACAGAAAGTACCTGCCCGCGAATGACCTTGCCGCCGAACGCGTCGATCTTGATCGTCGCCGGCTGCCCCTTCCGCACCCGCCCAGCGATCGATTCGGGCACGCGCACCGAAGCGACCATCTCGCTCGTGTCGGGCAGAACAATCAGCAGCTCGTTCCGCGTCGTCTGCCGGCCTACTTCGAGTGAGCCGCGGTCGCTGTTGCCAAAGCGGTCGCGGTTGAGGCTGGTGGCGTGAACGACGAGCCCGTCGCCGGGGGCCGCGACCGTGCAGGCCTCGAACTGGTCACGCAGCTTGGCAAGCTTCGACTCGCGCAGCCGCAATTGCTCGCGGCGGTTGTCGCGATCAGCCCCGCGGCTGGCCAGCTCGCTGGCGTTCTTCCGCTTGACCCGCTCGACCTCGGCCTTGGCTTCCTGCACGGCGCTCTGCTTGGTCTTCTCGTCCTTGGGATACTGGAAGTCCTCGTACACCCTTTTGTTGAGCCGGGCCGTGCCGACCGCGGCCAAGGCCTCGCGATACGCCAGTTCGTCGCGCTTCAGCTCATCACGCGACAGGAACCCCTTGGATTCGAGCTGCACGCCGCGCTCGTACTTTTCCTTCAACCGATCGAGTTCACGCACCGCGCGGTCAAGTTCCAACTCCAGCTTCTGCCGCTCGCTCACAACCTCGCCCTCGAACCACTTGCGCAGATCCAGCTCCGCCAGCACCACGTCCAGATCCGACTTCCGCAGCGCCGACTCATTCTCGTTCAACTGGATCTCGTACGCGTTCTCCGCCACCGACAAGTCGGCCCGCGCCGTGCCCACGCGCAGTGATTCCTCATCAATCTGCGTCTGGATCGCGTCCGAGTTCAGCCGCACCAGGATGTCGCCCTGCTTGACGACCGTGCCCTCCTTGACGATGTCCACGATGGTCGTCGGCTGCTCAAGCTGGTTGCGGATCTCGATTTGCTGCCGCGCCTCCAGTTCACCCACCGCCGTCACCGTGACGTCGAAGTTCATCACCGTCCCCGAAGCCAGATCAAGCTCCACCGCCGAGCGATCCGCCGGCTGCCGGCGCGACGCCCCCGCCAACAGCACCACCGACCCGCCCAGCACGGAGGCGGCGGCCAAAATCAGGGCCCAGCGGGCCAGAGGCCGGCGCGAAGGGCGGTTTGGAAGCATCAGTTCAGGCATATTCGTGTCTCACGGTCATCCGAACGATTTGAATGAATCGTCGAGGCGAAACTATAGGTATCCCCCTCACTCCAAACTCTCAGAGAGAGGGCCCCGCCGAGCGACCGACCCCGACGCCTCCGCAACGATCGTGCGGTTGTGGGTGATACCGTGAAGGCATGTCCAGGTTTCTCGGCGGCCTCGCACCCGGACGCCGAATACTCCTTGTCGCGGCCACCCCCTTAGAGGGGCAAGCCATCGCACGCGGCCTCTCTGTCGGGCTCGACTTGGCCCCCGACCCGCCCCGCTCGTGGGGGCCGTACGCACTCACAGACCAAATCGACCTGGTCATCAGCGGCCCCGGCAAAGTCAACGCCGCGGCGATCACCGCGCTGGCGGTAAAACCCGAGCGGCACGCCGCGGTCATCTCCGTCGGGATCGCCGGGGCCCTCCCCGGCAGCGGGCTGGCCGTCGGAGACGTCGTCGCCGCCAACGCCTGCGTTTATGCCGACGAGGGCGTACAGACCGCCGACGGCTTCGAAGACCTCGCCGCGATGGGCTTCCCCATGGGACCGTGGGACGGCGACGGCTCACGCGGAGGCTCGACCCTGCCGGTCGCCGAACTGCTCCTGGGCTGGATGGCGCTGCTCACCCCCAAGCTCGTGCGGATCGCGACGGTATCGACCTGTTCGGGAACAGACGCTGGCGCGGAAGAAGTCGTTCGCCGAACCGGTGCCCAGGCAGAAGCCATGGAAGGGGCGGCCGTCGCGCACGTCGCGGCGCTCTTGGGCGTCCCGGGCGGCGAGTTGCGGGCCATCAGCAACACCACCGGCGAACGCAGCCGCCAAGTCTGGAACATCAAGGCCGCGCTCGCGGCGCTCGAACGGACCATCAGCCGGATCTAGGCCCGCCGATCAAGCCCGTTTGCAGGCCCCAGCACCCTTCCCGCACGGGCAGCAGCCGCCAGCCGAGGCCCCGCCGGCAGACTTCCCGCCCGCCGAGGGCCCGCTGCCTTGAGCCGCGAACGTCGAGGCGATCCGGCGGAACGTCCGCCCCCGGCCCTCCGGGTCCTGAACAGCATCGTCGGCCTTTATCATCGGGCGGAGCAACTCGATCACCGCCCCATCCTCCTTGGCGACATATTCGTAGATCGGCATGCAGAAAGGATACGGCCCGGCACCCACGCCAGCCGCTCCCAACCGCTTTTAGGTTAACCTATCGCCATGAACATCGACTTTACGAACCGCCGTGTCATCGTGACCGGCGGTGCTGGCTACTTGGGCTCGGCGATCGCGGACACGATCCTCGCCGCAGGCGGCTTTGTCGCCGTGCCGTGCGAGCACGAGCGTGAACTCGAGCGCGTTGGCGGCAAGGGCCATCCTCAACTGGCCGCGTTCGGCCCGGTCAACCTCGCCGACGAATCCGCTGTTGAAAGCTTCTTTGACGACGCCTGCGCCACGTGGGGTTCGACCGCCGCGGCGCCCCCGTGGGCCGTCATCAACGCCGCTGGCGGCTTCGCCTGGAAACCGCTGCTGGAGATGAACGCCGCCGTCTTCACCGATCAATGGCGCATGAACGCGCTGACCAACTTCCTGTGCACACTGGCAGGCGTGCGGCGGATGGTCGCGCAGAAATCAGGCGGGCGGATCGTCAACGTCACGGCCCGCCCGGCGCTGGAGCCGCGGTTAGGGGCCAACATGTCGGCGTATACCGCCAGCAAGGCGGCCGTCGCGTCCCTCACACAGTCATTGGCGGAGGAACTGGCAAGTTCTGGGATTCTCGTGAACGCCGTGGTGCCGTCGGTGATGGACACGCCCGCCAACCGCCGCGACATGGCAGGGCAGGACCCGTCCAAGTGGGCCAAGGTCAGCGAAGTTGCAGCGACGGTGGCGTTCCTGGCGTCGCCGCAGAACGCGGTGACGCGGGGCGGGCTCGTCCCGGTCTACGGCCAAACCTGAGCTCGCCAACGCCACTTCCAAATCTTCACGAGCACCTCTTTATGGGGCTTCACACTCGAAAGCGACCCAAGGTATCCTGCGTCCGAACTCTCAACTGAAAGGGTCGCCCGATGTCCAAGCTTACCCAGTCGTCCGCGTGGCAAGCTCTTGAGGCCCACGCTCAGGCCAACAAGTCTGTGCACATGCGCGACCTCTTCACGCAGGACCAGACTCGGTTCGGCGTCTTCTCCGCCACGTTTGAGGACATCCTCCTCGACTACTCCAAGAACCGCGTCACCAGCGAGACCATGAAGCTGCTCTTCAACCTCGCCCGCCAGCAAGGAGTCGAGGCGTATCGCGACCGGATGTTCGCCGGGGAGAAGATCAACTTCACCGAAGACCGGGCCGTGCTGCACGTGGCCCTGCGCAACCGCTCCAACCGCCCCATCATCGTCGACGGCAAGGACGTGATGCCCGACGTGAACCGCGCCCTGGCCCACATGGCCCAGTTCAGCGACGCCGTGCGCTCGGGAGCGTGGAAAGGCTATACCGGCCAGCGCATCACCGACATCGTCAACATCGGGATCGGCGGCAGCGACCTGGGCCCCGTCATGGCCACCGAAGCCCTCAAGCCCTACACCCAGCGCGACCTCCGCGTTCACTTCGTCTCCAATATCGACGGCACCCACATGGCCGAGGCGCTCCGGCAGCTCAAGCCCGAGACGGCCCTGTTCATCGTCGCCAGCAAGACGTTCACCACGCAAGAGACGATCACGAACGCGACTACGGCCCGCGACTGGTTCCTCGCTACCGCCAAAGACAAGGCCCACGTCGCCAAGCACTTTGTCGCGCTCTCAACCAACGCGAAAGAAGTCTCGTCCTTCGGCATCGACACCGCCAACATGTTCGAGTTCTGGGATTGGGTAGGCGGGCGCTACTCGCTCTGGTCCGCCATTGGCCTGTCGATCATGCTTGCCATCGGGCCCAAGAACTTCATCGAGATGCTTGAAGGCGGGCACGCGATGGACGAGCACTTCCGCACGACGCCGCTGGAGAAGAGCCTGCCGACGATCCTGGCGCTCCTGGGCATCTGGTACAACAACTTCTACCGCCCCGCGGCCCAGACGCACGCCATCCTCCCCTACGACCAGTACATGCACCGCTTCGCGGCGTACTTCCAGCAGGGCGACATGGAATCCAACGGCAAGTTCGTCACCCGCGACGGCGAACGCGTCGACTACTCCACCGGCCCCGTCATCTGGGGCGAGCCCGGCACCAACGGCCAGCACGCCTTCTATCAGCTCATCCACCAGGGCGAAAAGCTCATCCCCTGCGACTTCATCGCCCCGATCCAGAGCCACAACCCCATCGGCGAGCACCACCCGATCCTGCTCTCTAACTTCTTTGCACAGACCGAGGCCCTCATGTCGGGCAAGACGCCCGCCCAGGTGCGTGCCGAACTCGAGAAGAGCGGCATGAAGGGCGACGCGCTAGATCGCCTCGTCCCGCACAAGGTTTTCGAGGGGAATCGCCCCACCAACTCGATCATGTTCCAGAAACTCACGCCGCGAACGCTCGGCTGCCTCATCGCCATGTACGAACACAAGATCCACGTGCAAGGCGCGATCTGGAATATCAACAGCTACGACCAATGGGGCGTCGAGCTAGGCAAGCAGCTCGCCAAAGCCATTCTGCCAGAACTTTCCGGGGCCAACGAGGTGAAGTCGCACGATTGCAGCACCAACGGGCTGATCAACCACTACAAGAAGCACGCGAAGCGATAGAGCGGTACGGGTGGCGTACTTGCCGCCCAGGACGTTTTAGGCCGACCTGCGGCCGAACCGTTCGGAAGACGTCCGGATCACCAATCGGAATATGCAACTACGCGCCCTCGGCTCCGGTACACTTCTCGCTGCCCGGTGGTCCATTCTTTCAGGAGTCCAGCATGAACCGCTTTGCCCTGCCTGTCAGCGTCTTCGCCGCGATCGCGATGGTGGCCCCTGTGCTGGCGGACGAGGCGCCGCCGGTCTTCTCAAAGACGCCGTTTGCGGCCGCTCGCGAGTCCACCAAGGGCAACGCCAAGATCCTGATCGTCAAGGCCACTGCGGCGTGGTGCGGGCCGTGCAAAGCGATGGACAAGACGACCTGGCGCGACGAAAAGGTCGTCGCGTGGGTCAAGGACAACGGCCTCGCTATCCAGCTCGACGTCGACAAGGAGCCGAAGATCGCACAGGAGCTGTCGATCGAGGCCATGCCGACGATGGTGGCGTTCAAGGACGGAGCCGAACTCAGCCGCGTGGTAGGCTTCAAGAAGCCCGCCGACCTGTTGAGCTGGCTCGGCGATGTGAAGGCCGGCAAGAAATCAGGCGACGCCGTAGACGCCAAGCTGAAGGCGGCCAAACACGCGCAGCCCGGCGCGAAGATCGACATTGAGGAGCGGCTGGAACTGGCCCGCGAGCTGGTGCAGAACCGCAAGTACGCAGAGGCCACCGAGCAGTACGCGTGGCTGTGGGACAACATGGTCGGGCAAGAGTCCAGCATGGTGGGCGTCCGCATGAGCTTCATGGCCGGCGACATGGCCCAGCTCGTCGCCAAACACGCACCGGCCAAGATCGCCTTCGCCAAGTTGCGCGACGACGCCGAGGCGAAACTCAGGGGCGAGAACAACAGCCGCGACGACCTCACGGATTGGATCGTCCTCAACCGCGTGATCGACGACAACGCCCGAACCCTGGCGTGGTTCGACCGCGTCAAAGGCGACCCCGAGGGGCAGAAGGCGATCAACGATCTCAGCTACATTCTTGACGAACTGCTGATCTCCAACGGGCGGCTCGCCGACTACGGCCGAACCATGCGCGACCCGGTTGCGATCGTCCGTCGAGAAACTGAGATGCGGAAGATGATCGAGGGGCACGAACCCCCCGGCGATGCCGCGCAGAATGGGCAGTTCAAGGAGCTGCAGGCGAACTTATTCCGCCAGAAGATTGCCACGATCTACTCTGCCGTCCTCGCGGCTGACCGCAAAGAGGACGCCGCCGCCGCCGCCGCCGAGGCCATCAAGTCCGACAGCTCCGGGGCCCTCAAGCGGGCACTCGTCGAGGCGGCCCTCCGCGTAGATCGGGCCCAACCCGAGCACGCCGCGTGGCTGTTAGAGGCTGCCAAAGCTGGCGAGTCAGTCCAGAGCCTGCAGGAAGAATTAAAGAACAAGCTCGGCAAGTAGTCCCCGATCTTCATCTGTCGGCCGACCTTCGATCATCAAGCAGCCCTCGTGCCTCGGGCGTGTGCCGACGCGCTATGCTGCGCGACCATGATCCACCCTTGGCACGACGTCACTCCCGGCTCGCAGAGCGGCGAGCTCCCCAGCCACTTCACCGCGCTGATCGAGATCCCCAAAGGCTCTACCAATAAGTACGAACTCGACAAAGGCTCGGGATTGCTGCGGCTCGACCGCGTGCTCTCGTCGGCGGTGTATTACCCCGCCAATTACGGCTTCATCCCGCAAACCCTGGCTGAAGACAACGATCCGATGGATGTGCTGGTCTACTGCACCGAAGAGATCCCGCCCATGACAATCTGCGACGCCCGCGCCGTCGGCGTCATGACCATGGTCGACCAAGGCCAGCCGGACCACAAGATCATCGCCGTCCTTGTGCAAGACCCGATCTATGGCGAGCACCACACCATCAGCGACTTCCCCCGCCATATGATGAAGATGCTCAAGCGCTTCTTCGAAGACTACAAGATGCTCGAAGGCAAGGGCGTGGCCGTAGACGAGGTGCAGCCGGTAGAAGAAGCCCATCGCATCATCGAAGACTCCCTCGCCCGCTACTACCAGGCACGCCAACGCGGGAAGATCAAGGGTTTGATCGTGTAAGGGCGAGACACGCTGAGTGCCGATTGTAGGTGTTCACAAATATATCACCGGACTCTTGAC
>Ga0163154_10008560_pt1 | contig 11880 bp, 14 predicted proteins | sample OliLakLV19MP9P1_FD_148649 | JGI IMG/M metagenome (GOLD analysis project Ga0163154, IMG submission 148649) | Freshwater microbial mat bacterial communities from Lake Vanda, McMurdo Dry Valleys, Antarctica - Oligotrophic Lake LV.19.MP9.P1 | ecosystem: Environmental > Aquatic > Freshwater > Lake >... | reverse complement strand
TTTTCAACCCCCGCTGCGAGAGGTGAGCTACTCATATCTCAGCAGGGCATGGACATCGTAAGCACTGAGAATTTTGCGCCCTTCCAAAAAGTCGAGCGAGATTAGGAAGCCGAAGCCAACCACATTTCCGCCCAACCGCTCCACCAATCGCGCCGCCGCCGCCGCTGTTCCGCCCGTCGCCAAGAGGTCATCAATAATCACGACATTTTGTCCCGATTGAATCGAATCGGCATGAATTTCGACGGTATTGGTTCCATATTCGAGGGCATACTCTTCCGTGAGAACATTGGCGGGAAGTTTGCCGAGTTTGCGAAGCGGCACAAACCCGACGCCCAACTCCATTGCAACGGGAACGCCGAAAATAAAACCGCGTGCCTCGATGCCAAGCACCAAATCGGCGTTCTTACTTTTCGCCCATTCCGCCAATTTCATGGTCACCTCTTTGAGTGCCTCATGGTCTTGCACAACCGGCGTAATGTCCTTGAACATAATGCCGGGTTTGGGAAAATCGGGAACATCGCGCACCAACTGCGCGGCTTTCAGACTGCTCATCGTATCCATCCTCTCATCACAAAGCGTTCATCCTGAATTATCGGCAGATCGGGTTAGAAATCGGGAACGGGAGTGTACTCATTTTGTCCGCCGGTTTTGTCCTCGCCGCGCACAAGGTAAATATGGTGAGACCGCTTCCAATCGCCGGGCTGTGCAAAGGCAACGTGCGCGGGCATATAGCGCATCGTATAGCCGCACCGCCGCTTAGTCGAATTGTTAGGGTTTGATCCGTGAATCGTCCACGCATCGTGAAAATGAATCTCACCGATTTGGAGATCGAGATTGACGGCTTTGTCCTCCTCGACCCACTCCGGGCGCAGGCGCGTGCTGAAGACATTTTTGCTCCCGTCCACCGCCTCATACGCCTCATCCATAGACGCCTTGACCGCCTTTTGCGTTCCCGGAATGACGCGCATACACCCGTTTTCAAGAGACGACTCATCTACAGCGAGCCAGAGCGTGATCACTTCCATCGGATGAAGCCGCTTGCCCCAATATGCCCCGTCGGTGTGCCACGGAACCGCTTTGCCGTCGCCCTGCGGCTTGGCAATAAAGTGACTTGACCACAAAACGATGTCGTGTCCGATAAAATCCTCAATCACATCGAGAACTCGCGGGTCTGTTAAATAGCGGAACAGCCACGGGTCGGCGAAATGGGGAACGTCCATCTCTTCGGGGCGTTTGCCTTCGGGCAGGGCGGCGATCATCCCGTCCACATGATCCCGGAGTGTGTCCATCTCTGTTTCGGTAAAGATACGCCCGAATTTCAGATAACCCTCTTCGCGAAAAAACTCCACTTGCTCAGGGGTTGCGTGTCGTACTGTCTCCCAAAAATTTTCCATGAAATTGCCTCTTGCTTTCCGTTGGGTTTGATGCTAAAATAGTAGACAAGTAAAAACTCAAATTATTCCACATTGAAAGGGTTCATGCTCCATGCTCCGACTGAAAGAAGGCGACACCGTTCGTATCTGTTCGCGCCCTGCGACCTCGCAAGATGTCAAATCAGGTCTCTATTATAACCACTATTCTCATCTTACGGGAACAGTTTTTAAGATTTATGGCAAAGGCGACACCGCCCAAGCCGCTATTGACGTAGACGTTTCCAGTCTGCCGGAGGAAGTAGCCAAGCGGCATCAAGAGACACGCGATTCGATGCTCCGCAGTATGAACGGCGAACGCCTCCGCAGCAGTTCCACCAATAACGCCGATTTTCGTCTGCGCTATGTGATTCTGGTTGCCATGTCCGATCTTGCCCGCCAAACGGTTTCACGCCTCTCCCGCAATGGTCACTCAGAATTGGCAAAGTCAGCATAAATCCTATCAAGTTTAGCACATTGAACCGCCCCGCCAAATTGAGTTGGCGGGGCGATGATATATTACCCTTTATCTTCCATCTGCGCGATTCCGAAGTATTAGATGTCCGCAGGGGCGAGACAGGTAATCTCAGTATAGCGTAAAAAGTCTTGGGGGTTGAGAGTGAGGAGATGGGTAATTCCATGTGCCAGCATCAATGCAGCATAGCGTGCGTCGTGTGACGGACGTCCGCTGACACGATAGCGGGCAACGAGTTCCTGCCAGCGTTCGCCAACATCGGGCGGTTCCGGCAAAACAAGAAAGGTCTGTCGGAAATCTTGCAAATCGGTTTCGGCTTGTGCCGGTGTTAGTCCAAGTCCATTGACATCAATGGGACGGGTTGCGACAACCCAGTACTCGATCAGAGTCTGTGTGCAAACCATGAGAATGTCACCCTTGTCGATGGCACGCTGAATGGCTTCGGCACAGGGAACATGATGCAGACTTGCGGCATCACGTAGGCGTACCAGAATGTTAGCGTCTACAAGAATGTTCATTGTCGTTCTTCATACATATTCTCGCGTTGCAACGCTTCATCGGGAATTGCTGCTTCCTGTACGGCACGTAAAAGCAAACGCTGTAAAGCGGCGCGTGCTTGCTCCCGTTGATTGAGAGATGGGATGTCAGCAAGAGATTTCCATTCCAAATCCAAAATTTGATGGAGTGGCAAGTATACGGGTTCTTCCGGTACAAGAACTTTCCCATCGAAATGTGCGCGAATCGTTACAGACATTGGTTTCACCTCAAACGCAATTATACCACAACTCTTCCACACCTTCTGTCGTGTCGGACGGAAACACGATAGGAGAGCCTCTGCCTAACGACAGAACTCAACCCGATACTGGGGTTAACTTAAAAAATGTTCTCCCCGTGTCTTGACAAATGGAACCACTATAGTCCGGTGCAGTAACTGGTTGGGCAGCTTCGCATATCCTTCCAATTTAGACATTGTCGTGAACTGATCTTCACTGCCAGAATTCAGATGATGTACTGCGTAATGTCGATGCGGTTATCGCGACCCACTTGTAGCAGCCACCAGTGCCCCATATCGTGAAGGATATGGATGTGCCAGCCATCGCCATCTTCGCCCGGCTTTGGATTGAATGTATGGAGCCACATGGAGAAATCCTGTAGTGGAATTAAGACTACAGAGTCTGAGGAACCACAGGCAAATGCTACGAACGCCGAATGAACATCTGTTAGTGCCCGCAACTGCCTTTCACGTAGGTTCCACCAGAATCGCTGACCCTCGTATTGTTTGGAGACCAAGCAACAGACGCCATAGCTGTTATCCGCACTAAAAGCGCAACGCCCAGACTTTGATTTGAGGTCTGCGCCAACCTTGGTGCTGAGTCGCTCTACGCAAGCCTGCCACGAGGGAGCACCTGCGATATGGACTTGGCGTCTTCTTGGGTGCGATACTTCGGACGCCAACCTTGGGTGGCGAACTGCGGGTTGATCTATGTCGGTTGAATAGGACGCGGCGTCATGCACCGCGCTAGCATTAGCGATTACTGCATGGTATACGCTTAACCTGAGAGCTTCCAACTCGGTTGCTTGTGGTACCCCGATGATCTTGAGCAAGCGTGCGGCAGTATCGACAAACCGCGAGGTGTCTTCTAAAGTCATCTCATGCTCGTGAGCCACATGATTCCGCCAATCCTTTAGTTCGAAGACTAGATTTCGAGCTGTTCGTGGTAGTGATTTTTCAAACCCGACCTGCCAGTGTTCGACGATCGTCTTCAATAGAGCCTGGAGATCCCAATGCGGTATTCCATCTACAAGCTGACAACTAACTCGTTGCTCCCATCCCTGACCATATACCTCGTGCATCTTATGCTCGACAAACAGACGAAGTCCCGCCTTAACTTGATCTGTGCATTCACGCACTACTGCGTCTATTGAGAACGTCATGAATGGCCTCCACCATGTAATTCGCTGCAACGAACGCACTTGCCGTGACGTTCTAAATGCACAAAGCCTGATTGCGGCAAACAACGTGGTATTATACGGCGAATCTGCTGTATAATTCGGTGATATAATGGACTTTTACGGCATTTAACTGAGAAAATTGCTTTGTTGCTCGCTTGTTGTAAGCATATCATACTTTGGGGCAAGGCACAACACCTTGTTGTCAGTCCACATCGTCACGCGGGACATATTCACGGGTAGAGAAGATCAGCAATGCCAGCCCTAAGAAGAGTACGAGTGCCGTCAGTAAAACGCTCCACGCCATGGTTTTTGAGATGGGTTCAGTGACCGTTGCCGTGGCTTGCGCGAGGGCTTGCGTGACATCAATCGAATCGCCCTCGAACTTTTTGTGCGGCGTCAGAGCGCGAAGATACGAGATCAGCGAGAATTTGCTAAAACTGCCGGGTAAGTTCGGAACCCATGTCTCCCAACCGAAACCAAACAGCAGCCCGACAATTAACGGGCGAGTGAGAATTGTGCCGAGCAGCAAAAACAGGGCGGTATAGACAAGCACCCCGACTGCCAACACTCCCATATCACGGAACAATGGCGCGGAACCGAGACTGCCGCCATACGTCCCGATGGCAGTGACCAGCGTCGCACCGGCGACTGCCAGAAACGCCGCCGTACAAGCCGCCAGATACTTTGGAAACAGAATACGCCAGCGTGGAACCGGGCGCGTGAGAAGATACAAGACGGTTTTCTGTTCGACCTCATTGGCGATGATTCCTGTCCCATAAATGATGCACAAAATGACCAGAATGAAGTTGAAAACCCAAACTTCCGTCAGGCGTCCATAGATAATTGCGGGATCGAGTCCGCCTTTGGCTGTTTTCTGTGCCAGTGCGATAGGCAGTGGCAGCAGAACCAGCAGCAAGGAGACGATCAACTTGCGTGGACGCAGTAACTCTTTGAGGGCGTTGCGATACAAATAAGATTCAATCACGCGATTTATCCATTCGGCTTAGCGGGTACTGAAAGTACCCGGCAACAAAGTACAAGCGTCTTTACCTCACCCCCAACCCCTCTCCTGATACCCGAACAAGTTCGGAGGAGAGGGGAGTCCATACACGGATGGATGCGTCTGAAAGACGCTTGCTTTTTCCTGACGGGGGTTTAAAACCTCCGTTCTTAATGACCCAATGACCTGTCACCCACCGACCCAACTACCCATTCACTAAGTAGCGGAAGACCGCTTCGAGATTGTTGTCGGGCGACTCGAACGAACTGACTGCTATCCCATGCTGTAAGACAATCTCAGGGAACTGGGCATAAAAGGTGTCGGCGGCAGTGGTTTCGAGTTCGAGGCGCATCGGATCGGCTTTGTCGAGGCGCACGCTGAGAACATTGGGCATTTCGAGAACAAGGCGAGCAAGGGCGCGGGCATTCGGCGTCGAGATCGTGATCCGGTGCGGATGGCGATCAATGAGCGAGCGAATCTGATAAATATCGCCCTGCGCCAAAAGTCTGCCGCGATTCATCAGCAGGATATTGCGCGTCATCTGTTCGACTTCATACAGAATATGACTGGAAACGACCACACATTTTCCCTGTTGCGCGAACCCGTGAAGCAATTGGGTCACTTCGCGCCGTGCCATCGGATCGAGTCCGTTCAGCGGTTCGTCCAAAATCAGCACATCGGGGTTATGGACAATGCCCTGCGCGACCTTGATTCGCTGGCGCATTCCTTTGGAATAGCCGCCGATCTTGCGCCCTGCCGCGTGCGACATTCCAACTTGCTCGATAGAGTCCGCGACTCGCTTTTTGAGTTCTGCGCCCCGAAACCCACTCATTGCCGCAAGTAAAGTTACAAATTCGATGCCCGTCAGATCGTCATAGCCGCTTTCGATTTCGGGGAAATAACCGATGTGTTTCAGCACTTCTGGATTGGCGAACGGAGCTTGATCGAAAACTTTTACGGTTCCGGTTGTCGGGCGCAGTTGTCCGGTAATCAATTTGAGCATCGTGGATTTGCCCGCGCCATTGGGTCCCAGCAGTGCCGTAATTCCGGCAGGCATAATGCAGGAGACATCGTTGATGCCGATAACCTGCCCATACCAGCGTGAGGCGTTTTGCAGAGTGATCATCCGCGTACCACCTCCACCGCATTGATTTTTGCCCGCGCCGTCGCAATTCCGCCGATGACGATAACGAGAAAAATGCCGAACAGTATCGCTGCATTCGGCGGAGGAAGTTCCGCGACATTGAATCCGCGCCGCCGACTGACATTAGGCCAGTGCAGTATCAAGCCGTACAGATTTTGATTGAGCCCATTGATAATTCCGCTGATCGACAAGTGCCGAATCAGAACGCCTTTGGTCAAATCTTCACGAGTTTGCAATGCCCAGAGAATTTGCGCGATCCAGCCGCTTGCCACATAGATACCCGCAAAAACGGCTCCGGCAATGCGCGGTGTTTTCGACCACGCCGACAGTCCCAACTGCAAACTGGTAAACAATGCCGCAGGAATCGCAGACCCGCAAGCCACTTTGAGAACCAAAAACGGGTCTTGTTTGAGAAACGCCACGCCGTCGCTCATCAGGGCGTAGAGATAAAGCCCGAACGCCGGAACAAACGACGCCCCGAACAGAATCAGAAACACGCCGAGCCACTTGCCGAGCAAATAATCGCCTTTGGTAAGCGGTTTCGAGAGGTAGACCATGAGCGCGTTGGTGCGGTTGTCGGCGGCAATCGCGCCGGAACCGAGCAGAATGGCGAGCGGAAACAGAAAATACAACTGAAAATCGAGGGCGCGATAAAACTGATACGTGTATTTCTGACCGGGTGTCGTATCGAAGAACGGATTAAAATTCGGACCGCGCCGCGCCACAAACATATCGGGATAGCGCGTTTGCAGATACAGCATGATTCCCGCGAATAGGAACGGCAACAGCCCCATCGTCGCCAAGACCCAAAAGATCGGCTTCTTTTTCGTGAGCCGCCATTGTGCCGCCGCGATCACCGTCCAACGTGAGGCGCGAAGTTTCAGCGGTCCGTCATAGTTGCGATAGGTGGTATCCGCAATCGGCGAATCGGCAGGAGCAGACGGCTTGGAAAGGTCTGGTTTCGGTGGTGGTGTGGGAGTGGGAGAGAGATCGAAATCCATAAGTTTTTGTCTATTCTACCGCTTCGAGAAACACATCTTCGAGAGAGCGCAGGGCGGTTCGGAAGCCGCGTACCTGCGCCCCCGTCTCTTTTGCCGCCGAGAACAATAGTTCGCCAATATCGCCATCCGCCCCGACGTTGAGGACACGATACTGACTGCCGATGACGTTTTGGACGGTCAGGCGGCGTTTCGCGAGTGCCTCGATGAACGCCTCGTTAGGAATGCGGAGTTCCACGTCATATTGGGTATCGCTCATCTCCTGCATCTGCGCCATACTGCCCTGCGCGGCGATTTTGCCCTTTTGCATGACGATCAGGGAGTCGCAGGTTCGTTCGATGTCGGGCAAAAGGTGAGACGACACGATCACATTGACGGATTTGTTTTGAGAAATATCGCGAATGAGTTTCAGCATTTCGTCGCGTCCGTCGGGATCGAGTCCATTGGTCGGTTCGTCCAGAAAAAGTAGTTTTGGACCATGAACCAATGCTTGCGCGAGTTTGATTCGCTGTTTCATTCCCGTCGAATAGGTTTCGACGGCACGGTATCGCGCTTCGCCCAATCCGCAGTATTCAAGGGTTTCATGAGCGCGGCGCAACGCCTGAGACGCGGGCATTCCGCAGAGTTCTCCGGCATAGGCGACAAAGGTCACGCCGTTCATGCCCGGAATATGGCAGTCCACTTCAGGCATCAAACCGACCTTCTGCCGCACGCGCAACGGTTCGCGTGCGGCGTCCATTCCCAAGACCTTTGCGTTGCCGGACGCGGGCTGTACAAAGCCCAATAACGCTTTGATCAGCGTGGTTTTGCCCGCGCCGTTGGGACCCAACAGCCCGATGCAGCCTTCCGGCACAGAGACGGTAAGGTTCGGGATCGCAGTGCGCGACCCATATTTGACCGTCAGATTTTCGATTTCCGCAACAGACATAATACCTCACCCCCGACCCTCTCCCGATTCGCTCGTTCCTCGCAGGAGAGGGAAGCCTCGGAGTTGCAACATTGTGCGTCCGCAGGACGCTTGTCGGAACGACACCGAGATGGGTATTTTCAGTACCCGCTCTCTTCTATTTGACCGTGAGATTGTTGCGGAGCGTATAGCCGCCACCGATAGCCTTGATTTCACGCTGAACCAAATTCGTAATACGGGCTTTCTGTTGTGCCGTTTTCACATTGCCGGTCATGATCACCACATTATTTTCGACGCGGGCTTTGATATCATCAGCGAACTTGTTAACGGTCGCATCGGCGGAGATGGCTCGCATCACTTCACCTAGAATGCTGACAGGTTCTGCTTCAACTGCGATTTCTTCATCGGGCTTTGCGCCTTCGCCAGCGGCTCCGCCGCCTCCCGCACCGAGCATCTCCGCGAACGCCATCCCTGCCTTCGCTTCCTCAATCTCTTTCTGTATATCGAACGGGCGCAAGTCGTTGATCGTCCCGATGGCTTTGGTATTGAGCAGATTGAGCGTCAAATCCGAGTCGGGATTCAGTTTGCCCGCCTCCATTATCTTCATCGGATCATCGCCTTTGTCGTTGCCTTCGCCGGGTTTTGCCACTCCAAGCATCATTTGCGCGAAATCCATCGCGGGCTTTTTATGGCGATAGGTGACGACAAACGTCTCACTGCCCAACTCGACGGTTTGCCCTTTGGTATAATAAATCGGGTCGCCGCCGCCAAACATCCCGCCCATCATGGACATCATTGCGGGCATCATCGCATCCATTCCTTTGTCTTTCGCCGCGCCTTTGCCCATCTCCGACATCATCCCTGCTTGCATCAGAGGACCGAGGCTGCCCATCATGCTGCTCAAGCCTTCCATGCCACTGCCCGTCATCACGGTTCCGACGATCTTCATACGCCGCCACTCACCGCTCAAATCTTTCAATTTCAAGGTGAACGGAGTGTCTTTGTTGGCAATCACGCTGGGAAAATCGGTCTTTTGCGCGAAGGCGAAAGCACTACAGTAGAGCAATGCGGTTCCGATCAACGTCTGTTTGAGTTTCATGGCTGTATCCTTGTGTGGTCAAAATCTTGCTGTGTGTGGACTTACGAACTTTGTTACGGACGAGGGGCGGTACTGCGTTTCACGAAGTTTAAGAGCGATACAGTTTCAACAGGGGATTCCGTCCGTAGGACGTCTGTTTTTTAGGCGGGTACGTTCTTGTACCCGAATAATAGGCACAGCGAAATAAATTTCTCTGCTGGGGGCGTTCCGCCGTGCCGTGCTTCGCACTCAATCCCAATACAGAGCGATACAGTTTCAACAGGGGATTCCGTCCGTAGGACGTCTGTTTTTTAGGCGGGTACGTTCTTGTACCCGAATAATGAGGCGCGGGCTATACTTCGAGGAGGACAATCAGCGTATCGAGGCAGCCAGAGACCAAACATACGGGAAGCAGAGTAATCGTGACGAGCGCATTGTTCTCTTGAAGGGAGACGGGTTCAGCAAGGCGGTGGGGCGCAGACGACGCCAAACCGCCCGGCAATACACCAGCGCGGAGAATTGCGTCTGTCGCTTCAGTGAGCCGCACAATGGAGAGACCAGAGAAGAGTTCTTCGAGGCTTTTCCCGAACGCCGTGCCGCCTGTAATCCCCGTAAGATGGCGCATTGCCCGATTCCAAACCGTGACGGCTCCCTCTCTGTCGAGAACAAAGGTTGGCTGTGCGGAGGTTTCGATGAGTGTCGTCATGCCTTCGCGCAGGGAGTCGTTGGCGCGTGTGGCTTGCGTCAGGGCGGCGTGCAAAAGGGCAGATTCGCGCTGACGCAGGAGCGTTTCGGCGTCAGCGGAGTTGTCAGCAGCCATAATTGCCTCGTCGAGAAACGCTTCCATAAACAGTAGGGTGCTGGCGATTTCTGTTTCGCTAAACGTCGGAAGGAGGTTTGCCGAGGACGATACTCCAGTCATACGGTGTTGCCCTTCTCATCTAAAATTGGTGTCTACTGAACATTCTGGCATTCAGCCCCCACTTTTGCAGGGTAAATTCAGGGCAGCACGTCACTTTTCAAGGATTCATTCCGCTGAAATCGTTGTTGGCATTTCCCGACGTACCTCCTGAACTCCGCTGTGGAAGGGCGTTTTGCAGCACATAGGGCAAAAGGCGCGACAGCGTGATCTGAATGGACGCAAACACGAACAGGCAATGAAAAATCAGGGCGACGATGCTCCAGATTACGCAAAATCTACCAATCGCCTGACGTTTGTGGTCTTCGATCATCATAAACGCCCAGCCAATCGGAAGCCCGAACCATGGGAACACAACCGCGAGCCAGAACGCCGCACGCTTCGCCACTGCTGGATCGCCAGACATTGACAAGGACGCCGGAACATACGAGGGATACTCTTGGCGCGGAGCGTTCATCGGCGCAATCGAAGGTGCGGGCGCAACCGAGGGCGTTACCGCGAGTGCCGTGCCGCATTTCCAACACGCCGTCACTGTATTGAAGTTGTTGGTTCCGCAACGCGGGCAAGTGATGCGTCCGCCGCTTTGTGTCATGCGATAATCTCCTTGTCACATCGAAGAGTGTTTCGATGTCAGACTGTTCGGCAAAGAGGGGACGTTCTCCTTCTCGCCAAAAGTTTGTACCACACTTAAAAAAAGTTAATGAACCACTTGACACAAAGGCTTTTTTAAGTTATCATACGGAAAGGAAAAGATACCGCAAGTGACAAAATCTGCCTTGTAATGTAGTATAAGCGGACATTTTGGCTCCGCAAAAGCATCTCGCGCACCCAATCCCCCTGACGTGATGGCAACTTGTGTCGGTGATCGAGAACTCTTCTTGGCGTAGCCGTGCAGAGGGTCTTTGCCTTGACTCCCCCAATCCGTGTGCGGAACGGTCAGAGGTTCAGCACGGAAAATTATTCGGGAAGGAACTGAAACATCGTGCGAAAGTGGAGTAAAGATAGTATCGGCGAGGAAATCAACCGACTGTTCAAAGACGGAGAGAACATGAATTACGCGAGTATCGCGCAAAATCAGGTCGCTCTCCTGCGGGCAGCCACCCGTTATTTCGGTTCGTGGCGTGCTGCCGTGGATTATTCCGGTTTGGATTATGAATCGATTCGTCGCTATAAGACATGGTCAAAAGAGCGCATTGTTGAGCGGATCAAGCAGCTTCATGCAGACGGCGAAGATTTGTCGTGGCGACACGTCAGCACACAGATCGACCCGCAACTCGCCGCCGCCGCGACCAAAACCAAGCATTTCGGCTCATGGCGCGGAGCCGTAACAGCGGCAGGTTTGGACTACAAGACAATTCGCCGCTACCGCGAATGGGATGAGGAGACGATCCTCAACGAACTCAAAGCATTGCATTCTCAAGGACGCGATCTGAATGCCAAGAGCATCGAAGATTATGATATCACGCTCATTACGGCAGCACGTCGCCGCTTCGAGAGTTGGGATCGGGCTTTGACCGCCGCGGGTCTGGATTATCGCAAGATCGTTCTGCGCGAACCGTTCAAGCGTCGTCGCCAGAAAGAGCAAGACGCGGCAACCGCCGAAGCTGCTGCAACCACTCCCAAAAAAGGAAAGAAAACCGCCGACAAAGCGTAAGCGATTTTCTCCGCAGAAAGAAAAGCCTCCTTATCTCGCAAAGTGATAAGGAGGCTATTTTGCATTAGACTTTCAGCCTGACTTTGTGACCGACAAGAAGACCGGACGCCAAAAGCGTGCTGCACGCCAAACCAAAAATGACCTGTATCGTCAGATGCTCTCGGCGTGTGTTCGCAACGGCATTGTATTTCGCTCTGTTCTCAATAGACCTCTTGAAAGAGTACAGCGAAATGAATTTCTCGTGCAGGTCTCGTTCCGCCGTGCCGTGCTTCGCACTCTCAAGGCAAGAGAATTTCGTCCGTAGGACGGCTGTTTTTGAGTCGGGTACGTTCTTGTACCCGAC
>Ga0163154_10008558_pt1 | contig 11881 bp, 14 predicted proteins | sample OliLakLV19MP9P1_FD_148649 | JGI IMG/M metagenome (GOLD analysis project Ga0163154, IMG submission 148649) | Freshwater microbial mat bacterial communities from Lake Vanda, McMurdo Dry Valleys, Antarctica - Oligotrophic Lake LV.19.MP9.P1 | ecosystem: Environmental > Aquatic > Freshwater > Lake >... | reverse complement strand
CCACGGTACGGGCTCAAATGGAAAAAGCGTTTTCTTCTCAACCATTCGGGACTTGCTGAGTGATTACGCGTTGAGTGCCCCCAACTCATTGTTCCAACGTAATGCTTTTGCGACCAACACAAACGATTTGGCGGCCATCGAATTTAGACGTTTTTTGATGTGTTCCGAAGTTTTGAGCTCATCCAAACTGAATGAGCAACGAATTAAGCAGATCAGTGGGGGCGACGAGGTCACCGCTAGATACCTCTACGCCGAACACTTCAGTTTTGTGCCGAACGCAAAAATCTGGCTGTTTTTGAATCACTTGCCCATAATTGAGGATGATTCGTTTGCTTTTTGGCGACGCGTCAGGCTCCTACCATTCAACGTTAAATTTGAAAAGGGTTCGCAGGATACACAGCTTGCCTTAAAGCTAAAGAGTGAGTTTCCGGGGATTTTAAATTGGTTGATTGCGGGGTGCCTGCTTTGGCAAACTGAGGGGCTTAACCAGTTGCCTGAGGTTGTGCGGATTGCGACGCAAGAGTATCAGCAGGAAAATGACATTCTAGCTGAATTTCTCTACGAGACGTGTGATGAAGGATCGGAGTTGAGCGTTAAGTCATCAATGCTTTTTTCAACCTATAACTATTGGGCGGAAAACAAAAAACTGACGGGTCCAGATAAAATTTCTTTTACCGATTTTGGCCGACGGATGGGCGACAAGTTTCCGAAAAAACGAACTCTGGTTGGAGTTTTTTATCGCGGGATTGCTTTAAAAAACGGCGAAAATGATCCTGAAACCGACCAAAATGACCCCAAAAAGGATGAAAATGACCAAAAAACGGTGAATTTTGAGCAGTCTTTTTTACCAAAAATGACCAAAAACGCCCAAAATGACCAAAAACATGTAGGGTTGTCAGGCACAAATGTAGGGTTAAGGCCTTTTTTTAGTAAAGTCCCCCATGAAGAGAATATGAAAATAGTTTACGAGAAAACACCCCTAACCCTACATGCAGGCACAAAAACCCTACATAAACCCTACATGGAGCCACGTGGAAACACAGAACTCGACATCAACCAAATCCCTGGTCTGGAGGACTTGAAATTATGATGGAAAAACAGACAAACATTTTAAAACCTCTGCTTGAGAGTTACCTTACTATGAGCCTTTGGGTCCTGGTCTACCAAGACAGCAAGGATTTATCCGCCGAACAGTTTGGAATTGTGCTCGAAAAGCTTGGATCGGTCGAAGACAAGCTTCGCCTCAACGGCGTATCGGAAATGGCTATCCAAGAACTGCTCGACTACACGGAAAAACTGTACGAAACTCCAACTCACGAGTTATCGGAAAAGGCCCAGACCCGCATGGCAAGAATCATCTTTGGAGGCGCGTCATGACCACGCATATCTGCAACTTCTGTTATTTCGAAAAGCGCGAAGTGGTTACTTTGACGACGGGCGTCTTTATTTGCTACGCCTGCATGGAAAAACTCGTTTTGTCCGTGCCAGTCCTGGAACAAAAAATCGAAAGTCAAGCGAAAGCCCTGAAAATCTCTGAGGATCAGAACACCTTTCTTTTGGCAGAGAATGCAAGGATTAACCAAGAATATCTCACAAAATCCCGAGCTGGCGGTAAGAAAGGAAAACGAAAATGAAATGTGATTCGTGCAACCGAAGAGAAGTAACAATCTCAACAACCGAGGGGGTTTTGTGCGCCTATTGTTTGTCAGTAAAAATGCGAGTGCTAGAGGACGAAAACAGGCGATTGCGAGGAAAGAAAAAATGACCAATAAATCAAATAAATCAAAAAAGCTTAAAAGACTCAGAAAAGAAAATCAGGAGAATTTTGCCCTGCGCGATATTTTTATCTTCAATTTCAACAGCAAAAAATCACCTGCAATTCAGGAGATCTTGAGAGGTTTAAACCGAAAATAAATATGAATCGAGTAACCCCAACCCTAAAACAATTAAAAACTTTGGAGATCAAGCAGGCGAACCCTAAAATGCCTCTAGGCACGGCAATGCGAATGGCTGGGTATTCCAAAAATACGGCAGTGTGTCCGAAGCAAAATTACCTAGAGGCGAGAGGAGTTCAAACTGCGATGCAGCAGGTCAAAGCTCGTTTAGCTGATTTAGGCGTAACACCTCAATTTTACGCAGACAAGATCTTTGAGTGGTCGACTGCTGTTAGGATCAAATCCTCTCTTACTGGACCGGATATGACCGTACCTGATTATCCGACGCAATTAGCCGTGCGGGAAGATCTAAAAAACATTCTTGAGGTTCACGTTACAGGAACTGATGGAGTGGTCCGAAAACTAACAATTGAGGAGTTTATCCAAAAATGAACTACCTAGACTTTCTACCAAAGATGGACATTGTTAACAAAGATGGGCAGGCAGTCCCCTTCCATCCAAACAGTGAGCAAAAAACCTTTCTTGAAAAAATGACCGCTAAAAATATAATACTCAAAGCTCGACAAATTGGGTTCACTTCGTTAATTTTGGCGATCTTCACAGCGGACTTTTTAATTATTCCAAATAGCCGATCTGTCTGCATCTCTCACGACGCCAGCTCAGCCCAAAAGCTGCTAGACAAAGTTAAGTTCTATCTGCGGTCCATGGAGAAAAAAGGACTGGGAATTAATCTTAAATACAACAGCCGAAGCGAATTAGTTAACCAGGATACGAACAGCACTTTCTTTATCGGCCCAGCGGGCTCAAAAACCTTCGGAAGAGGCGAAACACTAAACAACCTGCATTTATCAGAGTTCGCCTTTTATCCAGACCCCGAAGCGTTACTCGCCTCAGTCATGCAGGCCGTCGTTCCTAATGGAAGAGTGGTCATTGAGAGTACAGCCTCTGGAATGAATTTCTTTAAAACTTTTTGGGATAGAGCAAAATCTGGAGCCAACAACTTCACTCCCCATTTTCATGATAATAGTTTTTACTCACCTGAGTTCTTAGCAGAGAAGCAAACGGAACTAGGTGATATGTTCCCACAAGAGTACCCAGCGTCCGATTTAGAGGCCTTTTTAAGCTCTGGGAACCCCTTCTTTGACAAGGCAAGCTTAGCCTTTTACCTGACTCAAATTAAAGATCCGGTCAATTCATTTAAGGACTACCATGATTTACCTGTATAGACAACCAGAGCTACATGAGCAAATAGTTATAGGCTCAGATCCTGGCGAAGGCGGGGACTACTCAACCTTCGTCGCTATCTCAAAAAAGTACGCTGACGTGTTGATGGTTGGTCAAAGTAAAGAAGAATCAACTCAACTTGGTTTCACCCTCAACAGTGTGGGGATATGGATTAAAAACAAAACGCAAATCTTCCCAACCGTCGGCCCTGAAAACAACGTGGGTTCAGCAACCATCGCCCGGCTCAAAGACTTGAATTATCCTCAGATCTACAGAATGCCAAGCTCATTTGTCTCAACCACCGATGAGGAGTCCCTAAAATACGGCTGGAGCACCAACCAGGCAACCCGACCCAAAATGCTAGACGACTTGGCATTGGCAATTCGGCAGCAGGTTCTAAAAATCCCCTCTAAACAAATAATTGACGAGTTGTTTACTTTTATTCGACACGTTCGGACCGGGAAACCTCAAGCTGATTCCGGATGTCATGACGACCTAGTCATAGCTCTGGCTATCGCCTGGCAGCTTTACCAAACAGTTACCGTCCAAAATCCCGAAACAGCCCGAAGAATACTCTTGAACAATAAATCGATGAAATCCAAATGGAGTATTTAAAAAACGAGAGGAGGTGAAAATATGGAAAATAAAAAAGTTCGCTATACGCTGGAACAATTAAAAAAAGATGTTGCAGGATCCCATCACCAGCATGGGCAAACCGGGAATTCAACGCAAGGCACGCTTGAAGAGATCACGCACGCCAAAAGAGTCCTTGAGTCGATTGCCCTAGGGGAGCAATCAGCGGAGGAGGCTAAGGAGATGTGCGCATTCTTTATGAGTGCGAAAAGGTTTATTTAAAACAGACCTAAAAAGAGAGGAGGTGAATATATTTATGGACGATGTAACAGATTTAACAGATTACAAAGAGCTGACAGTTCGATCCCCCGAGGATGCAGACAAACCATTCTACGACCGGGCCAAAGCTCAAAAAGCTGCCGAGGTTGATCTAGAGAAAACGGCGTTTAATGAGCGCAGAGCTCGCTTAAAAAAAAGATCTGAGGAAGTGAACGCTGCCTTTTTAAGGAGCCACAACGAAGATGTTTCAACCGCGAGGTCAGCTGCACTCATGGCGAGGCAGGCGAAGGAAAAGCAACAGGCTCAAAACCGCTTAGAGGATAATCTATTGAGGGAAGAGTCGAATAGAACCCCGATCCATTAATCGGGGAAAATGAGAGGAGGTGAAAATTATGATAACAGGACAGGCTAGAACACAAAATTTGAGCTCAGTAGACGCAGCCCGAATGGCTGAGCTGGAGCAAAAAGCTAGACTTGACGGCTTGCAGGAGTCTGAAAAGGAGGAGTTAAAACAGCTCGCCGAACGAGCCAGAGCAGCGAAATAGGGAGGCGGGGGGGGTTTGAAATAGAACCCCTCTCCCAACCCGGCCCTGAGGAAACTGAGTTTAATTGCAAAATGGCTTAGCGTTCATCCATAACTCGGGGCCGGATTAGGAGAAAATATGACTATACAAAACGCCAGGATAATTTTAGGAGCTGAATCGAAAAACCTTTCAGACTCCCAACTAGAAAACCTGTTAAAAAACATGTCCATCATCTGTGACGAAATCCTGGATTTAGCATTGACTGGTTCAGGTTCTAATTTGATATTAAAAAGTGATCTTCCTAAACAGCCGTTAATTCATTAAATTATGGACGCAGTGGAGAAATATTCAGTTTGCTATATTCGGGTGAGCACCTCAGACCAGATTGATGGCTTCAGTTTGGATACACAAATCGAAACCTGTCTTAAAAGATCGCAGGAACTAGGGTATACAAATATAAAAGAATTTGCGGATGAGGGTATATCAGGGAAAAGCGCTGAGAACCGACCGGGATTGCAGGAAATGTTAAATTTTATCTCCAATAGGCAAAGCAAAATATCCGCAGTCTTTGTCTATTCTTATTCGAGACTCAACCGCAATACCTTAGAGTTTCTTACGATTAAACACCTTCTATCAAAGCATGGGGTAAGTTTGATTTCAGTAACAGAACCTTCACAGGAATCACCCGAAGGTGATTTTGTACGGACAATCCTCAGTGCCGTAGCCGAGATGGAGAACCAGATTCGAGCGAGAACGGTTAAAAATAATATGCACAAGCGTTATCTTTCGGGTTACGTCAATGGGAATCCTCCCATAGGCTATATGCTCGCGTCCGTTAATGGTAAGTCTTCGCAAGTTCAAAACCCTGAATCCTATGAGTTTGTTAAAAAAACATGGCATAGAATAGCGGAGGAGCATCTCAGCCTTGACCAGGTGGCCAAGATATGGAACACACAAGGCTTAAAAACCCACGAAAAACGGTTCAAGAGGTGGTCGAAGCAGTCTTTGTCCAAGGTTTTCTCAAATAAGTTTTACATAGGGTATCTTCAATCGCGAACTTATCCAGAAGAACCTCGAGGGATTCACAGCCCGATGATTTCCGAAGAAGTTTTCAATTCAGTGCGGTACATCATTTCAGGAAAGAAACCCGACAACACCGAGCGAAGGTCCCAGTGGAATGAGGAGTTCCCTTTAAAAGGAATCATCCGGTGCGAGAAATGCTCTGATTTGGGAACCGCTAAGAAGTCCACAGGGGCATTTTCCAGAGGGAAAAATGGCCGGTTCGCGTACTATTCGTGCAGTTCTAGAGGCATCCACCAGATCAGCTCATACCCACGCAAAAAGGTCGAAGACGCCTTCCTTGAAATATTAAGAAAGGTGAAACCCTCGCCAGGGACCGTTAACCTGTTTATGGCCATGCTTAAGGAAAAGTACCACGCCAAGATTGACATGTTCAACGATTCGGGTAAGACAGTGCGTAAGGATATACAAGAACTCGAATCAATACTTTCTACCTTAGCGTATAAACATCTCAAGGGTATTTATAGCGACGATGAATACTTAAAAATTAAACAGGAGCTTGCACACCAGATAATAGTTAAAAAGGGAATAATTGGAGAAAATAAAATAGATGTTCTAGATCTCAGGACAATACTCAACTTCATGGAGTACTACCTCACCCACCTCGACGAGTGCTTCCTAAAAGCCTCCCTTGAGGGAAAGCTGGCTATCGCGTGTTCGGTGTTCCCTTCCGGGCTACTGTTTGACAAAACAACTTACCGAACACCTGAGATAGGCTATGGTTACAACCTAAACGCCATCTTACAATCTTTCAGTCAAACTAAGCACGCCAGGATAAGCTTAGTTCAAACACTTAATAGCTTCAAAAAGACCTACTCCGGTATATCTCCATTTGTAATATTGCCAACTTAGTGGAAAACTATACATTTTAATTATCCCTAATCTCGACAACACCCCACTGACACCGCGACGCTACAATGGCTATTACAGACCGGGATGATAGAGGAGGTGATCTCACCATCAAAAAACTATCAGGCGGGCGATTCAGACCTAGTTTTGGGCGTTGAGGGCTTGCCCCTGTTGGATATCTTAACGACAAAGCCAAAAATCAGGGAGAAAAAGACAGTTAATAACCTCTTGAACCCACTGGGTTATCCAAAGAACCAAAAAAACCCACTGGGTTCTCTGGGTTAGCCAAAAAACCCAAAGGAACCCAAGAAGAGGAAACAGACACACACCACAGTTAACGGTTGGTAATACCTGACTAGTTAGACAGCTCCCTATTGACAAAGTCTGTCCGTGGTGATAAGGTTCTAGAAACAGAGGTTAAATAAATGTCATATTACAACTGCCACAAAGAAGACGAAAAAATAGTTCTCCGGGCAATAAGTGCTATGTTTAGACAGGGAGGTCCGGGAACACGAATTCCTGCTAACTATTCAGGTATCACAACTTTTAAAGAAAAAAAGTACGTTGTTTTAGCTAATGCTGGAGGCGTGCTGGCGGTATATAGAGTCCGTAATGACGATAAACTGAAAGGTTTAAAAAGGTGGCCAAAGGGAATTGAAAAGGGATTTGTTTAAACAAAATTCGCAGAACGATTTGAGTATCAAGGAGCAGTCTTCTTAAGTCTACCGGAACTAACCTGCGGTATGTTCCATTCTGGAACTAACCTGTGGTATGTTCCATTCTGGAACTAACCTGTGGTATGTTCCATTCTGGAACTAACCTGTGGTATGTTCCATTCTGGAACTAACCAGAGCCTCAGTTAAGACGCCCAAAACACCCCCTAATTCGCCATTTAAAGCCGTTAATGACTCCTTAACCGTCTGGAATCTTGAAGTCATTAAAACCGCAGGTTATCCTTAGGTGTGGAGTATCCCGAAGTAGTTATTTTAGTGAATATCACCCGGTATGCCAAACATTGGGGTATTGGGCGTGACGCGGTATATCTCAGGCTCAAAGAAGGCAAGATTAAAGCCTACAGAGTCCAAGGTGAGGAAGAAAAAACCTATCTTAATTTAAACGAAGATCCTCAGGTTAGGGAATATGGAAAGTCAGAAGAAGAACCCACAGGCACAAACCAGCCTTAGTAGTTTTTGTCCAAAAGTCCGACACTGAGATTTTAAAACTCAATTCCAAGCCTCATCTTTTTCACGGAAACCTACAGTTCCCCCCACCGGGAAACCTGCACCCACTCCCCTACTGGGTCGCCATTGAAATCTGTTAAAAGTGTTAAACATCTGTGCCTGTAAAATACTCAAGCCGAATAGGGGGAGTAGGGGAGTAGGGGAAAGACTCCTCGTGATAACCCCTTGATAACCTCTCCAGGACCAGAACTACAATCCCTTCATGGCTTTCAAACAACACTTAATCAACGCAGGAATCGGCGCCCTTGGACAGGCACTTAGATTACCTGAAATGGGTTTTTCTGAAAGAATAGCCTACGGCTACGGAAAGCCTGCAGCCCCTCAGGCTAGCGTGAACACAGGACAGGTTCAGGGTGTCTCGTATCCTCAACCTCAAAACTATTCCCAGAATACAAATAACTTCTCCCCTGTCGCCAACACGTATCAAAAGGCAGCGCAACGGCAGCAAGCACAGCCCCAACAGCGGGCCTCAAGTGGTGGTGGCGGGAACCCTGTTAACACGAGTACCTCCAGTGGAGGGAATTCAGCAGGCAACGGCGGGTACTCTGACACCTCAGACCAAAACCGTTTAATTGACGAAGCGTATTCTGCTTCAGAAAGTTACTTAAACTCTGCGGAACAGAATCTAAGAAATGACTTCCCGTCGGTGACTAGCCAAATTGAAGGGCAACATCAGCTGAACGAGAGAAAGTTAAATGACCAGCTGGCAGGCGCCAACACCGTCTACGACCAACGCGGCACAGAGAACCAAAAGAAAAAAGAAAATGCCCTTGAGTCCGCCCGTCGTATGTTCAGTGAACGAGCCATGGGAGCCAACCAACGTTTCGGTGGTTCATCCTCAGCAGGTAATGCGATGTCTGAAATCCTGGCAAGGGAACAGGCTTCTCAGTTTGGAAAAACAGGACGACAAGCCACCGACATCCAGCACGAAATAGAAACTCAACGACAACAGACAAGGCAGAATTTCGACACCGAACTTTTTTCATTAATCAAAAATAAAGAAGCAGGAATCGCCACTGCCACTAGTGACTTCAACCAAAAACTTCTCTCGATTCAGTCAAACCGGGCCATGATTGGTCAGGCCAGGGCGGAGGCGAAAATAACCGCACTTCAGACCCTACGAAACCAAGTGATGCAAATCTCTCAACAGAACGACCTGTTCACCAAGCAACTCCAGCTCTACCAAGCACAGGCATCGGGACAACTGGATAACTACGCTTCCCAAGTGCTGGGGTCGACAAATTCGGTTAATAACTTAACAAACGCCACCCAGTACAACGCCGACCCGTTTAGTTCGTTTGTTGCGAATAAGAAATCTACCCCTCTGGCGTTAACAGGTCAAATTACAAATAGGCGCCGAGACGATGAATATTCAAATCCTTTTGCCTAAAATGTTATGTTATGGATCCTAGAATTATACAAAGTGCTAAAAACAAAATCTTCGAAGTAGCTTCAAAAGCTTTCAAAAACGGCGCTCAGGTTTTAAGTAATCCAGCAGGTTATGCAGCTTCCCAGGTTTTTTCTTCCCCCAAGGTCCACGAAGGCCTCCGAATGGGCAGGCAGTTTGCGGAACAGGTGCAGGGCCCGGCTCTGAATAAGATAGAAACGTTTTTAGATAAAATCCCCGCTCCGGTGTTCCAAACCAGTATCCCGGGGTTCAGTGGACAGCTAGCCAAAGACACCTTTAAACTCGCACTGCCTACAATCTTGGATCAACCCGCAAGTTTCCTGCGTGGGGCAGAATACCTGGTAAATCCAAAGCGACGCGCCGAAGTCTCTCAGATGGGTCTTTTGAATAAGGTCGGAGCTATAGGAGATGTTTCTAATCTAGTTCCTATGGGTGGTCTGGTTAAGTCGGGCTCGAGAATACCCAGTGCTCTGGTTAAAACGGGCTCGAGAATACCCAGTGCTCTAGAGGCTGCACAAGCTTCCCTAGGTCAAGTGGGAAAGATTAAGCTAGGCCCAGCGGCTTTGCAGAAACTTCAACCACTCGCAGAGGAGGGCGCAGGCGGTATATTTTCATTTTCTAAAAAGCTAGGAGCACAAGAGTACGATGTTTTCAACCAAGCTTTTCAAAAAGCACAAAATGCGTTAGACATTCACCCGGAGGTGAGGGAAATCCTGCCTAAAGACCTAACCGGACACCAGGCGTTCGCAAAGATTAACGGCGCGATTTCAATCGGTGAGGAACCGAAAAATTTAATTGAAGATATTGCTGAGGGCCTAAAAAAATATGGTTACAGGGGGATTGATGAAACTCGTGAAATCCCGAAGATTGCGACCAAAGAAGAAGCCCTAGAGAAAATGACCCATCTCCTTAATTATCCAAACGAGCTACTTAAAAGAGGATATACAAAAGGCCAGATTAATTACATTGGCAGTGGGGAGGCGAGGAACTTAATTGCTGACGGTGTCGAACCGTTCCAGTGGGCAGACCGCAAACTTATGCCATGGGCGGGGAAACCTGCATTCCCCCCCGGGAAAGCGAAGATAAAATCTGCGATGCCTAAAGCCGTTGAACCTGCCATTCACACCTCACTGGATGGCGCAAAAGAGGCGTTTGAAGGCTGGGTAAATGCCCGACGGGCTTCCCCAATCCAGGGCTTAATTTCCAAACGAGCATTCTCAGATTTAGACGAAAAAGGTCTGGAGGGTATTTTTGAATTTCAAGCCGGAAATAAAACCGGGCGATTTGAGGAGTTAAAGAATTTCTTTGATCAAAAACATTCTCAGTTGATTAAATCGGGACTCAACCTAAATTACAAGCAGGACTACCTACCACAGCTGTGGGAGAACACATCTAAAGAGATTGATCAGGTATTCGGAAAAAGTTTAACCCAAAAACCAAGCTTTTCCCTAGATTCAATTTTTGCAGACTACGAAGAAGGTCTTTCGGCAGGTCTTAAGCCGAAGTTCCAAACCGTAGGAGAACTTGCCGGATGGTACGACCAAACGGCCACCAAAACTTTAGCTGATCGAGATTTCTTCAACTTCCTGAAGAAGAAAGGTTTCATTGTCTCAGATGACGTCGCCCCTCGAAACTACGTCACCCTGAACCCTGATAAGTTTCCGAAGGAAGCAGTCAGGGTTGGCGACGCAACTTATCGTAGCAATTTCAAAGCCGAGCCAGAACTTGCCAAACTTATCAACAATTACCTTTCGGATCCAGGCGGACCGCTACAGCTTTTTGCTTCTTTGGCAACCCGAATTAAGAATATAGGGCTAGCCGGAGGAATCCCAAAGACTGCGATTAATTACCATGGTGTGGTTAACATTTTTAGACGGGATTTATTGTCGAGCGACAACCCAATTAAAACCTTTTTACGGGATGCGATTTGGATGGTTCATCCAAATAGTGCCCACGCTTATGTACAGAAAAACTTAGACGAAGCAAATTTCTTCACAAAGCACGGACTCACTATCTCAAGCGAGGACTGGACAACTTTTCGCAAAGACGTCCCCACCTCTAGGTTTGGAAAGCTAGAAGCCAAATGGGAACAGTGGTTCGGTGACCCACTTTTTAAAAAAGTCTTGCCTGCTATTAAAATTGAGTTTACAAAATCCCAGTTTAAGTATTTATCTAAAACAATGCCGGAATCAGACGCAGCGAAAAAATCTTCAGAACTCGCCAACACAGTTTTTGGTGGCATAAATCTGGATCAATTGGGCAGGTCAAAAGACACTCAGAACTTTTTAAGAAGCATCATACTGGCCCCTGACTGGGCCGAGACCACTTTGAGAATTGGCAAAGGATTATATTCAGGTTTTAGGCACCCATTCACCCCTGAATACAAAACTTACCGAACGATTGCGAGGAACTTAGTGGTGTTTTACGGCATGGAGAATTTGCTCAATAAAGCTCTGTCGGGTCACTGGATGTTTGAGAATGAAGGGGCAGTTAATAAGGTGCGAATTGACACCGGGACTTATGATTCTGATGGCAAGAAACGATATTTTACACCCTGGGGAACTTCGCAAGACTTTGTCAGAATCCCCTATGAGATTGTGACCAAAATGTCAGAAGGAAAATTCATGGAGGCACTTGCAGATCCCTTGGTAAATAGGTTCTCCATGCCTTTATCGATGGCAAGCCACCTACTCACAAATCAGGATTATTTGCATCGGCCAATTTACGGAAATGACAAATTTGGCAACCAAATACCTGCCTCACAGCAGGCCGGAAGCGTCTTCAATCAGGTCGCCCAAGGTTTTGGAG